>Ga0073928_10009736_pt1 | contig 11625 bp, 7 predicted proteins | sample PaiPotPPA55metaG_FD_76969 | JGI IMG/M metagenome (GOLD analysis project Ga0073928, IMG submission 76969) | Iron sulfur acid spring bacterial and archeal communities from Banff, Canada, to study Microbial Dark Matter (Phase II) - Paint Pots PPA... ...
CTGCGCGGTGAATCGGCGAATCTCTTGTCGGTGGGCGCCATCGATTTCGGATTGGTGGTGGATGCCACGGTCATCATGGTCGAGAACATCTACAGGCACCTCGCCGAAGCGACCGCTCACTTAGGTACTGGTCCCAGTACTTTGCACCGAATCCGCGTGCGCAGCGGTTTTCGCGGCAAGACGGGAACCATCTCCGTCGCCGCCGCCGAAGTCAGCCAATCCATTTTCTTCGCCGCCGCCATCATCATCGCCGGTTTCGTGCCGCTCTTCACGCTGTCCGGGATCGAAGGACATATTTTCGGTCCGATGGCGAAGACCTACGCCTACGCCATTGCCGGCGGCCTGATCGCCACGTTCACCATTGCACCCGCCTTGAGCTTGATCTTGTTTCAGGACAAAGTGGAAGAGCGCGAAACCCTCATCGTGCGTCTACTTCGCCGCGTTTACGAGCCCGCTCTCGAGTTCGTGCTGGCGAATCGCATCATCACCTTCGCAGGACTTGCGTTGATCGCGCTGCTGGCGTTCTTCGCGGTGCGCTCCTTAGGGTTGGAATTCCTGCCGAAATTGGAAGAGGGAAACCTGTGGGTTAGAGCCACGTTTCCTCAGTCCGTCTCTCTCGAAAATAGCGACACGTATGTGAACCAAATGCGCATTCTCATGAGCAAGTACAGGGAAGTTCAGTCGGTGGTCTCGCAGCACGGCCGGCCCGATGACGGCACCGATGCGACCGGTTTCTTCAACGCCGAATTCTTCGTGCCCTTGAAACCTTTTGACACCTGGCCGTCGGGCACGACCAAGGAAAAACTCACCCAGGACATGACGAACTCGCTGGAACAGCGGTTTCCGGGGGTGAACTTCAATTTCTCCCAATATATTCAAGATAACGTCGAGGAGGCCGCGTCGGGGGTCAAGGGCGAGAATTCCGTCAAGGTGTACGGAAACGACCTGGAGACTCTGGAGAAAACCGCCGACAGCATCGCCGCCGTGCTTGCCAAGATTCCCGGCATCACCGATCTAGCCGTGCTGCGCTCGCTGGGGCAACCCACCATTCGCATCGACGTCGATAGGGTGCGCGCAGCGCGCTATGGCCTCGCACCCGGCGACGTGAACGCGGTAGTGCAGACGGCGATCGGTGGTCAGAGCGCCGGCGATCTGTACGAGGGCAGCAGCGATCGCCATTTCCCGATGATGGTGCGCCTTGCCGCGCCGTTCCGCCAAAATCTCGACGCCATACGGCACATTCCCATCGCCGCATCCGCCGGCACGGGCGGCGGCGTCATCCAGATTCCTCTGGAGGATGTGGCCAACGTGCTGTTGGTGTCCGGAGCGGCGTTCATCTACCGAGAGCAACAGCAGCGGTATGTACCCATCAAATTCAGCGTGCGCGGCCGCGATCTTGGCGGCGCAGTCCTCGAGGCCCAACGAGCCGTCGAGTCTTCAGTGCTGTTGCCGGGTGGATACCGTCTCGAGTGGGTCGGCGAATTCGGCAATCTGCAAGAAGCCGCCGCGCGCCTTGGAGTAGCCGTGCCGCTCGCGCTCGCGCTGATCGTGCTGTTGCTTTACTTGAACTTCGGCGGCTTGCGCGACGCGCTGCTGGCGGCGAGCGTGATCCCCATGGCGTTGTTGGGCGGCATCCTCGCGCTGTGGGTCAGCGGCACCCCGTTCAGCGTGTCGTCCGCCATCGGCTTCGTGGCATTGTTCGGCATTGCGGCCATGGACGGCATTCTGATTCTGTCCTACTACCACCTGAGCCTCGACTCAGGATTGGATCGCGCCGGCGCCATGCTGCAAACCTGTCGTACGCAACTGCGGCCGGTGATGATGACTTGCATCGTGGCCTGCGTGGGCCTGATACCCGCCGCCTTTTCCACCGGCATCGGCTCACAGGTGCAGCGCCCGCTCGCGCTGGTGGTGGTGGGCGGCATGCTGCTGGCGCCGGTGCTGATACTGCTGGTGTTGCCCGTCCTGATTTTGAAATTCTCCCGAGCGCAGGAACTGCCCCGGGAATTGCCGCGGGAATCCGACGCATGATGCGCGCGTGGAGTTGGTGCGCCGCTCTCGGACTCTGCGCCTGTGTGGGCCCGAACTTTCATCGGCCGGCACCGCCGAGCGTGGATCGCTACACGGCCGAGCCATTGCCGCCCGGGACTGCGGCAGCGACCACTTCGGGGGGCGCGGCTCAAAGATTCCTCGTGGAACAGGAAGTGCCGCGGGATTGGTGGACGCGCTTCGGTTCCGAGGAACTCGACGCCTTGGTCACTGAGGCGCTGCGTGCGAGTCCCAGCGTACAGGCGGCGCAGGCAGCGCTGCGCCAGGCGCTGGAAATCGCCGCGGCCCAGCGTGGCGCCTTCTTTCCGAATGTGCAAGCCAGTTTCGATCCCAGCCGCCAGCGCAATGCCGTCGGCGTGCTTGCGCCCACGTTGAGCTCCGGCACAGCACTATTCAATCTGTACACGGCGCAGGTCAGCGTGAGCTATGTCCCCGATGTGTTCGGGGCGAACCGCCGTCAAGTGGAATCGCTGGACGCGCTCGCCGAGGCGAGCCGCTTTCAGCTCGATGCCACGTACCTCACCTTGACGGCGAATGTGGTGACGACGGCCATCCAGGAGTCCGGCCTGCGTGCAGAGATCGCCGGCACCGAGCGCGTCGTCGCGTTGGAGCGCGAAGCGTTGTCGGTACTGCGGCGTGAATTGGAGTTGGGAGCAATCGCCGAGGGCGACGTCTTCGCACAGGAGGCGGTGCTCGCGCAATTGGAGGTGACACTGCCCCCATTGCATCGGCAATTGCAATCGTCGCGCGATCTTCTTGCCGTCTTGACGGGACATCTGCCTGCAGACTTCAAGCCGGTGCGGTTCGAGTTGGATCAGTTGTTGCTGCCCACCGATTTGCCCCTGGGGGTACCGTCCCGGCTGGTTGAGCGGCGCCCCGATGTTCGCGCCGCTGAAGCGCAATTGCATGCAGCGACGGCGCAGGTCGGCGTAGCGATTGCCAACCTACTGCCGCAGGTGACCATCACCGGGAATATCGGAAGTTCGGCCACGGCCATGGGGGATCTATTCAAGGCCGGCACGGGTTTCTGGAGCGTGGGTGCCAGTTTGAGCCAGACCTTGTTCGAGGGGGGAACTCTGATTCATCGCAAGCGCGCGGCGGATGCCGCTCTTGATCAAGCGGGAGCCATGTATCGATCGGCGGTGTTGACTGCCTTTCAGAACGTGGCGGATGCCCTGCATGCGCTCGATACCGATGCAGACGCCCTGGGCGCGGCCGCCCGCGCCGAAAATGCCGCGCGAAAGAGCCTAGAGGTGGTGCAGCATCAGCTCGAGCTCGGCTCCGTCAGTTACTTGGCGCTCATCAACGCGGAGCAGACCTACCAGCAGGCCTCGATTTCTCTCACGCAGGCGCGCGCCAATCGCTACGCGGATACGGCCGCGTTGTTCCAGGCGCTCGGCGGCGCCATCACGCCCATGTCCGCCGCTCGCGCCGTTACTCTCGAGAAATAGACCCCGACCCCAAGAATCCACGAAACGGCGAGCTAGTCACTGGACGCCTCCAATGAGGCCTGCTTGTGGGTCGTGGCTGACTCACAGGAGCGAGGTGCCCAGCGCTGCTCCGATTCCATAGGTCACTCCGGCCGCAAGACAGCCGAACACCAACTGACGCACCGCCGAATACCAAGGACTGCGGCCGTTGAACAGTGAGGTGAGCATTCCCACGGCGCACAGCACCGCACCGCTTGCGACAGCGCTTGTCCCGATGGCCCAGGACCCGCGCATCCAAAAAAAGGGCGCCACCGGGAAAATCGCACCGGCCGAGAACAAGGCAAACGAGGTTGCGGCCGCACTCCAAGCGTTACCCCCCAATTCGGCGGGGTCGATCCCCAGCTCCTCACGGGCCAGAGTGTCCAGCGCACCCTCCTTGTCCTGCATCATCTGCATGGCCACGCGCTGAGCGTCTTCCTTCGGCATGCCCTTCGCCTGAAAGATCAGGGCGAGTTCGTGCTGCTCCGCCAGCGGCGTCTGTTCAAGCTCCTCCGCCTCCCGTGCGATCTGGGTTTGCGCAAGTTCACGGGCATTCGTTACGGATAGCCATTCACCGAGGGCCATGGAGCAAGCACCCGCTACCAGACCGGCCAAACCCGTGAGCAGCACGGTCTTGTTCGCACTTCCGGCCCCGGCAACGCCCATGACCAAGCAGAAATTGGAGACCAAGCCGTCATTGGCGCCCAGCACCGCGGCCAGGAGGTTGTTCCCCGACGCCGCTCGATGCCAGGGCTCGGCACGTGCAATGTCCGCTCCCGCCGATCCGCCGCGCCCTGCATTAGCAGCCACGGCCTGGATCACCGCGGCGTGACCACGCTCCTCCACGGAAATGCCATGCGCATCGCTCTGACCCGCGTACTTGTCGCGGTCGGCGAATTCCGCCGCTGCGATGGTCGGCAGAACGAAGCCTGGCCCGAAACGCCGCGCCAGTCTCGCGAGTATGCGGGTGCGAAATCCCGGCACGAAGCGCTCGTCGTTGATGCCCGCCGCCGCGAGCTTGTCCCGCCACAATTGCGCATGGCTGGCCTCGGCCTGCGACAATTGCAAGAACAGGTCCTTGCGCAAGGGATCAGTTTCCGCGGCGGCCAGCGCCGCGTAGAGCGCAGCCCCGTTGAGTTCGTCGCGCAGGTTGTCTCGATACCGTTTGATCTCATTCATTTGATCGACGCTCCGCAGTGACAAGCAGGGGAATCGTGCGAGCAGCACATCCGATGTTCGCTCTAAAACTGCGCATGGACGCGCACGGCGACAATCGACACGGGGCCACGATCGGCGTTGTAGCCGGGGTTCTTGACCCACTGGTAGTCGAGACTCAGGTGAGCGCACGAACGTGCGGCGACGTCATAGTAGGTCTCGACAATCTGTTCAGCCCGGGGATGCGGCAGCCGGCCATCGCCGACGAGAATACCTAGACCGCCCGCATTCAGGTAACGTTCGCGCGCCCCGGAGATTCCGTTATCGATGGCCGCGATGCCGATGGTGTCTTCAGCACGATCCCAGCGAAGTCCCTTGATCGAGGCTCCCACCGCGATCGAGCGATCGATATCCGTGAACTCGTAGGCCTCGACGTTACCCGCCGCCTTGCCTACGCGCGCGAACACACCAAGAGCCGCAGAGAGTGACTGCTCGAGATTGAGACTCGCGCCGAGCCGGCTGCGGTATCGGCGCACGTCTGCGGGGTTTGGCGTGCTGCCGGTGAGCACAGCGAGTCGTACGGCCTCATCGAGGAGGCCCATCCTGCCATGGCTGTCGAACCCGGTAACGAGTACACGCCCGGGCTGCCCGATCAATTCGTAGCGCTTTTCGATCTCGGCATCGATTTGGAACTCATGAAACCCGGGTTCCAGATGCACGCTGTTCGGAATATTGGACATATCGAAAACCCCGGCACGCAGTGTCCAGGAACCTCGATATCGTTCGGCGGCCGCACCCGCGGTAAAGCCCCACGCGTCGGCGGCATAGTCGAACGAACCCGCATCGATCGCCGACCAGTTGAGAAAATCGCTGCGCGGGTCGTGCGCATACGGGTTCATATCGAAAATGTCAGTGACGCCGAACTTACCGACGGTAAAGACCCAGCGATCGGCGCTGCGGGTACCGCGCAGCTGATCAGCAGCAGCCTCGACTGCCTCCGCTGCCTCGTCCAGGTTGACGGTCTGGCGCACGAATACCCGGTGCAGCCGCAGGTAAGGGCGGTTCTTGCCCACCTTGTACGCCTCACCGCTCGGGAAACCGGCCACACCGAGCGTGTTATCGAGGCCAAAGCCCTGATCGATTTCCGGCGTGATCCAGCCTTCTGCACCCGGCCAAAGTCGCGCGCCGATAAAGAGGGTTGCATCCACCGTCTCTCGGCCGATGTTGGGCGACAGACTATTCGGCCCGCGGTAGGGCGCCTTGAACGACCCGGTCTCTTGTTCAACGTAGGTCACTTGTCCGTGAACCGCAAAGCGCTCGTCAGGCATAGACTGCGCTGTGCTGCCCCGGGGTTCCTCGGCCGCTACCGCGATCGGCGGATGACCGCAAATGAAACCCATGACCAGCACGAGTTTCATCGGGCGACACGCGATGCCTCGGACGCCCTGCGCGAGCCGCAGCACTTCGTCGCTGCCGGACCGCCGCATGTGTTGGGTTAAGGTTGTCACATGCGCCACTATCCAAGAAAGTGTCGTTTATATATAAAGCGATCGACGAAATTGCGCGTTCCGCTCCAGATGGCTGTCCACTCCGCGAGCACGCTGCGGCCTTGGTCTGTAATGTGGTAGTAGCGGCGGGGTGGACCGGAATACGAAGGCACGATGCGGCTGGTCAAGAGATTCGCGGCCGATAGGGAGCGCAGCACGGGATAAATGGTGCCTTCTTTGAAGATCGATGTGCCTTCGTTCGCGTTTGCCAGCCGTTTAGCGATCTCGTAGCCGTAGAGATCTTCAGCCGACTGATCGAGGATCGCGAGCAGCACCAGCCCAACCAGGCCCCCGTTCAGGTCTTTTTGAAATTTCCGGCCGCTGCTATCATTCATTGACTAATACTATATGAATAACAGTATTAGTAGATAAATAGCATCGATTAGTTTGCAGTAGACGCCATCTATGTCCCGGCGCTGGACTTCCCGTCCGGGTCGGGCACACTAAGCAGCCTTTTTTCCGCCACGGGAGCGGGCCGAACATGTGTGGAATCGTGGGTGTCGTTGCGGAGCGCAACTCGGTTCCCATCCTCATGGAGGGACTGCGTCGCCTGGAATACCGCGGCTATGATTCGGCCGGCATCGCCGTGCTCCAAGGCGGCCGGGTCGCCCGTCTGCGGACCGTCGGCAAGGTGAGGATTCTCCAGGACGCACTCGACGCAGCTCCGATCGCCGGCCACGTCGGCATCGCGCATACCCGATGGGCCACCCATGGCGTTCCGACCACGCACAACGCCCACCCGCACGTCTCTCGCGACGGCGTGGCCATCGTTCACAACGGGATCATCGAGAATCACGAGGCATTGCGAGCCGATCTGAAAGGCCTGGGCTACGTGTTCACTTCTGAAACCGATACCGAAGTGGTTGCCCACCGCATTCATCTCCATCTCGGCGCCTCCGCCGATCTATTCGAGGCGGTCCGCAAGACCGTCGCCGAATTGCAGGGCGCCTATGCACTCGCGGTGGTCTGCGAGGCGGACCCCGAATGCATCGTGGTGGCGCGCGAGGGTTGCCCCGTCGTCATCGGACTCGGCATCGCTGAGAATTTCGTCGCGTCCGACGTCGCCGCGCTGTTGCCGGTCACCCGCCGCTTCATGTTTTTGCAAGAAGGCGATGTGGCGGAGATTCGCCGCCACTCGGTCAAGATCGTGGACGCAGCGGGGAGGCGCGCGGAGCGCGCGATGCGCGAAAGCGAACTGCCGGCCGATGCCGTGGAGCGCGGCCAGTACCGCCACTTCATGCTCAAGGAAATTCATGAGCAGCCGCGGGCCATCGCGCAGACCTTGGAGGAGCGGGTTGCGGGCGGCAAACTGCTGGATGCAGCCTTCGGCCCGTCCGCCCAGCAAGTGTTCAAGAAGGTCAAGGCCGTGCACATTGCCGCCTGCGGCACTAGCTTCCACGCGGGCCTGGTCGCGAGCTACTTCATCGAACAAATCTGCCGCATACCGGCGCGCGTCGAGATCGCGAGCGAATACCGCTATCGAGATCCCGTGATCACACCGGATACTTTATTCGTCACCATCTCTCAATCCGGCGAAACGGCCGACACATTGGCGGCGCTGCGCAATGCCAAGCGAGCGGGGTATCTATCGACGCTCACCGTTTGCAACGTTGCCGAGAGTTCGATGGTTCGGGAATCGGAGTTGGTGCTGCTGACCCGCGCCGGACCCGAGATCGGGGTCGCGTCCACCAAGGCGCTCACCACGCAGCTGACGGCGCTGGCGATGTTGACCGTCGCGCTGGCCAAGCACGGCCCCGGTGCGGCACAGGAGCGCGAGCTGATCGCACAATTGCTGCAATTGCCAGGCCTGGTCGAGAAGACCCTGAAGTTGGACGCATCCATCCAGGCGCTTGCCGAGGTCTTCGCCGACAAGCATCACGCTCTGTTTCTGGGCAGGGGATATCTCCATGCCATTGCCCTGGAGGGTGCGCTGAAGCTCAAGGAGATCTCGTACATCCACGCAGAAGGCTACGCCGCCGCGGAACTCAAGCATGGTCCGTTGGCGCTGGTCGACGAAGACATGCCGGTGGTCGCCGTGGCGCCCAACAATGAGCTGCTCGAGAAGCTCAAATCCAATCTTCAGGAGGTGCGCGCGCGCGGCGGCAAGCTGTTCGTGTTCGCGGACCCTCAAGCGGGCATGCACAGCGAGGAGGGAGTGACCGTCATCGAGATGCCTGCGCCGTCGACAGCGCTTCAAGCCCCCGTCGTCTTCGCCGTTCCGCTGCAACTCCTTGCGTACCATGTGGCGGTGCTGAAGGGCACGGACGTCGATCAGCCGCGCAATCTTGCGAAGAGCCTGACGGTCGAGTGAGCGTGTGACCGGTTTGCTACAGGTGTAAATACAGAGGTCCGGTTCCGCTGCGCCTTCTGCTCGCCTTAGTTGAATCAAGTTCGCGAGGGCATATTCACGACGTGAGCCATTCCGGTTTACTGGAACCCCGCGGAACGAGTACGGTGCGGAAGGTACCCGGGGTCCGAGACATGACGATCTGGTCTGTTATCCCCTGGTACGTCCCCATCGGCGTTTCGGCGGTGAAGAGATCGGGAGGGACGCTGCTGTGCTCGGCTGTGGAGCCGGCGGTCGCCTGCGCATACGCCCTGTCGAAGATGCCAAGCGAAAGCATCCACAGCACGGTCCTCGTCAGCGAGACCACGACGCGATAGCTTCCGCCCTCGATGGCTCGCCGCCGCAGCGCCGCGAGGATGCCCACGGTGCCGAACCAGCCGACCACATTGTCGCAGATCGGAATGATCGGCGGCTGTTGCGGACGGGTGGGTGTCCCTTCGAGAGCAAATAAGCCCGCTACTGTTGCGCCGATCTCATCGAAGCCGGGACGATTCGACCAGGGACCTTTCTCGCCATGACAAACGACACTTGCGTGGATCAGCCCTGGTTTCTTCGCGCACAAAGCCTCGGCATCGAGGTCGTGCCGTCTCAAGAAACCTGGAAATCTATTGGCAAAGAATACATCGGCATCCTGTAGCAGGCGCGTGAACGTGGCACGATCTTCCTTAGAGTCATCCAGTATCGTCGAGCGCATGCCGACCTGCACGTCCCAGGCGAAGGCTTCCACTTCAGAGTCGCCTGGCCGCCAGATATTGAGGACGTCCGCGCCGTACAGGGCGAGGTCTCTGCCGATCGCGCCTCCGGCAATGACGTGCCCCATACCGAACGCGCGAATGCCGTCCAGCGGACTCTTTCCGCCGCCTTTGAGCGGTATGGGTTCGCTCTCGCCGATCTTCTCGACGGTGATGAGCGGCATTTTTGCGAGAATCTCCGTGTACTGCAGCTCCTTGCGAAATTCTTGGTTGGTGCGCACCATGGCCATGACGACACCGGCCTCGGCCGCCGCGGACTCCAGCTCCTCCGCCCGCCATTGGAGAATGGCGTTTTGAATCGATTCGACAGTCTCCCCGCACCTGAGGAGCTTCAGGGTACGCGTGCGCAACTTGGGGTAAAGTCCAGAGGCACCACGTGACGCCCGTCGCGTGTTTCACGGAAGAGCGGGAAAGTCATAAACGGGCTCCCGGAGTACCCATGTCCCGCGGGAGGGCGTCCGTTGATCTTTTCCCATTTCCCCTCAAAGAAACCGTAAAAGCGCTTGAGACCTTTCCTCACGTCCAACGATATGTTCTGCCCTTCCCCGGTTCTCTGTCTCCAGAGCGCTGCCACTGCCACGCTCTTCGCGGCCAGGCCGATTGCCGCCATGGCGCCGAAGCGGATCCGACTGGGAATAATCGGATCTTGGCCGTAGAAGGTGAGTTCCCCGCCGCTGTCGGAGGTTGTCATTCCAACATCTGCCAGAACCTGACTCAGCTCCTCGTGCAGGTCGAAATCCGGTGAGGTTGCGGGATTGCTCAGCTTTGACTCGAGTCGTTCACTCAGCGGATCGGTCACCGTTGTATCGGCCGATCGGGCGGTTGCAGCGTTCATTTACGATCTCCTTCACAGCAATGCTGAAATTTCTTGCACAATCTGCCGTCACTCTGGGGCATTTCGAATGGCTAATCTCTCCCGTGCTCGCTCGCCCCTGCAGTTCGATGTGGTTGGACACTACACGGTGGAAGCTCGCCGTTGACTCACGACAACGCTTCGGAAGCAATAGTCCACAGCGTGCCGCCCGGCGTGAGCGCGACGGCCAGCCTGCTGCGCCAGCCCCCGCCTAGAGCGTTGAATAGTGCGATCTGATCTTGAACGATCGTGGCTCACCATTGGATCACGTTTCAAGACATCCATTCGGACGCTTCCGAGAGCGCAACGCCGGACGTCATTCGTGTATTCGTGTGTGCGCCGTGAGACGTATTCCTTTAGCGTGTCAGCCGAGATCCCCAATTTGGCTGCACTGCGAGACGCACCATGAAAATCATTGCTTACGACCAGTTCAAACCGGGCGTCGCCAAGGAAGGCATCACGCTAAATCTGCTGAAAGAAGAGATGACACATGCCTGGCGGCTGCAAAAGGCCGGCGTGATTCGGGAAATTTACGGCCGCGCCGATGCGCCGCGTGCGGTGATCGTATTCGAGTGCGGCACCGTTGACGAATGGAAGGATTACGTAGCCGCTTTTCCGCTGGCGAAGGCGGGGCTTCTCGAGTGGACCTTTCTACCTCTGATCGCGCCGCTCCCGTTTGAGGTTCTGTTCGACGCGGCGATCGCGAGGTCCGTCAAATAGCAATCGGGGAAGCCTCGGCACGGAAAGCGGAGGACTCGCAGACTTCTGGAATGTAGTGACATCTCGTAACGCGCGCGTCGAGCAGGCGACAAGCGACCGCGCAGTCCCGGCAGATCGGCGTCATTGGCTTTTCACTCGGTTTAAGCGGCCTGTGCGCATTCGTAAGTTATCGGTGAGGCACTCATATGTAGTCTCGTAAGAGTCATCACCTGGAAAGAAGATTCTTATGAATGTACTAGGACGCATGCTTACGGTAGCGCTTGCCGTTTTTGTCTGCCGGCAATCTTTCGCCGACGGAGCAAATCTCTTCGCAACCACATGGAGCGAAGGCAAGCAAATCGACGCGGAACGCGCGCTCCCTCCCACATCTTTTTACGAGAGCCCCTCACGCCCCGCTGGCGGTGACCCCGGGTCGCTGATTCGTTCCGAACCGGCGCAAGAGTACTCTCTTCCCGCAGGCGTGACAGCTACCCGCATTCTCTATCACACACGCACTTCTGCGGGAGAAGATGCCATTTCTTCAGGTGTCGTCCTGGTGCCATACGGAACACCGCCTACGGGCGGGTGGCCGGTGATCGCATGGTCGCACGGCACAAGCGGTGTGGCGCATTCCTGTGCGCCTTCGCGGATGAGATCGTTGTTCTACAACTGGGAAGGGCTTTACGAATACGTAATGCTCGGATTTGCCGTCGTGGCTACGGACTACGCTGGGTTGGGCACGGAGGGCAGACAC
>Ga0073928_10009737_pt1 | contig 11624 bp, 8 predicted proteins | sample PaiPotPPA55metaG_FD_76969 | JGI IMG/M metagenome (GOLD analysis project Ga0073928, IMG submission 76969) | Iron sulfur acid spring bacterial and archeal communities from Banff, Canada, to study Microbial Dark Matter (Phase II) - Paint Pots PPA... ...
ATCGCCCCGGCGGCCGCGGCCAAGCTCGCCGATGACCACGGCTTTGCCACCTTCTACGTGCCCGAACACACCCACATCCCGGTCAAGCGCCAGGCCGCCCACCCCACCACCGGCGACGAAACGCTGCCCGACGACCGCTACATGCGCACCCTTGACCCGTGGGTGTCGCTGGGCGGCGCGGCCGCCGTCACCTCCCGAGTGCGGCTATCGACAGCGGTGGCGCTGCCCGTCGAGCACGACCCGATCACGCTGGCCAAATCGATCGCCACCCTCGACCACCTCTCCGGCGGGCGGGTCAGCGTCGGCGTCGGATTCGGCTGGAACACCGACGAACTCGCCGACCACAACGTCCCACCCGCGCGGCGGCGCACCATGCTGCGCGAATACCTGGAGGCCATGCGCGCGCTGTGGACCCAGGAAGAAGCCTCCTACGACGGCGAGTTCGTCAACTTCGGCCCCAGCTGGGCCTGGCCCAAACCGATCCAGCCACACATCCCAATACTCGTCGGCGCGGCCGGCACCGAGAAGAACTTCAAGTGGATCGCCCGAAGCGCCGACGGCTGGATCACCACCCCACGCGACGTCGACATAGACGCCCCGGTCAAGGCGCTGCAGGACACCTGGGCCGCGGCAGGCCGCGACGGCACGCCACAAATCGTTGCCCTCGACTTCAAACCCGATCCCGAAAAGCTGGCCCGCTGGGCCGACCTCGGCGTGACCGAGGTGTTGTTCGGCCTGCCCGACAAGGCAGAGGACGAAGTCGCGTCCTACGTCGAACGGCTAGCCGGCAAGCTGGCCGCCGCGGTCTAGCGGTTTGGCAGCGTCGCCCGGTTGCCGTGCTCGGTCGACCGCACCGTGATGGCGGCCCCGAGCGGGTCGTCGTCGGATAGCAGCGCGACCAGATCCTCGTCCTCGCTGGTGGCCAGGAACCGGCTGTTGTCGGAATTGAGCCGGCCCATGATGACGCCGGTCCGCATCGGCCAGTCGTAGCGGACCGAATACGTCTCGATCGTCGCAGGGCCGTCGGCGGCGATCGTCAACGCCACCTTCGGCAACCCTGCCACCTCGTCGCACAGCGACGCGCTCCGGTCCGGCGTCCAGTCGCCGGGGACCGTTGAATAAACACCGGCGGAGTACTTGCTCATGATGCCGCCGTTGGCGCCCACAAGACCGAATTGCCCTGGCCGGTCCCGCATCTCGTTGACGGTCTCGGCGATGGCGTGCATCGAGTAGTTGTTTCCCGGACCGCCGAAGAACGGCAGCCCGCCGGCCAGCGTGAGCCCGCGTGGGTCGTCGGTGGCCAGGCCCACACCGTCGCAGATGGTGAACACCGGGATCGCGAAGCAGCTGTAGAGGTCGAACGTCGCGACGTCGTCGAGGCTTATGCCTGCCACCGATAGCGCCTCGCGCACCGCCATTATCGAAGCGCGGCTGGTGCTTACGTCGACGCGATCGAGCAGTTTCTGCTCCACCGTGTCGGCGTGGCCGCGCAGATAGACCCACTTCTCCTCGGGCACGCCGAGCCGGGCAGCCGCGGCCACCGACATCAGCAGCACCGCCGCACCCTGGTTGACCTGATCCCTTGCCAGCAGCAGGCGCGGGTACGGATCGCAGATCATCCGGTTGCCCTCGGTGACCGTGGTGAGCTCCTCGACCGTGCGCTCGACCGGTGATGCCGAGAACGGGTTCTTGGCAGCGACTTTGGTGAACGGCGCGAACAGTTCGCCCATACGCTGCCGGTAGTCCGCGACGCTCAGACCGAGCCGCGCCCGGCGGGCGTTCTCCAGCAGCCCGTATTGCACTGGGGCGCCGATCAATCCGTGCGCAATCGTGTACTCGTCGAAGATGCCGTCGTACCCGTAGCCGCGGTCCTCCAGCTGCCCGTCGACCGTCTCGGAATGATCCGGCTTGTCCTGGCGATCGGCGAAGTACCGCAGGCTCGAGGTGTTCTCGGAGCCGAACAGCATCACCACCTCGGCCTCGCCCGCAGCGATCGCCGCCGTGAACTCGGTGAGCAAGTGCTGGGGCCCCTGCCCGCCGATGGGCTCGAGGATCGCCCGCGCCGGGGACGCGCCGATGCGCCGCGCCACCGAGCGCGGGTAGTTGTTCGACTTGCCCAGCGGCGCGGGGGTCCGCCCGGAGATCTCGAACTGACGGATGCCTGCGACCGTGTCAATCGCCCGCGCAACGGCAGCGGCATCCACGCCGGTGTCCGACAGTGCCGCCATGGCCGCACCCGTCGCCAGCTGCACCGACGACATGCCTCGGTAGGAGGAGTCACCGATGTTTTCGGCCGACTGTCCAACGCCGACGATCACCGGAGTCCGCGGGTCGACCATTACAGACCTCCTGACGTGTGTTATTTCGTCAGGCTAATCGATAACTAGAACGTGTTCCTAATCATCCGACCTGGCTCACAGGCTCTGCAGGATCTCCCTGGCCAGGCGGGCGGTTTCCGACGGGGTCTTGCCCACCTTGACGCCCGCTGCTTCCAGGGCCTCCTTCTTGGCGGCCGCGGTGCCCGACGAGCCGGACACGATCGCACCGGCATGGCCCATCGTCTTGCCTTCGGGCGCGGTGAATCCCGCGACGTAGCCGACGACGGGCTTGGACACGTTCGCCCTGATGTAGTCGGCGGCACGTTCTTCAGCGTCGCCGCCGATCTCGCCGATCATCACGATCACCTTGGTTTCGGGGTCCTTCTCGAACGCCTCGATGGCGTCGATATGGGTGGTGCCGATGACCGGGTCACCGCCGATGCCGATGGACGTCGTGAAGCCGAAATCACGCAGCTCGAACATCATCTGGTAGGTCAGCGTTCCCGACTTGGACACCAACCCGATCGGCCCGGGGCCGCTGATGTTGGCCGGCGTGATCCCGACCAGCGACTGCCCCGGCGTGATGATTCCCGGGCAGTTCGGGCCGATGATGCGCGTCTTGTTGCCCTTATCGACGTTGTATGCCCACGCAAATGCGCTGTCCTGCACCGGAATTCCCTCGGTGATCACGACCAGCAGCGGGATCTCCGCGTCGATCGCCTCGATGATCGCGTCCTTGGCGAACTTGGGCGGCACGAAGATGATCGACGCGTCAGCGCCGGTCTTCTCGATTGCCTCGACGACTGTGCCGAACACCGGCAGTTGGACGGCCTTGCCATCTTTGTCTATGTGGGCCACCTCAGTTCCGGCCTTGCGGGCGTTGACGCCGCCGACGATCTGGGTGCCGGCCTTGAGCATCCGCGCGGTGTGGGTGGTGGCCTCCGCCCCGGTGATGCCCTGAACGATGACCTTGTTGTCCTTGGTCAGAAAGATTGCCATGTCAGTCCTTTCAGGCGCTCGCGGCTGCGGCGGCCTTGGCGGCCGCAACGTCGGCGGCTTCGTCCATCGTGCCGACCTCGGTCACCAGTGGATGGTTGGCCTCGGCAAGGATGCGACGGCCCTCGTCGACGTTGTTGCCGTCGAGGCGGACCACCAACGGCTTGTTGGCCTCATCTCCGAGAATCTGCAGGGCCTTGACGATGCCGTTGGCGACCGCGTCGCAGGCCGTGATGCCGCCAAACACGTTGACGAAGACGCTCTTGACCTGCTGGTCGCCCAGGATGACGTCGAGGCCGGCGGCCATCACCTCGGCCGAGGCGCCACCGCCGATGTCGAGGAAGTTGGCCGGCTTCACGCCGCCGTGCTTCTCACCGGCGTAGGCGACGACATCGAGCGTCGACATCACCAGGCCCGCGCCGTTGCCGATGATGCCGACCTCACCGTCGAGCTTGACGTAGTTGAGGTTGTTCTTCTTGGCCTTGAGTTCGAGCGGATCGGTGGCGTCGCGGTCCTCGAACTCCTCGTGCTCAGGATGGCGGAAGTCAGCGTTGGCATCGAGTGTGACCTTGCCGTCCAACGCCAGGATCCGGTTATCCGGCGTCCGTACCAACGGGTTCACCTCGACCAGGGTGGCGTCCTCGGCGACGAAGACCTCCCACAGCTTCTGGATCGTCACAGCCGCCGCGTCGAGCACCTCGGCGGGCAGATGACCCTGCTCGGCGATCGAGCGCGCGAACGCCAGGTCCACGCCCTTGGTCGCGCTGACGGGCACCCTGGCGAGTCGATCGGGCTTGGTCGCCGCGACCTCTTCGATCTCCATGCCGCCTTCGACCGAGCACATCGCCAGGTAGGTGCGGTTGGCGCGGTCGAGCAGGAACGAGATGTAGTACTCCTCGGCGATGTCGCTGGCCTCGGCCACCAGCAGCTTCTTGACGATGTGGCCCTTGATGTCCAGGCCGAGGATGTTCTGCGCATGGGTGAACGCGTCGTCGGCGGTGGCCGCGTACTTCACACCGCCGGCCTTGCCGCGGCCGCCCGCCTTGACCTGCGCCTTGACCATGACGGGCTTACCGATTTCCTCGGCGATGGCCTTGGCGCCTTCAGCGGTGTCGGTCACCCGGCCGGGCGTGGTGGGCACGTTGTGCTTGGCGAAAAGCTCTTTCGCCTGGTATTCGAAGAGGTCCATGGACTCTTTCCGTTCAACACTGTCTCTGTGCGTTTGACTTCGAAGGTTCGGCGCCTGACGGGCTCGGGGGAACTTTATCCACCCGCGCCAACGCCTTCGGCACCGCCTACCTCTCATGTGGTAGATCTCACCGACACGGCGCGTGATACAAGTCACAATCGGCCGGGGAATTGCCACACGGGTTGCCACCAACATTGGGATTTGGTTAACGTGCCTCTGGTCTAGATAACATTCTGGTCACGACTAGAAGGACATTTCAGGTTGGCACAGCATCGTTCGTCCCGATCTCCTGGTGGAGGTTCGGCGAGCGCCCGGCACTACCGGGAAGATCCGGAAGCCGACCTGGACGCCTCAGAAATCACCGACATCATTCCGTTCAACGAGTTTGGTGACCTCGGTGAGCTGGACTTTCGAGACAATAGCGCGTTCGACCGCGAGTCACAGGTCATCCATGCGCCCGAGCTCGACGACCTGCACGACACCGACGATCTGATCCCGTTGCGGCTGGCGGTCCCCCAGAAGTTCCGCCCGGATCCACGCGAAGAGCGTCGCGCATCGCACGCGTACCGCGACAGCCACACCGACACCAGCGACGGCGTGGCCGCCACCGACATCATCGACATCTCCCGCCGCGGCCTGCACCGCAAGCAGGACATCCCCGTCAAGGGCCGGCTGATGGTGGCCGCGATGGCGGTGGGCGCGACCGCGGCCGGGGCGTATTCGATGACCCACGCGTCCGAGAAGGTTCCCGCGCAGACCGTCCTTGCCGCCAACCAGTCCGCAATGGGCAGCGGCCTGGTCGCCGGCTCAGCGGACGGCATGCAGATCGTTTCCGTCACTCCCGCCTCCGATGACTCGGTGCACGCCGAGGAGGTCAACAATGCCGCCGCGTACGCCCAGGAGCGTGCCGAGCGCGAAGCGCGGTTGAACCGGCCGCTGTTCGTGATGCCGACCAAGGGTGTGTTCACATCCGGGTTCGGATACCGCTGGGGCGTGCTGCATGCGGGCATTGACATCGCCAACTCGATCGGCACGCCGATCGTCGCCGTCGCGGACGGTGTGGTCATCGACGTCGGCCCTACCGCGGGATACGGCGCATGGGTCAAGCTGCGCCACAACGATGGCACCGTCACGCTGTATGGCCACGTCAACACCTGGCTCGTCAACGTCGGCCAGCGGGTGATGGCAGGCGATCAGATCGCGACGATCGGCAACCGCGGCAACTCGACCGGCCCGCACTGTCACTTCGAGGTTCTGCTAAACGGCACCAACCGCATCGACCCCGTCCCGTGGTTGGCGCAGCGGGGACTCAGCCCCGGCAACTACGTTGGCTAGATGTGAGTGACGGCCCGACCGACCAACCTCCTCCTGATCGACAAAGCTTCCGGCATCAAGCGGACGGCACAGCGCCGTCCGCCCCGCAGCCGGCTCAGTCGGAGCCGCAGACCAGCATCATCCGGCGGCATCCGACCGGCGAGTTCCCCGCCTTAGCCGAGCCCCAGACCAGCCACATCCCGCGGGCCAGGCCAGTCGCGGTACGCAGACCGCAGCCGGTGCGGGCCCACCCGCGCGCCGCCATCGCCACCGCCGTTGCAGGCATCCTGTGCGGCTGGGCCACCGCCGTTATCGCCAGCGACCTGATCAGCGGCTGGTGGCGGTCGGATCGGCTGTTCTGCGTAGCCATTGGCTTTCTCACGGCGGTGTCCGCCTCGGCCCTCATCGGCGGGCTGATCGCGCTGCTGTTGCGTCGGTGGATGGGCCCGCTGCTGACCGTGGTGGGTTCGATCGTCGCGCTGCTGATCTTCGCGGGTCTGTTCGTCGCAGGAGCGAAACTCTCGCCCGTCGTCTACGCCATGCCCGTGCTGCCGGTGGCCAGCGTCCTGCTGGCGCTGCTGCCGGCCACCCGCCGGTGGGCCAGACCCTAGACCGGGGAGTGGTTGTCTTTCTGCCCGCCTCTGCGCGACAGCGCACATGTTCCGCGGGGCGTGCCGACCGGTCGTTGAGGTCTCAGAGCTTCGTGACCGGCGCGTGGTTGTGCATCAGCTTGACCCGCCCGGCGCTGCCGAAGTCGATGAGCGACATGGCCGATTCGCCGACCCCGGACACCTCCTCGACGCGACCCAGCCCGTACTTGTCGTGGTTGACCCGGTCCCCCGGCTCCAGCACGATGAGCGGGCGTTTCCCCGCCGCCGAGCGCGCCGGTGACGGGCGTGGAGTCCCGAATCTGCCCGCGCCGCTCACCGGGGCGGCAAACGACGCAGTCGAGTCGGTGCGGCGCCAGTCGATGAGCTCCTGCGGGATTTCCTTGAGGAACCGCGACTCGGGGTTGAGCATCGGCTGGCCCCACGACGAGCGGACCTTGGCCCGGCTGACGTAGAGCCGCTGCCTGGCCCTGGTGATGCCGACGTAGGCCAGCCGCCGCTCCTCGGACAGCTCGGTCGGATCGCCCAGCGCCCGCATGTGCGGGAACATCCCGTCCTCCCAGCCGGTCACGAACACCACCGGGAACTCCAGCCCCTTGGCGGTGTGCAGCGTCATCATCGTCACTACGCCTGCGCCGTGTTCGGGCAGCTCGTCTGCGTCGGCGACCAGCGACACCCGCTCAAGGAACGCCGCGAGCACACCGGTGTCCGGCACGTCCTCGTCGTCGGGATCGGTCTCGCCCAGCGCCTGCGCGTTGGCCAGATCGGTGCTGAATTCATGTGCGACGCTGACCAATTCGTTGAGGTTGTCCAGCCTCGCCAAATCCTGTGGGTCGCTGGAGGATTCCAGCGCAGTTCGGTAGCCGGTGCGGTCGAGTACGGCCTCGACGAGCTCACCGAGTTCACCGTCGAGGCGGCCGCGTAGACCGTCGAGCAGCTCGACGAAACCCGCAATGGCCTTCTCCGAGCGGGTGTTCAGCATCGGCACCTTGCCCTCGGCGGCGGCCTGCAGCGCGTCATTGAATGACGCTCCGGTGTTTTCGGCGTACACCGCCACACAGGCTTCGGCACGATCACCGATGCCGCGCCGCGGCGTGTTCAGGATGCGCCGCATACTCACCGAGTCGCCGGGATTGTCGAGCACCCGCAGATAGGCGACGATGTCGCGGATCTCCCTGCGCTCGTAAAATCGAACGCCACCAACGACTTTGTACGGGATACCGGCGCGGATGAAGACTTCTTCCAGGGCGCGCGACGAGTTGTTGGTGCGATAGAAGACCGCGACATCGTTGTAGGTGATGTCGCCAGCCCCACGAGCACCGTCTGCGAGCGCATCGATCTCCCCGGCAACGAAGCGGGCCTCATCGTGCTCGTTGTCGGCGACATAGCCGACGATCAGTTCGCCCTCCCCGGCGTCGGTCCACAGTCGCTTGTCGCGGCGCCCGGCGTTGCGGGAGATCACCGCGTTCGCAGCGCTCAGTATGTTCTGCGTCGACCGGTAGTTCTGCTCGAGCAGAATCGTTGTGGCGTTGGGGAAGTCGCGTTCGAAGTCCTCGATGTTGCGGATGGTGGCACCGCGGAATGCGTAGATCGACTGGTCGGCGTCGCCCACTACACACAGCTCGGCCGGCGCGACGCCGGCTTCGTCGTCCTCCAAGTCCGCGCGGCCGACGAGTTCGCGTACCAACACGTACTGCGCCTGGTTGGTGTCCTGATACTCGTCGACCAGGATGTGCCGGAACCGTCGCCGGTAGTACTGCGCGATCTGCGGAAAGGCTTGCAGCACAGCGACTGTCTCGCCGATAAGGTCGTCGAAGTCCAACGCATTGGCGGCTCGCAGCCGGCGCTGGTACTCGGCGTAGACCTCGGCGATGATGCGGGGCAGGTCCTCGTTGGCGTTCGACGCGTCGTACGCCGCCTGCTCGGGACCGATCAGCTCGTTCTTGAGGTTGGAGATCCCGTTGGCCAGCAACCGCGGCGAGTACCGCTTGGTGTCCAGCCCCATGTCCTTGCCGATCATCAGCAGCAGCCGCCGCGAATCGTCGGCATCGTAGATCGAGAAGTTGGAGTTGAGCCCGGGCAGCAACGAGGCCTGGTTTCGCAGGATCCGCACACAGGTGGAGTGGAACGTCGACACCCACATGGCCCGCGCTCGCCGGCCGACCAGCTCCACCACGCGCTCGCGCATCTCGGCGGCGGCCTTGTTGGTGAAGGTGATGGCCAGCACCTGCCCGACGCCGACATCACGGGCGGCAAGCAGGTAGGCGATCCGCCGGGTCAGCACCGCGGTCTTGCCGGACCCGGCGCCCGCGACGATGAGCAACGGCGAACCCTCGTGCAGCACCGCCCGGCGCTGCTGCGGATTCAGGCCATCGAGTAGCTGCTGCGCTGCGTCGTTCAAGCTGGGATTGGGATCGGTCACGTGCAAACTCATGTCTGCCCCAACTTACCGCTGTGAAACGACACCTTTGCGCTGGCACGGCCTCAGATGGCACACTCGATGCGTGCTCATCAAGCAGCGGCGATTTTTTTACGGGTACCGGCCAGCGGTGCCCGTGGTCTAGCTGCTTCCCAGAGCCCCGCGGTCCGCTTCCGGATCCGGGGCTCGTCTCTTGTGTGAGGCCCGAAATCGGATGCGACCAGACCCTCCACACAACGAGAGCGAAGAGAACCCCATGACTATCGAAGCGGAATCCGAACAGGTGCCTGACATCGACGACCTGCGCCAGGAGATCGACCGTCTTGACGCCACGATCCTGCAAGCCGTCAAGCGCCGCACCGAGGTGTCCAAGATCATCGGCAAGGCCAGGATGGCCTCCGGCGGCACCCGCCTGGTGCACAGCCGCGAGATGAAGGTCATCGAGCGCTACAGCGAGCTCGGTCCCGATGGCAAGGACCTGGCGATGCTGCTGCTGCGCCTTGGCCGCGGCCGCCTCGGCCACTGACCTGATTTCCTCGACTTAGCGCTTCAGCACGTCGGTCAGCCACGGCGTCAGCCACTTGACCGCCTCCGGCGTTGGATGCACCCCGTCGGTGCGCATTCTGATGCCGTCGACCTTGTTGGTGTAGTACCCGTCCGGGCACAACTTCTTGTTGAGGTCGAGCACTGTGACGTCGGGGCGCTTCCCGATGACGCTGCGCAACAAGGCATTCCAGCCGTCGGCGCGGGCAGGCTGATCCTCCGGATACAGGCTGCCGTCGGGCCTCTCGCCGCGCCGGTTGTACGGCTCGGTCGTCACCACAACGCGGGCCCCGGTCGAGGTGAGAAGGTCGAGCGCCTGTTTGAGCTCACCGCGCAGATAGGTGTCGTACGCGTCGTTACCGATGTGCGTCCAGACCCCCTCGCTGAGACGGTCCACGACCTCCCAACGGCCGACGACCAGCAGCACGACGTCGGGCCGGTCATGGTTGATCCGCTGTGACCACCGGCTCGGCCACGCGTCGCATTCGGGTTTCTGGTTCAGCGTCTCGCCGACGTACCGGTAGGGACCACCGCGCGCGATGCCGCACCCGATGGTCGTGTAGTTGTCGAAGCTCAGCCCAGGCGTCTGCGGCAGGTACCGCATCAACGTCCAGGCCACCGAATCGCCGAAGACGGCGACCGTCCTGGTGCCTGGTGCCCGCTGCCCCGACGGCGATGCCACTTCGACCGGCACCTCGGGTTCGACCAGCGCCGCGGAGTCCACGTCGGGCCCGATGGGCGCGTCGGTGGGTCTGGCGCCGACGGGAAGCACCAGCATCGCCACCGCCGCCGCGGTGGCGGCCGTGGCCCCTGCCAGCGGCAGCATCGGAACGATCACCGGCCGCCATCGGCGGATGGGTTGCTCCAGCAGCCACCATGACGCCGCGGCCACCGCGACCGTCGCCGCACACCGCAGCGCAAACAGCCGCCAACCGGACCAGCCGGTGCGTTCCCCGTCCAGCGCCAGGAAGATCGGCCAGTGCCACAGGTAGACGCCGTAGGAGATCGCGCCGAGCCACACCAGCGGCGGCCACGCCAAAGCCCGTGCGACAAATCCGCTCTGGTCCAGCGCAACCGGCGCGACGACGAGGACCGCGGCCAACGCCACCACGAGAAGCAGGCCGGCACGGAACTCGCGGGCGCTGCCGGTCGCGAAGTGCGCCAGTGCCACCAACATCGCCACGCCGAGGACCGACGACGCGGCCGCGACCCACCGCCCCCATCGCCTGCGAATCATCGTTCCGCCGTCGGTCAGCACCGACCAGTCGCGGACCAGCAGGGCGGCCGCGGCGGCGCCCACCAACAGGGCCTGCGCCCTGGTATCGGTGCCGAAGTAGACCCGGTTCACTCCTGCGTCGGACGCCAGCAATATCGCCGCGGCGGCCGAGCCAACGGCGCCGGCCGTGGCGAGCGCGAAGGCGGCCCACCGGGCGCGGGCGCCGATCAACACGACGACGGCGATCAGCAGCAGCGGCCAGAGCAGGTAGTACTGCTCCTCGACGCCCAGCGACCACGTGTGCTGCAGCGGCGACGGTGCGCTGCCTTGCGAGAAATAATCGGTCCGCTGCGCGACGAACGCCCAGTTCGCCATCCAGAAGAAGGCGGCCACCGCATCGTCGCGCAGCGAGGCGGTGGCCTCCGCCGGGAAGACCGCTCGCGCCGCCACCACCGCCAACACCATGACGATCAACGCGGGTAAGAGCCGTCGCGCCCGCCGGATCCAGAAGCCGGTCAACGCGATTCGCCCGGTACGGCCCAGTTCATCGAGCAGCAGCGAGGTGATCAGGAATCCGCTGAGCACGAAGAAGACGTCGACACCGAGGAACCCGCCAGAAACACCGGGGATGCCGCCGTGTTCGGCCAGCACGAGCGCAACCGCGACGGCACGGACGCCGTCCAGCGCAGGAATACCCTTAGACCGAGCGCCATGTCGGCGCGGGGCGACGTGGACCTGGCGCACTGGCGCAAGTTTAGGGGCCCTGCTACGCCGAATCCGGAAGGCGCGCTGGCTCTTATGTCGCCGGCCGAGCGGCTCGGGCTCTAATGTCGCCGGCCGAGCGGCTCCGGTGTCTTATGTCGCCGGCCGAGCGGCTCCGGTGTCTTATGTCGCCGGCCGAGCGGCTCCGCGGTGTGCTTACTTGGTCAGCGCGATGTATTTCGTGTCGAGGTACTCCTCGATGCCCTCGATACCGCCCTCCCGGCCGAAACCGGACTGCTTGACCCCACCGAACGGGGCA
>Ga0073928_10009738_pt1 | contig 11621 bp, 8 predicted proteins | sample PaiPotPPA55metaG_FD_76969 | JGI IMG/M metagenome (GOLD analysis project Ga0073928, IMG submission 76969) | Iron sulfur acid spring bacterial and archeal communities from Banff, Canada, to study Microbial Dark Matter (Phase II) - Paint Pots PPA... ...
ACGAATATGCACGAGTTTGCCTACGGCATCACAAATGAAAATCCGCATTACGGCGCGGTGCACAATCCCTGGTCCATCGATCGCATCTCCGGTGGCTCGAGCGGAGGTTCGGCCGCCGCGACCAGCGCCGGGATGTGTTTTGCATCCCTGGGTACCGATACCGGCGGATCAATTCGTATTCCGGCGGCACTATGCGGCATTGTAGGTCTGAAGCCTACCTATGGATCGGTCAGTGTGTCCGGTGTGATTCCTCTCGCGCCCAGCTTTGATCACGCCGGACCCCTCGCGCGCGGCGTGGTGGATGCGTGCATTCTTCTGCAGGCAATAGCCGGAAAATATCCAGCGGCCGCAGACCGGCCTGATTTCCGAAAGCTAAGGCGAACTCGTCCCCCCCGATTTCGTCTGGGTTGGCCAAAGGACTATTTTTTCGAGCGAATCGACCCGGAAGTTCGACGCGCCATTGACGCTGCAGCAAAAGTGTTTGAAAAGATTGGCGGCCGAATTCAGCAGGTACCCCTTCCGCGTCTAGCCGATTCCCAAGAGCCCTCTACCAACATCGCCCTGGCTGAAGCCACTCGCTACCATCAATCGCAGGGATTTTATCCGGCCCACTTGGCAGATTACGGCGAGGATGTAAGCGGCCGGCTGGAAATGGGCATGCAAGTGCGCGCCGTGCAGTACCTTCGTGCGTTTGAAGTGAAACGGCAAGTTGAAACCGATTTTGACTCGGCATTCCAGCGCGTGGACGCGATTCTCGCACCCGCAGTTCCGATCGCCGCGCCACGGTTCGGAGAGGGTGAAGTAATAATCGAAGGCCACCAGGAAACAGTCCGTTCAGCTCTGGTGCGCTTGAACCGGCCCGCCAACTTAACCGGGCACCCGGCTATCTCTATACCGTGTGGGGTCACCCGCGACGGATTGCCCGTGGCATTACAACTGCTAGCCCCGAAATGGGGGGAAGCGACTTTACTAGCAATTGCGCTTGGCTACGAGGAGGCCACAGATTGGCACCGTCGTAATCCAATGTTTCCCACGCTGCCACCGCAGCGTCAAAAAGCCCAACCGGATGTCTAACCAATGTGTGAATATTGTGAATATAATAGGTTTGACCGAGCCCGGCGCATCTGCCGGAGCATCCAAACAGCTGCAAAAAGGATGGGCAGGACTTCATGGGAGTTTCCGCATTCGCCGCCTTTGTCGCAGGACTGGTATCCTTCCTGTCTCCCTGCGTGCTCCCATTGGTGCCGGGTTATATCTCGATGCTTTCCGGGATCGGCGTCGAGCAACTGAAAGAAGGGCAAACCCCGCGTGGCGGTTTACTGGCCTCCGCTCTGGCATTCGTTTTTGGATTTTCCATCGTGTTCATCACGTTTGGCGCGTCGGCAAGCGCGGTAGGATCATTTCTGGTTCGCAACCGCAGCTTGCTCGCGCCGTTAGCGGGCGCGCTGATCGTTTTGTTCGGGTTGCACCTGGTGGGATGGCTGGCAAAAATTTCCTTACGCGCAGGATTTGTAATCGGAATTCTTCTGGTAGCCGCGGGTGTGGTCCTGAACCTCCGGACGGGAATTGCCGGGGCCGCACTAAAAGCCATTCATTTCTATTCTGTCGCTATAATCTTTCTTTTGGGGCCGGCCATGACGCGCTGGCTGAACCGCGACGTTCATTTCCGCAATCTCGGCGGCCAGCCCGGCATCCTGAGCGGCTTTTTGATGGGTTTTGCTTTTGCCTTTGGATGGACGCCTTGTATCGGCCCGATTCTAGCGGGTGTGCTGGCCATTGCCGCGACCCGCGAAACCATCGGCCAGGGAGTTTTTCTGCTAGCCTGTTACTCGGCGGGACTGGCCATTCCGTTTCTGGTCACCGCGCTCGGTATCGGTGGATTCTTGAAATTCTATCAGCGCTTTCGCCGCCACTTGCATACCGTGGAAGTCTTCAGCGGCGCACTGTTGCTTGCAGTTGGCGGCTTGGTGTTTATGAACCGCCTGACATGGCTTTCAGGTAAGCTTGCATTCTTAAACCGGTTTTCATGGTGAGAGGAGTTCAGCGCATGCGCAGGGTTCCCAATTGTTTTTTGTTCCTCCTTTTGATTGTGTTGCTGGTTACCACGAATTTTTCAGGCTGCAATTCGCACGAGTTGTTCAAGGTTTCAAGCGCAGACAGTGCTAAATCTGCTGCGAACGGGCCGCGCCCCGATGAACCCGATGTGACCTTCAAGAATCTTCAAGATCAGGACGTTTCGCTCGCCAGCCTAAAAGGGAAAGTCGTAATCGTAAACTTTTGGGCCACCTGGTGCGAACCCTGCCGCGTCGAAATTCCCTGGATGATCGGTTTCCAGCAGAAATATGCGGATAAGGGTCTCACCATACTTGGCGTAGCGATGGATGACGAAGGGAAGAGCGTGGTCGCGCCGTACGTTCAATCAACCCAGTTCGACGTGAATGGCCATTCGATGACCATGAATTACCCGATCGTGATCGGTAACGACGATATCGCTGCAAAATTCGGCGGACTCCTGGGATTCCCCACCACCATCGTTATTTCTCGTGATGGCAAAGTTCAGAAACGCTTTATTGGGTTAGCCGATGAAGAGGAGCTTGGGAAGCAAATCAAGGCGCTGCTCTAAAGGATTTGCGCCCGAATCACGGAGATGCTCTACGGCTGTATCCAGCCGTGCAACAGGAGTGACCTGACGCCGCTATGATGGACGAACAAGAATTCCAAAAAAAATGTGACATGGCCTTTGAAGCCTTGCGCAAGCGCCTGCTGGAACTGGGCGATGAACATGAATTCGAAGTCGAAGGCGGAAGCGGCAAATTGGAGATTGAATTTGAAGACGAAGATGAGACGCGCTTTGTAATCAGCCCTAACGCGCCGGTTCGCCAGATTTGGATTTCCGCACTCACCACTAGTTTCAAACTCGGATGGTCCGATACCGCGCAAGCATTTGTGCTGGACAAGACCGGCGAGACGTTGAGCCAGGTCATGAGCCGGATCTTAAGCGAAAAAACTGGATCGACGGTTCGGGTCTAAAAGATGAAGCACTTAGCAGTCACTTTGATTTCCTGCGGTCTTCTTGTGTCTTCCGGTACTACCGCCATCCTCCCGGGCGGACTTGGTGCGGCTTCGCCATATTCGCCTCAAGAATCAAACCTCCCTAATGCTTCAACGATCGTGAAGCCCCACATATTTGTTTCGCTGGATCCTGTTCCTCGCGGAAAGGAATTTAAGGTTGCAGTCGTGGCGGATATCGCTTCCGGTTTTCATATGAATTCGCACAAGCCCACGGACGATTATCTAATCGCGACCACGCTCAAGCCTCAGCTTCCTGCAGGTTTTGAACTGATCGATACGATCTATCCGAAGGGCAAACTTGCAAAATTCAGTTTCTCTCCGGATCACGCGCTCGATGTGTACAGCGAAACCGTTACTCTCGTGCTGCAATTGTCTGCCCAATCCACGGCCGCGCTAGGTCCCACAGAGATTCCCATGACTTTGCGTTATCAGGCATGCAACGACAGCGCTTGTCTGCCACCCGTAAAGCTTCCGCTGAGTGCAAAATTTAATGTGGCCAAAGAAGGCGCAACTCCCAAAGAAGTTCACCCCGAGATTTTTTCCAGGCTCCTTCCGACCCGCTGACACTGCGGCGTTTGTTTTCTCCAGGCTCATCTTATCCTGCGGTGGGTGAGCCGTGCGCTAGCGGCTTGCCATAGCAGGCAGAGCACGGCGGAGACGAGAGATCACTCGATCTTTTCCAAGCACGACCATGGTCTCAAAAAGGGGTGGCGCCACGGCGCGGCCGACGATCGCGACACGCGTAGCATTTATAAGTAAGCCGGCTTTGACGCCTTCTGAAGTTGCCACGCTTCGCAACGCCGCATCACAAGCGTCGTGATTCCATTCCGGCAGCGCCTCCAGAGCTGACACTAATTTAGGCATCAGGGACGGCAGCTTTTCATCTTTCCAAAATTTTGCGCGCGCGTCCGGCTCGTAGCCGAAATCGTCGGTAAAAAATGCGCGAGCCCAACTGGTGAAATCTCCCAGCAGACGCGTTCGCGGCCGAATCAAATCCACGGTGTGCGCAAACCAGGTCCGTTCGGTAGTGGCCCAAGCTTCTTGCCATAAACCTGCGCGCTTGAGCTCCGCCTCCACATAAGGCAAAAGCTCCTCGACAGGTGGCTTCTGCAAATACTGCGTGTTGTACCACTCAAGTTTTGCGCGGTCGAAAATGGCGTTCGTGCGGCTCACGCCAGAAAGCGCGAATCGTTCGACCAGCTCATTCGTCCGTAGGTATTCGGAATCGTCGCCAGGTGACCATCCCAACAGCGCCAGGAAATTGCGAAACGCTTCTGGCAGAAACCCTTCTTCCGCATAGGATCCAACGCTCGTCGCGCCATGACGTTTTGAAAGCCGCGTGCGATCAGGCCCGAGAATCAGAGGGACGTGAGCAAAAATGGGTGGCTCAGCGCCGAGCGCTTTGTAGATCAGTACTTGCTTCGGTGTGTTCGACAAGTGATCGGCCCCACGAAGAATGTGCGTGATGCGCATGTCCAGGTCATCGACCACTACGCTGAGCTGATAGGTAGGCAGCCCGGAAGAACGCAGAAGCACAAAATCTTCAATTTCGGCATTTTGTACGTCTCGCGGACCGAACACGGCGTCTTCAAAATGTGTGGTGCCTGTACGCGGAGTGCGAAAACGGATCGCCCGGCGAAGGCCTTCACTTTCTTTCGCGGCGCGCTGGTCCGGCGTCAAATCGCGGCAAGAACAAACGGCGGCTTTCGCTGCCTTTCCTTCGTCGTCGCCTTCACCTTCGTTTTCTTCCGCGGCGTCGCCTCCGGTATATGCGGCTGCTTTGCAATAACAGGTGTAGGCAGCGCCGCTTGCCAGGATGCGTTCGGCCGCTGCACGATACATTTCAATGCGTTGTGATTGAAAAAACGGCCCTTCGTCCCATGCGATCCCCAGCCACCGCAAAGCCACCAGAATTCCGTCAACTAGTTCGGGCTTATTGCGTTCAACATCGGTATCTTCGATGCGCAGCAGAAGTGTGCCGCCTTCGTGCTTGGCAAAGAGCCAATTAAACAAGGCGGTGCGTGCTCCGCCGACGTGGAGAAAGCCCGTAGGGGAGGGCGCAAAACGCACGCGCGGCTTTTGGGTGGAGGTCATTATCCTTGCGGGTTCCTTCCCTGAAATGGAAACGAATATCTTAGCGGAACGAGTGCGCAAAATCGAGCGCCTGCCGCAGGACAACGCCGCTAATCCGGTGTAAATGGCCCGTGCGTACCCTTGACGCGTCAGCGGCCAAACCTCATATTGGAAGGAGCCTAAGACCTCTCTACACCGGATGCCCGAACGATTTTTGCTCGTGTTGCGTCGGTGCGATAGGCGTTGACCCCCACGAAACTTCACTGGAGACGCAGTCGGACACCTTGCGATTCTCTGCTATTCTCGACGGAAGTAGCCTTAGGAGTTGGAGCGGTAACTTGCTGATCCACATCAATATGACCGCCGCCGTTCTCCTGGCAGGAGCCTTCCTGCTGGCGCTGTTCTTTTCCTACGTCTACCAGCAAAAGCGTCAGCAATACCTGCTCGTCTGGGCTGGCGGTTGGCTGCTGATTTCTCTTCACTTTTTGGTTCCAGCGCTGGGCACGCAGTCGACGCTTCCAGTATGGGTTGATCCCTTAACCGAATGGCTACTTGCGGTTGCGGCGCTGGCGTTTTATTGCGCCGCGAAGATGTACGCGCGCCTGGAGGTACCCTGGAAAGGAATTGCAGCTCTGGCGGTCGCTGCAGGAGCTTGTGCGCTGGGCTACTCACGTGGCTGGATGAACGTCCCTCTCGGATTGGCAGTGGGCCTCTTGTTTTTCTTCATCGCGCGCACTTTTTGGGAAGAAGGTCTCAAACAGGAATCCCGCGCTGACCAGTTCCTGGCCATAACTTTCGTGGTTTGGGGACTGCTGCATTTGACGACTATTTTTCAAGAAAGACTTGCACCCCTGGCCGGGAAAGACCTGCTTCCGCTGATTCTACTGCCCGAACTTTTCGGCGGCGTGCTAATGGTAATGGCCGTCTACGAAGAAGAGCGCCGGAGAGTGGAGCGGAACATGCTTGCGCTCTCGAATTTGAACTTGGCTACGTCGAGCTTTGCCGGGGGCGAGATCCAGAAGATGCTGGCACAAGCGCTCGACCGCGTTTTGAATGTTGTGCGGATTCCGGCCGGCGCGCTTTGCCTGCATTACGGAGAGGAAAACGGTCCCACGTCCGTAGTGGTCACCGGGCTGGGCGACGCTTTTTGCGCCGCCATACAAAGCAACAATCTGGATGATTACGTGGTCAGCCTGGTCGCGCGCCTTGGTGGACTTGTCGTGTTGCGCGATTTGGAGACGGATTCAAAATGGGAAGCGCTGGAGAAAGAAGAATCCTTCCGGCACATACGAAAACTTCTCCTCGGCCAAAAATTGCGTACAGTGGTGGCCATTAGCCTGCAAGCAAAAGAGCGCGTGTTTGGAGTTTTACTGCTGGGCACTCCTGACAATCGTAATTTCACGCCTGCGGAATTGCGGCTGCTTCTCGCCTTGGGCCACCAAATTGGAATGGCGGTGGAGAACAGCTACCTGGTTCAGCAAACATCGAGGCGCAGCGAAGAACTGCACATCCTGAATGAAATCGGACGCGCACTCAGCTCCACGCTCGAGCCGGACGCTCTTTTCGAACGCATTTATTCCGAGATGAAGCGTCTGCTCGATGTAAGCAGTCTTTTTATCGCGTTCTACGATCACAAGACTCAGCAGGTTCGATTTGAAATTGATGTCGTAGAAGGCGATCGTTTGCCCAAACGAAGTCGCGCGGCCGGGAATCACTTGACCGAATACGTGGTCAAAACATGCCAGCCGCTGCTCATTCGAGATCACTTCGCTGAAGAGACCGAACGTCTCGGATTCAAACCAACACGAGTGGCCGGCTCTATTTGCGCCGTACCATTGATTCTCTATGATCGCGCAATCGGCGTGATGGCGGTGCACAGCAAGCAAGAACGGGTATTTGACGAAGGGCACGTGGAGCTGATGCGAGTGCTTGCCAGCGAAGCAGCCGTAGCCTTGGAAAACGCGCGACTCTTCACCGAAGAACAGAAGAAGTCGCGTCACCTGATGCTCATTAACAACGTATCCAGCCGTGCGATCACGACCCTGGATCCGGAAGAAATGCTCGCGAAGATCGCTGCGGAGATCGAAAATGTCCTGAAATACGATCACATCGGCATTGCCATCGTCGATTATCCGGCTAAAGAGCTGGTAATTCAGGCCGAGGCTGGAGCCAGGCGCGACGCGGTGGGACGTAGAATTCCGCTCGGCGAGGGTATCGTCGGCCAAGTCGCTCGCACGGGCCAGATGACGATTGTGCGAGAAGTGAACGGTTCAACGCCTTGTCCTGTGCTACCAACGTCAGTCTCCGTCATCGCGCTACCGGTAACCTATGCTGAACATTTGCTCGGTGTGCTGTACGTGGAATCCTCGGAACCCTGTGAATTTGAAGAAGAGGAAGTCTTGCTGCTTCGCACTCTTGCGGATCTTTTTGCGGGTGGCTTGAACAATGCACTGACGTACCAAAAAGCACAAGAGCAGGCCATCACCGACGGCCTAACCGGCGTCAAGACCCACCGCTATTTGATGGAGGCATTATCGTCAGAGTGGAAGCGCTCCACACGCGCAAATCGCGCGTTCGCCTTGGTCTTGATGGATCTCGACCGCTTCAAGTTCGTAAACGATTTTTACGGACATCTGGAAGGCGACGTCGTATTGCAGCGCGTAGGCCACATACTGGAGCAGAATTGCCGCCGGTCCGACGTGGTGGCGCGCTATGGGGGAGACGAATTCGTCATACTGATGCCGGAAACGACCGTGGATCAGGCCCGCCAACTCGCCAGCAAACTACGCGGCTGGGTGGCCTCCGATCCGCTTCTTCGTGACAAGAATATTACGGCCAGCTTCGGCATTGCGGGTTTCCCCGTTCATGGGTCCACGCCGCAGGAGCTTATCCAAGTAGCGGACTCTTCGATGTACTTGTCCAAACATCAAGGAGGAAACTCGGTATCAAGCGCCGAGGAAGGCGGTCCGAACGACACCAAGCGCTGGAAGAAGGACGTACTCGAAGCCTATCTAGGGGTAACGCTGAAACGTCTCTTTTCCACCGGTCCTGAAGCCTTCGAAGAAGTTTATCGGCGTCTCGAACAATTTACGCGCTCATTAGCTGAGCAGAGCGGAGGCGTTAGTCCAGAAACGTTGCCGGCGGCTGTAGTCGAAACGGTGACCTCACTCGCGCTGGCCATTGATGCCAAAGACCACTACACGCAAGGGCATTCCCAGAAAGTCTCCGCCTATGCTGTCGTAATTGCCAAAGCGCTGGGGATGAGCGAGCCCGAGGTGGAAGAAATTCGGTTGGCCGCGCTTCTGCACGATATCGGCAAAGTGGGCATTCCGGAGACGATTCTTAACAAGTCCGGCCCGCTGGATGCATCCGAGTGGGAAACCATGAAGACTCATACCGAGTTGGGCGCGAAGATACTGGAGCCGCTGCAAACCATGGATCGAATCCGCCTCATGGTTCGCCATCATCATGAATTCTACGATGGAACAGGTTACCCGGACCGGCTGGAAGGTGAAAACATCCCCTACGGCGCGCGCCTGATCGCTATCGCCGACGCCTACGACACGATCACCTCGGAGCGAACATACAAGAAGGCGCGTACTTCCGAAGACGCTTTTCGTGAGCTGGAACGCTGCGCTGCGAATCAGTTCGACCCGGAACTCGTTCAGCTCTTCGTCGAAACAATGCGGCGGTCACCGCGCGTTCGCTTCGATGCAAGTGTAAGCGTCCCGGATGTGTTGGATAGTTCTTCTCTGTAGCGAACCTGCTCTCCCGCAAGTTCCCTCTCCGTATTAATTTGAAACACCAAAACTGCCGCAAGTTTTTGATTTGCTGGACGTCTCGCTCCCACCTCATATATTGTTTTTTGCGTTATTCACCACGAGTGGAAAGGGAGGCATGGTGCAAACAGCAACGGTCAAGTGGATTGCGGGTGAAGAGTTCATCGCTCAAATGCCTTCGGGCCAGGCAGTACCGTTTGACGCGGACAGAAAACACAACGCCGCCCCCGGCCCCATGGACATGCTGTTGGGCGCGCTGGGAGCTTGCACCTCGGTCGATGTTGTATTGATTCTCACGAAAAAACGCCAGAAACTGGCGTCGCTGGAGGTCGTTATTTCCGGGGAGCGCGCCCCTTTGCCGCCCTCGGTATGGACGAAAATTGACATGATTTATCGGCTCTCGGGCGCAGTGGAAGAGAAAGCGGCGCACGATGCCATCGAACTGAGCCAGACGAAATATTGTTCCGTCGCGGCCATGCTGCGAAAGACTGCTGTGATCACCTACCGTTTCGAGATTTTGCGTTGATTGACAGATGCTACAAAACGAAGCGTGTTTTGCTTGTCACCCATGCAACCGATTGCATACAATCGCGAGCTATTCCTGGCATCCTGGAGAGATGAATGGGCAGGCGCATTGCCGCAAAGATTACCGGAGTTGCAGGGTACCTCCCGCCGCGCGTAGTCACGAATTTCGATCTTGAAAAAATGGTGGACACCAATGACGAGTGGATTCGCACGCGCACGGGAATCCGTGAACGGCACTATGCGGACCCGGGCGTGGGAGCTTCGCATCTTGGCGCCGAAGCGGCCAGAAAATTGCTGGCGGAAAAGGGAGTCGGGCCCGAACAAATTGATCTAATCGTGGTGGCGACGGTTACCCCGGACATGCTGTTTCCCGCCACCGCTTGCCTGGTGCAAGATCAAATCGGCGCAAAAAATGCCTGGGGCTTTGACCTTTCCGCCGCTTGCTCGGGATTCGCTTACGCGCTTACTGTGGGGGCACAGTTTGTCGGGGCTGGAACGCACAAAAAAGCTCTGGTCATCGGCAGTGACGTGATGACCTCCATACTGGATTACCAAGACCGCGCCACCTGCGTTCTTTTCGGCGATGGCGCCGGTGCGGTGTTGGTAGAACCCGCCACTTCCGATAGCGAAGGCATTCTGGATTTTGCTCACGATGTGGATGGCTCCGGAGGATGCAACCTCTACATGCCGGCCGGTGGATCGCTGAAGCCCGCGTCCAAGGAAACTGTCGAAAAACGGATGCATTACGTTCATCAAGAAGGCGCGCAAGTTTTCAAATATGCGGTGCGACGCATGAGCGAACTGTCAGTCCAGATTCTCGAGCGCAATGGATTCAGCAGCCGCGACCTTGCCCTGGTGGTGCCGCATCAAGCCAATCTGCGCATAATCCATGCAATGCAGGAACGCCTGGGCGTGGATGATTCGAAGATCATTATCGATATAGACCGCTTCGGAAATACGACCGCTGCCACCATTCCGCTTGCTCTGATGGACGCGCTGGAGCAGGGACGATTGCACAAGGGCGATCTGGTGCTGGTGATTACCGTCGGCGCGGGTTACACCACAGGCGCCGTTTTAATGCGCTGGGCTTACTAACGGGAAGAAAAAATCCACAACCGCGTAATCGCGCGCCATAGACAAAAATCAGCCTCTTGCGCTGCCATTGATCGCTATGGAGAATGCGTTGCGTTAGTGGCCGATAATAATCAAGACAGGATTCACGTCTCCCGTCGTGGTTGTAATCATCACAATTTTGCCAGGACGAACAATGAGGAAATCACCGGTGAAGACGGGCGAGGTTAAAGTCATGGTGCCGCTGCCGTCCGTCAACCCGGTGCTAGTGAGCGCGTAGGTTCCCACCACATTCTGAGCGGGTAGGTTTGCCGTTGTGGTGCTCGCATCCTGCGTTCCGGTCACTCCGGAGGTGGTGCTGAGTGTCAGGAATCCGGAGATATCGTTATCGCTGCTGACGGCCGGCGCCGAAGTACCTTCTACAAAAGTATTCGCCATCACTTGAGCTGTGAAGGGTGACCCGGATTGAGCTTCGAAATGTCCGAAGATCGGGCCGCCGTTCAAGGTGCCCACACAAAATGCTTCGCTCGAACTGACCAGGTAGAGAATCGGTTCAAACGGATTAATGAGAGCCGGCTGCACGCGGCCTAAGTTGTCAGCCGTGTAGGAAACCGTGAATGGACTGGCCCAATTCAACAGATTTCCGGCTTGGTTGTCCTCTATCAGGAACTGAGCGCTGCCGCTGCCTTGAGGAGAGATCTGCAGTACGGCAACGTCTGGCAAGTACATACCGCCGCTCAAGAGTTGGCCGCTAAGGCCGCCGGCAATCGGCTGCGAGAACACATTTTGGGTCGGGAATGTTCCTCCTGCATTCGCTTGCTGCACCATTTCACCTGCAGCTAAATAGGGAGTGCTAGGGCTCACCGTGTCTGTTTCCACTAGGAAAGCGTCGATCGCCGAGATTGGATACACGCTGAAGGTCTGCGTTCCAAGATTTCCGGAGGTTAACGACATGGTGCAATGAGTGGCGTCCAGCGCTGACTGATATATGCCGGATACTCCTGGATTGAATGGCTGCGTTTGATTTGGCACATTCGTGTCCATTTCCGCTTGCGCTATACTCCCTTGCGTTGAAGGCGCAACGGGCGGAACGGCAGTAAA
>Ga0073928_10009739_pt1 | contig 11621 bp, 9 predicted proteins | sample PaiPotPPA55metaG_FD_76969 | JGI IMG/M metagenome (GOLD analysis project Ga0073928, IMG submission 76969) | Iron sulfur acid spring bacterial and archeal communities from Banff, Canada, to study Microbial Dark Matter (Phase II) - Paint Pots PPA... ...
GCGCCACAAACAAAACAGTGGCCTGGGCTTGCAGGACGCGGTCGGCGAATGAAAGACTGACGTCGCCAAAATGACCGAGGTCAAAGATTGCCGTCGAAACGACGGTAATGGAGACCAGGAGCGCAGCTGCCGCGGCGAAGACCGGCCGACAACGGGCGGCGACCCACAACAACATTGGAAATAGCAAAGCGACCGGCGCCACAGTTTCCCAAAGCTGCTGCGGCAGCGAAATCGCAATTCCGGTCATCGCCGCGAGCGCCGCGAGCGCCGCCGTGCCTTCGACGATTTCACTGCGGGGCGGCGGTTGCCGTATGGCGGCGGCGAGCCCGATCACCAGCGGTGCAACAATGACGATGCCGATTGCGTCGGATGCGAACCAGTGCTGCCAGGTGGTCAGCATTGCCGCGGATGGGCCATGAAACAACCGGTACGTCGCGGCTCCCCCGATGCCTGAGACGGCGGTCCCCACCGTTGCCGCCAGAAACAGGCCAACGACCTGGCCCAGCCGATCGATGCTGAAATCAGTGCCGAAGTAGCGCTCGATCAATCCGGCCGTAATCAGGGCCTCTAGTGCGTTGCTGAGGCCCAAGGCGGTGCCGGCCCAGAGGGGGTCCGCGATCAGTAGGTGAATCGCGACGGTCGCGACTGTCACCCCCGCAGCCACCGGCCATCGCGCATGGGGCCCCAAAGCGATGAGGACACCCGAAGAGATGCCAGCTGCGGGCCAGAACACGGCCACGCCTTCAGGTTTCAACAGCAGACCGACGCTCAGTCGTGCGGCGAGGAAATAGGCCAAGCCGATCGCTGCTGCTAGTCCGATACCAGCTATCCACCGCCGAGCCAGATCATGGGCGACGGATCGCTGGCCTTGGCCGTGCGCTGGTAGCCCCTCAAGCATACGCCGATAACTCCGGCATACCTGGGTCGGTCCGATCAATCTTCATTAGATGCCAGTTTCGCGCTCGCCGCAATCGGCCTGCGGAAACCTCAATTCACGCTTCTCGTCGAACCTGATTCTTCCTTTCTTGCTCACCGCCTTCGAGGAAAATCGGCAGTCCGACGGGCACCGGACCGACCGGCATCGCAATACGGAATCTCTGCAGTTGCGCGCAGCGGCGCTGACGTCCGATTTAGGTCAAACGCGTCGGCAATCCCGAACACTCCAGCCGCCCACTTTCGAAATGCGCCAAAGCCGGACCTCACCTCGAACCAGCACCCACACGATGATTAGACGCGCGGGTGATCCAAAGCAGCAAAGCGCTACGCTCGGCGGCGCAATGTTCGCTTCGCCGCTCGCGGCGCGAGCGCAGCGTCCGGGAGTCGCTCAGGGTTCAAGCGCGCGAGCTGCAACAGGTCCCGGATGACGTGCTGCAGGGAATCGCGGTCCAGCTTGTTCGACGAGAGCGCGAAGCCGAGATAACACCAGTTCATGATGCGGGCGCGCGGTCCGGCCACGCTGGGGTGAACGCCGGCCTCGATCAACAGTTTCCGCAGATAACGTATCCGCTCCGCGTCCACCGCTTCGACCGCCGCTCTTGCGCGCGCGTCGGCCGTAGCCCAGGCGCGTACGGCGCGCTCAATGCCTGAACCAGCCGCAAATGCACGGCAGATAAGCGCTTCGAGCCGATCGTCTGCCGTCCCCTCGAGCTGCTCGATGATGTTCTCCAACGCGACCTCGCGCCAGCGTCGCAAGATCGCGGCGTGGAATGCCGACACATCGGCGAAGTGCCAATAGAAGCTGCCGCGGGAGATGCCGAGCCGGTTGGCCAGGGTGTCCGCCTTGAGTGCGGAAAACCCGGATTTTGCCAATGCTTTGAGCCCGGCGTTCACCCATTCCGCCGGGCCTAGTCGGTTGTCGGGCATTTTTCCATACACTGCTGTATTGACGTTGCAGGATCGAAATGCTATCCAGTCCATACACTAGTGTATGGATGCGCACGATGATACGCAAGCAATGATGATGCGCAAGCAATAATGCGCGATCTCTTCGTCCAGTCCGCCGGAGTATTGGCGTTCGCAGCAGCTATCCTGCACGGGGTGCTCGGCGAGACCAAGATTTTCCCCCGCGTCCGCATTGAGCCGGAGCGTCTGCGGCGGCTCATGCGTCTGGTCTGGCAAGGCATGACGGTGGCGTGGATCAGTCTTGCGATTCTCCTCATCGCCGCGCCTAGGCTCGGCTCCGAAGCGGCCCGCGTTTGGATTATTGCCGCGAGCATCGCCGCCTTTGGGTTCGGCGCCGTCGGCAACGCTTGGGCGACGCGGGGACGCTTTTTTGGCTGGGTTGTCCTGATCATTGTGGTCGGTCTAGCCGCAGCCGGGCTATGAGTCGTTCTCATCTTGTCGACTTCGCGGGAAATTGCCCTGGGCAAAAAAAGGCGCATAAACGTCGAAGCGGCCGCGATGAGTCGAGCGCCGCCCGCGGCGGTATTTGCGCTGTTGCGCAACAGCGATACCTGGCCGCAATGGTCGCTGTTCGACAAATTTGCGCTTGAACGCGCCGGCCAAGACGAGCCGTTCGGACTCGGCGCGATCCGCGTCTTCGCTACCCGGTTCACGCAGACCCGCGAACAAGTCACCGCGCTCGTCCCCGATCAAAAGCTGAGCTACGTCCTGCTGTCCGGATTGCCGATGCACGATTATCTGGCCGACGTGGTGCTGTCGCCGCGCGAAGACGGCGGCACGCGCATCCGCTGGAGCGCATCGTTCGCATGCGCCTTCGGAACCGGATGGTTCTGGCGGCTGTTCATGCAGCGGACTTTTGCAACGGTTTCCGCTCAGCTCGCCGCCGCCGCGGAACGCGAAGCATAGAGAAAGCGAAACGTAGAGTCCGTCCTTAATTCCCGCAGACGTGATTTCTCCGCATTCGACCTTGATGTAGCTTGGTTCGAAAGCGTCTTTCCCGGGAGCATCCAATGATTTCAGGCTGGAATTTCCGCCGGCTCGCGCCGATAGCTTTGTTGCCGGTGTTCGGATTTATGGTGCCGGCACCGGCGGCGCTGGCGGACGAACTGAAGCTGGAAACAGAAAGCTATCTGATTGCGTCGGCCGATCCGGGCATTCAACTCTATATCCGCAACAAGCACCCCGCGGCGGTCACGAGCTTTGCCCCGGACAGGATTCTCCTCTACGTCCACGGCGCCACTTACCCATCGGAAACCGCGTTCGATCTGCCGCTCAGCGGCCGATCGATGATGGATTACATCGCGCAACAGGGTTTCGACGTCTATCTCGTCGACGTGCGCGGCTATGGCGCGTCGACCCGGCCGCCGGAGATGGATCAACCGCCGGCGGACAACAAACCGATCGTCGACACGCCGACCGCGGCGAAGGACGTCGGTAGCGCCGTCGATCACATCTTGCAAAAGCGCGGCGTCAGCAAGATCGATCTGATCGGATGGTCGTGGGGCACGGCGATCATGGGCCTGTACACGACCGGGCATAACGACAAGGTCAACCGGCTGGTGCTCTATGCGCCGGCCTGGATATTCACGACCCGCCCCGCCATCGGCGGCGGCGATGCTCCGCTCGGAGCCTACCGCTTGGTATCGAAAGACTCGGCGAAGCAGCGTTGGCTCAACGGCGTTCCCGAGAGCAAAAAGGCCGATCTCATCCCGCCCGGATGGTTTGAGCAGTGGGCCGACGCCACCTGGGCGACCGATCCTGTCGGCTCCAAACAAACGCCGCCGGTGCTGCGCGCGCCGAACGGCGTGCTGCAGGATTTTCGCACCTATTGGATCGCCGGCAAGCCGCAATACGATCCGGCCGACATCCGCGTCCCTACGCTACTCATTCATGCCGAATGGGACGCCGACCTGCCGAGCGACCAGGCGCGCGGCTACTTCGCCAAATTGACCAACGCGCCCTACAAGCGCTTCGTCGAAATCGGCGAAGGAACGCACACGATCATCATGGAGAAGAATCGGATGCAGTTCTTCCACGAGATTCTGAATTTCCTCGAAGAGCCCGATCCACAGGGTCTGAACTGATCGTAAAGCGCGCGTTGTGCCCCTGCTCTTCAGTCTCAATACGACGTTTGCGACCGCAGCTCCGCCAAGTCCTTGGCGGAGATTTTGGATTCCTCGGCGCCGAACCGCTTGGTGACGTAGTTGACGACGGCGGCAATTTCCGTGTCGGAATAGATGCCGCCGAATGCCGGCATCGAGACGATGCCCGCGGGCGTGTGCCGCGTCGTGCCGGAGATCACGATTTGCGCGACATTCGTCGCGTTCGGATCGTTGACGGCACGGGCGCCGGCGATGGTGGCGTAGGGTGAGATCGCACTGACGCCGGTCCAGCTATGGCAGCTGACGCACGCCCCTTCGAAGACCCGCTTGCCGAGAATGTCCGCCGTTTCGCCGCCCTGCTTGGGAGACGGCGGCGCCGGCGGCGCGATCGTTCCCGGCTCGGACGACGCTACCGGCGGAACGCTGCGCAGATAGGCGACCACAGCCTTGATGTCCGCCGGCGCCATCAGGCTGAAGCTCTCATCCACGGCTTCGCCCATCGGGCCGGCCGCCGTGCCGCGGCCGGACGCGTGACCGGTCGATAGATAGTCGGCAACGTCCTTATCGCTCCAGGCGCCGATCCCGGAGCCCCGGTCGGAGCTGATATTAAAAGCATGCCATCCGGCCGCGATCGCGCCGGCGAATTTCCTGCGATTGTTGAGCGCGAAAGCGAGATTGCGCGGGGTGTGGCATTCGCCGCAATGCGCCAGTGCCTCGGCGACGTAAGCGCCTCGGTTCCACTCGGGGCTTTGCGCGGTGTTGGGCTGGAAGCGGACATTCTCATTGAAGAAGAACGACCACGGGCCCATCAGCCAGCGCTGATTGAACGGGAATTCCAGCGTGTCGGCGCGATTGGCCGCATGCACCGGGGCAACACTGAACAAATAGGCCTTGATTGCCAACGCGTCCGCGTCCGTCATGGAGGTGTAGGACGGATACGGCATCGCCGGGTAAAGATGCGTGCCGTCAGGGCGGAGCCCGCGCTGCACGGCGTTGAGAAAATCCGCATCGCTGTAGTTGCCGATGCCGGTGGCTTTATCGGGCGTGATGTTGGTCGAATAGAGCGTTCCGAACGGCAGCGGAATTGCCAGGCCGCCGGCATATGGCTGGCCGTCGCGGCTAGTATGACAGACCATGCAATCGGCCGCGCGCGCCAGATACGCGCCACGCTTCACCACGTCCGCGCCTTTAAGGTCGCCAGGAACGCCGGTCGGATCGGCGGCGTGATACTCCGCTAGCGCTCGGAGTTCCTCCCGCGAATGCCATCGGTCCGGGATTGAAAACGCGCCAACCGATAGCGCCAGCAATGACGATAACGATCACGGCGGCGAGTAGGGCGAGGATCGCTTTGCGCATGGCGCTTACGCCTTGCGTCCGACCGCCAACGCGGCGCGATCGATCGGCAGCCGGCGCAGCGCGACGCCGGTCGCGGCGTAAATCGCGTTGCGCAGCGCCGGCGGCCCGGCGGTGCACCCGGTCTCGCCGATGCCGCCTGGTTCCTCACCGCTCTTGACGACGTGCACCTCGATCGGTGGCACCTCGTCGATCCGCAACATGCGGTAATCGTTGAAGTTGGATTGGCGCACGCGGCCCTTGTCGATGGTGATCTCGCCGAACAGCGCCGCGGTCAGACCGAAGATCAGCCCGCCCTGGAGCTGGGCGACGATGATGTCGGGATTGACCGCAATGCCGGTGTCCACGACCGAGGTGACTTTTCGCAGCTGCACCTCGCCGCGATCGTCCACTTCCGCCTCGACAACGGTGGCGATGAAGCTGGCGAACGACGGTTGCACGGTCACGCCGCGCCCGGCGCGCGCCGGCAGCGGCTTGCCCCAGCCGGATTTTTCCGCAACTAGGTCAAGGGCGGCTTGCAGCCGCGGCGTTTTTCCCAGCATGCCGTGGCGGAAGGCAATCGGATCGGCGCCGGCCTTGCGTGCCAGCTCATCGATGAAGCACTCGATGGCGAACACGTTGTTGTTCGGTCCAACGCCGCGCCAGAAGCCGGTCGGCACGGCGGGCGGCTCGGCGCGTACGTATTCAACCTGCAGATTGGGAATGTCGTAGGGAATGTCGACGGCGCTGTCGACCGCATCGATATCGACGCCCTTCTGAAACCCCGCGGGAAACCAGCGGGCCATGATCGACGAACCGGTCACGCGATACTTCCAGGCGACGATTTTCCCGCCGGACATGCTCGCGGAAATCACGTCGCGATAGACCGGACGATAAATATCGTGCTGGATGTCCTCTTCGCGCGTCCACACGACTTTGATCGGCGCATCAACGTGTTTGGCGATACGCACCGCGCTGTCGACCATGTCCGCTTCGAGCCGGCGCCCGAAGCCGCCGCCGAGCAGATGATTGTGCACGGTCACCTTGTCGAGGGGCAGACTCGCGGCTTGCGCCGCGGTCGCTTGCACGCGCGTCATCACCTGCGTGCCGGTCCAAATTTCGCAAGCGCCCGGCGTCAGCCGCACCGTGCAGTTCATCGGCTCCATCGGCGCGTGTGCCAAGAATGGCAGCTCGTCGCCATCGACTTTTTCACCCTGCGATAATCCCTTGGCGATGTCGCCGACGGATTTCGCGACCGCGCCGTCCTTTGTGCTCGCCGCGCGCAGATCCGCCCAGATGTCGGCCGAGCTGAGTTGCGCGTGCGGACCTTCGTCCCAGGTGATCACGAGAGCGTCGAGGCCTTTCTTGGCGGCCCACATATGGTCGCCGACCACCGCGACCAGATCGTCCAAAACCACGACCTGCCGCACGCCCGGAACACTTTTTGCGGCGCTGTCGTCAACGTGTTTGACCTTGCCGCCGAACACCGGGCTCGCCGCCAGCGTGGCAAACTTCATTCCGGGAAGCATGGTGTCGATGCCGTAGACGACGCTGCCGTTGGTCTTGCCCGGCGTGTCGAGGCGCCTGAGCGGCTTGCCGATCAGCGCAAAATCCTTCGGATTCTTGAGCGGCGGAGCCGGCGGTACCGGCAGCTGACCCGCCGCGTCAACCAGATCGCCATAGGCCAGTGTGCGGCCGCTGTCCGCGTGAGTCACCAGCCCATTCGAAGCCGTGCAGCTTGCCGGCTCGACCTGCCATTGTTCGGCGGCCGCCCGCACCAGCATCGCCCGCGCCGCCGCGCCGGCGATGCGCAGCGGCTTCCAGAAGGCGCGCACCGAATTAGAATTGCCGGTGGCCTGAATGCCAAACAGCGGATTGCCGTAGAGCTTGTCGCTAGGCGGCGCGTGCTCGAGTGCGACCTTCGCATAGTCGGCGTCGAGTTCCTCGGCCAGTATCTGAGGGAGCGCCGTGTAGACGCCCTGCCCCATCTCCACTTGCGGCATGATGAGCGTCGTCTTGCCCGTATGGTCGATGCGAATGAAGGCATTCGGAGCAAATTGGTCCTTGTTGTTCGCCGATTGCTCCATTTCGTCCACAGCCCGGAGCGGCAGATGGAACGCCAGCGTAAAGCCGGCCGCCAGGCCGGCCTTGAGCAGACGGCGGCGGGAAGGCGTTCGCGTCAGATTTTCGATCAAATAATTTTCGGTTGAATGCATGGTCGCCTCCTACGTCTGCTTTTCGTTCGCGGCGCGCTTGATCGCGTCGCGGATGCGCACGTAGGTGCCGCAGCGGCAGATATTGCCCGCCATCGCCGCGTCGATATCGGAGTCGTCAGGATGAGGAGTGGCCGCCAGTAGCGCCGCTGCCGACATGATCTGGCCAGACTGGCAATAGCCACACTGGATGACTTCCAGATCCAGCCAAGCCTTCTGCACCTTGGCGCCGGTCGGCGTTGCGCCAACACCTTCGATCGTGGTGATGGCCTTGTCGCCAACGGCGCCGACCGGCAGCATGCATGAGCGCACCGGATTGCCGTCGACATGCACGGTGCAGGCGCCGCATTGCGCGATGCCGCAGCCGAATTTCGTGCCGGTCATTCCGAGCAGGTCGCGCAAGACCCAAAGCAGCGGCATGTCATCCGGCGCTGCAAAAGTCTTGTCTTCGCCATTAATTCTAAGGGTGGTCATGGCAAGTCTCCCATGTGGAGTTGCTGCCGGCAATTACAATTCAAGTCTCTCCCATTCGGAGTCGGCACCTCGCACTATAGATAGCGCGGCCAATCGGCGTCATTCATACTCAAGTATTGGTGCGATGCGCGACCGCAAGGTACGCCGTGCGAAATACCCGGTCGCGACAATTTTCACCTAGCTGTAAAGTTTGCGCGTCGTGCCGCTGCGCTCGACCTCGCGCGCCTCCTTGTAGGTGCGGCCGATGAAATCCATCGACGGGTTTGAGACGCCGAACCAGAACTTCTCGCTGATGAAGTGATGGCGCAGATGATATTGCTTCTGCCAGCGGCCGATGCGCGTGCGCGGCTGATACGGAATGTGGGCGACGTAATGCACCCATTCGTAATGAAAGATCGCCAGCATCACACCGAACATCGCCGAAGCGACGACGGACCAGCCGAACAGCAGCGCGAAGAGGAGCGCCGTCACCGCGAGATTGGGAAGCAGAAACCAGATCGGCAGGAACAACAGATCGAGCCGCTCCGGCTCGGCATGATGGTCATAATGCAGCCGGTGCTGCAATTTGCGCACGAAAGCAAAGCGTGACGGCTCGGCATGGAAGCTGAAGCGATGAAAGCCGTATTCGCTGACATAGAATGTCAGGGCGCCGACCACCAGCCAAAGGACGGAAAACGGAAAGACGCCGGCGAGGAATCCGACAATGAGCGCCGCGAGCCCGAGTACCAACCAGATATTGGAGCCATGCCGCAGGAAGGTCCCGACCATCTGCTGCCTCCCGGTTTGATTTTGTCCGACTTTAGCATGCCTAAGCGACGGCCGCTGCCTATCCATTAACGGACCGTTAACCGGCGGTCGGGTGCCTGGCCTTGCGCGTCGGTCGAAAGGGACCGGGCCGGCGTGAGACTCGCTCCTATTTGCCCGCGGCGGCGGCGTTGCGGCGCCGTTTGGCATTCAGGAGTTTGGAACCTTTCACGATCACAATGCCGGGTGGGGAATGCCAATCAGCAAGCGGCCGCGCCCATCGATCGTGCCGATGGCCCGCGGCCAATCCGACCTTTCCGAGCGGAGCTGCCGTCGCGACATGACCGACCTCGTCACTGCCTTGCCGTCGCCGGGCGCGACATCCTCGACGCGATCAACTCTTCCAAGACTCAGCAGATTCGTGCCGTCCTTCGGCATTGTGCCGCGGGTGACGCTGGTCGGCGTGTTGACCGTGTTTGCCGCCGTCGCCGTGTCGATCTGGACCTCGGTGAAAATCACCGAAGCGGAAATGTACCGGCGCGCCCAGAATGAGCTTTCGATCAACATCAAGCTCCTGGATTCGATCCTCGCCGGCTATGGCGCGCCGTCGCGCCAGGGCGACAAGCTGTATTTCGGCACGACGCTGATCAACGGCAATTTCGAGGCGGTGGACCGGGTCAAGGCGGTGGCTGGCGGGACGGCGACCGTCTTCCTCGGCGACCAGCGCGTCGCGACCAATGTGCAGAAGCCCGACGGATCCCGCGCCATCGGCACCAAGCTCGCGCCCGGGCTCGCTTACGATTCCGTATTCGGCCAGCACCAGACCTACCGCGGGGAAGCCAATATCCTCGGCGAGCCCTATCTCACCATCTACGAGCCGATCGTGAGCGGCGGCGCGGTCATCGGCATCGCCTATGTCGGGGTGAAGAAGGCCGAGTTCTTCGGCGTGCTGCAAAGCCTGGTGATGACCAACCTCGCCGCCGGCGCCGCGGTGGTCTTGCTTGCCGGCCTTGTCATGTTTTTCCTGGTCAGGCGTATCTTCCGCCCCATCGGCGTGATCCGGCGCGACCTGGTCGAGATGGCCGGCGCCACGACGCAACAGGAGCTCGACGGACGGACGTTCGCCGCCCTCGACGGCCATCTCGATGAGCTGCGGCAGACGCTCTATGCATCCGGCGAGCCCCGGCGCGACGGCAATACGCTCCTGTTCGGCGACAGATCCGTCAACAACGACGTCGCGCTGGTCGACGGCATCGGCGCCGGCGACGGCACGCTGGTGACCGTGTTCGCCGGCGATCGGCGGGTGACGACAAATGTGCGTAGCGCCGACGGCTCGCGGGTCATCGGCAGCAGGCTTGCGGCCGGTCCGGTCTATGACCGGGTGCTTAAGCAAGGAAAGACCTATCGCGGAAGCGCGACCATCCTCGAGACGCCGCACTTCGCGATCTACGAGCCGATCCTGTCCAACGACGAGGTGATCGGTATTTTGTTCGTCGGCAAGCCGCGTCTTGCCGCTGCGGCCAAACAAATCGCGCAGTCATCCACCGCGCGATCGTCCGACGAGATCGGCAGGATGCGCGAGGCCGTGGGCGAACTCGGTCGCGCCGCCAAGGCCAGGGAGATCGCCGAGCAGGAGGCGCTGGAGCAGCGGCAAGAGGCGCGCGACACGCGACGCCGCCTGCTCGCGTCGCAGCACGACGCCCAGCGCCGCATGGACGAAGAGCGCGCACGCAACGCGCAACAGCATGCCGGGGTCGTTACCGCTCTCGCGAACGGTCTCGCCAGACTTTCCGAGGGTGACCTCACGGCCCGTCTGAGCGACGGCTTCACTGAAGGGAGTCGGCAGATCCGGGATGACTTCAACGCCGCATTGGTCCGTCTGCGGCAGACGATCGGCGCCATCGTTGCCGCCACGCACGAGGTCGCCGACGCCGCCGGCGAGATTTCCGGCAGCACCGCCGATCTGGCGCAGCGCACCGAAGAGCAGGCCGCGAGCCTCGAGCAGACCTCGGCCGCGATGGAAGAAATCTCCGCCACCGCACGGAAGAATGCGGAAAATGCCCGTCACGCCAACCTGTCGGCGCGCGGCGTGTGCGAGGTCGCCGAGCGGAGTGGCCAAGTGGTAGCCCGGACCGTCAAAGCGATGGCCAAGATCGAGACATCGTCGGGCAAAATCGCCGACATCGTTGGCGTCATCGACGAGATCGCGCGACAGACGAACATGCTGGCGCTCAACGCCGCGGTGGAGGCGGCGCGCGCCGGCGAAGCCGGCCGCGGCTTTGCCGTCGTGGCGTCGGAGGTTAGGAGCCTCGCGCAGCGCTCGTCGCAGGCGGCAAAAGATATCAAGAACCTCATCACCAACAGCAACGGCGAGGTGCGCGAAGGCGTCGATCTCGTCAACGAGGCCGGCGGCTCGCTCGCGGAGATCGTTCATTCGATCAAGAACGTGGCCGCCGTCGTCGCCGACATCGCCGCGGCCAGCAGCGAGCAGTCGAGCGGCATCGAGCAAGTCAACAAGGCGCTCAGCCAGATGGACGAGATCACGCAGCAGAACTCCGCTTTGGTGGAGCAAAGCGCGGCGACCGCGCAGATGCTGGAGACCCAGGCCGCCGCAATGAGCGCCCAGGCCGGCATTTTCCGGATCGAGGAAAGTGCGACGGGCGCAGTGGCGCGGCCGGCTTCTAGGGCGCGAGCTTAATGTTTAGTCCAACGCGCACGATGTTCGCGGCAAACGTAGACGTCGTTGTGGCTTTGCTGGTGGCCAAGGTGATGGGATAGGTCACCGACATGCTGCCGAGGTCGACGTACAGATATTCGGCCTTGATCGTAACGTAATTCGACCAGGCATATTCCA
>Ga0073928_10009744_pt1 | contig 11614 bp, 7 predicted proteins | sample PaiPotPPA55metaG_FD_76969 | JGI IMG/M metagenome (GOLD analysis project Ga0073928, IMG submission 76969) | Iron sulfur acid spring bacterial and archeal communities from Banff, Canada, to study Microbial Dark Matter (Phase II) - Paint Pots PPA... ...
CCCTTCACCGGTCTTGATTTTTTCGGAGACTTTCAGTGTTTTCAGATCAAATACGCTGGACGTGTTCTCGCGGCCGTTGGTGGTGAAGCCAATGCCAAGATCGGAAACGATGGCGACACCGTGTGCGCCGGGTGTGTCCGGGATTTCGCCGACCAATTTGCCGGAATCCAGATCAGCCACCATGAACCGCGTGGCCCGGGCGATGTAAAGGCGGCGCGCCCCCGAATCGGCGTATACGTAGTCCCATCCGCCGTCACCTCCCAGAACCATGGTGCGGACGACCGAGTAGGTTGGGGCGGACTGGGCCGCCGCGGAAGCAGCCACGATAACGCAGGTGCTGATGGTAACCGCCACAAGTGTCAGGCACAGAATCAGATTAGCGAATTTTGTTTTCATAAAGCCTCCGGAAATGCCAGCGGGTTTCTATGCCCTCTGGGCTGGTGTCGTAAAGGTACTCGCGCCATTCTGCGAACCGTTCGCCAACGTGCTTTCATCCCTGCCGCCGGTTGCGAAGAAGTGTACGGCCGGGGTAATGATGAGCGAGAGCACCATGGAAATCACAACTCCCCCGATCACGGCAATTGCCAGGGGCTGCAACATTTGCGAACCAGCGCCGATCGCAAAAGATAACGGCAGCATTCCGGCAAGCGTCGCCAGTGCCGTCATGACGATCGGGCGCAGTCTTCTACGGCTCGACTGCAATATAGCCTCTTCCGCCGAAAAACCAAGAGCGCGGAATTTCTGATCGGCATCAAGCAGCAGGATGCCGTTCTTAGCCACAATGCCGATCACCATGATCATCCCCATGAAAGAGGAAATGTTAAAAGTCGTTCGGGTGATCAGCAAGGCAATAAAAACGCCCGACGTCGACAGCAACGCGGAAGCCAATATCGCGAGGGGCGCTGCAAAGCTGCCAAATTCGAACAGTAGAACACAAAAAACCAACACAACGGCGAGGACGAGAACAAATGCGAGGTCGCGAAAAGACTGTTGCTGCTCCTTGTAGGTGCCGCCGTATTCGACTCGGATGGCGGCCGGCAAATGCAGACCGCTAATCGCCTTCTGGATTTCGGAAATGCCGGTGCCAAGGTCGGTGCCCTCGAGTCGAGCCGTCACCGCGACTTGGCGCTGTAAGTTTTCGCGCAGAATTTCGGTCTGCCCGGGAACGGATGAAATATCCGCCAGCGCACCCAGCGTGGCGGTTTTCCCGGTGCTGCTCGTCAACAGCGTGTCGCGCATGGCTCCAATCGAGGCTCGATTTCTATCGGGGAAGCGCACGCGGAGCGTGTAGGCCCGATCATTACTGATCACGGGCGTTGGCGCAGGTTCTCCCCCGACAAGGGCGGCAGCATCGGTGGCAACTTCCTCCGGAGTGAACCCGGCCCTCGCCGCCACGCCGGGATTGATCTGAAACGTTACCGCGGGACCGCTGATGGTGTTGTCAATGCCGTTCAGTACGTCCACAACGCCTTTAATCTTGCCGATTGAATCAGCGACTTTCGGAGCCCAGTCGGCGAGCAAGGCTTGGTCCTGCGCAAATAGCTTGATCTGGACCGGTTGCGGCGCGCTCGTCAGATCTCCGATCATGTCCTGCAAAATCTGAATAAACTCCACGTCCAACGCAGGTTCTTCGGCCTTCACTTTGCTGCGAACTTCTTCAATCACTTCGTCGATACCCCGGCTGCGATCATCCTTCAGCTTCACCGATACGTCTCCGGTATTGGCCTCCGTTACCGCGGCCAGACCAAGCTGCATTCCGGTGCGCCGGGAGGTACTCTCGACTTCAGGGACTTCGCGCAATATTTGTTCGACATGAGTAATGACGCGATTCGTCTCCGCGAGCGAACTGCCGGCCGGCATGATGTAGTCCACGATAAACCCGCCCTCATCCATCTCGGGGAGAAGGTCCGAGCCCAGGAACTGGAAACAAATGTACGAAACAGCGATCAACGCGAGGCTCAACACCGCCAGCCTTTTGGGATGCCTCAACGCGCGGCTCAACCATTTCTGATGAAAGTTTACGATCTTAAGAAAGAAGCCGCTGACAGAGGCATCTTCAGCCGCCAGCAGACGTTTAATATCCTCGTCGTGTTCAGTGGCTGCTTCGACCGCAGTCTCTCCCGATTTGCCATGCTTGATAAAGAACTGGCTGAGCGTGGGGGTCCACGTCAGGGCCAGAGCGAGTGAAGCAAATAGCGACACAGCCATCGTGACGGCCAGCGCTCTGAAAAATGTTCCCGTCACACCCGCAATCGAGATCAGCGGAAGGAATACCACCACGGGTGTAATGGTCGATCCGATCAGGGGAGTGGTGATCTCCCCTAGCGCGCTCTGGATCGCTTCCAGACGATTCTGCCCGGCGTCGCGATGCAGCACGATGTTTTCGACCACGACAATGGCATCGTCAATCACCAGGCCCACGGCGGCCGCGAGCCCGCCCAGGGTCATCAGATTGAAACTCTGTCCCATCAGCTTTAGGGCAATGAATGTGATCGAAACCGTGACTGGAATTACCAGCCCTGCGACGATCGAGGTTCCCCAGTCGCGAAGAAAAACGACGAGGATAATCGACGCGAGAACGAGACCGATCAAAATGGCATCTCGAACACTCGCGATCGATTGATGGACAATCAGAGACTGGTCATAGAAAGGCTGGATCTGGATTCCGCGCGGAAGCGTCTGTTGAATCCGTGCGATCTCCGCGTGTACTTCGTCAGCGACTTGCACCGTGTTACTGTCCGGCTGCCGGTTGATGTTGATGAGAAGCGACGGTTTGCCATTTGCCGTCACGATTGTGTAGACCGGCTTCACGGCAGAGGTAACGGTTGCTACGTCTCCGACGTGGATGGGAACACCCGCCGGCGTTGCCTTGATGACTACGCCCGCAATTTGCTCGGGGTTGCGAACCTGGGCGTTAATCAGCCCTAAGACAAGCTGATGATTTTCCTCCAGCAGCCCGGGAGAATCGATGAGGTTGGTGCGTCGCACCGCCTCGAGAATGTCGGGAACCGTGACCCCGGCCACCAGCAGCTTGGCGGGATCGGGGATGATATGAAATTCAGGCTCTTGCCCGCCCTGAACCAAAACTGTCGAGACGCCGTCCAGCCGATTCAAGCGCGGCTTGATTTCATAGGTCGCCATCTCCCACAACCTGGTTTGCTCTATGGTGTCGGAGGACAGGCTGTAGCCCATGATGGGGAAACTGGCGAACGTCAGGCGATGCGCTTCGACTTTCGCGCTCGATGGAAGTTCGGTTTGCACGCGAGATAGCGCGGCGTTGACGTACTGCAACGTCTGGAACATGTCGACGTTCCAGTCGAAGAAAAGGTCGATTTCAGCTGAACCGCGGCTGGTGATGGATTTGACATTCAGCAGCCCCGGCACGCTGTTCACCGCCTCTTCCAGCGGACGGGTAATGGTCACCATCATCTGATCGATCGGCATCACGCCGTTGTCTACTGCGATCAGAATTCGCGGAAAGTTAGTGGCCGGGAAAACGGCGACGGGGACGGTGAAAGCAAGATATCCGCCAATCAATGCAAGGGTGACGGTCAGGAAAATGACCGATCGCGAATGGTGCGCGAACCAGTATGGAGACTTCCTGTCGTTGGAGGTCACTTACTGTTTTTCTCCTTGCTGGAATCCTTGGAGGAAGACGAGGAAGACTCTTCGCCCGCTGACGGTTTGTCGCTTCCCTTCTCTGTCTCTGTCTCTTTTTCTTTTGCTGCTTCGACGGAAACTTTGGTGTTATCCGGCAGGCCATAGGCGCCGGAGGCGACTACAGTTTGCCCCTCTTTCAATCCGTCAAGAATCTGCACGTTCTCATCCTGCCTTATTCCGACCTTGACTGCCAACTGGCGAGCGTGTTGATCGGAACCAATGACCATCACGGTCGCACTGCCGTCCGCGGCAGTCAAGACGGCCGAGGCGGGAACGACCAGAGCGTCCGGCACGGTTTCCGACACCATGGACAATCGCACGCTCGTGCCGGGCTTCAGAGTTTGATCCGGATTTTTCGCTTGCACCCAGACTTCGACCGTGGTGCTATTGGGATCAAGCGCCGGACTTACCAGCGTCACCTTGCCCTCCGTCGGCTTGTCCATCCCCGAAACATCGATGGTGGCTTGGTCTCCAACCTTGAGCAAGAACGCATCTTTTTGCGGGATGTGGGCGTGCGCGATTACGCGTGAAAGGTCCATGACCGTAATCAGCGGGACGCCCGCGCTGGGCATCTCTCCCGGGTAAAGTGGCCGATCCGTAACGACGCCGTCGATGGGACTGCGAATTTCCGAATAACCGAATTGAGCCTGTGCTCCGAGGTATTTGCCTCGGGCCGAAGACAACTGGCCCTCGAATCCCTTGGTTTCCTGCTGCTTGACCACGGCATTTAGGGAATCGAGATGTCTTTTCGCCAGCTCATATTGAGCTCGGGCTTGCGTAAGGCTGACTCCGGCTTGATCCAGGTCCTTCCGAGGCATGGCCCCTTGCTTGAACAGTTCTTGCCGGCTGTCATAGACCTTTTGCTGAGCGTCGAACATCTCCTTGGCGGATTGCGCGTCAGATGTAGCCTTCTGTATTTCTTCCGGCAGACCGGCCGCTGTACTCCTAACATATGTGGCTTCAGCTTGTTCAAATGCGCCTTTGTTTTCTTCCTTGGCAGCGGCCAGATCGGAGTTCTCCAGAACGGCTAGCAATTGGCCTTTGCGCACCTTGCTTCCCCGGTTGGCGTAGAACTGCTTTACCGGCGCACTGATCTTCGGCACCAGCGCCGCTTGTTGCAGAGGAAACAATACAGCATCCGCCGTGACGACGCGTTGAACGGTTGCTTTTTGAGCGTTTGCCGCGGTGACAGGAACGGCAGCTTCTTCGGTCTTCTCCTTGGAACAGCCGACGGATAATATCGCAATCGCGCTCACCAGCAAAATCGAAATCGCAATGCGAGAAAGTTGCGTGGTGGTGGGGCTTTGCCCCGCCGGAACGGGGCGGAGCCCCGTCACCACACTAGCGAAATCCCGTACATCTTCACGAATTGTCTTTGGAGATAAGAGTTTTTGAGTATTCATCGGTTTCAGAACTTTCCAGTCAGGGTCTGAATATTTGCGAGCGCCACCCGAAATCGCACCTGCCCATCGTCGTAGGCGTTGCTCGCGGCAGTGAGCGTATTCTGTGCGTCCACCACTTCCAATACGGTAGCTTCGCCGGACTGGTAGCGGAGGCTGGTCAATCGCAGGCTCTCGGACGCCAGTTGGACAGACTGGCTTAGCAGTTCCAGTTCCGCGCGCGCGACTTGCGCTTCGTTGTAAAAAGATCGCAGGTTTGCCAGCAGGGTGCGCTGGGCCGCGCTCAACTCGACGACAGCTTGATTCTTTTGAAGGTTCGCCTGCTTCACTTTGCTGAAGTTGGCCCCCCAACTCCAAATTGGAAGCTGTAGAGTTGCCGCCGCCGAGCTGCCGAGATTGCGGAAACCGGCGGGACTTTCCGTGGCGAACTGGTTTGCGTCGATTCCATACCAGTAGTCCACGGTGATGGCCGGCAGAACTCCTCCCCAGGCGCCGGTAACTTGCCGGCTGGCTTGCCGGAGCGCAGCTTGCGCGGCACGGAGATCGGGATTATTCCGCGTGCCCGCTGCGCTAACTTCATCAAAAGTCGGCAGCGCTTGAGCAACGCCAAGATCATCCACCACCGTAAAGTTCTCGTTAAAATCTTTGAAAATCAAGATGGCAAGGTCGAGACGACTCTTGTTCATCCCTAACTCAGCTTCCCGCAAATCGCGTTGTTGCTGCCGGTACTGGAGTTGGGCCTTAATGACGTCCGAGTGCGCTACTTCGCCGCCGTTTTCCAGCTTCTCGCTGATTCCCAAAAACCGTTGCGCTTCCTCATTGGCGCGTTGCGCTGTAGCGTACTTATGCCCCGCGGCAACGTGCGCGTAATAGGCCTGCGCCACCGTGACTGCCAAACCCCGCAAAGCGATTTCGGATTTGGCCCTGGCCACCGCCTGCGCGGCTGACGCTCGACCATAGTCAGCGAATGTCTGGAGAGAGAGCGACTGATGGACATTCCCCTGCGCGATGTATTCGTGAACTCCGTTATTGGCAATAAAGATCGGGTTGTTCGTTCCGTGCGGACTGGGCTCGGTGTACAGGAACTGCATGTTGTAACTGACATTCGGAAGCAGCGCGGCCCGGCTTTGTACAAGGTCCTGATGGGCGAGGCCAAGCGCCGTGAACGCGGATTGCAGTTGGGGATTGTTCGCCGTAGCTCGCTGCAGCGCGTCAGAAAAAGTGATGGTCGGCGGCGAAGCAGCGGAGGAATTTGGGGGAGGGCTTTGCTCCGCCGCTGTGACCTGCACACTCGGAGCAGGGTCATTCGCTTGGGCCGCAGTGCGCCCAGCCATCACGACGAGAAGCGACTGGACAAAGAGTGTCTGGACAAAGAGCGTCCCGACAATCGCGGCTCGTCGCACTCGGGGGGAGCCCGTTTCCGGATTTCGTATACTCTTCAGCATTTTGGCGTCTTGCACTAACCATTGCGGCAGGATTTGGCAGATTCCGAGACCCGATAGGGGTTCAGTTGAAGCAATCACGTACATACATAGAGTTACTCGCTTCAGATTAAAGCGTTCTGAAAGAAGGATAAAATTGTGTTCAGAGTCCGTGGGTTCGAAGCGCTGGCTTGGCCAGTTCATTTTCAGGAACAGCGAGAAGCGGCAACTCTACTGTGAAACGACTGCCATGACCTTCCTTGCTCGAAACCTTGATCTCAGCGCCATGCGCCGTGCAGATGGCTTTTACGATGGCCAAGCCCAACCCTGCCCCGCCGGAGTTGCGCGAGCGTGCCTTATCCGCCCGATAGAAGCGCTCGAAGACATGGGGTAGAGCATGGGCCGATATCCCAGCGCCATTGTCGGAGACCTCGAGGACAGCCGTGCCGCGGTCGGCGCGAACATTCACTTCGACTTCGCCGCCTTCCTGCGTGTATTTAATGGCATTGGCGACGAGGTTTACGATGACCTGCTGCAGGCGCGATCGATCCCCCTCCACGTAGATATTGGCCGCCACATTGCTGCGAAACAGGATCAACTTTTCCTCCGCCAACAGTCTCATTTGCTCGGCAGTGGACGCCGCCAGCTGGCCGAGGTCCAGCCGCGTCTTGTCCATTTTCACCTCACCCGCATCCAGGCGTGAGATAGCCAACAGGTTCTCAACTATGTGAGACATTCGATCGGTTTCTTCCAGGGCGCTGCCAATCTGATCCGTAAGCGAAGGGTTGAGCCGATGGCTCTGAGCGATGCCCTCAAGCTCCAACTGGAGAATCGTCAAAGGCGTCCGCAATTCGTGCGACGCGTCCGCGGAAAAGCGGTTAATGTGCTGGAAGGCCTGATCCAGTCGCTCGATCATGCGGTTCAGCGAAACAGAAAGCCTTTCGAGTTCATCGCCGGTTCGGATGACGGGCAGGCGTTCGCTGAGATTGGTGGACGTGATTCCTTCCGCCCGTTTCGTGATCTCGTCTACGGGCTGCAGCGATCGCCTCATCAGCCAGTAACCACTCACCACGGCAAGAGAAATGATGAAGGGCATGTAGATGGCAAACGTTACCAGCAATCCGTGGAGCACAACCTCGATCTGCTGATACGGAAGTCCACTTTCGACGACGAATTTACTTCCATCCGGTGTCGTGAATTGCTGAGTATCGATCAGTAACTGCTTTCCTCTACCTAAGCGTACTTTGCGCGGACGATTTTTTTCGTCTCCCTTGGGCAAAGGGACTTGAGACGGGTCGAATGCGCCGTCCTTCGGCGCACCGGAAACGTACAGGACTCCGACCCCTTCCTCGACCACGCGAATAAAATGGCCGTTTACCTCGGGCGCATAAGCCTCATTGATTTCAGTCTCAAGCCAGTCCGTGCGCTTGAAAGGATGTTGTGTAAGCAATTGCGTTCCGATCGTCCTACAGTCCGAGCCGAGCGTTCTTTGAAGATTCCAGTAGAGGTATCGCTCCAGGCCGAGGTAGACCGATACACCAAAAATCAGCAGCGCGCCCGCGAGAAGTCCCGCATACCAGGCCGTGATGCGGAAACGGAGCGATCGAGTATTCATGAGTGCGCTCCGTTGCTGATGCTGTAGCCGACGCCGCGAACAGTACGAATCAACTTCTGCTCATAGGGGTCGTCCACCTTGCTTCGGAGGTGCCGCACATAAACGTCCACGATGTTGGTGATGCCGTCGAAACTCTGGTCCCACACATGTTCGATGATCATGGTTCGCGATAAAACCCTGCCGGCGTTCGACATCAGGTATTCGAGCAAAGAATATTCTTTCGAGGTCAGATCAATCCGTTTGCCGGCACGCCTCACCTGTTGCGAGAGACGGTCGAGTTCCAAATCGCCCACGCGAACCACACTGCTGCGGCTGACCGGTCCGCGCCGGAGCAGCGCCTTGACACGCACCAGAAGCTCAGCAAAAGCGAAGGGCTTAGTGAGATAGTCATCCGCGCCCGCCTCAAAATTGCCTACCTTGTCGGCGACCGCGTCGCGAGCCGTTAGAATCAATACGGGGACATTGACATTCTGACTCCGAAGACGGCGAAGCACCTGAGTGCCATCCATTTTCGGCAGCATCAAGTCGAGAATCACGAGGTCATAGTGATACGTAGTTGCGAGTTCGAGTCCGGACTGGCCGTCCGCGATCACGTCGACCGCGAATCGCTCTGCCATCAACCCTCGCGCGACAAAACTCGAGACCTTCGTTTCGTCCTCGACCAGCAGGATGCGCATCAAGTCTCCCGACGCATAGTATATTGCCATTTCAAGATGAAGCCTAAACAAAGCGAGGATGAAAAGTTATTCAGAATCAGCGGTATTCTTAGTTGTCGATCCACCTTGCTCGTGGAGCGCCGGGCGTCCCCGCCCGGCTCGGTGGACTGGACCGGCGAGACGCCCGTCGCTCCATCATGTGATTCATAACGCGGTCGGGTATCAGTCTGAACAAAGTTTCATTTGGCCTTCATTGGACCTTAATGTTGCAGGATGACCATCGGTAACCACAATGCTTAAGAGAAATTTTGCCGCTCTGTTGCTCTTTGCCTGCGCCCTCGCCACCGCTCAAACGCCCTCCCCCGACCACTGGGTCGCAATTCGTGCCGGCCGCCTTTTTGACACGAAGTCCGCAAAGCTGGTGAGCAACCAGGTTGTGCTGATCCATGGGGACAGCATCACCGAGGTTGGCCCAGCCGAGCGCGTGAAAGTGCCCGCGGGCGCCGAGGTGGTGGACTTAGGCCAAGCCACCGTACTTCCCGGCCTGATCGACGCGCACACTCACGTTTTTGGGAACGGACCCGACCTGGAGGAACAATTCTTACGCGACTCCTATCAATACCGCACCCTGACCGCGTTCGCGAACGCGCAAAAAGACTTGATGGTGGGCTTCACGACGCTTCGCGATCTGAAGACGTTGGGCGCAATGTACAGCGATGTGGATCTACGCAACGCCATCGACCGCGGCGTCGTGCCGGGTCCCCGCATGCAGGTCTCGACCCGCGGCCTCCAGGCAACGGGTGGCTTCATCATGAACGGTTACTCGGAGGAGTTGGCTCTTCCAGTCGCGCTCCAGGTCGTAGACTCTCCCTGGGCCGCGCGTCAAGCAGTGCGGGAGCAGATCGCGCACGGCACAGATTGGATCAAGTTGTATGCGGCGTACCAGTTTCATTTCACCGAAGACGGGAAGATGGTTGTCCCGCCCACGTTCACGGCGGAAGAGGTAAATGCAATCGTGGATGAGGCGCACCGGAGAGGGCACAAAGTTTCTTGTCACGCTTTCGGTGGCGAGGGTCTCCATAACTGCATAAACGCAGGCGTGGAATCGATTGAACATGGCGTGGATCTTGATGACGGCGAGATCAAGCAGATGATCCAGAAAGGCATTTATCTGGTGCCGACCCTGTATCACTATCAGCTCGATCGTGAGGAAAACGAGAAAAAACACCATGGCCATAGTGTTGCGGAAGTCTCGGAACGCAGTTTCCCCAAGGCCGTAGCGGCAGGCGTGAAGATTGCGTTCGGCTCCGGAGCCGGCCCCTTCCCCCATGGAAGCCAAACGAAAGAATTCGAGTACATGGTGAAGTTCGGAATGACTCCGGTCCAGGCAATCCTTGCCGCAACCACCGGAGCTGCGCAGCTGATGGGGTGGCAGGATCGCATCGGCTCTCTGGAAGCGGGCAAGTTCGCAGACGTCGTCGCAGTGTCAGGAGATCCAACCACCGACATCACAGAACTCGAGCGGGTGAAGTTCGTGATGAAAGGCGGTCAGGTATATAAGAACGAGCTGAAGTAAGAGGTAAAGTAGGGCGACTCGAGGGAACGTGAAGAATTACAAGATCGCAGTGATTGAAGGAGACGGCATCGGGCGCGAAGTCGTCCCCGAAGGGATTCGGGTGCTCGAGGCAGCAGCGCGCCGTTTTGATCTTTCTTTGTCATGGCAGCATTTCAACTGGAGTTGCGAGACCTATCTCAAGACCGGGCGGATGATGCCAGAGGACGGGTTGGATCAGTTGCGCCCCTTCGATGCAATCTTTCTTGGAGCGGTGGGTTACCCGGGCGTCCCCGATCACACTTCACTTTGGGGGTTGCTTATTCCCATTCGCCGGGCGTTCAAACAGTACGTGAATTTGCGGCCAGTACGGCTGTTGGAAGGAATCAAGACCCCGCTCAGTAATCGCAAAGCGGGTGAGATCGATTTCTGCATCATCCGCGAGAACAACGAAGGCGAATACTCCGCAGTCGGCGGCCGTCTCCACCAAAACACGGATCTAGAAATGGCGATTCAGGAGACCGTGTTCACGCGGCAAGGTTGCGACCGGATCATGACCTACGCCTTCGAGTTAGCCCGGACCCGCAAGAATCATGTTACCTCAGCCACAAAATCGAATGGCATTGTCTACACCATGCCTTTCTGGGATGAAAGGTTCGCGGCGGTTTCAAAGAAGTATCCGCAGGTCAAAACGGACCAATACCACATCGATATTTTGACCGCGCACTTTGTGAGCCATCCTGACTGGTTTGATGTTGTCGTGGGCTCGAATCTTTTCGGAGACATTCTGTCCGATCTCGGCGCAGCCGTCGTCGGGTCGATGGGCCTCGCTCCCTCCGCCAATCTAAACCCGGAGCGGGAGTTCCCTTCGATGTTCGAGCCTGTCCACGGATCGGCTCCCGATATTGCCGGGAAAAGGATTGCCAACCCGGTGGCGCAAATCTGGTCCGGTGCCATGATGTTGGACCATTTGGGCGAGAAGAACGCGGCACGCGCAGTCGAGGAGGCTATCTTCAAGGTGCTTGCGGGCCGGGATCCTCTCACTCCGGACATTGGGGGGAAAGCCGGAACCCAGGATATGGGGAAGGCGATCGCGGCTGAGGTATCGGCCGTGGCAATCAGAGTCTGATGATTAGATGCGGCCTTCAATCTGTGGGTGCGTACACCAGGATTGCTGCATCTTCCTTGTTGTTTGCCGGAGCGGCAACATAGTAGCGATTGAGTTCGGGTGACCAGAACGACGTGCCCGCGCCGGCCCGCGTGGGAATTTTGCCTATGGTCTCATATTGGTCGGCGCCCTTCTGCTGATA
>Ga0073928_10009747_pt1 | contig 11610 bp, 11 predicted proteins | sample PaiPotPPA55metaG_FD_76969 | JGI IMG/M metagenome (GOLD analysis project Ga0073928, IMG submission 76969) | Iron sulfur acid spring bacterial and archeal communities from Banff, Canada, to study Microbial Dark Matter (Phase II) - Paint Pots PPA... ...
AGGCCGGCGGGCTCACCGAGGCGGCGGTCTACGACCGCTACGCGCTGCAGCCCGGCGCGCGGATCGCCGGCCCGGCGATCGTCGAAGAGCGCGAATCCACCACGATCGTGCCGCCAGGCGACACCCTGCTGGTCGATGCCGAGCTGAATTTGCGGCTGACGATCGGCCAGACCTCGGCGCTCGAGGCTGTAGTGCCGGCCAGCATGGCGCTCGGCGACGCGGTGGCGCGCATCGAGCGCGACCCGATCGCGCTGGAGATCATGTGGAGCCGGCTGATCAACGTCGCCGAGGAGTGCTGGCACACGGTGATCCGCACCGCGTTTTCGCTGATCATCGGCGAGGCGCAGGATTTCGCCTGCGAAATCCTCGACGCGCGGGGCCGGCAGATCGCACATTCGCCGCGGGCGATGCCGGTCTTCAATCTGACCTTGCCGATCGCGGTCAACGCGATGCTGGAGAAGTACCCGGTCGAGACATTGCGCCCGGGCGACATCCTGGTGACCAACGACCCGTGGCTTTGCGCTGGGCACCTGTTCGACATCGCCATCGCCGCGCCGGTGTTCCGCCAAGGCCGGGTCGTCGCGATCATCGGCATCGTCGGCCACGTCACCGATATTGGCGGCACCAAGAACAGCCTCAACGCCGCCGAGATCTACGAGGAGGGTATCCAGATCCCGCCGATGAGGCTGTTCCGCGAGGGACAGCCGAACGAGGATTTGCTGACGCTGATCCGCGAGAACGTGCGCGAGGCCGATCAGGTGATCGGCGACATCCATGCGCTGGTTGCGGCCAGCCGCACCGGCGCCGACCGCCTGCTCCGGTTCATGGACGAATACGGCATGGAGGATCTGGAAGCGCTGGCGATGGTGGTCCAGGGGCGCGCCGAGGGGGCAATGCGCGACGCCATCGCCCGGATCCCGGACGGCGTCTACGAGAGCGAGATCCGGAATGACGGGCTCGGCACGCCGGAGCGCTATCCGGTCCGTATCGAGATCGAGGGCGACCGGCTGGCAGTCGATTTTGCCGGCGCACCGCCGCAGTCCCGCCGCGGCGGCAGCAATTGCACCCTCGGTTATACCCAGGCGCATGTGACCTATCCGCTCAAATGCATGCTGTCGCCGGAGGTCCCGGGCAATGCCGGCTGCTATCGGCCGCTGACCGTGACCGCGCCGGCCGGCAGCATCCTCAATTGCGACAAGCCGATGGCGGTGAACACGCGGGTGCGGACCGGCTGGTATCTCGCGCCGAACGTGTTCATGGCGCTGGCCGAGGCACTCCCCGACCGGGTGCAGGCCTTCACCGGCTTACCGAGTTCGGCGCTGTTCTACGGCAGCGAGGCGGACGGGCGGACCTATGCCGACCACCTGTTTCAGGGCGGCGGTCAGGGCGGGTCGGCGCATGGCGACGGGAAGTCCGGGCTGTTGTGGCCGACCAGCGCCGGCAACACCTCGATCGAGCTGTTCGAGACGAGAGTGCCGGTCCTGGTGCTGGAAAAATCCTATCTCGCCGACACCGCCGGGCCGGGTCGGCAGCGCGGCGGCCTCGGCCAGATTGTGCGCGCGCGCAAGCTGTTCGACGATGGCCGCCCGGCGCAGGTCGGGCTCTATCCGAACGGCGTGCTGGTGCAGACAGAGGGCCTGTTTGGCGGCCGGCCCGGCATCCTGCCCCGCGCCGCGGTCTGCAACACGAACGGCGAAGAGCTTGCCGAACTCGGCATCGGCGCCCTCGTGACCCTGTCCTCGCCCGACGAAATCGCCGAATTATCCTTGGCCGGCGGCTCCGGCTTCGGCGACCCGCTGCAGCGGCCGCTCGACGCGGTGCAGCGCGACCTCGACGGTGGCTATGTGACCCCTGCGGCGGCGCGCCGCGACTACGGCTGCGTCGTCGCCGCGGATGGCCGGATCGACGGCGCCGCGACCCGCGCATTGCGCCGCCGCCTCGCCGGAGACGCCGCGGCGCGCCAGCCAGCCGAGGTGTGAGGTCGCCGCTTCGGGGAAATCCCGTCATTCCTCCAGCAGTCGTGTCAGAATCCGTCTTATCAAGGCGGGGCTTCGACACCCGCCGATTTGAGATGATGGACGGTCTGCCGCGATCGAAGGCATATTCCGCGTTTCAACCGCCTCGGCCGAGGAGGCCCCGAATGTCCGTGCAAGATCTGCCGATCGATCCGCCGGTGCGCTGGCCGTCGAATGGGCTCAGCGAAGTGCCGTTCCGGGTCTACACCGACCCCGAGCAGTACCGGCTCGAACAGGAGCGCATCTTCAAGGGGCCGAGCTGGAGTTACCTGTGCCTCGCCGGCGAGATCGCCGATCCCGGAGACTGGGTCGCGACCACGGTCGGCGAGGTAGCGGTCATTGTGGCGCGGGGCGATGATGGCGCGATCAACGCCTTCGTCAATCGCTGCGCCCATCGCGGCAACCTTCTGTGCATCACCCGAAAAGGGCACGCGAAGGAGATCACCTGCATCTATCACGGGTGGAGCTACGACCTCGCCGGCCACCTGACCGGCGTCGCCTTCGCCCGCGGGGTCAAGGGGCAGGGCGGCATGCCGCCCGAATTCCGCAAGGACGAGCGCCATCTGCAACGGCTGCGCGTTGCCGAATTGTGCGGGCTCGTCTTCGGCACCTTCGACGAGGATGTCGAGGATCTCGAAACCTATCTCGGCCCGCTCGTCGTCGGCGGCATGAAGCGGGTGCTGAACCGGCCTTATCACGTGATCGGCCGCAGCACGCAGATTCTGCCGAACAACTGGAAGCTCTATGCCGAAAATGTCAAGGACACCTACCACGCCTCGATCCTGCACTCGTTCCTGACGACGTTCCGGATCAACCGGCTCAGCATGCCCGGCAGCATCAATATCGACGACAGCGGCGGCAACCATTTCAGCCAGGCCAAGCTCGACTACGCCGCCGAGGACGCCGACTACAAGGCGGCGAAATTGCGCTCTGACACCGACCTCAAACTGCAGGACAATTCGGTGACCGAGGCGTTCGACGAATACGGCGACCAGGTGTCGGTTCAGATCCTGACCGTGTTTCCGAACATGGTGTTGCAGCAGGTGCGCAACACGATCGCGGTGCGGGTGATCCGGCCGAAGGCGGTCGACTGCACCGAGCTCGACTGGGTCCATCTTGGCTTCGACGACGATGACGAAGCGATGACAGAACGCCGCCTGCGCCAGGGCAATTTGATCGGCGCCGCCGGTTACATCGCGATGGAAGACGGCTGCGTCGGCGGCTTCGTGCAGCGCGCGCTGCAATATAACGACGCAGGCAGCGGCGTCGTGATGATGGGCGGGCACGACGCCCAGTCGCAGACCTTCCGCGCCAGCGAGGCGGCGATCCGCGGCTTCTGGAAGAAATACCGCGCGGTGATGGGTGGCTGAGCGGAGGCAGGGGCGCGGCGTGGCCGATGACAAGGTGCGGCTCGGCATCCACGAGCTGATCGCCGCCTATAGCGACTGCATCGACGACGACCGGCTCGAAGAGTGGCCCGATTTCTTCGTCGAGGATTGCCGGTACCTGATCACCGACCGCGAAAGCCACCGCGAGGGATTGCGCCATGGCGTGATCTACTGCGCCTCGCGCGGCATGCTGATCGACCGGGTCACGTCGACACGACGCGTCTTGATGTATGAGCCGCACCGCTATCGGCATATCGTCGGGCCGGTGCGGGTGGGTGCGATGACGGACGGAACCGCCGAGGCCACATCGAACTTCATTGCCGTGCGCATCATGCATGACGGCGAGACTGGCATCTTCGCGACCGGCCGCTACCTCGACCGCATCGATGTCAGAAGCGAGCCCTACCGCTTCATCGAGCGCGTCGTCGTCCTCGACAGCCGGAAGATCGACACCCTGCTGGCGATCCCGCTGTGATGTATTTGGGACCGCGGGCCCCCGGCCCCCACGCGGGCGGGACGCCCGCGTTCCGGAATTTCGCATGACTGAAGACATCCTGTTCGACCGGAAGGGCGGCGTCGCGACCGTGACGTTGAGCCGCCCGCAGGCGCTGAACGCGTTCACGCTCGGCATGTATCGGGCGTTCGACCCGAAATTGCGGGCCTGGGCCGAGAACCCGGCGGTGCATGCGGTCGTGATCCGCGGCGCCGGCGATCGCGCCTTCTGTGCCGGCGGCGACGTGCGCGCCGTCTACGAGGCCGGGCGCGGCATCTCCGGCGAGCGCGACCTGACCGTCGTGTTCTTCCGCGAGGAGTACGAGCTGATTCGGCGGGTGCATCGCTTTCCAAAGCCGTACCTCGCGATCATCGACGGCATTACGATGGGCGGCGGCGCCGGGGTCTCGGTCAATGGCGCCTGCCGTGTCGCGACCGAGCGCACGCTGCTGGCAATGCCGGAGACCAGCATCGGCCTCTTCCCCGATGTCGGTGCGACCCGTTTCCTGAACCGCTGTCCCGGCCATCTCGGCCGGTACCTGGGGCTGACCGGTGCCCGCATCGGCGCCGCCGATGCGCTCTATTGCGGGTTCGCCACCCATTTCGTGCCGCGCGATCGCCTGCCTATCCTTACTGTCGCTCTTGAGACCGCCGCCTGGCGCGCCGGCGACGAGGCGAATCAGGTGGAGACGGTGCTCGCCGAATTCACGCACGAGACTGAGCCGGCGCCGCTGCGCGCGCGACAGGAGCCGATTGATCGCTGCTTCGCCCCGGAAACTGCTGAGGCGATTCTCGACGCACTTGCGGCCGAGGCCGCCGCCGGCGGACCGCATGCCGAATGGGCGGCGCAGACCCGCACGACGTTGCTGGCCAAATCGCCGACCAGCCTCAAGACCACACTGCGCCAGCTGATCGTCGGCCGCGATTACGACCTCGACGCGGCGCTGATCCTCGAATACCGGCTGACCCAGCACGTCATGGATGGCCACGATTTCTACGAGGGCGTACGCGCCGTCGTTGTCGACAAGGACCAGATGCCGCGATGGCGGCCGGCCAGCCTCGCGGAAGTCGACGACGCGATGGTCGACAGCTATTTCGCGCCGATCGGCGCGCAGGAGTTGCGGTTCGAATAGGAGGGGGTGATGGCGACGATCGGCTTTATCGGGCTCGGCAATATGGGCGGGCCGATGGCGGCGAACCTGCTTAAGGCGCAGCACCGGGTCACCGGCTACGATGTCGCCGCGAAATCGGTCGCTGTGCTGGCCGATTCGGGCGGGCACGCCGCCGGCGGCATCCCCGACGCGGTCGCCGATGCCGATATCGTGATCACGATGTTGCCCGCCGGCCCGCAGGTGCGCGCGGTTTATTTCGGCCCCGACGGGGTTATTGCCCGCGCCAAACCCGGCGCGCTGCTGATCGACTGCTCGACGATCGATGTCGAGACCGCGCGGGCGGTTTCCGCCGCCGCCGCCGAGAAAGGCCTGCCGATACTCGACGCGCCGGTCTCCGGCGGCGTGATCGGCGCCGAGGCGGGAACCCTAACCTTCATGGTCGGCGGCGAGACGGCGGCGTTCGCACGCGCCGAGCCGATCCTGCAGGCGATGGGCCGGACGATCGTTCATGCCGGCGGGGCGGGGGCCGGCCAGACCGCGAAAATCTGCAACAACATGATGCTGGCCGTGTCGATGATCGGCGTCTGTGAGGGGTTCGCGCTGGCCGAGAAGCTCGGTCTGCCGGCCCAGACGCTGTTCGACATCTGCAGCAAATCGACGAGCCAAAGCTGGGCGATGACCGGCTATTGTCCGGTCCCCGGCCCGGTTCTGGCGGCGCCGTCGAACCGTGGCTATGCCGCCGGGTTCACCGCGGCCAACATGCTGAAGGATCTGCGCCTGGCGCAGCAAGCCGCCGGCGCGGCCGCGGCGGCGACCCCGCTCGGGTCAGCAGCGGCCAATCTTTACCAATTGTTTGTCGACGGCGGCGCTGCCGGCCTCGATTTCTCCGGGATCATGGAGTTCCTGCGCCGGCCGACCGGGTACCTTTGAAACCAATTTTTAACTAAATCGCCGGTAGCCTGCCCGGCGTTGTTACCCGCGAGGCGGTCATGTCTAACGCGTATCTTGAAGTGATTTCCCTGGTCGAGCGGCTTCACCGGCATTTTCTCGAAGTGGTCAAGCTTGAGCTGGATGGCCTCAGAATCCATGACATCAACAATGTCCAGGGGCTGATGCTGTTCAATATCGGCGACGCCGAGATGTCCGTCGGGGAGCTGACCCTGCGCGGCTGCTATCTCGGCTCGAACGTCTCGTACAACGTCAAGAAATTGGTCGAGAACGGCTACCTGGTACAGGAGCGCTCGGTGCACGACCGGCGCTCGATCCATGTCCGGCTGACCGAGAAGGGTCGCACGCTCTGCGACAAGCTCGGCGAGATGCACAAGCGGCATGTCGAGTTGCTGTCGCAGACTGCCATCAGCGACGCCGATCTGCAGACGGCCAGTCTGACGCTGCGCCGCCTCGAGCGGTTCTGGATTCGCGCCGGCGATCTGATCCAGCGGCCGGGACAATACGCCGCCTGATTTTTCTGGTGACGCGGCAGCGCCGGGCTGCGAGTCTGGGGAGATGTCTCCCGGAGTCGCGCCATGCCCTCACCGTTGCCGCCTCTCGCCGAACTCGCGCCCGGCCTGAGCGCAGCCGGCAAGCTCGACCGCGCCGATATCGAGGCGCTCGCACAGGCCGGCGTGCGCACGATCATCAACAACCGCCCCGACGGCGAGGATCCCGGCCAACTGCCGGCCGCCGACGCCCGCCGCCTCGCCGAATCGCTCGGGATCGCCTACCACCATATTCCGGTCACCGCGGTCACGCTGTCGCGCGCCGATGTCGATGCCTTCGCCGCGACGCTGAAATCGGCCCCGCAGCCGGTTGTCGCGCATTGCCGCAGCGGCACCCGCTCGACCCTGTTGTGGGCCCTGGCCCGGCTGCGCGAGGGCGCCGATCCGTTCGCGCTGATCAACCAGGCGGCCAGGCACGGCATCGACATCGCGAGCCTTCCCGCGGTGGCCGCCCGCTTGGGCTGAGCCGATCTGGCCGACAGAGCACGCCCTTTCTCGCCAGGCGCGGTTCCCCGGGGGTCAATGCCCGCCGCTGAATAGCCGAAATACCCCGAGCACCAGCGCGGTCTGAGCGACTGCGATGCCGAATACCCAGCGGATGATATCCGCCTTGAGTTCCTCGGATTTCAAGTCGATCTTTGCGTCCAGCCGGGCGATTTCGCCTTTCAATTCGGTTCCTTGGCGGGCGATGTCGCCCTTCAGCTCGCTCTCGATCCGTTCAAGGTCGGCCTTCGTTGCCAATTGCGTGTAATCGGCATCCCGTAAGTCTCGAAAAACCCCGGTCACCGCCTCGGCTTGCGTCTCGCCGAAGCCGGCCTCCTTAAGTCGCTTCACGATCTACAAAGTGTCGAGAGTCGCAAGCATCGCTTAACTATGGTCCTGCCTTGCCATTAGGCAAGCGCTTAGCCGCCGAAGGCCGGAATGCCGGTCTGCGCCCGGCCGAGGATCAGCGCGTGGATGTCGTGAGTGCCTTCGTAGGTGTTGACCGTCTCCAAATTCATCACGTGGCGGATCACGTGGAATTCGTCATGGATGCCGTTGCCGCCATGCATGTCGCGCGCGAGCCGCGCGACATCGAGCGCCTTGCCGCAATTGTTGCGCTTCAACAGCGAGATCGCCTCGGGCGGGCAGCGATCCTCGTCCTTGAGCCGGCCGAGCCGCAGGCAGGCGATCAGCCCGAGCGTGATTTCGGTCTGCATGTCGACGAGCTTTTTCTGGATCAGCTGGTTGGCGGCCAAAGGACGGCCGAACTGACGGCGGCCGAGGGTATAGTCGCGCGCCGCGTGCCAGCAGAATTCGGCGGCCCCAAGCGCCCCCCAGGCGATGCCGTAACGCGCGTTGTTGAGGCAGGAAAACGGGCCGCGCAGTCCCTGGACATCGGGCAGGATGTTTTCTTCCGGCACGAAGACGTCGTCCATGACGATCTCACCGGTGGCCGATGAGCGCAGGCTGAACTTGCCGTGGATCTTCGGCGCGCGCAGGCCCTTCATGCCTTTTTCCAGGATGAAGCCGCGGATGATCCCGTCTTCGGTCTTGGCCCAGACGACGAAGACATCGGCGATCGGCGCGTTGGTGATCCACATCTTGGCGCCGTTTAAGAGCCATCCGCCGTCGACCGAGCGGGCCCGCGTGACCATGCTGCCGGGGTCGGAGCCGTGGTCGGGCTCGGTCAGGCCGAAGCAGCCGACCCATTCGCCGGTCGCGAGTTTCGGCAAATACTTCTGCCGCTGCGCCTCGGTGCCGAAATCCCAGATCGGATACATGACTAGGCTCGACTGGACGCTCATCGCCGAACGATAGCCGCTGTCGACGCGCTCGACCTCGCGCGCGATCAGACCGTAGGACACGTAATTGGCGTCGGCGCAGCCATAGCCTTCGATGGTCGAGCCGAGAAAGCCGAGCTCGCCCATCTCGTTCATGATCTCGCGGTCGAAGCGTTCCTCGCGATTGGCGGTCAGCACGCGCGGGAACAGCTGCTCCTGGCAGTAGGCGCGGGCGCTGTCGCGCACCAGCCGCTCGTCCTCGCTCAGCATCTCCTCGAACAGCAGCGGGTCGGCCCAGTCGAATTTGGCTGGGCTTTGGGCGGCGTTGCGGTTCATCTCAATCCTCTGGCCACGGGGCAGGCGGTCGCGCCGCGTTTACACCGGTTGCGGGCAGCAAAAAAGGGGCGTCGATGCGCCCCCTCTTGTCGCGGCGGAAGCCGCGCGCTGCTGCGGTGCCGCGCTATTTCTTGGCAGCGCCTCGCGCCGACTGACGGCCGGTGCCGCGGCCAAGCCCGATCTTCTTGGCGAATTCGGAGCGCTGTTCTGCGTATTTCGGCGCGACCATCGGATAATCCGCCGGCAGGTTCCACTTCGACCGGTACTCGTCCGGGGTCATGTTGTAGGTCGAGCGCAGATGCCGCTTCAGCATCTTCAGCTTCTTTCCGTCTTCGAGGCAGATCAGGTAATCGGGGGTGATCGACTTCCGGATCGGCACCGCCGGCTTCAAGGGTTCGGCCGGCGCTTCCGCCACCTGGCCTTCCAAACCGCGCAGCGAGTTGTACACGGCATGGATGACATCGGCGAGTTGGGCCGTTGCCAAGGTATTGTTGCTGACGTACGCCGCCACGACATCGGCAGTCATGCGCAGCAATTCGTCTTCTGCCACCCTCGTTGCCGGTTCGGCCATGTTCTACCTCTGCTGGTCCAGCGGTCAAAAGCCGCGCATAATTGCAGAGCGATTTTTTAGTGTCAATCAAAACTGTCGAGCGAAGCAAAGTATTGAAGCAAAAGCCTGCTTGCCCAGAACTTGGCCGTTTCCAGTCAATTGAGGTGCGGGCATGTTCCTGGTCCGGCGGCCCTGTCTAACCTGTCCGATTTTCCTTCGCCGACAGCGGATTACTCGCGTCGGTCGCTACCAACGTTAATGCAGCGGCGGTCGGGGCGCGAGTTATGGTAGCCGGCTGACTCTGGTCCCCGAGATATGGTAGGTTGAACGCGGTCTCGTTCGGTTCCGGCCATTGGCTTCCCGATTAGTAAAGGTGCGACCCTGACGCCCTCGCTTGCTTCGCGCAGTTCCGAAGAAACCTCGGGGTTTTTCGCCGATGACCTCGCGACCGCCGATCCGGATTTGGCCGCGGCCATTGTCGGAGAGTGCGCCCGCCAGCATTCGCAGATCGAACTGATTGCCAGCGAAAACATTGTTTCGCGCGCGGTCTTGGAGGCGCAAGGTTCGGTTCTGACCAATAAGTATGCAGAAGGGTATCCCGGTCGGCGTTACTACGGCGGCTGTCATTATGTCGATGATGCCGAACGGCTGGCGCTCGATCGTGCGAAACGGCTCTTCAACTGTGCCTTCGCCAACGTTCAGCCGCATGCCGGGGCGCAGGCGAACCAGGCGGTGTTCCTGGCGCTGTTGCAGCCGGGAGACACCGTGCTCGGCCTGTCGCTGGCGGCCGGCGGCCATCTGACGCACGGCGCTCCGCCGAACCTGTCCGGGAAGTGGTTCAAGGCGATTCATTATGGGGTCCGCCGCGACGATGCGCGGATTGATTTCGACGAACTCGAACGCCTCGCCGAGCAACACCGGCCGAAACTGATCATCGCCGGCGGCAGCGCCTATCCACGCATCATCGACTTCGCCCGGTTCCGGGCGGTCGCCGACCGGGTCGGCGCCTATTTGATGGTCGACATGGCGCATTTCGCCGGGCTCGTCGCCGGCGGTGTCCATCCGAGCCCGCTGCCGCATGCGCATGTCGTCACGACGACGACGCACAAGACGCTGCGCGGGCCGCGCGGCGGCATGATCCTGAGCAATGACGAGGCGATCGGGAAGCGGATCGATTCGGCCGTGTTCCCGGGGTTGCAAGGCGGCCCGCTGATGCATGTGATCGCGGCGAAGGCAGTGGCGTTCGGTGAAGCGCTGCGGCCCGATTTCGTCGCCTATGCGCGGTCCGTCGTGGCCAATGCCGAGGTGCTGGCCGAGACGCTGGCCGAGGCAGGCCTGGCGATCGTGTCGGGCGGCACCGACACCCATCTGATGCTGGTCGATCTGCGTCCGCTCGGCGTGACCGGGCGCGATGCCGAGCAGGCACTCGAGCGGGCCGGGATGACCTGCAACAAGAACGGCATCCCGTTCGATCCGGAGAAGCCGACGGTCACGTCCGGCATCCGGCTCGGCTCGCCGGCGGCGACGACGCGCGGCTTCGGGCAGGCCGAATTCCGGCAGATCGGCGAATGGATCGCCGAAGTGCTGCGCGGGCTGGCGCAAAACCCGGACGGCAATTCCGGGATCGAAGGCCGGGTCCGCACCGCCGTCGCGGCGCTGTGCGAACGGTTTCCGGTCTATCCCGGTGGGGGGCGCGGATGATTGCAGCCGAAACCGGGCTGCGGCCGAGATAGGAGGGGACGATGCGCTGTCCGTTCTGTGGGGCGGACGACACTCAGGTCAAGGACTCGCGGCCGACCGACGATCGCGGCGCGATCCGGCGGCGCCGCTTCTGTCCGGCCTGCGCCGCGCGGTTTACGACCTTCGAGCGGGTGCAGTTGCGCGAGCTGACCGTGATCAAGAAGAACGGCCAGCGCGAGCCGTTCGATCGCGATAAGCTCGCCCGCTCGATCTATGTCGCGTTGCGCAAGCGGCCGGTCGAGCCCGATCGGGTCGAGCGGGTCATCAACTCGCTGGTGCGGCAGCTGGAAAGTTCGGGCGAGACCGAGGTGCCGAGCGACATGGTCGGCGAACTGGTCATGGAAGCGCTGTCGACGCTCGACCAGGTCGCCTATATCCGGTTTGCCTCGGTCTACCGCAATTTCCGCGAGGCCAAGGATTTCGGCGAGTTCGTCGGCCGGATCGCGGCGGATGACGATTGAGGCGGCGCCGCCGCAACAAGTTGTCTCTAGGGATCGATAAGGGACGCGATCTCGCGCTGATGCGCGCGGCCTTGGGGTTGGCCCGGCGCGGCCTCGGCAATGTCTGGCCGAACCCGGCCGTCGGCTGCGTTGTCGTCAAAGACGGGCTGGTGGTGGGCCGGGGGTGGACCCAGCCGGGCGGGCGGCCGCATGCGGAAACCGAAGCGCTCCGCCGTGCCGGCACCGCCGCGAAGGGCGCGACCGCCTATGTTACG
>Ga0073928_10009749_pt1 | contig 11609 bp, 11 predicted proteins | sample PaiPotPPA55metaG_FD_76969 | JGI IMG/M metagenome (GOLD analysis project Ga0073928, IMG submission 76969) | Iron sulfur acid spring bacterial and archeal communities from Banff, Canada, to study Microbial Dark Matter (Phase II) - Paint Pots PPA... ...
CCAATCCTTTCCGCGATCGATCAAGCTGGCTTCCTACCGGGTTGATTTTGGTCTTATCGGATTAGGAGCTCTTGCGAACGGACGGCCCAAGTTGAGTCCAAGTCGCCGAATACCCGTTGATTCCTATATGCTATTTGAGACGCAGTGGACGGAGAGTTCATTGCGCCGGCGGACCTACACCCCCGGCTTTCGCCGGCGCGGGAGCATCGTTTCGGATAATGAAAGCTTAAGTCAGGGAGTCGCCCGCGGCGCCCCCGGGTGTCTGGCTCGCACGCGGCAACCCGTGAATTTCCTAGATTTCCCACACATCCAGTGGGCGCTGGTCATCGTCTGGTCGTGAGTCGGGGCGATTGTTGGCAATTTTCAGCCCATCCGCCCACGCGCCAATCCAGCCAAAGTCGAGGTCGTCGTCGGCACACCCCGCGCGCTTCGCGCTGCAAAGGCGAGAAATTGTGCTCGGGCCGTCGTGTTCAGGAAGGTTGGCGTTGCGTTGTCTCCAAGCCGTGGGGTAACCCAAGTGTGAAGCGCCTATGGGTGAAGTGGCGGACGCGGCTCGGCAGTGACCCTTCTGGGGCCGAGCCGCGGTCGCGTATATACTCGATCACGAACGCTCATCAGGCACCGCGGCGAGTCAAAGAGAATTTTCTGCCATGGTGAAACCGAAATATATCCTCGACTACCCGCTGATCAAGGAGCAAATTGAGCGACTCCTTCAGAGTGTGCCCACCACGCTTGAAAGAGACTGGCCAAACTCGAAAACGCCCCCGCCTTTACCCGCCTTTACCGTTCTGTTGGGAACGGTTTGCATAGCGAGCAACGCCTTCAAGACCATTCGCTTTCTCTGCTCCGAGAAATCTGACGATTGGCGCCATCGGCCTGAGATGGCGCTCAATGTTCCGACTCTCGCGCGGACCATATTGGACTCGCTGTACACGTGCATTTTCTTGTTCGAGGATCTTCTAGGTCGCAGCGATTGGTACATGAGTTCCGGCTGGAGAGAAATGGCGGAGTACGTCGAGCGTGCGAAGCGCGATTATGACTCTGACGCTGGCTGGGCAGAATACTTCGCCGAAGCGGAACCTAGTTTGGAAAAGCTCGCGAAGTTAATCGGCAAACCGCCGGATGAACTCCGGCGAACTCGATGGTGGCCCACGCCGCAGCAGATGAAGACACAAACGACCGATGCATCGATAAAAGCGTTCTTCGGCTACCTGGATGACTGGTACTATCGAGAGTTCTCCCAAATATCGCATATTACGTTGCCTGGGCTTATTCATTCTGCGGGAGTTCTGCGTGACATCGGGCGTGGTGAAACGGCGAAGCTCGAACAGATACGCGGCTATCACTTCATGCAGGTGGTCATCCTGATGATCTCGCTATATTCAGAAGTGGAAGCCCAGATCAAAATTGGCGTCTCTGCCGATTTGAACTACGTGTGGACCATGCTGACTGAACACAATCCGTTCGCGCGGGAGATCTATGACCGTCGCAATTACGCGACGCGACTCGCATAGCAAGGTGGTGGCACGCCTACGGCGATTGTGGATTTTGAAGGCGGTGCCGCCCACACGGAAACTTAGCCCTAACTGCAACGACCGCCGAAAGGCACACGAGCAAAGATCAGGAGGGCCGGCGAGAAGTCATCCACTTAACCCGGCTTTAGACCGGCAATAAAGAGGCCAGAAAGTCACCTTGAATCGATCTAAACGAAAAGCCGAGGCGCAAATAATCGACGAAGAGGCCATTCGAATCTTGCATAGTCGGCTGCCGAAACAATGGACGCTTAGACAATATAATAATCCAGATTTTGGAATCGACTTTGCCATCGAGCTTTTCGAACCTGCACCAAACGCCCCTGGTAAATTCGATACCTTAGGTGAGCACCTTTTTGTTCAACTCAAAGGCAAGAAGCGAGTTGACACTACAAAGGCCGGAGCTAAGGTGCGATTTGGTCGCGCCAAGAGCTCGAAAACAATTGTTTTCGAAGAAGAAGTAATACACCTTCAGATGGATACGCCAGAACTTGTAACGGTGCAGCGAATGGGTCCTGTGGTCCCCGTTCTCTTGCTCGTGGCCGAGACAACAACCGACCGTGTCTTTTTTGTATGCTTAAACGATTATATAGATAAGGTCTTAGCAGAAGTCGATCCAGCCTATTCCAATGCCGGGAAAAAAAATATCTACATACCCCTGACTAATGAAATCTCCAAGGATAGCGGGTCGCTACTACCTATTATGCATTACGCGAAGAGAGCAAAATTGTATTCTGGATTTCTTCAATGTGAGTACCAAAACCATCAGTTATCTTACGTCTCAGATCAGGATTTGCTTAATGTAGCAAAGAGCTACGCAGAAATATTGCTTCGATACGACTTTTGGGAGTCTTCTATTTGGTTTCTTCTATCGCACTTTCAGGGCGCGCTGAGGAATTTTTTAGAGACAGGGGTGCCCGGCACGATGAAATACGACGTAGACGCGATACGACAAGCACAGGAGAGGAAGGGTGAATTTTGGGAGAGCGAGTTCACTCGTCCCGGTGAGACGTCTACGTTAGACGAAATTTTTCGTTTTCAGGAAATCAGAACACTATGGGCAAACCTTGCGAATTTAAGCCGTGTGTATGAGGAAATGTGTCGGGCCTGGTTCTTGCCGGCCTACGAGATTGCCTGAAATGAGGAGATAACCAACGCCTGAATCTCCATTAGGGCGACGCCTCTGAGAAGTCCGCATTACTTCGAGTTTTTATCCTTAGCCGCCTTTAAAAGGTGGCACCGCATGGCCTAAAGCAGCGTGCCATACGACGATCAGCCGCGCCCCCCACTAATCCCACTCGGGGTCCGCCGGAAGATCGAAGCTATCAGTCATGGGCCAATGACGACACGGGTGAGCGCGCGCCAGCAAGCCGATTCAATTGGAATTGGCATTTCCGTCGGAGGATGGTAATCGCGCGAATCATTAAGAGCAGGGCGATGAACGCGCAGATAATTCCTTTTCGCGGTCCTCTTCTTGTCGTTCGTCGTGGTACGCCGTGAGCCAATCGACAGAAGCAATTTTACAGTCGTGGCAGCACTGGCGGCACATCGGAGAATGGACCCTCGTAATGGGCCTTGTACTCGAATTGATGCACCTCGCGAGCGTTGAATGGTTAGAAATAGACCTGCCGCCCCACGTGCTTGATGGCAAAAGAAAAGCCATCGGAAATATCATATGCACGTTGCTGATAGTTGCGGGCGTCGGAATCGAAAACTGGGCCGGTAGTGGCACCGACGACGTGATCCGACAAATGCGAGCCCCTAGACGATTGAGCGAGGCTCAACAGCGCGAAATCGCAAACCGTTTGAAACCATTTGGACCGCACAAAATCGTGTTCTTTGAAATCAACGATGTTGATCCTGAAATTGCAGGGATAACCCGAGATTTATCGAAGGCCTGCGCGATTCCAGGTTGGTATTCTGGTTCTGACTGGCAATCGCCCTCCCTCCCTGAATCATTACGGGCGCCAATGACCGGAATTTTAGTGCTGGTAAGTCCTAACGCACCCGACAAGACGGTACTGCCAACGGCAAAGATGCTAGTGTCTTTGCTGAAAGGCGACAATCTCGAGGTCGAACTGTCTACGGCCTTTGTCGGGCCATCTTCGCCAGTCGATAATCGCGTCAAAATAGTCGTGTACTCGAAATAACCATCATGGCGAAGCCCGCTGAGAAGAACTAGCAGGAGACCGCGGCAAAGCAGCCCCGAAAGGCAGCGCCATTTCAAATTTTGGGACACCACCCGCCAGCGGATGCAAAGAGACGCGGAGCGATCGCGCACTACTCGGCCCCGTGGTCGGTTGTCGGCATTGGGTGATACAAAAGCGGTCGAGGGCTTGGTTCGGTGAGGGTGCGACGATGCGCTGCTCAAAGTGCGGGTCCAACACCCCCTGCTTCGCGTTTGCGCTAGATGGAGTGCAGTAGAGCGTTAGCGCCCCAGGGGAGGGTGAATGCGCTGCCCGAACTGCCACTCCGAAAATCCTGAAAACACCAGGTTCTGCATTGAGTGCGGCGCTGCGTATGCGAGTCGTTGCCGCAAATGCGGGATCGACAATCTTCCGCAGGCGAAGTTTTGCGGCGGCTGCGGCTCGGCGTTGACCGAGCTTGCCGCCTCTCAGGCGAGCGGTAGCTCGACGGCGAACGTTGGGGCAGATGCAGTTGCACCAAATAGGCGTGGCGGCCACGAAGGCGAACGCCGTCATCTGACGGTGCTGTTCTGCGACCTGGTCGGCTCGACTGGGATCGCCACTCGGCTCGACCCCGAGCAATGGCGCGAGACGGTCGCCGGTTACGAGCACGGTACTAGCGTCGGCCGCGTTCTGTACGCGGGCTGCGATATTGGGTGCGTCGCCAAATACATCGGCTTCGTGGCCGATGCCGGCGCCTACCACCACCGCACCCGTCGCCGAGATATTGCGCGACGTGCCCGTCGAAGCTCGTGATCGCTTCGGTCGCCGCGCGATGATACCCGGCGCTGGATTAGCGATTCTCGCCGCGATCGCGAAGCTCAACGAGCAGCCCGGGCATGCGAGTCTGTCAGCGCGAGTCGGGATCGATTCGGCGTAATGGCGTTGTTTGGCTGGCCCGAAGCGCACGACAACGACGCTGAGCGGGCGGCACGGCGACGTGCCTACTGACCAGCCCGCGGCCGGAAAATAGGCGAAGAAGTATTGAAGATTCATCTGACTGGTTGTGTTCGAGCCCGGGCCGCCGACGGACCACCACTGTTGAGGGAACACGCCTGCAATCCACTTCTCCCCGAGATATCCGAGTAGTCCTGTGGGTCCAATTTGCCACTTGTTTTGACCGAGCCGCGAATTGCTGGCCGTCGGGAAAATGAAAGTTGGACCCGCTCCGAGCAGCCACGGACCTGCTAACCTCGGACCGGGAGAAAGCAGTTCCACCAACACAGTGTCGCCGAACCCTGTTACCCGATGAAGATTGCCACTCTGGTTGACGTAGGGAGTTGAGTTGAAAACCGGGATCACCGGTCGGGTAATAAGGTTCCAATTGTCAGTGAGTGATACGGGAAGTACCGGCTGAAAGAGTAGATTTACTATGTTGCGTTCAGGCTTGTTCAACCAGAAGGAGTTCTGCTGAAACGACAACGCCCAGATAGTCGAAATGGGGTTTGACAGTTCCTTGTTGACCTCCGTCAGCGAAGCCTTGCCATTACCCGCTGCTGCAACTTCGGAGTCTATTTCCTGCTCGAGACCTTGCGAGGGTGAATTGTTCGGGGTGGCTCCTTGCACCGTGAGCGCTGGCAGCTGATTCGCAGTTGTCTGTGCAAACGCGTGAGACGTGCGACAAATAACGAACAACACGACGAGTAGAATTATTTGTGCTGGTCTTAGTGACATCGCAGGTTGAGCGGCTCAGTCGGTATTCGCCTCGTCCTCGTCGCTGATCGCTGCGGCTTTCTTCGCGGCATCCTCATCGGCAGAATTCATTTTCTTCAGATCGATCGTCACCTTCTCGATTGTTCCGGTGAACTTGTTATTGCCCTTCGCGTAGTCAGAGGTGACGGGCGTATATAGGTCTTCTCCGACGTCCGCCGTCTCAGTGCCGAAAAAAAATGGAATAGTGCGTTCGATGCGCCCGGTTGCCACCTTCTTTCCGTTGATGAAAATGGAACCGGTACCGCCGGAGCCGGGCTTCCCCCCGTCATAGGCGAAATCATAGCCGACAATCACACGACCCTTCGGCAGGCGCTGCGCAGACGCGATAGTGGTGACGTCACCCACGTAGTTGTAGGCAAACTTGGGTTTGCCGTCTTTGACATAGAGACTCCAGCCAGAATGCATCCCGCCCTGTGCGAGGATCACGTCCGAGGCTGCCGTTTTCGGCATTTCGAGCTCAGCGCTGATCGAGTAAGACTGGTTCTTCGTGTTGATGAAGGCATTCTCCTTCATCCCGACCATGCCGTCGTAAACCGTGAGCGACGTTCGGCCCGCGCGAAGGTCGGGACGCCCGGCAATAGCGGAGTTAAAACGCTCGTAAGAGCGATCGTCAAGCGGCAGCACGTTGAACTTGACGGCCTCGGTCATAAAGGCGTCCTGCATCTCCTTGAGTTTAACGGGATTCTTAGCGGCGAGATCGTTCGCGCAGCTGAAGTCATCAGCCGTGTTGTAAAGCTCCCACTTGTCCTGATCAAAAGTGGATCGAGGCTTAGGGTCCCATGGCATCCTGTGCATGGTAAGTGCGTACCAGCCGTCCTTGTAAATGCCGCGGTTCCCTTGAAACTCCGCATACTGCACGGTATGAGGCGACTTCGCGTGAGCGTCTGTAAAGCTGTAGACCATGCTGACACCTTCGATAGGCTTCTGGGGCGTGCCGTTGACCACCTTGGGTTGCGGCAATCCAGCCGCCTCGAGGACCGTCGGCGCGATATCGATCAGGTGATGATATTGAGGACGGATTTCGCCGTGCGCTTTGATCACCTTCGGCCAATGGATAACCACACCGTTGGTGGTGCCGCCGTAGGCTGTTGAAAACTGACAATAGGCGAACGGCGCGTTGTCGGCGATCGCCCAGCCTAACGGGGGTGTCATTGATGAGTTAAAGCCGCCGAATTCAGCAAGGTGATGGAACTGGTTATCCAGCGATTCTGGCAGCGAGTTGTAGGACGTGAATGTGTTGAAACGGCCGGTGGGACCACCATTGCCACTCGATCCGTTGTCATCCGTTTCATAGACAATCAGCGTATTGTCCATCACACCCAGATCTTCGATCGCCTGCACCACCCGGCCCAGCTCATGGTCGGTCTCCTCGGCGTAGGCGGCGAAGATCTCTTGATGCCGCGTGAAGACTTTCTTTTCCTTCTCGCTCAGCTTGTCCCAATCGGGCATCTCCTCCTCGGTGGGTTTGGGCGTGAGCTGCGTATTGGGCGGCACGATGCCTAAGGCCTTTTGCCTCGCCAGGGTCTCTTCGCGTGCCTTATCCCATCCCTCATCGAATTTGCCTTTGTACTTGTCGCGCCAAGCCGCTGGCACCTGACTCGGAGCGTGCGTGCCTGGAGCCGCATAGTAGATGAAGAACGGCTTATCGGGAGTCATAGTCTTTTGCGCGCGGATCACGAGATCGCATGATCGGCCAAATCAGTCTGGTAGTAGTAGTTCGGGTTGTTTGGCAGGTCGACTAGGGTTGTACCGTCCTGGACAGGCGGCGCGAACAGATCGGATTCACCACTGAGAGTGCCGTAAAACTTTTCAAATCCGGAACCAGTTGGCCATGATTCGAATGGACCGGAGACGCTCAATTCCCAAGGCGTGAATTCATGGTCCTTGCCGAACATGGCCGTGCTGTATCCGTTCAGCTTCAGGATCTCGGCGAGCGTAGCCACGCTATTGGGACGTTCCGAGGTTTGGCCCGGAAATGCCGTGGCTACTTCAGAGAGGGCGCCCATGTTTGCGCTGTGTGGATTGCGCCCAGTGATGAGCGCCACTCGACTCGGCGAGCACAGCGGCGCTGTATGAAAATTGTTGTAGACGAGTCCGTCTTTAGCGAGGCGTTCGAGCGTCGGCATCTCGATCACGCCGCCAAATGGCTTGGTCGCGCCGAAGCCAAGGTTGTCGAGTAGAATCACGAGCACATTGGGCGCCCCATCCGGTGCCTTGACGTCGAACCGCGGCGGTGGCGTCGCCTTGCGGACATCGAGCTCTGTGATCGTCGGATGGGTCGGCTCGGCGATCGGCAGCACGGTGCGATCGACCGGAGCGCTCTGGGCGCTGCCGGTCCTCGCAATGCACGCGATGATGATGACGATACCTAACGAGGCAACGCGAATGCGTTCGGTAATCCCGGTTTTCATCAAATCCGAAGTCTCCTAGAATTTTCAGATCACATTGAGCGCGACAAAATTCAGATAGTTCAGGCAGAGTTTGCCTGCGAGACTAGATAGTCTGGGACTGTCGGCCATCCATTTTGGCCCAGATTCATTAATGGCGAAGCCAGAGCCTTGGAACTATTCGAGCGCACATTCTCGATGCCAATTCCTATCGGGCGATGCTTTACGAGACCGATCTGTACTCTGGCGCTACTCGACCGGGGTAAAATATCCAAAGTACCAAGCTCACCATCAACAATACGGGCACATCCGTCCAAAGATGTGCGATCTCACCGGGATAGATCAGCGCCTGTGGCAACATGATCCCAGCGTGGACCAAATTCGCGAGGATGCCGAAGTCGAAAAGAGCAGCGTTAGCTTTGGGATCCTTGGCGCCCCGGATCAGCAAGATTGAATATGAGACATAGATGCCAACAATCATCAACAAATATGGGTGGAGTCCCGCATAGGGCGAGGGTGGATGTGCTCCGCAAAAGATTGGGAAGCCCGGCGGCAGGCTCCCCCACACGATGCCGGCCGAATACACGAAGACCCCAGGGAGAAACAGGAAGAGCCCCCAGCCGACGATCTTCATCACCAGAGCCGAATGTTCGAGATCCTTGTCAGCGTTGCTCATCTACCCTCCTTCGAGCGCCCACCCTGTGGTCCCGTCCCGTGCGCAGTTGATGCTGAAAGTTCGCCTGTTCAGCTGGCCTTCGTAGTGAGTTGGCTGCATTATTTTGAAGGTCCGCATCAAGCGCCAATCTTTCTCCATCGCATTGACAAGCGTAAGTCCGACCTTGGTCGGATTCCGGACATCGAGTTCGGCAATCGGCAGATAGATCGGCTAAGGCAAGCGGCAACCCTGTACGATCAGGCGTCAGCTGCGCGCGGACCTCCGGCGCCGTGCATGCAACAGCCAAGACAATCAGGATGGAGAACGAAGCGTTGGCGTTTCTCGACGGCGATATGATTGTGCGTCTCATTTACCCCTCCTTCGATCAATTCCGCGTCGGCCCACCTGTGGCAGATTATCTCTAAAAATTTCAAAACCAGGTTGGCGGTAAGAAAGTCCCGAAGGTTAGTCGAGTAACCGCCTTGAAGACGACCGGCTAAAGGCCCACGCGTTACGTTGAAAGGGGCTTTGCCGCCATCCAGTAATTCATTTGCAGCGCCAACTGTTACATCCTCGCTCTGCTCGTACTGAATACCCGTGCCATATCTCGGAATGATTCCGTGAGTCGGGGGAGTGGAACGCGAGCCCAAGAGAACGTTTGCCCGCTGCTATCTGGATCCTCTCCCGAGGGCGATTGCGCTCCACCTAACTGATCTCCTGGATAGCCGCGCCAGACGCAGCCGCCCTTAACGATTTGGACGCCATCCGTTAGCGCCGACCGGATCGCGCATCGCATAGACCATGACGGCGGGTCTGTTGACGGCCGGCGCCTTAGCGAGATCGCGGCCCATCGGCACGTCGTGGGCGTGGGGCGAATAATTCTCTGCTTCCGCCTGCGACCGTGCCTTTTCTGGAAAATCTTTGTTCAACAGTCAGGTCGGGCACTGCAACACAGATGCCCCCCAAAACCGCGCGGGCCGCGCGATTGAATTGCGTCTTTCGTTTCAAATTGGAGATCACTTGCCGAATAACAAGCGAATCTTGCATCTAATTTCACCCTGCTGAGTCTCTTTTGCCCGAAGTTGCCCCATGATGGAATACTGCGATATCCGTTCTGGGCCAAATGAAGGGACGTTAATGATAAAGCCACAGCCTTCGAACTATCTCGAATACATCATTCAGGATGCCGATTCCTATGGCGCCGTGCTTTCGGATGCCGACCTCGAGATTTCCCAAATTGAGCCAGGATGCCTCAGCGGTCGCCATTTGCGCTTCGGCCTACCGAGCGGTCAGTTCTCTTATATTGAAACCAGCTTGGCGTTGCGCGGTAACGGTACCTTTTCAAACCGGTGGACGTTGTCAGTAGTATTGGAGAGTACAACCACGTCGCGGCAGCACGGGATTGAGGTTCGTCCTGGGTCACTAGTGATCCACCAGCCCAACGCGGAACACGATGCGGTTTATGGCCGGAACTTCAAGGTCGCGTGCGTCGCCGTTCACGAGGATGTTCTTGCAAAATACTTCGGGCAGCTCGATCCACAAGTTGAAGATGCGATGCGTCGACCTTGGTCGGTCTTTGAGCCATCAAGCACCTCGCGACAGGAAACCATCGAGCACTTTGCGGAGGGGGCGGCGATCATTCGGTTTGCCCCGCAGGTCCGCAGCTCCCGCGACGCGGTGGCAAAGTTCGAGGACGAGTTGGTGTGCGACTTCCTCGGGGCCGTGGAGGAGCAATTCCCCGCGCCTTCAATTGAAACGGACCAGCGTGCCGCTGCAATGGTGCGCCAGATTGAGGAGGACGTGCGGAAATCTCTCCTAATCAGCTCTTCGGTGGCCGAGCTCTGCGCCGCCTACGAAGTCCCGCGACGAACTCTCAATCGCGCGTTCCAAGACATGCTCGGCATAGGACCGGCCACCTATCTCCGGCGTGTCCGCCTGAATGGTGCCCGTCGTGCTCTGCAGCGGAGTCCGCGCTCGGCAACGGTGGCCGATGTTGGTTTCAAGTTCGGCTTCTGGCATCTGGGTCGTTTCGCTGAACAATACGCTGAGTTCTTTGGTGAACTGCCCCATCAAACCCTGCGTCGCGCAAACAGCGGAATTGGAATGGCTGGCTCGCGGCGTTAGGACATCCTGGCCGTCAGCGAGGCCTTGCCATTTACCCGCTGCTGCAATTTCGCAAATCGATTCCTGCTCCAGACCTTCGCAGGTGTATTACTCGCAGTGGCTCCATGCACCGTAAACGCTGTGGCTGATTCGCGCTTGCCTGGGCGATTGTGGGAGAACTCGCGGCGTGCAACGAGAACGTTATTTGCTCGAGGTGCAGCACCAAGACGGTGGGGACGTGATGGTCTCTCCAGCCTTTTGACCAGTGCATCGAATCACAACACTGGAGGGCGCAGGAGACTCACAAGCGCCACTTGGTAGAAGATGAGGCACGAACGGTTTCCCGGTCCGAGCAAGGCTGTGGATGGCGGTGAGCAACTTGCGCATATAGGCCACTAGTGCAACCTTTGGCCGCTTGCCGGCAGCCAGCAAGCGGTCGTAGTGCGAACGCAACCAAGGGTTTTTCCGAACGGCGACCAACGTCGGCATCCATACCGTTCGAGCCCTTAAGCATCGCGCGAGGTCGCCAATCTTCCCGGCGAGGAATTATCCTCATGCGGGCGCACGGCGATCCCTCCGCAAGTTCAGTTCTCGATACCTTGATCAGGCGTTGTAACAAATCGCAAGCCATCACATCGGTGGCTCGTCGCGTCGCGCGGCCCTGGGCCAGGGAAAAGAATCCTGTCCGGCGGGCCGCAGAGACGCCGCGTCTTCGCGATCCAAAATCGTAACCTCCCAGCCGCGCCGCCCCGAATCAATTTTTTCTCCCGGCCTCCAGTTTTTGTGAGAGGCCGGGGAAAAAATTCCCTCTTTTCATATGGGACACGAAGTAAACGGAACCAACGCCCTGCCCGAGGACGGGAAGATACCGTCTTGTTGATCAAGCTCTCTAAAACATCATGGATTTCCCGTGTGTTGATCTGCGGATCGACTCATCTGCATTCCAACCAGTCGAGCAACCAGGATCGCCATATAAAATTGTCCGGTGATACCTTCGGCGACTGCCGCATAGCGGGCTTGTAGAGTCAACGGA
>Ga0073928_10009750_pt1 | contig 11606 bp, 5 predicted proteins | sample PaiPotPPA55metaG_FD_76969 | JGI IMG/M metagenome (GOLD analysis project Ga0073928, IMG submission 76969) | Iron sulfur acid spring bacterial and archeal communities from Banff, Canada, to study Microbial Dark Matter (Phase II) - Paint Pots PPA... ...
AAGGTTGCGGGCGGACCGACGGGACGCCGGAGCGCGGCGCGGGCTTGGCAAATTTGCTGCCGGGGGCAGGTTGATAGGCCGGTATCAGATGCTGTTTGCCATTGCCGATCAAATCCGAGCGCCCCATGCGTTTCAATGCCTCGCGCAGCAGCGGCCAGTTGGCGGAGTCATGGTAGCGGAGGAAGGCCTTGTGTAAGCGCCGCACCTTGATGCCCTTGGGAATGACCACTTCCTCGCTGGCACGCGTGATGCGGCGCAGAGGATTCTTGCCGGAGTGGTACATGGCGGTGGCCGTGGCCATCGGCGAGGGCAGGAATGCTTGCACCTGATCGGCGCGAAAGCCGTTCTTCTTCAGCCACAGCGCAAGCTCGAGCATGTCTTGATCGCGGGTGCCCGGGTGAGCCGCGATGAAGTAGGGAATCAGGTACTGCTCCTTGCCCGCCTCCTTCGAGTATTTGTCGAACAATTCCTTGAACCGGTAGTACGCGCCGACGCCGGGCTTCATCATCTTCGACAGCGGGCCCTCGCCGATGGCCTCGGGCGCGATCTTGAGATACCCGCCGGTATGATGGGTGGCGAGTTCCCGGACGTACTCGGGCGATTCGATCGCGAGGTCGTAGCGCACGCCCGAGGCGATCAACACCTTCTTGACGCCCTTCAACGCCCGCGCGCGGCGGTAGAGACTGATGAGCGGCGCGTGATCGGTATTGAGATTCGGGCACACGCCGGGAAACACACAGGACGGCCGCCGGCACGCCGACTCGATGGCGGGGCTCTTGCAATGGAGGCGGTACATATTCGCGGTCGGTCCGCCGAGATCGGAAATCACTCCCGTGAAACCCGGCACCTGATCGCGGATGGTTTCGATTTCCCGGATCACCGAATCTTCGGAGCGGCTCTGGATGATCCGGCCCTCGTGCTCGGTAATCGAGCAGAAAGTACAACCACCGAAACAGCCGCGTTGAATCGACACTGAAAATCGAATCATGTGATAGGCGGGAATTTTCGCCGCGCCGTACGCGGGGTGCGGTCGGCGCGCGTACGGCAGTTCGTAAATCGCGTCCATGTCGGACGTGCTCAACGGAATCGGCGGAGGATTCAACCACAGCTCCAAGTTGCCGTGGCGCTGCACGAGAGCGCGCGCGTTTCCGGGATTCGACTCCAGATGCAAAATGCGCGATGCATGCGCGTACAGGACGGCGTCCCCGCTCACCTGTTCGAACGACGGCAGGCGGATGACGCTGTGGTCGCGCTGCGCGTTGGGCACCTTCCGATAAAACTTGACCACTGTTTCCGCGGGCGCGGAGACCGGCGCAGCATTCGCCGCCCGGCGATCCTCCTCGCTCGCGTACGGATCGACAGGAGGATTCAGGGGGCCTGGGGCGTCCAACGCGCTCGAATCGATTTCCACCCAGCCCGCCGGCCTGCCGCGGCGCAGATACGCCGTACCGCGCAAATCAGTGATGTCGCCTATGGTTTCGCCGTCATCCAGCCGCTGCGCAATCGCGCCGATTTGGCGCTCCGCGTTGCCATACACCAGAAGATCCGCCTTCGAGTCCACCAATACCGAGCGGCGCACCTGCTCCGACCAATAGTCGAAATGCGCAATGCGCCGCAGGCTCGCCTCGATGCCGCCGACCACGATGGGCGCGGTTTTGTAGGACTCGCGAATTCGCTGTGAATAGACGATGACGCAGCGATCCGGGCGCTTGCCGCCCTGCCCTCCGGGCGTATAGGCATCGTCGCTGCGCACCCGCCGATCGGAGGTGTAGCGATTCACCATCGAATCCATGTTGCCGCCGGTCACGCCGAAAAACAGGCGCGGGCTCCCCAAGGCCTCGAAATCCCGCGTGCTGTGCCAATCCGGCTGGGCAATGATGCCCACCTTGAACCCCTGCGCCTCCAGCAATCGGCCGATGATGGCCATGCCGAAGCTGGGATGATCCACGTAGGCATCGCCGGTGACGATGATGATGTCGCAGCGCTCCCAGCCGAGAACGTCCATTTCGGCGCGGCTGGTCGGCAGAAACCGCGCCGGCTGCGCGCCGGCGGGGTTCTGCTTAACGCTGGAAAACAAGGGGGTGGCGGTTTGCACGCCCGCGATTAGGCCTGATCCGTCACCCTATGTCGACGGGAACATAAATCTGGGCCTCGTCGCGCTGAATCAGCAAGGCGACGCTGTGCCCCGCCCGCGCCACCTCCCGCTTGAGGTCGGCCACCGAGGAGACGCCCGCTCCATTGACCCCGAGCACCACATCGCCCGCCTGCAGCCCGGCGGCCAGGGCAGGACCGGAAACATCTTCGACGAGCAGTCGGCCGCGCGTGTGCAGCTGCTGCTGCTCCTTAGGGTCGAGCGGCCGGACGGCAAGCCCTAACTTGCCGCCGCCCTCATCGCTCTCGCTGCGCGCCGTCCGGGCGGGCTCTTCGTCCAGCAGCACGGTCTTGACGTCCACCGTGTCGGCCTTGTGGTCGTGCCAGATCCCGACGTGCGCCACGTTGCCCGGCGGAATATCCGCAATGATCGTCGGCAAATCGAAGGAATGGTCAATATAGTGGCCGTTGACGCTGGTAATGACATCGCCCGGCTTCAGCCCCGCGCGCTCGCTGGGACTCTTGGGCTCGACGGAACTGATGAGCGCGCCATGCGGCGTGCCCAGGCCGAAGCTCTGCGCCAGCTTCTGATTGACGTCTTGTACGCCGACACCGATGCGGCTGCGGCTCACCTTGCCCTTCGTCAACAGCTGATTCTTGACGTTCAAGGCCAGGTCGATGGGGATGGCGAAGGACATGCCCATGTAGCCGCCGGTGCGGCTGTATATCTGTGCATTGATGCCGATGACCTGACCGTCGACATTGAACAGCGGACCGCCGGAGTTGCCCGGATTGACGGCTGCATCGGTCTGAATGAACGGCACGTAGTTTTCATCGAGGGGACGCGCGGTCGCGCTCACCACGCCGGCGGTGACGCTGTTCTCGAAGCCAAACGGCGAACCGATCGCCACCACCCATTGACCGGGTTTGAGGCGCGAGGAATCGCCGAAGTGGACCGTGGGCAAGCCGGTGGCGGCAATTTTGATCAGCGCCACATCGCTGCGCTTATCGACACCGATCACTTTCGCGACGAACTCTCGGCGGTCGGTGAGCTTGACCGTCACTTCGGACGCATCGTCCACGACATGGGCGTTGGTGAGCACGTAGCCGTCGGAACTCACGATGAATCCCGATCCGATGCCGCGGGCTGGCGGTGCATGCCCGGGCGCCGGCAGTTGATAATGCCGGAAGAACTGCGACAGCGGGTCATCGGAGTCGCTGGGCTCGCCCGGATTGCCCGGACCGCCCATTTTCTGCGGCTTCTCGACAACGCTGATATTGACCACGGCGGCGCCGTTTTCGGCGACCAACCCTGAAAAATCAGGCAGCCCGGTCACTCGTGCAGAGACCGGCGCCGCAAGCGGCGCGGCGGCAGGCGCGGTCCCGGGCCCTGCCGCGCCCACGTCCGCCCTCGAACCTTGATGAGCGACGACCACAACGAAGATGCCCGCAATCACCGCGAGCGACCAAGTTCTGATACTTCCCATTGAAATAAGCCCTCTCTGAAGCGATTTGTCCGGATACCGTTGAGACCCACCTATAGGGGCTTGGTTTCAATTTTCCAGCTCAGGCGCACGCAATATTTGCCCCAAACGGCGTGGGAGCGCCCGGGGAACATCGGCCGGGACCCCGGCTGGGGGACCCCTAAAATGTGAAATCCCGACGGGCCAACCCAAGCCCTCACGCGCTAGGCTGGCTATCCTTGTAACAGATCTCATCTATGGCAGACGCGACCGGTCCAAATTTGTTGGTGGTGGGGGGCGATTCGAAACGCCTGCAGTGGCTCACCCACCACGTCACCAGCCATTGGCCGGACGCCCAGGTAACCACGGTGTCGGCCGAGGAGTCCGCCTCCTTGGGCCGGCTGATCGCGGAGCGCGCACCGGATGCCGTGATCCTGCAAGCCGACTTCGCAGAGGAGGCGGCAGCCGGCGCCGTGCTCGCCCACATGACGCGGATGCTGCAGATGCATCCCACCTTGTACTGCATTCTGCTCGCCGAAAACGGCGGCGAAATGTCCGCGGTGCGTGCCCTGAAGAGCGGCGCCAAGGACTACCTGCCGCTGGCGCGCATTACACGCGATCAATTGCTGGCGGCGATTACCGAGGCCTGCGCCAAGCGCCAGGCGGCCGCTCAGGCGGCCAAGACCTTGAACCGCCCCGACGCTGAAAATTCGGGCATCGACGTTCCCGGCTATGCCATCGTCAAGCAGATCTCCACCAGCAATTTCTCGCAGGTTTTCCTGGCGCGCAGTGAACGCCTGCGGCGCAACGTGGTGCTCAAGGTGATGAACCGCGGCGAATCCCAGAGAGAACTCGACGACGCCGAGCGTTTCCAGCGCGAGTACGAGATCATCTCGAGCATCGCGCACCGCGCCATCGCGGAGATCTATGACTTCGGTTCCCTGCCCTGCCATTTGTACTTGGCGATGGAATATTTCCCGTGCGGCGACTTGCGCGACCGTCTGCGCAATCCCTTGAGCGTGGACGAGAGCCTGTACTACCTCCGCGCCATCGCCGAAGCGCTGCGCGTCATCCATGTGTTCGGGATTTTGCATCGCGACCTCAAACCCGCGAACGTGATGCTGCGCGAAGACAATTCGCCGGTGCTCATCGACTTCGGGTTGGCGCGGCGCTCGATGGACGACGCAGGGACCACCGGCGTCGGCCAGGTGCTCGGTTCACCGTACTACATCAGCCCGGAGCAGGCGCAGGGGCAGCGCGTCGACACCCGCACCGATCTCTATAGTCTGGGGGTCATGTTCTATGAAATGCTGACCGGCCAGAGACCCTACGGCGGCCGCAGTGCAGTGGCCATCATGTCCCAGCACGCCAGCCGCCCTGTGCCCGTTCTCCCCGAGGCCACGGCAGCGCAACAACCCTTGCTCGATCGCCTCATGGCCAAGCAGCAAAGCGCCCGCTACGCATCCGCAGACGAATTGCTCGCCGACCTGGGACCCTTGGTGGCGGCTGTCGCCTAGGAGCCTGTCTGACTAATGTGACTTGCGTCACAGGCGCTCGTGACTCAGCGCAGCATCGGCGGCCAGGTGACTTGAGGCTGTGACAGCCATCAAGCCTCCCACCTGAAGCGTTTGGCACCCTGTCGATCCATGTTCATTTCCGTCAAACGTCATGAGCGCGAAAAGCAGGACCTGATCGGCGCCAGCAACCGGCTGACCGATGCACTCCTGAAAGGCAGTTCGCAGGGGCTGTTCCTCCTCGATGCCAAGGATAAGATCCTCCCGCAGGTATCGGCGTCGCTGGCCGCGCTGTTTCGCCGCCAGGATTTCACGAACCTCAGCTTCGAGAAATTGATCGGCCCGCTGGTCAGCGCAAAAACCCTGAGCGTGATCCGCGCCTTCGTCACCCGTCTGCTCGATGCCCCGGCCCTGAGCAACTCCGGGCAGTCAAATCCGCTGCAGGACAATCCGCTGCAGGACGTAGAAGTGCGGCTGGCGAATACCGACGGCACTTTCGCGACGGCGCACTACTCCTTCGAATTCCATGCGGTCGACCTGGCGCGCGAACCGCGCGCGTGGCTGGTCAGCGTGACCGATATCACCGTGCGCGTGCAGCAGCAGCGCGAGCTCGAAGATCTGCGCACACAAGCTCAGACTCAGGGCGAGATTTTGCGCAGCGTCTTGCAGGCGGGAGGAGCGCGCTTCAACGCTTTCCTGCAGCGGACCGATACCTCGATGAAGGCCATCAACGGAGTGTTGAAAAAACCGGCGCGCGAGGCCGCCGCGTTCCGCAACAAGCTCGAACAAACCCTGGATGAGGTCGATCGAGTCCGGCGCGATGCCGCGGCACTCAAGCTCACCGGGCTCGAGGCCGCGGCGCGGTCGATGGAAGATTCATTGCAGGACCTGCGCAGCCGCGGCGCGTTGAGCGGCAGCGATTTTCTGCCGCTGGCCGTGAAGCTCGATCAGCTCTACGGGCAGTTCGCGCTGCTGCGTTCGCTCACCTCACAGGCGGGTCCGGTCGCAGAACCCGATGCCGTGTTCCCCGAAACCCGCGTGACGGAGAACGGCACGCAGATCATCGAAGCGCCGAAATTCCTGGCCGAGATGGCGCAAAAATCCGCAGTGGCAGCGCCGCCCAAGGCACACCGCATGGCCCAGGCCGGCAGCCTCGAGAGCACGCTGATGGCGCTGACCGAGCTCGCGGCACAAGAGCAGCACAAGATCGTGGTCCTCGATTGCACCGGCATGCAGCTGGTTCCCCCCAGGTACCAGTCGACGATCAAGAACGTGGCGATTCAATTGATCCGCAATGCCGTCATGCACGGTGTCGAACCACCCGCCGTGCGCACCGACGGCGGCAAGCCGGCGCACGGGACCCTGCACCTCGAGTTCAAGGCCCTGCCCGACCAGAGCTTCGAGCTGCACTTCCAGGACGACGGCTGCGGTCTCGATCCTGAGAAAGTGCGCGCCACCGCCGTCGCCAAAGGTCTGATCACTGCGGAGGCCGCGGCGCGCCTGCGCGATCGTCAGGTCATCAAATTGATCTTCAAGTCGGGATATACCACCCTGAACTCGGCGCCGGGCGAAGCGCGGCACGGCACCGGGATGTCCCTGGTACGCCGCTACGTGCACGAAGCGGGCGGCAAGATTGCGCTCGCCACTCTGCTCGGACACGAGACTCGCTTCAAAGTCACGCTGCCGGCGGCGGCGCTCGCCGACTCGCAAGTCGCTTAGTCGCCCCCGCGACGGCGATCATTAGTCAGACAGGCTCCTAGGCGTCGAGTGGCGCAAGCTCCACCAACACGGCGCCCGCCACAACCCTTTCCGTCAAGCCGAAGGCAAGGCGCGTGACCACCCCGTCGTAGGGCGCCGTCAGCGTATGTTCCATTTTCATGGCCTCGACCGTCACCAAGGGCGCTCCGCGAGCCACCTGCTGGCCTTCGGTTACATGGACGGCGACCAAAGTCCCCGGCAGCGGCGTGAGCAGCGAGCCTTCCTCCGCGCCGGCGCTCACCTGCAATGCATCTTCCGTTCGCGCGAAGCGCAGCGCCGCCTGCCGCCCGGCCCGGAACAGATGCAGCGTCTGATCGACCTCGACGACGCTGGCACGCTGCATCTGTCCGGCAAGATCGACATCCAACGACTGCGCGCCGCGCGCGACGACGTGCAGCGCATATTCATGCCCCGGCGAGCGTCTCCCGTGCCCCGGCGGGTGTTTTCCGTGCCCCGCCGCGCGTTCCCCCCGCCCCGCGACGTGTGCGAGATAGTGATCCGGCGCGGACAACTCGATGATCACCGTCCGATCCGCGAACGCCCACGTGCTCCGTGGCGGCGCCGCCAGCCGCCAGCCGCGAGTGTCCGCCCACAGCGCATCGCACTCGGTCCGGCGGGTCGCGCACCACAGCGCCGCCAACACGGCATCGACGTCGCCGGCCTTGGGCTCGCCAAAGGACAATTGCGCCGCACGTGCGTCGAGAAAACTCGTCGTCACGCCGCCACGCCGGAATTCCTCGTGGGCGAGCACGCTCAACAGCAGCGCGCGATTGGTGGTGACGCCCACGATCTCGATGTCCGCGAGCGCCTTGTGCAGCCGATCGACCGCTTCGCCGCGCGACTCGCCCCAGGCGACGACCTTGCCGAGCATGGGATCGTAAAACGTCGACACCTCATCGCCCGCGTCGACGCCGATATCCAGCCTGAGACCGGGAGCAATGTCGGGCCAGTGCAGGTGCGTGATGCGGCCGACGCTCGGCAGATACCCATGCTCCGGATCTTCGGCGTACAGACGCGCCTCCATGGCGGTGCCATGCTGGAGGATGTCGCTTTGTGTCTTGGGTAAGCGCGCGCCGGTTGCGATGCGCAGCTGCCATTCCACGAGGTCGATACCGGTGATGTATTCCGTCACCGGGTGCTCCACCTGCAGGCGGGTATTCATTTCCATGAAGTAGAACTTCTGGGCTTCGTCGACCAGGAACTCCACGGTCCCCGCGCCCACATAGCCCACCGCCCGCGCCGCCTGGATGGCGGCCTGCGACATCGCCGCACGCACCTCATCGCGCAGCCCCGGCGCCGGCGCCTCCTCGATGATCTTTTGGTGGCGGCGCTGCACCGAGCAATCGCGGTCGAACAAGCTCACGACGTCCCCGTGCGAGTCGGCGAATATCTGCACCTCCACATGGCGCGCCTGCGGAAAATAGCGCTCCAGCAGCAAGCGATCGTCGCCGAACGCCGTACGCGCCAGACGCTGCGCCGATTCGACCGCCGCCGCGACTTCGGCCGCGGAATTCACCACCTGCATGCCCTTGCCGCCGCCGCCGGCGCTGGCTTTGATGATGAGCGGAAAGCCGACGCGCTGTGCCTCCGCCATGAGTGCCTGCGGCGATTGGTCCGCACCATGGTAGCCGGGGGCCACGGGCACGCCCACGGCGGCCATGGCGGCCTTGGACGCGCTTTTCGAGCCCATCGCACGGATCGCCGACGCGGGCGGCCCGACGAAGATCAAACCCGCGTCGACGCAGCCTTGCGCGAATGCGGCATTCTCCGACAGGAATCCGTAGCCGGGATGCACGGCGTCGGCGCCGACGCGCCGCGCGAGCGCGATGATCTTCGCGATATCAAGATAGCTCTCGGCCGCGGGCGCCGGCCCCAGGTAGTACGCCTCATCGGCAACCCGCACATGGCGCGCGCCGGCGTCGGCCTCGGAGTACACCGCAATGGCGGTCACCCCTAAGCGCTGCGCCGTGCGTGCAATGCGGCAGACGATTTCGCCGCGGTTGGCGATCAGCAGTCGTCGGAGCATCGGCCGCCTCACATCCGAAACACGCCGAAGCGCGTCGGACGCATCTCTTGGGATTTCGTCAACGCCAGCGCCAGACCCAGCGCGCGGCGCGTGTCGAGCGGATCGATGACGCCGTCATCCCAGAGGCGCGCGGACGCATAGTAGGGATGACCTTGGCGCTCGAATTGCTCGCGGATCGGCGCCTTCAGCCGCTCCTCCTCGGCATCGCTGAACGTGCCCCCGCTCCGCTCCAATGCCTCACGCTTGATGGTCGCCAACACGCTGGCGGCCTGCTCGCCGCCCATGACCGAGGTGCGCGCGTTCGGCCACTGAAACAAAAATCGCGGACTGTACGCGCGGCCGCACATGGCGTAGTTGCCGGCGCCGAAGCTGCCGCCGATGACCACGGTGTATTTCGGCACCGCCGCGCAGGCCACGGCCGTGACCAGCTTGGCCCCGTCCTTGGCGATGCCGCCGGCCTCCGCCGCCTGACCCACCATGAAGCCGGCGATGTTCTGCAGAAACACCAGGGGTATTCCTTCGCGGCAGCACAGCTCGATGAAATGCGTGCCCTTCAATGCGCTCTCCGAGAACAGGATGCCGTTATTGGCCAGGATCCCCACCGTCGAACCGTGGATGTCGGCAAAGCCGCAGACCAAGGTCGTGCCGTACAGCGCCTTGAATTCATCGAACCACGAGCGATCGACCAGGCGCGCGATGAGCTCGCGCACGTCGTAGGGCTTGCGCGAGGTCGGCGGGATGATGCCGTAGAGCTCTGCGGGATCGTATGCAGGGTCGCTCGCCGACGCAACGCCGCGCGCGGAGCCCGCGCCCATCGCGGCGCCAATGCCCATCGCGGCGCCAATGCCCATCGCGGCGCCTGTGCCCATGCCGGCGCCGGCTCCCATGGCCGCGCCGATACCGGACTTCATCGCCGCCGGCCGCAGCCGCGCCACCGCGCGGCGCGCGAACGCCAGCGCATGTGTGTCGTTCTCCGCGTAGTAGTCGGTGACGCCGGAACGCCGGCAATGCACGTCCGCGCCGCCCAAGGATTCCGCATCGATCTCTTCGCCCGTTGCCGCCCTCACCAGCGGCGGCCCGCCCAGAAACACCCGGCCTTGATTGCGCACGATGACGGCGTGGTCGGACATGGCGGGCACGTAGGCGCCGCCCGCAGTACACGATCCATGCACCACCGCGATTTGCGCGATGCCCTGCGCGGAAAGCCGTGCCTGATTGAAAAATATTCGGCCGAAGTGATCGCGGTCGGGGAATACTTCATCCTGCTTCGGCAGGAAGGCGCCTCCGCTCTCCACGAGGTAAATGCACGGCAGCTCGTTGTCGCCCGCGATCTCCTGCGCCCGCAGGTGCTTCTTCACCGTGAGCGGATAGTAGGTGCCTCCCTTCACCGTGGGATCATTCGCCACCACCATGCACTCGCGCCCCGAGACGCGGCCGATGCCGGTAATGAGCCCGGCGCCCGGCAAATCCTCGCCGTACACCCCATGCGCCGCCAGCGCGGACAATTCCAGGAACGGCGAGCCGGGATCGAGCAGCGCCGTGATCCGCTCTCGAGCCAGCAGCTTGCCTGCCTGGGTGTGCTTGTCGCGGGCCGCCGCGCTGCCGCCGGCGGCGTTGCGCTGCAGCGTGAGCCGCAGATCATCCACCAGCGGCTGCATGGCTGCGCGGTTGTCGGCGAATTCCTGCGTACGGACGTCGATTTTCGAGACGATCTGGGCCATTGGCTTTGTTGGCTTGAGAGTGGCAAAATTGTCCGACAGTCCGATTATCCAACGATTTGGGGTCCGATGACAATGGGGGTCCGCTGACCATGGCCAATTCCGCATACCGCGAGTTCAATTTTGGGCTCGGCGAAGTCATCGATGCCGTGCGCGATCAGGTGCAGCGTTTCGCCGAGGAGCGCGTCGCCCCGCGCGCCAACGAGATCGATCGCAGCAACGAGTTCCCGCGGGATTTGTGGCGCGAATTCGGCGAACTGGGTTTTTTGGGCATGACGGTGAGCCCGGATTACGGCGGCGCCGGCCTGGGCTACCTGGCCCACACCGTCGCGATGGAGGAAATTTCGCGCGCCTCGGCCGCCGTGGGCCTGAGTTATGGAGCGCACTCGAATCTGTGCGTGAACCAGCTGGCACTCAATGCCTCCGACGCGCAGAAGCGGAAGTATCTGCCGAAGCTCATCAGCGGCGAACATGTGGGCTCGCTCGCGATGTCCGAGCCCGGCGCCGGATCCGACGTCGTCTCCATGCAACTCAAGGCGATCAGGCACGGCGACCGGTATGTGCTCGACGGCCGCAAGATGTGGATCACCAACGGGCCGGAAGCCGACGTCTTGGTGGTGTATGCGAAAACCAACCCGGACGCCGGCGCGCGCGGAATCAGCGCGTTCATCATCGAGAAGGATTTCAAAGGATTCACGCCGGCGCAAAAGCTCGACAAGCTCGGCATGCGCGGCTCGAGCACCAGCGAACTCGTGTTCGACAGCTGTGAGGTGCCCGCTGACAATCTCCTCGGAGAGGAGAATCAGGGTGTCAGCGTGTTGATGCGCGGCCTGGATTACGAGCGCGTGGTGTTGTCCGGCGGCCCGCTCGGCATCATGGCCGCCGCCCTGGACGTGGCCGTGCCGTATGTGCGCGAACGGCGGCAGTTCGGCCAGCCCATCGGCACCTTCGAACTCGTGCAGGGCAAGCTCGCCGACATGTACGCCTCGCTCAATGCCTGCCGCAGCTATGCGTACATGGTGGCCGCGGCATGCGA
>Ga0073928_10009751_pt1 | contig 11604 bp, 12 predicted proteins | sample PaiPotPPA55metaG_FD_76969 | JGI IMG/M metagenome (GOLD analysis project Ga0073928, IMG submission 76969) | Iron sulfur acid spring bacterial and archeal communities from Banff, Canada, to study Microbial Dark Matter (Phase II) - Paint Pots PPA... ...
TACTGCGGCAACTTGAGTAGGGCTGATCGGCAGCGCGTCGAGTTCAACGCCGGCCTCGTTGGCCTTCTGCACCAGGAAGTTTCCCCACCACGCGCGGGCGGCGTCACTGGACGCGCCGTGGTCGACGGTGGCAGCGACCAGTTCGACGGCCCCGGCATTGACCAGATCGCGCATCACCTCGTCGGACATGCCCCATTCCAGCTGAATCCGCTTGCGCCGCAACCATGGTAGTTCGGGAATGGTATGCCGCAGCCGCTCGACCTGCTCGGCGCCGGGTGCCACCGGTTCCAGATCCGGCTCAGGGAAATAGCGGTAGTCCTCCGCCGTTTCCTTGCTGCGGCCCGGTGAGGTGTAGCCGTCTTCGTGGAAGTGGCGGGTTTCCTGCAGAACTCGGCCACCCGACTCGAGAACCGCTGCCTGGCGCCGCATCTCGTAATGGACCGCCACCTCAACACTCTTCAGCGAGTTGACGTTCTTGGTCTCGGTGCGGATACCGAACTCTTTCTGGCCGATCGGTTTGAGCGAAATGTTGGCGTCGCAGCGCATCGACCCTTGATCCATCCGGACGTCGGAAACACCCAACGCGCGCAACATATCCCGCAGCGCCGTCACATAGGTCCGAGCAATTTCGGGTGCGCGTGAACCGGTGCCCTCAATCGGCTTGGTGACAATCTCGATCAGGGGCACGCCGGAGCGGTTGTAGTCGATCAGCGATGTCGTCGCGCCTTCGATTCGGCCCGTCTCGCTGCCAAGGTGTGTGAGCTTGCCGGTGTCCTCCTCCATGTGGGCGCGCTCGATATCCACCCGCCAGGTGGTGCCGTCGTCGAGCGGAACGTCGAGGTGACCGTTGATCGCGATCGGCTCGTCGTACTGCGAGATCTGGTAATTCTTCGGCATGTCCGGATAGAAGTAGTTCTTCCTGGCAAATCTGCACCACGGCACGATCTCGCAGCCAAGCGCCAGCCCGATGCGGATCGCGGACTCCACCGCCGCCTCGTTGAGCACCGGCAGCGATCCGGGCAGACCCAGGCAGACAGGGCACACCTGAGTGTTGGGCTCGGCGCCGAACTTGTTCGCACAGCCGCAGAACATCTTGGTCGCCGTGGACAGCTCGACGTGCACCTCGAGCCCAAGAACGGGTTCGTAGCGCGCCACGACGTCGTCGTAGTCGAGCAGTTCGGCTTTAGCGGCGGCGACGGTCATGAAGGCGAGTTTAGTGGCGATGCCTCAGACAGCCGGGGGTGCACGCCCGGACTCAGCCCCAGGCTGGCGGCCACCCGCTGCAGCATGCCAAGCAGCGACGCCCGCTCGTCGCGTGTCAGCGTCGCGGTCACTTCGTCCTCCATGGCGTGCGACTGCCCCTCGAGCGCAGGCAACAGTTCCCGGGCCTTGTCGGTGAGCGTGACCGCGAACGCGCGGCGGTCGTCCGGGTGTGGCATGCGCTTGACGAGGCCCTGCCCCTCGAGGGTGTCGATCACGCTGACCATCACGTTGCGGTGCAACCCGAGCCGGGCCGACAGCTGCCGCTGCGACTGGCCGTCGGCTTCCGTCAGGGCGACCAGCACCGCATTCGTGCGCGGATCTACGTCGAGCGGCGCCAGCCGTCGCTTGAAATCGTCGGACACATAGGCGCCCAGCTGCGACAACAGGAACGGAATCCGCTGGTCAAGCTCCCTGATGCCGCTTCGTTGATCAACCACGACGCGACATTAGCACCGATCGTGATCGTCATATACAGTGATAATCACTATTAGTGACTATCTGGAGGAGCAGACATGCGCATCGTCATCTTCGGGGCCAACGGTCAGACCGGCAGGCTGGCGACCAGGCGGGCCCTCGACGCCGGCCACACCACCGTGGCGGTGACTCGCCGACCCGACGACTTCCCGTTCGCCGACCCCGCGTTGAGCGTGGCGGGCGCCGACGTGCACGACACCGAAGCGGTCGCCGACATCGTCGCCGACGCCGACGCGGTGCTATCCGCGCTGGGTGTGCCGTTCACGCGGGAGCCGGTCAACGCCTACTCGAGGGGCACCGCCAACATCGTCACCGCGATGCAGTCGTCGGGTGTGACCCGTCTCGTGGTGGTGAGCTCGACGGGCGCGTATCCCGCGCCTGGCCGAATCGGCGCGCCGTTCGCACTGCGATTGTTCGAACCGGTCATCACCAAAACGATCGGCAAGACCGTCTACGCGGACATCCGGTTGATGGAGTCCGTAGTGCGCGACAGCGACCTCGACTGGACGATCGTACGTCCGTCGGGATTGTTCGACCTGCCTGATATCACGGAATACACTGCCGGAGAAGTGGATCCGGTCGGAGCATTCACGTCGCGCAGTGACCTGGCCGACTATCTGGTGGCGCTGGCCGCCCGGCACGGAAGCCATGACACTGTGACGATCTCCACGACGGCCGACACCCCGACGATGTGGCAGATGATCCGCAGCGAAGCCTTCAAGTCCGCGTAAACCCTTTCGTTGCCGAGCGGTTAGCCGAAGAACTCCGCCGCGTCGTCGTAGCGGCTCTGCGGCACCAGCTTCAGCTGTCGCGTCGCGTCCGACAGTGACACCCGGCCGATGTCCTGGCCGCGCAGCGACACCATCATTCCGTACTCTCCGGCATGAGCGGCGTCGGCGGCGTTGACGCCGAACCGAGTGGCCAGTACGCGGTCGTACGCCGTCGGCGTGCCGCCACGCTGGACGTGGCCGAGCACCGTGACGCGAACTTCTTTCTTGATCCGCTTCTCCACCTCGATGGCAAGCTGCGCGGCCACACCCGTGAACTTCTCGTGTCCGAACTCGTCGGTGCCCCCTTGCCGTAGGCTCATCGACCCCTCGGCGGGTTTCGCGCCTTCTGCTACGACGCAGATGAAGTGCGAATCACCGCGTACGAAGCGCTGTTTGACCAGCCGGCACACCTCTTCGACATCGAACGGCTGCTCGGGGATCAGCGTCATGTGCGCACCGGATGCCAGACCCGAGCTCAACGCGATCCAGCCGGCGTGACGGCCCATCACCTCGACCAGCATCACACGCTGGTGCGACTCGGCGGTGCTGTGCAGCCGGTCGATCGCCTCGGTCGCGACCTGCAGCGCGGTGTCGTGGCCGAATGTCACATCGGTGCAGTCGATGTCGTTGTCGATGGTCTTCGGCACCCCGACCACCGGGACGTTCTCCTCAGACAGCCAGTGCGCAGCGGTCAGCGTGCCCTCCCCACCGATCGGGATCAGCACGTCGATGCCGTTGTCCTCGAGTGTCTGCTTGATCTGAGGCAGACCGGCCCGCAACTTGTCCGGGTTGACGCGCGCGGTGCCGAGCATCGTGCCGCCCTTGGCCAGCAGGCGGTCGTTGCGGTCATCGTTCTTCAGCTGGACCCGGCGGTCTTCGAGCAGGCCGCGCCAACCGTCGAGGAATCCGACCACCGAGGATCCGTACCGCACGTCGCAGGTGCGCACCACCGCCCGGATAACTGCGTTCAGGCCAGGACAGTCGCCGCCTCCGGTGAGAACTCCGATCCGCATGTCCTCATCCTCCCTTGTCAGACTGCCGTTGGCAGCGGACCGCGAGCGGCTTCGTAGGCAGCGCCGACCCGGTACAGCCGGTCATCAGCCAGCGCGGGCGCCATGATCTGCAGGCCCACCGGCAGGTTGTCGTCCGGCGAGAGGCCCGACGGCACCGACATCCCGCAGTGGCCGGCCAGGTTCAGCGGCAGCGTGCACAGGTCGAACAGGTACATCGCCAGCGGGTCGTCGACCTTCTCCCCCAGCGGGAACGCGGTGGTCGGCGTGGCCGGCGAGATCAGCACATCGACCTTCTCGTACGCCTCATCGAGATCGCGAGCGATCAGCGTGCGAACCTTCTGCGCCTGGTTGTAATAGGCGTCATAGTAGCCCGCCGACAGCGCATACGTGCCAATCATGATGCGGCGCTTCACTTCTGGACCGAACCCAGCCGCGCGCGTCAGCGCCATCACCTCCTCGGCGCTGTGCGTGCCGTCGTCGCCCACCCGAAGCCCGTAACGCATTGCGTCGAAGCGTGCCAGGTTCGACGACACTTCCGACGGCAGAATCAGGTAGTAGGCCGGCAGCGAGTAGTCGAAGTGCGGACAGTCCACCTCGCTGACCTCGGCGCCGAGCGTGGTGAGCTGCTCGACCGCCGCATTGAACGACGCCAGCACCCCGGCCTGGTACCCGTCGCCGCGCAGCTGCCGCACCACGCCTATCCGCACGCCCTTGAGGTCGCCGAAGGCGCCGGCCCGGGCCGCGGCGACCACATCGGGCACCTCGGCCTCGACGGAGGTGGAGTCCTTCGGGTCGTGCCCGGCGATCACCTGGTGCAGCAGCGCGGTGTCGAGCACGGTGCGTGCGCACGGGCCACCCTGGTCCAACGACGACGCGCAGGCGATCAGCCCATACCGCGACACCGTGCCGTACGTGGGCTTCACCCCCACCGTCGCCGTCAACGCGGCGGGCTGGCGGATCGACCCGCCCGTATCCGATCCGATGGCCAGCGGCGCCTGGAACGCGGCGAGAGCCGCCGCACTGCCGCCGCCCGATCCCCCCGGCACCCGGTCGACGTTCCACGGATTGCGGGTCGGACCGTACGCGGAGTTCTCGGTCGACGAACCCATCGCGAACTCGTCCATGTTCGTCTTGCCCAGGATCGGAATTCCGGCCGCCCGCAGCCGCGCGGTGACGGTGGCGTCGTACGGCGACGTCCAACCCTCGAGGATCTTCGATCCGCAGGTGGTCGGCATGTCAGTCGTGGTGAACACGTCCTTGAGCGCCACCGGCACACCGGCAAGCGGCGACGGCAGCGACTCGCCCGCGGCGACGGCCGCGTCCACCCGCCCGGCCTCGGCCAGCGCCTGCTCCCCCGCCACGTGCAGAAACGCGTGGTACTTGTCGTCGGTATCGGCGATCTGGTCCAGGCACGCACGGGTCGCCTCGGTGGACGACACCTCCTTGGCGGCGATCTTGGCGCCCAGCGTGACCGCGTCGAGCCGGATCAGCTCTGCACTCATTCGGCCTCCAGAATCCGAGGAACGGCGAACCGGCCATCAACGGCCTTGGGCGCCTGGGCCAATGCTTGCTCCTGGGTCAGGCACGGCTCGACGACGTCGGGGCGGGCCACGTTGACGTCCGTGAGCGGGTTGCCAGTGGGTACGACGCCGGCGACGTCGACGGCCTGGATCTGGCTGACGTGGCCGAGGATGGCGTCGAGCTGGCCTGCGTAGCTCTCTAACTCATCGTCGGTCAGCGCAAGGCGCGCGAGGCGCGCCAGGTGGGCTACCTCGTCCCGGGAGATCTGCGACACGAGTCGCAAGCCTAGTCACCGTGTGATTGAGGGCCCGCTGTGCCGTCTGCTCTTCGCGCAAGCGCTCATCTGTGCCGTCTGCTCTTCGCGCAAGCGCTCATCGGCGCCGTCTGCCCTTCGCACAAGCGCTCATCGCCCGGAATGCTGAGCCGCTGCCGCTGTGCAACAGTGATGCGCGTGCCTTCGTATCTGCTGCGGGTCCAGCTGGACGATCGACCGGGCAGCCTCGGCTCATTGGCCGTGGCGCTCGGCTCGGTGGGCGCCGACATCCTGTCGCTCGACGTGGTGGAACGCACGTCGGGGTATGCGATCGACGATCTCGTGGTTGAACTGCCGCCGGGCGCGATGCCCGACATGCTCATCACCGCGGCCGAAAACCTCAGCGGCGTCCACGTCGATGCCATCCGGCCACACACCGGGCTGCTCGAGGCGCACCGGGAGCTGGAACTCATCGACCACGTCGCCGCGGCCGACGGAACGGCCAAGAGACTGCAGGTACTCGCCGACGAGGCGCCGCGAGTGCTGCGTGTTGGATGGTGCACGGTCGTTCGGCAGCGCGGTTCGCGACGCGAACGCATCGTGGGGAGTCACGGTGCTCCCGAAACGCATATGCCGCAGGTGCCGTAGCTGCTGCTCGAGCACGCCGCAGCACTGGACTCGGATGCCGCCTGGGTGCCGCAGGTGTGGCGCGACATGGACTCCACACTTGCGGCCGCTCCACTCGGTGACCACCACACCGCGATGGTGCTGGGCCGCGCCGGCGGCCCGGAGTTCCGGCCGTCGGAGGTGGCGCGGCTCGGCTATCTGGCCGGCATCGTCGCGACGATCCTGCGCTGACACGCACCAGGCCTACTCACAAAACGCACAAAATCCCAGCTTGTAGCTGTTACGGTGGCCCGAATCGCGCCACAGGGCGGCGGCGCTAACGAGAGGGTCCGCGTGAAAATCGTCCTCCTGGTGGCCGCCGCAGCGCTTTTCGGCGCTGCGATCGCGGTTCTCATCATTGCTCTGCGCCGGCCTCGAAAACCAAAGACACCGCCGTCGCGCCAAGACCCGTTGACCGCCGGTGTGATGCCCCAGTTCGGCCCGCGCCAGCTCGGGCCGGGCGCCATCGTCAGCTATGGCGGCATCGACTACGTCGTACGCGGGTCGGTGACGTACCACGAGGGCCCGTTCGTCTGGTGGGAACACCTCATCGAGGGCGGCACGGGGGAGCCCATCTGGTTCAGCGTCGAGGAGGACGAGGGGCGCCTCAAGTTGGCCATGTGGGTCGCGCGAAAGGACCTGCAGCTACAACCCGGCGGCGAGCACATCGTCGACGGTGTGAGTTTCCGGGAATCGGAGCACGGCCACGCCTCCTACACCACCGAGGGCACAACCGGGCTACCCGCCGGCGGCGAAATGGACTTCGTCGACTGTGCCAACGACAACGAGACCGCCCTGCTGAGTTTCGAGCGCTGGGCGCCCAACACGCCGTGGGAAGTCTCCTATGGCACTCCCGTCCGCGAAGGTGAGCTGACCGTATATCCGGCGCCACCGCCAAGCGCATAGGGACCTGCGTGCCACTACACGAACTATCCGTGACACCGGCCGACGTCGCCGGCTCGCGGCTGGGTCTCGCACTCAATGCGCCACTTCCGGCGCCGCTGGCAACCCACCGGCTTACCCATCCCCGTGGCGGCACGTTGATGCTCGGGGTTCTCGGCGCATCGCACGTCATCAGTGTCGAACACGCTACATCGCCCTTCTCCGAACAGATCTCGTGCGCCGCGCATCAATATGGCGGTGCACTGCCCGATCGCGCTGAGGCCTGTGGCTACCACCTGACGGCGCACACCACCGACCACGATGAGGCCGCCTTCCGCTCGCTCGCCACCTGGCTTCGCGAGCGCTGCAGCGCCGAATCGGGTTGGCTGGGCGGCACATTCCCCGGCGACGACGCCGCGCTAACCGCGATCTGGGCGGCGGCCGACGGTCCGGGCTGGCATTGGCAGACGTGGCACCTCTACCCCGCGACGATCGGCGGTGTCGTGGTGCACACCGAGAGCCGGTGGCGGCCGTGAGCCGGACGGTGCTGTTCGTCATCTCCGGGCTTCTCGCCGTTGCTGCTGCGACGTGCCTGTACTTCGGAGTGACGCTGTTGCCCGACGTCCGTTCGTATGTCAACAGCAACTACCAGCGATACGCCGGTACCGGTGACAGTGCGCGCTACGCATGCAGTGGCTCTCCGAGTGCCGTCGCCAGCGATCTGGCCGACGCGCAGGAGCCCGACACGCAGGCCAGCAACGGCGCGACGACCTACCTGCGTTACGACGACAACATCGTGACCGTGGGCCCAGACGGCAACCGTCCGTGCAGTATTCGTGTCGAGGGCCTCAACGGCGGATACAGCCACGGCATGTACATGTTCCTCGGACCTGGCTTCTACCCGGGTTCGCCTGCAAGCGGGTCAAGCGGCACTCCCGGCGGACCCGACGGAACCAAGTGACGCCCCAAGACATCAACCACAGGAGGTACCCATGACCCGGGAAATGAACCTGGCCGACGTCGCGTTCGGCACGGTGGACGCAAGCGTGATCCTGCACAGCGTGATCAGCACCGTGCTCTACTTCGTTGTCGGCATCGTGGTGTTGCTGGCCGGCTTTCTGATGGTCGACGTCCTTACCCCGGGCAAGCTACGCAGGCATGTGTTCTTCGAACGCCGTCCCAACGCGGTCGTGATCACTTCGGCCATGGACGTGTCGCTGGCGCTGATCATCATCGCCGCCATCCGGGCCAGTTCCGACCAGTTGGCTCAGGGTCTGCTCGACACTCTCGTCTACGGGCTGGTCGGCGTTGTCCTGCAGGGCATCGCGTTGGCGATCCTCGAAGCGGCGGTACCCGGTCGGTTCCGCGGCTTCATCAACGCCGAGGAGTTCCATCCCGCGTCGATCGCGGCGGCGGTGGTCCTGCTCGCCGTCGGAGGGATCAACGCCGTCGCCCTGACATGACCGCGACAGACCACGACACCGCGGCCAAAGCGCCATCGCATAAGTCGGCGGTGCGGTGGCGTGCACTCCTGTTGGCTGCGGTCTCGGCGTGCGCTGCGTGTGGCATCGTCTACGAACTCGCCCTGCTCACCCTGTCCACCAGCCTTGATGGCGGCGGGATCGTCGCGACATCGCTGATCGTCGCCGGCTACGTCGCCGCCCTCGGTGCGGGCGGACTGATCGTCAAGCCGCTGTTGAAGCGGGCTGCCATCGCGTTCATCGCCGTCGAAACCCTGCTCGGCATCGTCGGCGGGCTGTCTGCCGCCGTGTTGTATGTGACATTCGCCTACCTAGGCGGCTCCACGGTCGTGCTGGCAGTGGGCACCGCCCTCATCGGCGGACTGGTCGGCGCCGAGGTTCCGCTGCTGATGACTCTGCTGCAGCGCGGAAAGAACTCCGGCGCGACCGATACCGGCCGTGTACTCGCCAACCTCAACGCGGCCGACTACCTCGGTGCGCTCGTCGGCGGGCTCGCGTGGCCGTTCGTGGTGCTGCCGCACCTGGGCATGGTCCGCGGAGCCGCGGTCACCGGGATGATCAACCTGGCGGCAGCCGCGGTGGTCGCACTGTTCCTGCTGCGCCGGGTGGTCAGCGGCCGTGAACTCGCCACCGCTCTGGCCGCCCTGGCCGCCGCGTTCGCGCTGTTGACCGCGCTGATCGTCGGCGCGGGCGGAATCGAGGCGACCAGCAGACAGCGGCTCTACGCCGACCCGATCATCGCCTACCAACACTCGGCCTATCAGGAGATCGTCGTCACCCGGCGCGGCAACGACATGCGCCTGTATCTCGATGGCGGACTCCAGTTTTCGACCCGCGACGAATACCGGTACACCGAAAGCCTGGTGTACCCGGTGCTCGGCGCCGGTGCTCATTCAGTGCTGGTGGTCGGCGGAGGTGACGGCCTGGCCGACCGCGAATTGCTGCGCCAGCCGGGCATCGACACGATCGTCCACGTCGAACTCGACCCCGCCGTGATCGACCTGGCGCGGACCACCATGCATGAGACGAACGCCGGCTCACTGGACAATCCGCGCGTCAAGCTGGTGATCGCCGATGCGATGACGTGGCTGCGCGAGCCCCACCCGGACGTCGTGCCAGCCGGCGGCTTCGACGCCGTGATCGTCGATCTGCCCGACGCCGACAACCCTGTTCTGGGTCGCTTGTATTCGCAGGAGTTCTACACGCTGGTCACCCGCGTTCTGGCACCCGACGGTCTGGTGGTCGTGCAGTCCGGCAGCCCGTACTCGACGCCGACGGCGTTCTGGCGCACGGTGTCGACGATTCGGGCCGCCGGGTTCGCGGTGACGCCCTACCACGTCGACGTGCCGACGTTCGGTGACTGGGGTTTCACGTTGGGCCGCCGCGGCGACACCGTGCCGACTCCCACCGTGCCGCGAGACGCGCCAGCGCTTCGCTTTCTGAATCAACGTGTGCTCGACGCCGCGACGGTGTTCGCCGGTGACGTCGCTCCGCAGCAATTAGCGCCGTCGACTCTGGAAAATCCGCGCATCATGGACGACATGCGCAGCGGCTACCGCTGAGCCAGTCAGACGCCGTCGGGCCCGTTCTCCAACAACCGCCGGAAGCCGTCCTCGTCGAGAATCGGCACGCCGAGCTCGACGGCCTTGTCATATTTCGAACCGGGTGAATCGCCCGCCACCACGTAGGCGGTCTTCTTCGACACGGAACTGGCCGCCTTTCCCCCGCGCGCGACGATGGCCTCCTTGGCGTCGTCGCGGGAGAACCCGGGCAGTGAGCCGGTGACGACGATGGACAGCGCCTCGAGCGTGCGCTCGACGCTGCTGTCGCGTTCGTCGGCCATTCGAACCCCGGCAGCGCGCCATTTGTCGACGATCGCGCGGTGCCAGTCGACGGTGAACCACTCGACGACGGCCGCCGCGATCGTCGGACCGACGCCCTCCACCGCGGCCAGCTGATCCTCCGACGCCGCCATGATCGCGTCCAGGCTGCCGTATTCGGTGGCCAGCGCACGAGCGGCGGTCGGGCCCACGTGGCGGATGGACAGCGCGACCAGCACCCGCCACAGCGGTTGCGATTTCGCCCTGTCCAGATTGGCCAGCAGCCGTTTGCCGTTGGCTGACAGCTCACCGCCCTTCACGGTGAACAGCTCGGTGCGTAGCAGGTCGCCCTCGGTGATACCGAAGAGGTCGCCCTCGTCGGTGATGACCCCGGCCTGCAGCAATGCGATCGCCGCTTCATAGCCCAGGGTCTCGATGTCGAACGCGCCGCGCCCGGCGACGTGAAAAACCCTCTCCCGCAACTGCGCGGGACAGGACCGCGTGTTCGGACAGCGGATGTCGGCGTCGCCCTCCTTGGCAGGCGCGAGCGTGGTGCCGCACTCGGGACACGTTGTGGGCATTTCGAATTCGCGCTCGGACCCGTCACGCAGATCGACGACCGGGCCGAGCACTTCGGGAATCACATCGCCGGCCTTGCGGATCACGACGGTGTCGCCGATCAGCACGCCCTTGCGCTTCACCTCCGAAGCGTTGTGCAACGTGGCCTGACTCACGGTAGAACCCGCGACCTTGACCGGTTCCATGAACGCGAACGGAGTGACCCGGCCGGTCCGTCCCACATTGACCTTGATGTCGAGGAGCTTGGTGGTGGCCTCCTCGGGCGGGTACTTGTAGGCGATCGCCCAGCGCGGCGCCCGCGACGTCGAACCGAGGCGCCGCTGCAGCGCGACCTCGTCGACTTTGACCACCACACCGTCGATTTCGTGCTCAACGTCGTGGCGGTGTTCACCCCAGTACGCGATCCGCTCGGTGACCGCGTCCAGGCCCTTGACTTGAGCGGTGTGTTCGGAGACCGGCAGGCCCCACGCCTTGAGTGCGCGGTAGGCGTCGTGCAGTGTCTTCGGGCTGAAACCCTCGGCGTGGCCGAGGCCGTGGCAGATCATCCGCAGCCTGCGCCGAGCGGTGACGGCGGGATTCTTTTGCCGCAGCGATCCTGCGGCGCTGTTGCGCGGATTGGCGAACGGCGGCTTGCCCTCAGCCACCAGGCCGGCGTTGAGCTCCTCGAAGTCGGCGACGCGGAAGAACACCTCGCCGCGCACTTCAAGCACCCGTGGGAGCGGGAATTCCTTTGTCCCGGTTAACTTCTCCGGTACGTCCTCGATGGTGCGGGCGTTGAGCGTCACGTCTTCGCCGGTGCGGCCGTCGCCGCGGGTGGCCGCCCGCTCGAGCCGGCCGCCGCGATACACCAGTGCCAGCGCGACCCCGTCGATCTTGAGCTCA
>Ga0073928_10009753_pt1 | contig 11602 bp, 10 predicted proteins | sample PaiPotPPA55metaG_FD_76969 | JGI IMG/M metagenome (GOLD analysis project Ga0073928, IMG submission 76969) | Iron sulfur acid spring bacterial and archeal communities from Banff, Canada, to study Microbial Dark Matter (Phase II) - Paint Pots PPA... ...
ACGATCTTGCCGAGGAGGCGAAGCAGCTCCTTAGCCTGCGGCGGCGAAAGCGGGTCGTAGGTCCGTTCGGTGGCGGCAGAGGCGCGCGGAACGGCGCGATCGAGGAGCGCATTGCCGGCCGGTGTCAGCGTCAGCATCGACGCGCGGGGATCGCGAGGGTCGGAACCGCGCGCCACAAGGCGGCGCTGCAATAGGCGCTGCACCACGCCGAGGATGGTAGAGGGATCCATAGCGGTGAGCCGGCCGAGACGATTCTGCGATACGCCGCCCTCGTCGCGGATCTTGACCAGCGCGGAAAACTGCGTGGGCGTCAGGCCCAGATCGGCCATGCAATCGGCGAAGATCGCGACGTGGCGCTGATGGGCGCGACGCAGGAGAAAGCCGATCTGTGCCTCGAGTTCGTAGTCGTCCGGCGGCGCGATGGTCCGCGCGGTCGCCGTCCGCGATCGCACAATCGTCATTCTCGGTCGGCTTCCTTTCTGTATGTATACGAACGGAGAGCTTGTATACGAACGATAGAACGGGACGTCGCCGATCGTCAAGCGCGGCGCGGCGCCGGCACCAGCGGAGAATCCCCGCCACTCCCGACACCACGGCGGTGCGGCGCGCCAAATATTGGCGCGATTTTCAGCGCGTTGCGCTACGAAAGTCCTTGCGGCGATCATCGATGAGACGGATTGTGCTCGCCGATCGAGACGAAGGAGGCCTGATCCATGCACGGACCGGACAGACAGGCGGCACTCGCGCAATGGCGCCGCGCTCGCCAGATCCCCTTTGACGCCATTCCCATGATCGACATGGGTGCGTTCCTCGACGGTTCCGATCGGCGAGGCGTCGCACAGAAGATCGGCGCGGCCTGTCGGAGCGTCGGTTTCCTCTATCTCACCAATCACGGCATCCCGACGGAGTTGATCGACGCGGCGATGGCGCAGACGCGGCGCTTCTTCGCGCTGCCGCTCGACCGCAAGCTGGAAATTCACATCGACAAATCTCGTGCCCATCGCGGTTATTTTCCGCTCTTCGAGGAGAACACCGATCCCGGCGAGCACGCGGATTTCAAGGAAGGCTTCGATCTCGCGCGCGATCTGCCGCCGGGCCATCCCGATGTCACGGCGGATAAACCGTTGCATGGGCCAAATCTATGGCCCGACGACCTCCCCGACTTCCGCGCGACGATCGAGAGTTACTACGCCGAGCTTATGCGGCTGGCTGAGAGGCTGATGGAGGCTTTCGCCTTGAGTCTCGATCTCGAGGAGGACTTCTTCCACGGCATGATCGATCAAGCGATGGGCGCGCTCCGTCTGCTGCATTATCCGCCGCAGGCCGCCACTGTGATCGACAATGCCGTTGGCTGCGGCGCGCATACCGACTATGGCTGCCTCACCATCCTGGCGCAGGACAGCAATGGCGGCTTGCAGGTTCAGAACACCGTCGGCGAATGGATCGCGGCGCCGCCGGTGCCGGGCGCGTTCGTCGTGAATCTCGGCGACCAGATGGCGCGCTGGACCAACGATGTCTTCGCCGCCACGCCGCACCGAGTGATCAACTTGTCGGGGCGGGAGCGCTATTCCATGCCGTTCTTCTATGAGCCGAACTATGACGCGCTCATCCGCTGCCTCGATACGTGTCGCTCGACCGACGACCCGCCGAAATACGCCGAGGTCGTCGCCGGCGAGTATCTGCTCTCGCGCTTCAATGACACGTTCAGCTATCGCGCGCCGGCGCAGCCTGGGTGAGGCCTAAGGACCCGCTCGGTCGACGCAGGGTGCTTGTGCAGCATATTCTTTGGACGAATGGGGCGCCTGACCAGCTCTCCCCCGCAATTCGGACAGCTTCCGCCCAGCACCCGCTCGACGCAGCCTGCGCAGAATGTGCACTCGTATGTGCATATGCGAGCCTCCATCGAGTCCGCAGGCAGATCCTTGTCACAGCATTCGCAGTTGGGACGGAGGCTCAGCATCCGTATTCTCCTGAAATTACCGGCTCTCGCGGTGATCACGCCAATCGTAATAAGCCATGGCGTAGGGAACGAACCACGGGTTGCCGGAATAGAGCGGCGCCGTCGGGAAGCCGCGGGCGGCAAAAATCGTTTCGGCCTCGGGTAGTCCCAATATCCGATACGCCGCCTTGCGGCCGAGGTAGGTGCCCATGGGAATCCCGGCAAAGCAATAACCGCCCGCATAGTGAACGCCGTTTCGCACACCAATATGCGGATAAAGGTCGAAGGTCGCGGCACAGCGACCCGTCCACGCGTGCGTCAGCTTCATCTCGCCCAATTCCGCGATAATGCGCGCGGCACAATTTCGCAGCTCGACGGCCTTGGATCTCACGCTCGAGGAACGGCTGCCGGTGCGACCGCCGAAGAGAATGCGAGTGCCGTCCGGCGAGGGGCGCATGAAATCGATGTTGTGGGCGTGGTCGATATAGGTGCGGTCGGTCGGCAGCAGCCGGTTCATGGTCGCGGGCTCGATCGCCTCGGTTGCGATCATGTAGGCCTCGAAGGGGATGACCCGCCGTTTCAGCCACGGCAGCAACCCGCCGGTATATCCGTTCGTTGCCAGGAGAACGTCGCGAGCGCGAAGCGCGCCGCGCGGAGTCGTCAAGTCGAACCCACCCGCCGCGCCGCCTCCGCTCATCTGCTGGACCGGCGTTTGCCCGATCAAGGTCACTCCCAGCGCGAGTGCCCGCGCGAGAAGGCCGCGCTGATAAAGACCGGGATGGATGGCGCCGAGATCGGGAATGATGGCCCCGCCGCTGAAGCGATCGGTGGCAATCTCCGAGCACATCGAGGCTCGCGAAACCATCGTGAATTCGTCACCGAGATGCGTGCGCCGAAGCTCGAGCTCAGCCGCGAGATCCTCGTACTGTCGCGACGACCGAGTCATGATGAATCGTCCGCATCGCCTGAAGGCGCAGTCGATGCTCTCCGTCCGAAGTACTTCGATGACAGCATCGAAGGCCGCTTGCATCTCGCGGTAGACGGCGATCGCTCGCGCGACCCCGTGTCGTCGCATCAGATCGCCGAAACTGTGCTTGAGGCTACGGCCAACATACCCGGCATTGCGAGAGCTGGCACCTTGTCCCAGAGCACCCGCGTCGAATACCGCGACGCTCCGTCCAGCGCGCGCAAGGATGAGGGCGGCATTCAGACCCGTGAGGCCGGCGCCGACGATGGCGACGTCGATGGAAGCCGGCAGCGGTGGTGCGGCGATATCGAGCGGTGGCGCCGCTTCCCACCAATAGGGCGCTTCCTTGAAGTCGGGCGCGAACGTGGTCGCCTCGCCGCTCACGAGTGGCCCGATTTGTCGCGGCGCGCGCGGTCGACTTTCAGCCACCGGATGAGTTCTTCGCGACGCGCGTCGAGCAGCGCTCCGCCGTCGCGCCGGGACCAGTCGTAAACACCCTCGCCGCTCGGCAAGCCGCGCTTCCCATTGTCGACGAGCCCGGCGATCGCCGGCGGCGGCAACGGTGCGGCATCGAGATCGGGTTGAAGGAAGCGGGCAAAGCTCACCATCGTGTCGAGTCCGCCGACATCGGCGGATTCGAGTGGCCCGGTAATCCCGAGGCGCCGGCCGATGGAGTTGCGCACGACGGCATCGATTGCCGTGGCCGACGCGACGCCAGCGGCCCACAATGCCCACGCTTCGCGCAAGGCGGCGAACTGGATGCGGTTGCCGATGAAACCAGGGATCTCCTTGTCGATCACGACGGGTTCCTTGCCGACATCACGCAGGATCTGGCACATGCGAACTATCAGATCAGGCGCCGTCTCGGGGCCGCCGCATACCTCGACGAGGGGGATGAGCTGCGGCGGATACCAGAAATGCGTGGCGACGACGCGATCGCGCTTGCGGACGTGGTCGACGAGTTCGCTGACGAGATGGCCGCTCGACGAGGCCAGTATCGTGCCGGGGCGACAGATCGTCTCAAGCCGCCCGAAAATCTCACGCTTCAGCGCCATATCCTCGGGAACCGCCTCGATAACCAGATCGGCACGGTCGGCGTCCTCCAGCCGCGTCGTCGTCTCGATGGAGCCCAACGCCCTTTCGCGCTGAGCCTCGGTCACAAGTCCATGGGTCTCAAACATCCGGAGGCTCGCCTCGATCTTGGCGAGTGCGGCATCGAGACTCTGCCGGCTCCGCCCGATCAGCCGAACCCGCCACCCGCCGCCGGCAAACACCTCGGCGATGCCGTGCCCGATGATGCCGTTGCCAATGACGGCGATCATCCGTCCGGCGTGCTCGTCAGTTTCTCTAAGAGAGCCGTCACTGAGCGTCATGGGAAAGCAATACCTTCTTGATCTCCTCGGCTGCTCCATCGGCAGCGGACGTCGCGCGTCCCTCGGCGGGCGCGTGACTGCGGGAAAAATGCGTCTCGAGACGGGCCTGGATGAAGCCCCAGATCGTCGTCATGACGAGATAGTAGAGCGCCGCCACGATAAAAATTTCGAGCACTTTGAATTGTACTTGGATCAGGACTTCCGTTCGCCGCAGTAGCTCCTCCATGGAAATGACGGACGCCAACGAGGATGTCTTGAGGAGGCTGTTGAAAGTATTCCCGAGCGGCGGAATGATCACGCGCATCGCCTGAGGAAGCACGACGATCCGCATCGTCATCGCATAACTCATGCCCACGGAGCGCGCGGCCTCGAATTGACCCTTCGGCACCGAGAGAATTCCCGCCCGGATGATTTCGGCGAGATAGGCGCCTTCGTTGAGCCCCAATCCCAGGAGCGACGATTCGATGACGTTGAGGCGGATGCCAAGCTGCGGCAGGCCCGTGTAGATGATGATGAGCTGCACGAGCACCGGCGTTCCGCGCATCAGCCAGACGTAGAATGTCGCCGGCTTGTTGATCAGCGGATTGTCCGACATCCGCATGAACGCCGCGAGCGTGCCGCAGAAAAGGCCGATCACGAGGGACGACAGCGAAAGCGCGAGGGTGATGCCCGCTCCCTTCAGCAGATAGGCGCTGAAGAGATAATGAAGGAATGCGCCCCAATCCCACATTGGCGCGCTTTCCCCGACGTCCGATCGTCAACGCGCGTTCGTGCATTGCGGGGGCGCGAGCGGCCCCGTCACGATCTTGTAGGGTCCGGGCAGAGTGCAGTGATGATAACTCGCGAACAGCTTATCGAAGCTGCCGTCGGCCTTCATCTCGTTGAGAACGCCCCCCACCGCGTCCGCCAGTGTCTTATCGTGAAAGGCGAGCGCCTCGGCATGCGGGTCGTAGCCACTGAGCGCGATGCGGAAGAAGGTCTGCCCATGGGCTTGATAGTAGTAAGCCTGTTCGGTCCCGATGAACGCACCATCGACTTGCTTCGCGACGAGCGCTTGCAGCACGGCCGCATAGGTGTTGAACGCCTGCACGTCGATCCCCGGCTTTCCGGCGGCCTTGAGTGCGTCGCTCGCCTGCTTGGCGTCGTTGGCATCGACCGTTCCGAGCTCAACCGCGAATTTCTTGCCGGAGAAATAGTCGAGGGCCTTGACGTCGTCCTTGTTGTCCTTGCCGACGACGATCGCCAGCGTGGAGGCGCCGTATGGAATCATGATCACCTGTGACGCGCGCTCGGGCGTGTAGAACATGAAGGAGTCGATCAGATCGAACCGGCCGTCTTGCAGACCCGGAATCATCGTCGCGAACTGCACGCTTTCGAACACCATCTTGAGGCAGAGCCGCTGCGCGATCAGGTTTCCGAGATCGACGTCTAGGCCGACGATGTCACCGTCGTCATTCACGTACTGAATGGGCGCCACCGTGGGATTGATGGCGGCGATCAGCGAACCCTTGCGGACCAGCGGCGGGCGTCCGAGTTTTGGTTCACAGGCGGCGTGCGCAGGTTCCGCCAAGGCCCCGAACCACGCGAGACCGCCTGCCAAACCCAGAAGCGTCCAAATCCCTTTCCTGTTCATCTCAACCTCCCTTGCTTAATTGTGTTGAATGAAGCGGTGGTTGCCCGCGGGCAGAACATTGGCGATGCCGTTGATCCGCGCTATTCTACTCGTGAGCGTGGCGCCGTGCGCATGGCCGATACCGGAGGGCCCGTCGTGACCAAGGTTCTTTCCCGCGATGATGTCGAGCGGTTCGAGCGCGATGGATTCACGCGGCCGATCCAAGTGCTTTCGCCGGAGGAAGTGAGCCATTACCGCTCGCGCCTCGAAGGTTTCGAAGAGCGCTTCCCGGAGCATGTGAAAAAGCTCAAGAGCAAATCGCATCTCCTCTGTCCATGGGTTCTCGAAATCGCCGAGCACCCGCGCATTCTCGATCTATTCGAAGACCTCATCGGCCCCAATATCCTGTGCTGGAGCATGGCTTGGCGCATCAAGAAGCCGGACCACCAGACCTTCGCAGGCTGGCACCAGGATACCGCCTACGGTGGTGTCAAACCGCTTCTCGCCTTCGGTGCGTTGGCACTCTCCGAATGCGGGTCCGAGCAGGGCTGCCTGCGCGTTGTTCCCGGCTCGCACAAATGGGGAAACCTGCCGCACGCGGACACCGAGGACCCTCTGAGCATTCTCGCGCGCGGCCAATACATCACCTCGGAGTTCGACCAGTCCACCATCGTCGATCTCGCGATGAGACCCGGTGAGATCGCGATCATCAACAATGCGATCGTCCACTGCTCCGGTCCCAATGTCTCGCGCGACCGACGGATCATGCTGCTGGTCGAGATGATGCCGGCGCACGCCTATCACGTGAATTTCCGGGACTCCGCGATGCTCGTGCGCGGCGTCGACACCCACAACAATTTCGACACCGACCCGCGTCCCGACGCGGAGTTCTCTCCGACGGCGCAGGCCAATTGGAAACGGGCCATCGACCGGCGCGCGAAGATCATCTTCGCGGGCAGCCGCCTCGCGCCGAGCGAGGCCTATGGCGGAACGCGTCCCGCGACCTGAGAGGCATCGGCCGGCCTCGCGCATGTAATCAATCCCGCGCAAGGATCGTCGCCCGGACATCGACCGCGACCACCCCGGCGCCGCGCTTGCGCAGCACCAGCGGGTTGATTTCCGCATCGACCAACCGAGGCCCCAGATCGGCGGCAAGCCAGCTCATCCGCACGACGACATCCGCAGCTTCCTCCAGATCAAGCGGCTTCTGTCCGCGAACACCATCGAAGACGGGCGCGAGGCGGAGGCTGCGCAGGAGACCGAGTGCCCGTGCGTGGGACAAGGGCGCAGTGGCGAGTTCGATGTCGCGCAAAAGCTCGACCAGGATGCCGCCGGACCCCACCAGCACCACCGCTCCGAATTGCGCGTCCCGCTTGATGCCGACAATGAGCTCGGCACCGCCCTGGACCATCTCCTGGACCACGCAACCCTCGATCGCGTCGGAATGCCTGCTCGCGACCGCCGCCGCGATGTCGCGCCAGCCCTGACGCACCGCCGTCTCATCGCGCAGGTCAAGTTTCACCGCCCCGGCATCGCTCTTGTGCACGAGATTCCGAGCGACGCCTTTGAGCGCGACGGGAAAGCCGATCCGCGTTGCCGCGGCCACGGCAGCGTCCATGTTGCGCGCCATCACTTCCCTGGCCAGCGGTACGCCATACTGGCGCAAGACAGCGGAAAGCTCCGTCGCCTCGATCGAGCCCGGCGGCAGACTGGGCGCCGGCGAGATCGCCGTCGGACGCTGCCTTGGCTCAGCGGCGGCAACGGTATGGTAGCGCTCGATTAGATGACCGAGGACGCGCAGCATGCCGTCCTCCGGGCTCTCGAAGAACGGACAGTCCAGCTCGCGCAACGCGGCGCGCGGCCGGTCGGCGGCGGGGCCGGGAAGAATTGAGCAAATCACCGGCTTTCCGCTTGCCAAGCCCTCGGCAGCCAGCAGCCGCGTCCGGGCCTCGAAGAACGGCATCGAGCTCAACGCCATCAAGATGATCGCGACATCGCTGTCGGCGGCGAGTGCGCGCATGGCGGTACCGGCAATCTCGACGGACTCCGGCGCTATGCGGCCGCCGAGATCGATGGGGTTGTCGGCCTGCGGCGGCAGCAGGATTTCACCCAGCGCGGCTTTGGTGGCCGGCGCCAACTCCGCCAGCCGCAACCCGGCTTCGCAGATACGGTCGGAAAGGATGCCGGTGCTGCCGCCCGACCCGGAGATGACGCCGATGCCGTCACCCCGGAGCGTCGGCCAGCGCACCAACAGGTCGGCGAGGCGAACCATCACCGTGGGATCATCGGTGAGGATGACGCCGTGCTCGCGGCAGACGGCGCTGAATACGTCGTAGGATCCGGCGAGGCTGGCGGTATGCGAGCGCGCCGCCTTGACGCCGGCGGGCGTGCGGCCCGTCTTCAAGACGATAAGCGGCTTGCCCGCGACACGGCTCGCCGCGGCCACCTTGACGAAGCGCGCGGGATCGACGAAGCCCTCGACATAGACGCAGATAACGCGCGTCTTAGAATCGTCGATCATGTACTCGATGAAATCGCAGATCTCGAGATCGCTCTGATTGCCCAGCGATACGCAGGCGCTGAAGCCGATGCCGTTGCCATAGGCGCGATCGAAGATCGAGACCATCAACGCGCCACTCTGGCTCACCAGGCCGATCTCGCCGACGAGCAGCCTCTCAGCGTCGAGCACGATCGAGGAGGAGAGCGTGAGCCGCCAGGCCGGGTTCAAGAAACCCATGCAATTGGGTCCCATGATCCGCATGCCGGAGCGGCGGCTGATCGCCGCGATCTCCTCTTGTCGCGCGGCTCCCTCCGCGCCGGCCTCGGCAAAGCCCGTGGTCATGATGACGCAACAGCCGACGCCGGCGGCCGCGCAATCGACGACGCCGCCCGCCAGCTCTCTGGGGGGAACGGCGAGGATCGCCACCTCGACATTCTCGGGGCATTCGCCAATGGTCGGATAGGCGCGATGGCCGAAGACTTCATTGCGGCGCGGATTGATCGGAATGATCCGGCCGCCAAAGTGATGCCGCGTCAGAAAATACATGATGCGGCCGCCGAACTTGTCGCGATTGTCCGAGGCGCCGAAGACCGCCACCGATTTCGGGTGCAAAATCTCCCTGATCGAGAGCCGTGGCGGGTGGCGCTGGTCCATCTCGCGTCTACCTCAGGTGAAAGCCGCCATTCCCAAAAGCTCGCGCCCCACGATGAGGCGCTGGATGCCGGAAGTTCCGTCGATCACCGTGAGCATCCGGCAGTCGCGCCAACAGCGCTCGACGCCTGCCTCGCGAGAGAGGCCGTGAGCGCCCATGCAGTCCATCGCGACGTTGCAGACCTCGACCGCGGTCTCGGTGGCAAGAAACTTCGCCATCGCCACCTCCGCCGGGACCCGCCGACCGGCGTCCAGCGACGAGAGCGCGCGAAGTGCCAGCAAACGCGCGGCGTCGAGCTTTGCGGCGGCGTCGGCGAGCGCGATTTGGATCGCCTGAAATTTCGCAAGCGGGCGACCGAATGCGAAGCGCTCTTTTGCATAGGCGATCGCCTTGTCGAGGGCGTGCCGCGCGATCCCAACCGCCTGGACCGCGACAAAGGCGCGCGAGGCCTCGATACCCCGGTTGAACTGCTCGGCGCCAAGCCCGGCCGCGCCCAATAAATTCTCCTTGGGCACACGCACGCCCCTGAACCGCAGCTCGGCGAAGGAGATCGCCTCCATGCCGGTCGCCTCGAGCTCCCGGCTCTTCCAGGGCGACTGGTCGCGTTCGACAACAAGCCGGCTGGTGAGCGGCTTTCCCTCTCCGGCGTTTGCGCTGACGACCAGCAGTGTCATGAGATCGCTAACGCCGCCGAGCTTGATCCATTTCTTCACACCGTCGACGCGAAATTGGTCGCCCACCTCGACGGCAATGGTCTTGAGACCGCGCAGATCGGAGCCCGCCTGGGGCTCGGTAATCGCAGCGGTCGAGATCAACTCCCCGGAGAATAATCGCGGCAACCAGCGCGCTTTTTGCTCGGGAGTGCCAAGGTAGTTGATGGTGCGAGGCGGTACGATTTCTCCGAGAATGAGCGGGCCATCGGCCAAGGCTTCGAGCAGCAATCCATAATCGACGTAGCTCATGCCGGCACCGCCTGAATCCCGGCTGACGGTGCTGCCGAGATAGCCGAGCGGCATGAGTGCTCGGTAGATCGAGCGCCATTGCTCGGCGCCGAGCTTCGCGCCGCGCGGCAATGCGTCCACCACCGGCGTCACGTCCCGGGCGACCGTCTCTCGCGCACGTTCTTGAAGGTCGATTTGCCGCTTGCTGGGCGTGAAGTCCACGGGGGATCAGCGTCCCTCAAAGCGAGGCTTGCGCTTTTCCTTGAACGCCGCGATGCCCTCATTGTAGTCGTGGCCGCCCTGCGTCGTTTCCGACCAATACGTCTCGAGATGACGCGCCGCCGCGGTGCCTTCGGCATATTGGCTGTGGATCGCTTCCTTGATCGAGCGGAACACCAACGGCGCTCCCAAAGCGACACGCGCGGCAATACGGGCGACTTCGTCCTCGAACCGCTCGTCGGGGACCACGCGGCTGACAATGCCGAGTTCACGCGCTTCCTGGGCGCCAATGTCGTCGCCGAGGATCAGCATGTCGAGCGCTCGATTCCGTCCGATGTAGTGGCAGAGCCGCACCAGGCTCATCCCCCAGCTCGGCACGATACCGATATAGGCGTCGCCGGTGCGGAACTTGGCAGTCTCGGCGGCGATGCGCACATCGCAGGCCTCGGCGAGGGCAAATCCGCCGCCAATGCACCATCCGCGAATGGCCGCGATCACCGGCTTCGGAAAGGTCTCGATACGCTCGACGACCGCGCGTCCGGCGTCGCGGAAAGCGGTGGAGGCATCGCCTTGATCGTGCGGTTTATCGGCGAGATCCGCGCCGGCGCAAAAGGCGCGGGTGCCGGCACCCGTCATGACCACGCACCGCGTCTCGTCGCGCTGAGCGAGCTCGCTGAACGCGGTAAGGATCTCTTCCAACGCCAGCGGCGATACTGCATTGAGAGGCGGCCGGTCGATCGTGATCGTCGACACGCCCCCGGTATGGCCCAGGCGAATGGTCTGAAACATCCCCCCTCTCCCTCCGCCCGATCGCCCCACTGCGGCGCGTTACTCGGTGCTTTTCGTCGTTGACAAGCCGGGGAAGCGCCACGGATTATTCTTTTGACTAGTTAGCTCGCGGTCGCGCTGAGTGTCAACAACCGCGCTGATCGGCGTGCCGCATTCAGCGCATTGACGCGGACCATTTGATCGGCGACAAGGCCGAGCTGATGGCGGCGCTCACGGGAGGTAGCATGTCCTTCGAAGGGTTTCCGGGCCGGGATGTTCGCGCCAAGCTCGATCATCCCGTAATCGACGCCGACGCGCACGTCGTGGAATGCGATTTCGCGCATCTCGACTTCGTGCGCCAGATCGCCGGCGAGGATATCGCCAAGACGGTGCTCGCCGTGCGCGACCATCGGGGCCCCACCGTCCGCGGCTTCTGGTGGGGATTGCCGTCGGGCCCGCACACCGGCGATCGCGCGATGGCGCAATTGCCGCGCTATTTTCGATCGCGCATGGACGAGCTGGGTATCGATTTCGCGCATTGCTACACGACGCGCGGCCTCAGCCACATGTACATTCCTGACGAGGCGGTGCGGCGCGCGAGCTGCCGCGCGCTCAACATGCTCTATGCCGA
>Ga0073928_10009755_pt1 | contig 11599 bp, 14 predicted proteins | sample PaiPotPPA55metaG_FD_76969 | JGI IMG/M metagenome (GOLD analysis project Ga0073928, IMG submission 76969) | Iron sulfur acid spring bacterial and archeal communities from Banff, Canada, to study Microbial Dark Matter (Phase II) - Paint Pots PPA... ...
AATCGGCGATAGGCGGCGAGCGCAGTCTCGTCAGTCGGGCCCCCCACTACATCCACGCCCCAGATAGGCGACGGCTTGCTCGCGGGCGTGGATGTGCGGGCGACGAACCCGGCAATCTCGCGACACGGAACAGACTTTTCTGATTGCATCTTGGTGATGCCTGCGCCTGCGCCAGCCCATTGCTCGGGTGAATAGCCGGTCACGATACGAACATAGGCGCTTGTCTCCCCCGGGAAGGCTCGTTTGCCGGCCAGCCACTCACGCACTCGCCCGGAGCCGGCATTGTAAGCGGCGGCTGCTAGCCCGAGATTGCCGAACTCGCGACGCAGATCGCGCAAGAGCTTTGCGGATTGGGCAATGGCTTCGAGCGCATCGAAGGGATTGGAAAGACCGCGCCAGTTCGCGGTCGCAGGCATGAACTGCGCCACGCCCTGCGCGCCGGCTCGGCTTACAGCCGCCGGATTGAACCGGCTCTCCTGCCAGATCAGCCGGGCGAAGAAATCGGTCGGCAGATCGTTTTGCGCTGCAGCCGCCGCAAGCGCGCTGCAGATGGTATCGGTCGATACGGGCTCTGATCGCGTCCGGCTGCCTTCGGCCGCGCCGATCTCGTCAGGTTCCGCCGCGCTCGCCTGCTCGCTCAGGCAGACAGCCCCGAGGACTGAAACGAAAAGGGCCAAAAGGACTGCTCTGGCAATGCTGCGCATGTTCGGATTTAGTTGGACGCCGCTGTGCACCGCTTTCCTGGAGGTTCAGAACTCTGCCAACCCGTTCCGGTTCAATGGCCGCTAGAAGCACTGAACGAATACATGTCCCCCCCATACTCAGTGATGCAATCCGAATACACCCCCCTCGGGCTCGAGGAATGGCCCCCCTCCGACGCCCCCCAAAAATATTGGAGACCCCCTCCCGATCGCGTGCATAGACGCCGGGCCCCTCTGTACCCCCCTCCAACCATCTCGATAGCGCTCGATACGCTCCCTTCGATACCTTGCGGCGCCCAGCGCACCTCGAACACCTGACTTTTTAAACGCCTCGATTTACCCGCAATGCTGAAAACCTCCCGATAATTTTCCCGTTTTCGAGGCGCAGAACGACAGCGTCGTGCTGTCCACTTTCGGGGCTTACGCGGGTGTCGTGGACCGCGCATGACTGAACGGGCCGCCCCATAGCAGGGGGGCCAACGCACCCCCGGGAATGGTTTCCACTCGACCGCGCGACCGCCATATGTGCCCCATGAATGTGCGCCCCGACGAATCGGATGTCGTGAAGTTCTTGCGAGCAGCGCTCGCACAGCAGGCGCGCGCTGTGACTGAGCTCGAGACAAGCGCCCGAGCGGCAGGATTGCTCGCCGACCGGCAGTCCATCACCCTCGCAAAGGCATTCCGTCGAGCCAAGAAGGCTCTTGGCATAAGATCGCGCCGGACTGGCTTCGGAGCTTGCAGCGAGTGGCTCTGGGAATTGCCGCGGGAGAAGGGACCGTCGATAAAAAAAGAGCGGGAGCCGTCACCGGTACGGCGCATTCCGAGCTACTGGGTCGAAGGGATCGCCATGCTCGACCCTAATCATCCGCCTGCTGACGTCCCGCGGCACCGCTGGTGGCAGTTTGTAGACGACTGCAAGCGTTTCATGAGCTCCTCAGAAAACTGGGCCGAGCGCGCCCACAAACAAGGCTGGGACGCGATGGCGTTGTTCGGTTGTGCGCCCAGGCGGCCGCTCGACTATGCCGGCAGCGCCGGCCTCCTATGGGCCGTGAACGGCGGCAAACTCGTTCAGCTACACCGAACCTGGGCTGTGATCGATGTCCCTGTCCAGACAAGACAGCGCATCTTTTATCGGCGCAATGTGGAGCCCGGCAAAATCAATTTGCCCTGGGCCAAGCAGATGCGGGAGATCGCAAGCCTCGGTCAACAGGGGTATCGCAAAGCTCGCCGCTCCCACGGCCCATAGCTGGGGCGCGGCGCGACTGCGCGGCGGGCTTGCAACCGCCTTCTTTATCATGGACGGCGTCATGAAACTCATTCAGCCGCAAGTGGTCATCGATGCGACACGGCAGATAATCGCGCCACTGACAGCGCGAAAGTATTTTCCGCACCGCTCTGGCCTCTGGTGCTGGTGGCAAGTCCCGGCCCGCCGCTTCCCACGGCGGGTCGGGCAATCCGCAGATAATTGAGCAATCAGAAGACCCCTATGCTCCTCGCTATACGCCGCCAGAGGCGTGCGGCGCCTTGGAATGGGGCCGCACATGCTCCCTCGACTCTTTCGATGTTCATTCGTGAGTTCTCCAATGAAATTTGATTGTAGGGTGACTGGAGACGAGAACCCTGAATCAAGATCATGTGGCCTGACTTCATTGAATCGATAAGACCATGAGGCACGACTACAGCGCGAGTTGACAGCGGAAGCGATTCGACCGATCGCGCCATCGACAGCGCGAAAGTATTTTCGTCGATGACCAGCTCAATATCTCCCTCAATGTCTGGTTCGGGGACCGAGAGATGCAGGCTAAGTGGCGATCCGGGATGGTCGCAACGGACGACTATGCAGAGCCAATCGCCAACCTTCTGCGGACTATCGACACAACCTTGAACCGCGCGACTTTGTTCTCCGGCGAACTTGGCAGAGGACCAAGATGCTGCTTTCACGCTTCCAATTGGATCAAGGCAAAAGCATCCGACAAGCACGCCCAACATCACGAACCGCATTCGATAATCTCCAAGCCTAGTGCATGACGGTGCCAGGCATTAGGTCGGACGTGCAGCGCGGTACGGATGGGCGCTGGAGAGCCTGGCGGGTATTCTTCGTTCCTCATCTCGCTGGCGCCCGACCCTGCTGCTGCAGGTCGCGCAGCCTGGCAATGCAACGGTTAATTTGGTGTGAATCTCGGATAGCTTCATAACACGACGAGTGGGCAACTCCGCACAGGCAAGGAGCAAAACGAGGCGGTTCGCGACTACCGGATTACCGGGGAATTAGAGCGTGTGCTACCTTCGTTGCCGTGGTTTAGTTCCGATCGCGGCCCAGGAGATTAGGCCTCAGGTCTCGGACGCGAACGGTGGCCAACGACCAACTCATCGAGGAGCGTATTCGGGCGCGGGCCCACCGCCTCTGGGAAGAGGAAGGACGGCCGGAAGGTCGGGCCGAAGCGCATTGGGAACAGGCGCGGCTCATCGTTGCTCTGGAAGACGCCCAGCACACGATACTTAAACCGGTCCAAGCGCCATCAGAAGCGGAGCCCATTGAGCTCGTCCGAAATCTAGGGGAATTCCCTACACCAACAGACCTAGGGGAGGAGCAGACCTGCCCAAGCTCTTCCAGCACAGCGGGCGAGCCCCTCTTTGAATCAACTGAGCCGACCCTGGCTGCCCAAGAGCAATCTCCCGTAGGATCGCCGCTTACGGGGCCGCAGGTCAAGAAGCGGGGGCCCTCGACGGCAATGATGACGGCCATGGACAAACCAATATCCCCGAAGTTGGCTGACGCATTTTTTGCAGCCGTCCGAGGGTACGTCCGTTGGGGCTATATGGGCCCCGAGCCGGGCATAACTAACGAGGGGAACGAGCTGATTCCGATCAGCACGGTTTGCAGGCGTGTCGATACATTCACTGACCCGCTGCCCGACGAAGTGTGCAATGCGCTGTGCTTCCTTACCACGCAAAAACACCTGAAGGAGAAGCTTGCCGCAGAACGGACATATGCGACTGGCGCTCAGCTCCTTCTCAAGTTGATCGAGGATCGAAAAGCACAGTGGGGTGAAGTGTGGGCCGAAGCGTGGTCTCACTGAGCTCCTCCGCGCGGAAACGGAAAATAATGTGGACCTGATGCAAAATCTTCCCTATTCGGGAAGGCCTACGAGGGGAGAGCAGCAGTTGAACGGCTCGCAACGGACCGGCGGCCTTCGATCTCTTTCTTTGGCGGCTAACAGTTGCAAAACACTCCATCTGCTGCTGGGGCGCGTCTATGACGACAAGGACGTGCAGGAACGCATCGTCCGCAGAAGCAAGCTCGACTGGGTGATCGTGCGTCCCGTGATTCTAACCAATGGGCCGAAGCCACGTCGAGGCACTAATGTGAGCTGGGCCAGCGATGGCGGAGGGAGCAGGGATGTCAGCTTCCACTAAGCCCGAGCGGGTGTTCTAAAGGCCCACCAGGAATATACCGAAAAGTGGGTCCAGGAACGTAAGCGACAGATCGTTATCGGCTTGCGCGAGAAAGATTTTGACTTTCGCGTTCCGTTAGCTCGGGCGGCTGCAGCAGTCGACCGAACGCCGTCTCATTTGGCGCGTCAGATCATTATGGCCAGGCCTTTCGAGCTCGGTGAATTGTCGAGCACGACGAAGGATGATATGGCTGACCGCTGACGGCCGCTCTGCGCGCGCCACATTCGAGGCCGCCAGCGGGGGTTTCTCGGCGGGTGTGAAATCGTATGCTCGTCTAAGCAAGTTTGGTCGGTTGACCAACAGATGCGCCAGGGATCAGCTTTCGCCGGCTGCGGACATGCCGTCGCATTAGGCTATGTGCGAGAAGTGCAGGGGGGACATAAGCGAGTGCTCGATAGCGTCTGATCTGGTAGAATTTGCTGTGGACCTAAGCTCGGTATCTTTGTCATCGCAGCGCTTGTTTCTGAAATCCTTTGGATCCGAGGACGCGTTTGAGGCATTCGAGGCGACGACTCAAACATTGACCCGTTTCATGAAGTGGGAGCCTGCTCCATCGCTGGAAGCCTTTGCACCGATCTGGCAAAGCTGGATTCCGATAATGTGCGCTGGCACGGACGTGCATTTCGTCGTGCGAGTGAACCTACTCTGGAGTTCCTGGGGATGGCGGGACTGCACAACACAAATGCTGCCGAGCCCGAAACGGGAATTTGGATCAGGGAGTCCCAGCACGGACACGGTTATGGGAGGTATTTTCCGAGGACGTCTATGCGAGCATGCTCGCTGCCATGCCGGTAGCCGCGGATTACCGGCCATTGCGCGGGCGAACCGGAGCACGCGTCTTCGCATAGCGTAACGCTTTACCGCATTGTGGCGAGGACCAACGCCTATACTGCCGACGATGGATAGGTGCTCGATAAGGGCAATTCTAACCGGAGTGCGTGCGATGCGTTGTATGGCGTGCGGAGCTGAAATGATCCTGACGAACGTCGTCCAGGACGATACGATTGGAGTCCCTGGGTTCGAGCATCAAACCTTCATGTGTTCGGAATGCCACGACCTAGAGCGGCGCTTTGTATTTACCAAACAAGATCGCGACGGCGACGGTGAGCCTATGCCCGAGCAGGCGGCGCCATCGATCGCCCCTGCATCAACGGTGCATGAGGAGCACGTTGCCGTGATCGATCCGGCCGAAAACGTGTTAGTCGAATCGACCCAAGTAGCGCCGTTGGAACTGACGCAAACAGCGTCGGTCAAAACGACAGTGCAGGTCGAAACGAGCCAAATGGAACCGACCATCCAGAACCGCGACCCTGAGCCTGCGCTGCAGCAGGCACCGCCACCCGTACTGCCTGCATCAACAGCGCAGGATGAGCAGGTTGTCGCTTCAGGTCTTTTGAGCAACGCTCAGGGACACACGCAAACGGTCTCAGTCGAAGCAATCCAAGCAGCGCCCCTCGAAGTGGAGGCGGCAGCGCCGATCCAAGCGACCGAGACGCTTGCCGTCGAAATGACACAAACAGTGGCCGTGCAACCGACCATCCAGAACCGCCAGCCGGCTTGGGTGAAAACGCTTGAGAAGCTCCACAGCCTCAACGGGCGGCCAGCGAACCCGAGAGGGGCCGCGGACGAGGTCGAGCGATGTGCAGAGTTCAATCGCTTATGGGACAGCTTGCTTTTGGTTCCTTCGTCTTCAACCTCATCCGAGGAATTGAGTTGCGACAAGGCCGAGCAACCTATCGCCTCTCCGGCCCCAACAGCACGCGACGAGCCATCGTGCGGCGGGACCTTGGCCCAACTTGTGGAGTGCGTCACCCCGGATACAGAGCGTGCCGGCATCGCTAATTCAGTTAAGCAGCTCAGTCCATCAACCGAGCCATTGAGCCGTGTGGCGCCCGAGGAACCCGTGCAGTCTCTTGAGGAGCCTATCGCCTCCCCAGCGCCAACAGCACGGGACGAGCCATCTGGCGCGGAAGAAAGGCCTGAGCGCCCGCGGCGATGGTGGAGCTGGAGAGAGCTGGTGCGCTAGGGGCACCCGCTCGGCCTCACAGTGCTCCCCACGCTGCTCGCCATCACCGACGAGGTGATTGAATAATGTAACTGCACGGTTCTGCGATCAGGTGGTGATGCATCGCGGAGGCGCTTCGGCGAAATTGACGCGAATTTAACTCACATTGCTCCCCACGGATTACGGTCACAGCATGAACCAGCGATTGCAGGTCGCCGTCAATAGCAGAGAAGCGACGTTGGAGAGCAAAATCAATATACCGCCTTCCCCGGGATGACCGCACGAACACCACCGCGCGGCTGATCACCATCTCCCGGCCGACGTGGGAAGAGATGCATGGCAGTAATGATCGTCTGTCCCGCCGTCTGATCGCAGTTGTGGTAGGCTCGTAGTACTCGAACGGCCTAAGTTTTCCCGTACGCATTCCAAACTCGCACCATTCTGCTCTCGGAGTTGTTAAACCTCATCTCCTTGTCCAATTCCGTTTCAAGGAGAAGGGCCGGGACTGCGCGTCGCTCGAACGTGTCTAACACTGAGACAAGATGTTCGGCTTGCTCGTATGGCAGTTTTTCTCCAATCCTGAATGGAACCTTCCCGTCAGCAGTCCAAGTTTGCAGTCCCGTGTCGGCCAGCCAGACGACATCCTGGAGGTGCTTTGCCTTCATGACCAAGCAGGTCTCATTCGACTTCGGCTTGCTGATGTTTGCTTGGATCATCTCGCCTTCTCTCATTGCAGCCCACAAAAGCGTCTGGGCGATTTTTGTTACATCCCTACTCCGATGTAGATGCTCTGCGACGCTCTTCAGCTCATCGTCATTGGAGACAATCTCCCGCTGAAAGACACGCACGATCACACGCATCGCGCGTTTGGCACCCAGTCGATGCCCGACTTTCGCGCTGATAATTGCGACCCCACTAAGCACAGCGATGGCAATAGCCGTGAACTCCAGCATGCGCGCCTCCTGCTCACGCCAATTCAGCTTTTGAGGACTGCGAGCTCGTGGACGGGCCAATCAACCGTAGCACGCCCTCACGCACCACCTGAGGGACAGTCCGGCACAGAAACGGTCCAGACGCCGATAATTACGACGATAATTAGTACGGACCTCTTGCGCCGATAATCAAAGCCGAACGCACTGAACGCCCGGTTTCACTTACTCTCCCGCACGGGGCGTTGTTGCTGCTCCTTTTTTTGAAAGAACGTCTGCTGGACTTCAGTGTGAATGCGAACCAGCCATTCTTCGGCATGAGCGGCACGGTCCCGAAAATAATTTGCCTCTGCCTCAAATTCGCGTGCTCTTTCCTCGGCTGCCCGCAGCTCGGAAGAAAGACGGTGGGCAAGATCCATGGCTCGGTCGCAGTCTGCCTTCGCCAAATCCGCCGCTTTTTGCACCAGGGCGACAATCCCATGTCCGGCGTCATCCGCCACCATAGTGACATCCGGAGACCTCTTTTTAGGGGCGAACGCAATAACCGAAGCTGGTGTCTCGCCTGTCTGGACGCGCATCACTGCTCCCCCCGTCATTGAAAGCAACGCTACCCACACATAATCAAATCCAAGACAGTTTTTTGGCGCAAAACCGTAAAGTCGCGGCGTAGGTTCATTTCAGGCGAAGTGTGGCAGAGCAGCCACTATTGTGCCCCCGTTTTCGTCTCCGATACGGCTGGGAGCGCGACCGACCGATGCACAAAAACCCGCCTGGGTGCCCCGCGGTCACTTGCAGGAAAGGCCTTCTTTCAGACGCTTTCGCGGCGGAAATACGGGTTCGGTGGCCGTACGCGCGTCAATGGAATCGACAACTTTCCCGTCGAGCCGGCGTGTTCGAAGGTTTGCCAAATCTCGGAGTTACTTGCATGAATTTGAGGCCAGTGAAACAGGTTCTCGATGAGCTTGTGCGTTATGTTGAGGCGCCGCGCGGGGTGACAATTTTTCTCACCGAGAGCATTCCGTCATCTGCTAGCGACCTGAACTGGGTCGCGATAATGGAGCCCACGGGGGTACAGTGTAATGACAGGTTTGCTCACAAAGTAGCGGGCCTGAGGAAAAGCGATCCCTTGGTCGATTGGTCGGGCATCGATGAGCATGGTGGTCAAAAGCGGCGCATCATTAAATGGGTTTCCGAAAGAACCCCCGGGCGCTACATTCCCAGTGCTGCACGCCTCGGTGGCTTTCGGCTACGCGCTCGAGGCGACATAGCGTCATTGAGTGTGGCAATCTTCGCTCCACTCCGCCTTTCGATCCTCGATCAATTTGAGAAGGTACTGAGTGCCAGTCGCATATGTCCGTTGCGCGTCCAGCTTCTCTTTCAATTGTTTTTACAAATGAAAAATGCAGGCGTCCCTGCATCCGTTGACTTTTTTTCGCCGCAATGTCGCAAGATTCGGTTGATATGTTTATGGGAATGTTACGGGGTGACTTTGGAGGGGGCATGAAGAGGATTGCGATTACGTGCGGTGCAGTTGCCATAGCGCTTGCGTGCATCGCGCCGAAGCAAGCGGCAGCGGGAGACAATGTTGCAGGGGCTCTGCTTGGGGGCCTAGCAGTGGGTACGCTTTTTGGGATAGCGGCGGCCAGTCCTCCGCCGGTGTACTACGCTGAACCGGTCTATCCTCCGACGTGCTATTGGACTCGCGGTAGGCCGGTGTGGGATGGCTATCGAGGAATTTGGATCAGACCGCGTATCCAAGTATGCGACTGAGAGAGTAATGAGATTTAGTCCCAAGGCGCAGTGAGACTGCAGCCCGCCAGCGATTAGGGAAAGCAATGGCAACGGGAAATTTTACCAAGGCACCGCTCAACCGAGATAGGTTTGCTAAGACCAGCCTGGACGACCCGCCTGAGTTTTGGGTGCCGCCCCTAGCGCCACCTGAAACGACCGCTGCTGCGGATATTCTTCTCCGGCAAGGAACGAGCATCTTTATCCAGCCTCCTGATAAAAGTGATTTACGCGTAATCGAGACGAGTCTCGGATTGCGGAAGGTGATTGCCGGTACTGCAATTGTGGCGGCGTTGGGCGTAGCTGCACTTGCGTATTTGTTCTTGGCGTCGGCAGCCGAGAAAACGCCCACGCAATCTGCGGAATCCGCTCTCGCTGTGCAATCCTCAGGCGTGGCTCCGGTCCAGGTGGCCCCCAGGACGATCCCAGAACCATCTTCTGCGACACCTAACGCAGTCGCTTGGCCCGACCTTCCCCCTTCCGTTACCGTCGAGGCTTCTCCCCAAGTGGCCCCGGCCGCGCGCACCGGAAACACCGCGACGCTCCAAGCTGTCCCGCCGTGGGAGAACCCGGATATCGTTTTCTTGCAACGTCCCGGCGTAAACATCAGGTCTGCGCCATCAGCTAACGGGACTGTTGTTGGGACCGCCCGCAAAGGCATGCGCTTCGAAGTTACAAATCGGGAGGCGGACTGGGTGCAGGTGGAGAGCGGTCTCTTAAAGGGTTGGATCAACTCCCAATTCCTGGCGCCTAATGAGCCCCGTTAGGAGAACCACGACCTAGCGCTCACCGTCTGGCGGGCTTGCCTGTAATGCGGCGGCGACGCTTGCGCCGTCGAAAGGGCTGCCAACGGTCCCCAACGTGCGTCCGATGGTCGCCGGATGGACAGCATAGGAACGCGCGATGTCCGCTTGCGTCTCGCCATTGGCAAGTCGCTGGAACGCTTCCTGACGCTGGTGGACAGTTAACTTAGGGGGACGGCCAAAACGGACTCCACGCGCTTTTGCACGCCTGCCGCTGAGATGGGCTGCTTCCTCAGGTGTAGCGGCTATGCCGCGCATGACTCGTCAATTCGTTCAGGAGAGTGTCTGCACCCATCACCGACTGTTTGCGGGTATGCACGTTCCGCTAAAACACAAGCACACCGAACTCACAGTTCGCCCAGATTTCCTCGATTGAGGAGAGCGGGTATCCGACGCGGTCTAGCTCACGGGCAAGCGGCACGCGACATCAGAGTCTCATCCGCTACGGCCGCGGTATGGATAAGCTCCCTAATTTCTCCGCAACCAACTTTTCCGCATCAAAAACAGCCGCCGAGTGGTCGAATAACCCCTGTGCATCATACGCAATTTTTTCCAGCGGGCTGTTGCGATATCCAAAGGCTTCCAATCCATTGGCATACAGGGCGAGGAAGCGCTCGGCACCGAGTACACGCCATTGAACGACATGCACCATCTCATGGAAATGCAGACTTTCATCATTCGCTCCTGCCCTCTTCAGAAAGTAGGTATCAAGATAAGTAATACCGCCATAGTCACCACGCTCAAATTCAGCGAAACGGGAAAGGCCAATCGACGATAGTGGGGGTATGGGAATACGATCCACGACCACATATTTAGCCGCCTCGATTTGAGCCGGGCTGAAATAGAGCGGAAGGCGCTGAAAATTCTTGGACCTTATTGGTCGCGCGAACCTCTCGTGTGCGAGCAGCGTTTTCTGGATCCAGCCCATGACTTTGGGAAACGCAATTTCAAACTCCTGGGGAGTCACCACTGACCTGTCATTGACTTCAGCCGACTTTAGCAACAGCAAAAGAAAAATCGCCGCCAGCGCGCAATACGTCAGCAACAACGGTCCTGCAAACCGTCTGGGCTCATGCGACATCGTCAACTCTTACACCACGCTCGGCGGTGCTGGCCAGCCGTTCCAAGCGTCTGCGATGGACATGCTCAACAAGGAGCAGGATCTGCTAGGCAGCCGCTATGTCACGCGCACCGACATCCTGGAAGCATTCGACTTGGTCGCGCGTGGCGAGGTTTTTCCGCTGGTTGCCGATGTGCGTCCCTTGGAAGAGGTGAGGCCGTGCATGCGCGTGTCGAAAGGGGAGAAGTCATTGGCAGAGCGGCGCTGCGTATCGCATAGTCGGTCAAATGATGGTGCCGCCCGAGCCGCAGCTTCTAGCCATTGCCGACGGCGTCTGCTGGAACTTGTGCCGGAAGACGATCCGGCGCAGAGCTGGTTCCGGGCCCGCATCAGCCAGCCCGACTATCTTGCTACGAAAAGCAGCCCGTCCGACTACGGTGGGTTACGATCCGACGATCGGCCGGTCCGGTCTGGGTGGCCGCCCGGGCCGGACCGTTCCTTCCGGAACGGACGCATCATACTGATTCGCGCTAATACAAGGGTGGGTTAGCGGCCGAAGCGCAGCGGAGGCTCCCATGCGTCGGTCGCACGCAGGGATCAGTGCATAATCCAGACCGTCTGGGTGCAGGAGCGGGCACCCCCTCCTGTCCCAACCCCCTTCTGACCGAGTGAAGTTTCGGGAATCCCTGCCGATCGCGCAATTAGATTGCCCGCCCGTTGCGGGGGACAATGACCCCCCCACGCGCCCACACTTCCCCCCGCTCGGTCGCGAGGGTCAGCGCGGCCCCAGTTCTGCCGGATGGTCCTGATGGGCGGTGCTCAAGGTCGCTGCCGCCGCCGAAGCGCGCGGTTGGTTG
>Ga0073928_10009758_pt1 | contig 11595 bp, 13 predicted proteins | sample PaiPotPPA55metaG_FD_76969 | JGI IMG/M metagenome (GOLD analysis project Ga0073928, IMG submission 76969) | Iron sulfur acid spring bacterial and archeal communities from Banff, Canada, to study Microbial Dark Matter (Phase II) - Paint Pots PPA... ...
GTCGTGCTCGAACCTGCTCGCGACGATGTCTCGAACGACGGTCAACACCCTCGGCCATGTGTCAACGCGAGCGAAAGATGAAGTACGCGGCGCCGCCGATGCAGAGGGCCGCCCAGACGTAGTCGAGCTTCGGCGCCTCCTTCATGTAGACGATCGAGAAGGGCACGAAGACTGCGAGCGTGATCATCTCTTGCATGATCTTCAATTGACCGGGCGAAAACCGACCGTAGCCAAGTCGGTTCGCGGGGACTTGGAGGGCGTACTCGAAGAACGCGACCCCCCAGCTCGCGAAGACCGCCACGTACCAGGGTGCCAAGCGGAGCGTGCGCAGATGCCCGTACCACGCGTACGTCATGAACAGATTCGAGCCAAACAGAAGCAGGACGGTCGCCATCGCGATTTCTTACCATCGAGATCGCCTCGTACGTGCCCGAGGGCTTGCCCCTTACCTTGCAGCCCAGATCGCCCGTAGGCTGGACGCTGTGTCTACAGTCGATTCTCGGGACGACCGCTCGCTCCAGATCGCGCGTGACGTCCTGGATAGTCTGCTGGAGGGCTGCCAGGTCATAGGCTTCGACTACAGGTACCTCTACGTCAACGATACGGTGGTCGCGCAAGGGCGCCAATCCAGAGAGCAACTTCTCGGTCGGAGGATGAGGGAGTGCTACCCCGGCATCGAAGCTACGCCCATGTTCACGACGCTGCGGCGGTGCATGACCGAACGCAAGTACGACCGGATGGAGAACGAGTTCGATTTCCCAGACGGGTCGAAGGGCTGGTTCGAGCTTCGGTTCATTCCCGTACCCGAAGGCACGTGCATCCTGTCCCTAGACATTACCGGCGAGAAACGTTCGGCAGCGGCGCTCGCGCGAACCGAAGAGCAGCTCCGCCACGCGCAGAAGATGGAAGCGGTTGGCCGCCTGGCCGGTGGCGTGTCGCACGACTTTAATAACTTGCTCTCCGTTGTCCTGAGCTACACGAGCCTGATCCTCGCCGATCTAAAGAGCGACGACGTGCTGCGCGCCGACCTCGAAGAGATTCGCAAGGCCGGCGAGCGCGCCGCAGACCTAACCCGTCAGCTTCTCGCATTTAGCCGCCAGCAGGTACGGCTGCCAAAAGTTGTCGAGCTGAACCAGATCATCGCAGGCATGGAGAGGATGCTCGGTCGCCTGCTAGGCGCCGACGTCGAGGTCGCGCTTCTCCCCTCAGCACGTGGGGGCAAGGTGAAGGTCGACCCAGGCCAAGTCGAACAGATCATCATGAATCTCGCGGTCAACGCGCGCGATGCCATGCCGCGCGGCGGAAAGATCACAATTCAGACGAACAACACGGAGCTGGACGACCACTACGCAAGCGAGCACCTCGGGGTTACGGCGGGCCCGTACGTAATGCTCGCGGTCACCGATACCGGCATCGGGATGGACAAGGAGACGCAGGCGCAGGTCTTCGAACCGTTCTTCACGACCAAGGAGAAGGGCAAGGGGACGGGCCTGGGCCTTTCGACGGTCTTCGGCATCGTCAAGCAGAGCGGCGGGCATATTTGGCTCTACAGTGAGCCCGGTAAAGGCTCGACCTTCAAGGTGTACTTCCCACGAACCGATGCGACGGCAGATACGACGCCGTCGCAGCCACCCCCGTCCGAAGGCGGTCGCGGTTCCGAGACGATTCTGCTTGTAGAGGACGATGAGCAGGTACGGGTTGTCGCACGGGGCATTCTGCGGCGCGTAGGCTACACGGTCTTGGAAGCCCCGGGAGCCGGTGAGGCGCTGCTCGTCATCGAACAGTACGCGGCGAGGATCAACCTGCTCGTAACCGACGTTGTGCTGCCACGCATGAACGGGCCGCAGCTCGTCGAGCGCATCCGCAGCTCACGCCCCGACATCAAGGTACTCTTCATGTCGGGCTACACCGACCAGGCGATCATCCAGCACGGTATCCTGGATTCTGGCGTCGCGTTCCTACAGAAGCCGATCACGCCGGACAGTCTAGCCCGCAAGGTTCGCGAGGCACTTGGGACAAAGCGAAACGGAGACAACACGCGAGGACAAAACTAGGGGAACGGACGCACCGCGTTCTCGTGGCTCACCTCCCAATCACCGCCGTCACTCTCGCTCTCTCAACCCGAGAGAATCTCAACCGCCCGTCCGAGCCCGATCTCGTCGGCGAGCGCCTAGAGCGGGGTCCTTGCGCTCGCTGCGTTGACTACGGCCACGACGCAAAATCGCTCCGACAAATGACTATGGACGCCGCTGCACCTCGGGTGTACGCGCACGGCTGGCAATTGAGGAGGCGGGCATGAAGATGGCAGCCTTGGGGTGCGCTCATTGGAGTGAACGGGATTGCGTTCGTTTGCGCGTTTCGGAGGGAATCATGACCCGTCTGTGCGCTGTTGCGCTCCTGTGGTCCTCGCTCTGGGCGCTCACCTCTTGCGGCGCGGAACGGGCCCCTGATCCGCAAGACCCCATCGCAGCGACGACTGCTGCGCTCTCTGGCGCAGTAACGAGCTGCGGCGTGAGCCTCACCGCGACGCTCTATTTCCACGGCACGGAGACCGTCGACGGTACAGCGACGCTCTCGCAACCGATGCCGTTCCGAGTCCCCGCTTCGATCCCAATCAGCGTGGGAGGGACGAAGAATGGCAAAGCTCAACTCCAGTTCAGCCAAGGCGGCGGCTCCACGATCACGTGCAACTATGTATTGCATGGGGGCGGTTCCAATTTCCCGCTCAGTGGATGCGACAACGGGGCTGTGGCGGGCACCGCCGAGAGCGCCGATACGTTCGTGCTGCACATCCAGAATGCCGATCACGGCGCCGGCACCAGCGGTGATTCCATCCAGCTTACTCTCGTTCTCGAAGCGCCGGGCGGTACGGCGTGCAGCGGCACGAACGCGTGCGAGCAAACCTACGCATGCCAGAGCGGCGTTTGTGTGGGGTCGAATGCCGTGACTTGCACGGCTTCCGACTCTTGCCATTTGGCGGGCACGTGCGACCCGAGCACAGGAATATGTTCCAACCCCAGTGCGCCCGATGGGACTTCCTGCAACGGTGGCGGCGGCACGGGGTCTTGCCAGGGGGGCACTTGCGTCGCGGGCTGCGGGACTCCCTCCCTCAGCGTGCCCGACATGCCGACGGCGCGGTTCGTCCTCGCTGCCGTGAGGGGCTCCGACGGACGGCTCTACGCAATCAGCGGGAGCGCAGGCAGCGGGAACCTGAGCGACGTGGACGTGTACGATCCCTGCACGAATAAGTGGAGTACGGTCGCACCGATCCCAACGCCCCGCTATGCCGCAGCCGCAGCCGTTGGGCCCGACGGTCGCATCTACGTCATAGGCGGCCAAGGCGACCCAAATCAGATTGCAACGGTCGAGGCGTACAACCCAACCACGAACGACTGGTCCACCGTCGCGCCAATGCCCACGCCGAGGGGCAGCCTTGGTGCTGCAACCGGATCGGATGGTCGCATTTATGCGGTCGGTGGATACCCCGGAGGCGGTGCGCCGACCAACGTCGTCGAAGCATACGACACCACGCTCAACCAGTGGTCGACGGTCGCTCCGATGTCGACGGCGCGTCTCGCTCTAGGCGTCGCCGCCGATGCAAACGGAATCGTTTACGCGATCGGAGGCGGCGACTTCGTATGCAATGTGTTCGCGAGCGTGGAGGCTTATGACCCCGCCACGAACCAGTGGACGAGCAGACCTTCATTGCCCTCGCCGGTCTACCTGCATAGTGTTGCCCTTGGGCCGGACGATCGCATTTACAGCTTTGGGGGCGAGGTTGGCAGCGGCTGCCAGACTGGCGCGGAGACCAATCTCTTTATCTACGATCCCAATGCAGACTTCTGGACCTCTGGCGCAAGCATGCCGGCGGCGGTAAGAGCGGCCGCAGCAGCATCTGGCGCGGGTTCTGGTGCACTGCTTTACGTTTTCGGGGGTGGCGCAGGCGGTCCTGCGCTGGCGACGGTACAGGCTTACGATCCCGTCGCCAACGTGTGGTGAGGGGCCGCCTTGAGCACGGCAAGCTCACCGCGAGGTACCAAAGGAATTCTCTGCGCACTGCTCCGGGCAATTCCGACGCGGCAAGGTTCGAGCTGGCACGAGGGGACGCTCCGCTCGTTTACACGCACTTCATTTGACTCGCCTCTGCCGTCGTGAGCGCGCCCTCACCCGCCGATCAGCGCCTTCACCCGCGCCCACTCTTCCGATAGGACTTCCATCGCCCTCGACAGACCCAGCTCGGCGCCGATCGCCTTGAGCAGGTTCTCCGCCGTCGAGTCGACCGATGATCGGACGCCATTCGTGGACGTGGGCGTCGAGGTCGTGACCTTCGCGGCTGCGCGCTTTTTCTTGGCGGCCAACTTGGCTGTGCCCCGAATGTGGAAGCGATCGCGCACTTGCGCGGCGAATCGGCCGCGCTCAACGCGATCGCTCGCTGCGCTGTCGCCCTTCTCCTCCCCGAGAAATCTCGACGACGGCCCCCGCGTCATCCACGATCGCGGGCCCGCGCTTCCTGACGAGCGCGTCCACGCAGGCGGCTGGCGGCGTCGGCGGCGTCGAGGATCGCGTCCGCTCTCGAATCAGCTCGCGCTCAGCTCGGCGACCACGGCGATGACGTGGAACGTGAACCGTCCCGCTACCCGGCGGTTGGGTCGAAAGTTACTTTGGGTTGGGCCCCGCCGCGGCCAACCAATTGTCCCACCAAAGAGGGTGCGTGGCCTTCCAGTCCCCGAGGGCACGGATCGCTGTCGCGAGAGTGCCAGCCTTTGCCATCGTAAGGGCGCCTCGCTCCACGAGGACGGCGACGAAGGGGTGAAAGGATAGCGTTCGACCGCGAAGCTCCTGCAATCCCCTAAGAGTAGCTGCGGCGTCGTTGGATACGAACGTTAGGCTCGCATCGTGCGCCGCAAGTGCTATCGATGCGGCCTCTCCGAGATCAGCGGTAGCGCTTGACTTGCCTGTGCGCAGTGACGCAAACGTCGTTGCGTGGATGGACCCTAGCGCTATCGAGCGCCGGTTGATCTTGCTTCCGTCGATGGCGAACTTCGCGCGCGATGCCGCGTCCGCGTGCTTGCCGTTCCGGGGGTCTGTGACTTCATCGTAGACCTCCTCCACCATGATCAGCGGGACGTGAGCAGATGCTTCTGTCAGTGCATCGAGATGGCGCGCCTTCTGGAAACCAAGCACGATGCCGGTATCGAGGATAAACATACTCGCCGGCGACGACTGTCAGGGTTCAGGATTCACTGTAGTTGGAAGCGGATCCCGCGCCGAGAGGCCGAGCAGTTCGCGCGCGCGCATTTGTGTGATGAGACCGGCGCCGAGAGCTTCTGCAAGACGTCGATGAAGCATTTCAATGCGAGGGGGGCCGGTGAATGGAGGCACGGTGACAGACTCCCCCACCTCCTCTCTCAGTTCTTCCGCGATGTACGAATGGTTGACGAGATGGTTGGCTGTCAACTCGGGAGGGGTGCGGAAGTGCGCGCCGACACGCCGGGCGAGATCCAGCGACGCTGCGAGAGAATTCCTTTTCTCGCCCCTGTCCTGCGCTGGGCCGAAATTCTGGACGAGGCCAGCCCGCGGGATGAGGAATTCGGCTGCGAACGCCTTGGCACGCTGCTCGATCCGCGAATCGTGCTCAAGAATGTCGAGATCGAGCCAGTAGTCGATGTCCTGCAGCGGTGCATCGAATAGGACGTGCGCTAGTTCGTGAGCGAGATCGACTCGACGACTTCCCGGGAAGTTCCGGTTGACAATTACTGCCGCGAGGTTCGACGTGCGCTCCTTGGCCGTGAGCGCGATGAGATGGCTTGCGTGAAGCGGGTACGCGAATACAGGAACGCCAAACTCGTCCTCGATGATCGCGCTGATGCTCTCGAGGGGCTCTACGAGGCGCCCTAGAGCCTGCCGCAGCCGCCGCGCGAGGCTGTATCCCTGCTCGTACGGGCGGTCCGACCCAACCTCGACGGGAGCGAACTCCGTGCGCTTGTAGCTGTGGCCGAGGAGTTCATCGACCGTGGCGATCGAGCGGGCGTACCGTAAAGCTTGGACGACGCTCGCGCGATCCACGTCGAAGAAGTCGGGAACGCCGGCCTGGCGAAAAAATAGAGATGGCTCGGACGGCTGGACCGGGGGCCCCAGCCAGTCGCTAACGTCTACGTCAAGTTCGCGAGCGAGTCTGGCAACGGCAGCCGTGGAGAGATTCGCCGGTTGGCCCATCTCGAGAGCGGTGAGGGCGGCGGTAGGCACACGGGCGCGGCGCGCGAGCTCATCTAGGGAGACCCCCGCTCGCTTGCGCGTTTCCGCGATCCTGTGCCCGACGTCGAAGTCCATTCAGAGTAACCATACCACCCCCCTCGGGGGTGGTCCTGTGGGATATCAGCGAGCTGGCAGCCTGAGCAAGTCGAGCCTGTCCGGCCGTGGTTCTGGCCCCATCAGTTGCCTCAATAGGCCCAGTTGCGCATTACGCGCAACATCGATACTGACGAGCGGAAGCGACCACGTTCGGTCCTTCCCGGTGCGAAGGCACGCCCGCCGCGCACGTCGGCCCGATCACCGGGACGGTGTCGTCCGGCTGCTTCAAGCATCCCAAGGATAATTTCCACCGCCCTCTGGCGGCCGTCTTGGACCGCAGCGCCGGAAAAATCGACCCGGTCATGTTCATTTTCTGCAAGGTCCGACGAAACGCGGCGAAGCAGATCTCAGGTTGCCGGCGAACCACCTGTCACCCGAGATCCAGGCCCCGCGCGCATCAGCAGACGCCCACGCTAGATCATCGGGGGACGCCAGCGAGTCGAAGAACACCATGTGGCGGACCGTGCCGAACTGCCCCAAGGGATTTTCAGCCCCCACTCAAGCGCAAGTGTTATCGAATAAAAAAGGCAATCTCGGTAAAAACTTGGACGAATCTTGGATTGAGGTTCCACGTCCGGTGCCCTGGGTCGGTGGGGGCCGCTCGTCAATCGCGTCGTGTCGCCGTCCCTGAGGCCCCGCGTCTTCGGGCCTCCGGGTCGACGTAGCCGCGCAGGATTCATTCCTCCTAATTTCCGTCGCTACCGCCGTTCATCTTCTTCCACACGCTGAGCCAATCGGTCGCGATTGCCTTCTGCGCGTCTTCGAGCGTCATGACTCCCAAGCAAACCTGCCTGTGCAAGTAGTTCTCCACTCGATCCTTCTCGTGAAAGCCCGGCAGCGGGTTCGCGGGCTCGGCCCATAGATTTTCGATTGTGTTGTCTCCGCCGAGTTCCAGCGGGATCAGATGGTCGACCTCGAACGCGCCGTGGGCTTGGGGAAATGCGTAGCCGTACGCAGTGAACGCCAGCTTGTGACTGGACGCCTCGACGTGCCGGCGTTCACGCGTTGAATGATGGCAAACGACGTCGAGGTCTTTGGTCATGACAGCGCCGGGCGTGCAGGCAGAATCGGGGAGAGCCCCGTTGGCCTTGCAGCCAGTGTGCTTGGTGGCGAGGCCGGGCGCGAACGTGGAGCGGGTCGGCGTTTGTGCCTCTGACTTCATCAAGGGCGGTGGGCTCGGGTTGGCGGTCGATGTGGACGTGATTGCCGATGGGGCAGGGGAGGAAGACGGCAGTGACGTCGATTCGGGCGGTGCCGACGGACTTGCCTCGGCGGTTGACGCCGATGCGGCTGCGGGGGCTGGGCTGGGAGCTGAGGGCGGCCGGGCTGTTTCGCCGCAGGCCACGATCAGCGCGAGGGCTGCGAGGAGTACGGCAACTCGGGTTCGCATTCGCAGACGATACCAAGTCCTTCCCGTCGTCGTGGCCGCCGATCCGTTGAGCGTACGAGACCGAGTCGGTTTCAGGGTCGGCAGAGCGCTATGCTCGTGCCGTACACGATGCTGCGAACCTTGGTTGCTGGCTTTCGTGCGCGCCGACGCGCGTGCAAGTTGCGGGCGACCTATGCCGAGAGTTTCGCCCTGGCGAGCCCGTTCTTGGAACGTCGATCTGCGCCAACGAGGACGATCGCTACGTTGTTCGAGTCTTTTGTGGACAGCGCATGGAAGCGCTGGCCGAGCTGGGCCCGGGGTGGCGCGAGTGTCTGGTCGTATCCGTCAAGAAGGGTAGCGACCTCGCTGAGCTGATCACGGACGACGAAAAATACCGCCCTACGATTCGGTGACTTGGCGCAGCGCGCCCGCTCATCGAAGAGGAGCGGACGGTGCGTCGGCGTCGCGAGCTTGTTGGGTCTCGACGAGACCCTCAAGCCAGACGAGGAGGGTCACGGCCGATCGTCCCTTGGCCAGAATCTCAACGCCGCCATCCGTGGTCGGACGCCTCTCGAAGGGCGAATCGACGTTCCACATGAATCGGTCGAGGTCTTCGACGTCGGGCCGGGCCACGGGAAAGATCTCACCACGCTCGTCCATCCGATTCCGAATGAGTCCAGGCTTCCACGAGGTGGGGGCGACGTAGAGCCGCCAAGCATCGCCGTGGCGGCCGATGAAAATGTCGAGGACGGGTGTTTTCGGGATCATTCCAAGGGTCCGGTCAACGATAGTATCGGCTCGTGGCGGACGAGTGGGCAACCGTTGGATGGCGCGACGTCCTCGCGGTCATCAGACGGAGCGCCGAACGGCGACTCGGAAGACCGTTGTTGGTCGCTTACCTCGTGATTGCGATCTTCGGGATTGCGGTGGTTGCGGCGTGCGTGGTCGTGATGCACTTCTGAGTGGGGCTGCGGGGGGAAAGGGAGGACGCCAAGGCCGGGACCAGGAAGGATCGCCCGGGCAGCCTTTTCGCCCTCGCGGCTGAACGTATCCTTTTGGGAGCGCATCATCGGCGATCGACGCTCAAGTCAGTTCCGATCATTCGTCGATGTCTTGTCGACCGATTTCCCACGAAAGTGGCCTTCCCGAATGGGGGCAGCGTCGACTCTTGACCACTGAACGGACAAGCAGTAACAAGCCCTGCCCATGAACCGGAGCATTTGGGAATTGCACGTTGCGGTCTTCGAGCTGGCGCGGGCGCGCGGCCTTCGTCATTTCGAGGTGCGCTACGCCGACACTGGCGACGAGATTGAGATCGACCTGGCCTTGCGGTCCGCAAATGATGCGTCGTCGCGTGCAGGCGGGCGCGCGGGGCGCGCACATTCCAAGAAGCAATGCTGACCCATGGCTGCGAAGCTGAGCCTCGGACAACAAGTCGTTTGCCGGGACCTGCTCGATCTCGTGCAGAAACACGCGAGCTTGGTGCCGAATGCGCGCGTCGCAGTGAAAGAGAACGCGAAGGGCGAGATCGTGATCGCCATCATCGTGCCGACACCGGGCGCATCCCTCAGTAACGAAGCTTGCCACTTCGTGACGCGAGAGCGCCCACGAACGTGAGCTCTGATGCTGTGCTCGGTCTTCGTCGCTGCCAGCCTCGACGGCTTCATGCCGCGCTCGAACGCGAGTTCGAGCCGTCGTCGTCCTCGCACTACCAGTTGTGGTGACGAATAACTGATGCGACACGATCACGCGGCCCTGGCGTAACGGTTGTGTAGTCCACCAACGCGCGGAAGAGCGACGACCGTGCCTGCACTCGGCGGTTCGACCGCGCGCGTGCTCGGCGCGTCGCCTGCAAGCGAGATATGAGGGCGATCGTTATTGTAGTAAGCCAGGTGTTGGCGGACCAGACGAAGCAGATGCCGCTCTCCAAGCACGATAACGTGATCGAGCAGCTCGCGGCGTAACGTGCCCACCCACCTTTCCGCGTACCCGTTTTGCCACGGAGAGTGCGGCGAGATGCGGATCTGCCGGACGCCCAGGTTGTTCACCCGCGCATCGAACTCGGTGCCGAAGATGGCATCGCGATCTCGAATCAGTCGCGCCGGCACGATCTCCGCGCCGATGGCCTCCACAATCTGCTGCGCGGCCCACGTAGCGTACGGGTGCGCCGTCACGTTGACGTGCAGCACACGGCGGCGTTCGAGCGAGAGGACGAAAAAGACGTAGAGGACGTTGAAGGTTACCGTTGGGACGGTCAAAAAGTCGATCGCGATCGTTCCCGCGAGATGGTTACGGACGAAGGTCTTCCATGTCTGCGACGGGGGATGGCGCGGTCGCTGAGCTGGCTTCGGCATGTACTTCGCGACCGTGCCCTTGTCGACGGCATATCCCAGCTTCGCAAGTTCGCTGGCGATCCTCCGGCGGCTCCAAAGCGGGTTCTCAAGCGCCATCTGCTCGATGAGGCCTACCAGCTCGGGAGCAAGCGGCGGCCGACCCACCGGCCGTGACTTCCACGCCCACCACCGAGCGAAGCCGCGCCTATGCCACCCGATCACGGTCGCCGGTTGGACGATCGCGAGACACTCCGCCCATCGTGACCACAGACGGGAGACGATGACCCAGAACGCTCGGTCGATCGGACGCAGCCGGGGACGCGGCGTTGCGCGGCGAAGAATTGCTAGCTGCTGGCGGAGCACCAGGTTTTCGGCGACCAGAATCGCCCGAGGACGCAGCGCTGCGAGCAGCGCACCGACGACGGCTTCGAGGATCGCTTTCACGACGGGCGACTATCGCCCAGTCCTTCGTCGGCGTCACCGCAGAATCGGAACGGTCCTTAGGGTACGCTGGCCGAGCGACCACTTCGTCGATTCACCTCGCCAATCGCGTCGAAAACGAGTTTCTCGCCAGCACAGGCCCCATGACCCTGCAAAACTTCCGATCTTGAAATTGTTCGAAGCGACGATTTCGACCGGTGGACGCGAAACCCATTTCGAGGCAACCTACGTGCCGTTGCTCAATCCGTCTCCCTGGCCCCATGACCCTGCAAATGGGTGGCCCCATGGGCCTGCAAACTGGCACGTCTATCTTCGAGCTGCGCAGCTGCCGACCGAGTTCAAAGAGTCGCGTTGCGTCTTATGGTTAGTCGCGCGCGGGCTGCGGCGTTTGTACGGGTGACAGCGAAGCCTGCAGGCACCTGCCTTCCGTGTTGTGGAGAATCTGCTCAAGGCGGTCGCGGCCGAGTCGCGTTGGGCAATGCGATCGACATCCATCAACGCGAAAAGGCGCCGACCAATGTCTTCCTCGTCAGCATGTGTACGAAGCAGATCGTGCGCCTCAAGGAGCGGTGCAAAGCCGTGCGCGTCTACCGAGTACGACCGTAACTACCAGATCGTCCAGCCGGCAGGCTTTGCCGGCGCTGTTCGCGTTCAGCTTCGGCGCCGTTCGAATTCGGTTCCCCCACTGGTCAAACGTTCGATTCGTCGGGCGAGGACTGCTCCGACCTAGCATTTGCCCTTGCGCCAGACGAACAACAGACGAAGCGCCGAGTGATCTCGCGATTGCCGATGCGATCGGCGAGAGCCTTTTACACAACGCTTGCCTGATTGCCCCACGCGGACCGTCCATCTAACGGTGCCAGGGCCCTGCGAGGCCGGTGGATTCCGGCTCGTTCGCGCGTGCCGCCGAAGAGCGCCGCGCCCGACCAGCTTCCGCCCCTCGCCATCGCCCCGGCGGGCTCCGTCGTCGGGTTTCCGGGCTTCTGCTTTCCCCGTATCCCGCAAGCGGGGCCCTCGTGGGAATGCAGCCCGTCATGGTCAGGAGCGTCGCGGCGGCCCGCCTTTGGCGAACGAGCCGGAACAACCTGGCTCGAAAGCCAC
>Ga0073928_10009762_pt1 | contig 11592 bp, 11 predicted proteins | sample PaiPotPPA55metaG_FD_76969 | JGI IMG/M metagenome (GOLD analysis project Ga0073928, IMG submission 76969) | Iron sulfur acid spring bacterial and archeal communities from Banff, Canada, to study Microbial Dark Matter (Phase II) - Paint Pots PPA... ...
CGAAATACTCGATTGCTTGACACCGCGAGCGGCCCTATGAGCGACAACGCCCGCACTTCTGGTCTCGATATCTTGACGGCGCCACCAGCGCGGAGCATCGCGGTCGATGCCGCGAGGTCGCGCATGGTCGCGTAGGCGAACAGGACCGGAAGAGCACAAAAGACACGGATTGGAAACGCCCGTCGCGGAATCAACAGAACGTATTCCAGCGCGTCGTGCAGTCCGCCCTGTGCGAGCTCCATGAACGTCGAGAGCGCGGCTCGATTACGACCCACGTGCTCGGGACTCAGCAGTGTTTCGTGGCCGCTGCCATGGGCCGAAAGCGCCTCATCGGGTATGTAGATCGAGTTCTCCCGCTCTGCGTCCCACGCGATGTCCTTGAGAATGTTGATGGTCTGAAGGGCCTCGCCGAATGCTCCGCACCGCTCGCCAAGCGCCGCGTATTCCCGCCGCCCGATACTAGGGGCGTGCTCGTGCCAGAGCTCCGTGAGCAGGTATCCGACAGTCCCTGCCACGTAGTAGCAGTACTCGCGATATTCGGGAACGGTCTGTATCCGGATCCCCTGCGGGTATCGCTGCACGAACTTTTCCATGCCGCGCACCATTTCCGTCACCCAGTGTCGCACGTGCTCGCGAGACCTGGCTGGCAAGCTGCGGTACACGGCGAAGACATAGTGGCTGTGGCGAACGAGGCGCAGGTGGTCCGCCGATCCGACCAGCTCCGCGACCGACTCGGGATAGTTGTCGGCGACGCTGGGATCGTCGAAACACAGCACCAGCTCCTCGAACAGCTGCACCTTGCGGTCAACCGGTGCTACGGGGTCGTCTTCTACGGTATCCGCGATACGGCACAACAGGTATGACGTCAGAACCGCGGTTCCCAGGCGGCCTGGCAGGGCGCGGATGCTGATCGCGAACGTCCGAGAGACGTGCGGCAATATCTCGCGACAGAATCGCTCGGCGTCGTGCAGCCGCGGCCCGGGCGCAGGCGGCCTGCTCAAGACCACTGACTCAACGGACATATCGCCGCACGTCGCCGTGTTCTAGGCGATCGAGGACTTGCTCCAAAGCGAGCTGCACGCGGCCGACCGTTTGCCGATGCGTGCGTGCCAACGCGACCCCGACCGCGACTCCGGCGGCCGCCGGCACTGCGCCAACGGCCAGAGCTCCCCACAACATCGCATGAACCAGGAACGCCACTCCCGCGGCGGCTCCGCCACCGGCGATTCCCATTCCGGCTACCAAGGCTCCGCCCTGTAGTCGCTGTGCTCGTGTGCGCGAGACGTCTGCGTCGAGCCGGACCAGGGTATTCCGCTCATCCACCGCGACCAGCGTCGCGCCAACCTCGCGCGCTCGGAGGAGGTCGAACGCGTGGCCCCCAGCCTGCGAAAGGCGCTTGAACGTCGCCCAGAAATCGCGCCGTGGCTCCCATGTGGTACGGTCCGCGAATCGGCGCTTCACGGCGAGACACTCATCGCGTAACATGATCAGGTTGAGCGCGGCGAGAGCGTCGGCTGGGGAGAGGCTCACCGTGCGGCTCGAAGAGGCTGTCCCGGCGCCTGCCACGTGAGCCGCGAGACCACGCTCCTCGGGGACAGCGACTCGCGTGCGTTCTTCCGCGAGCGCCTGCTTCAGGAAAGTAGGTGAGATGCCTACCTCTCGGGCAACCTCTAGCACCTGCGCTTCCGTCAGACCTTCCTGCATCGCGCTGTCTGTGTCCCCAGCCGCCGCCTGCAGCTCGGCTGCGCGCGCTAGCACGCGCTCGAGTGCTTCGCGACCGAGCGGCTCGGATTGCGAGCTTGGACGGCGTTCGGGTACGGGGACGATCGACGTGGGCGGCACCGTTACGCGCCCTCATCACGAACACAGGGCATGCTTCAGATACCCCCGATCACGACGTCGAGTTGCTTGGCGATCCCGTCACGAAAAATGTCCGGCAGGGGGAATGCCGCTTCCAACGCCGACTTGGGTGAGACCGTCGGGGACACGCCAGACCCAGTGGCGCCGGTGACGGAGGCGGCCCGGATTGGGACGTTTGCCTCATCGAGGTAAAAGCGGCAGTACCCGTCGGCGAGGTCCGGCGCGGTGCGCTCGAGTAGCATCAGGCCGCCCCGAACCGCGGCTGCGCTAGAGTACTGCGCGCCAAGACCGGCTCGGCGCTGCGCGGGCGTGATGTTGTCATTGATGGCGGCCGCCGCGACAATGCCGACAGCTTCGTGCGCAAACACGTAGATCGCCTCGATTGCGCGCCCGGAGCTGTCTGGAAATTCAACCGCGACGATGTTGTTGTGCTTCGACGCCTGCTCGGTTCGCCCTTCAGCGCCAAGCGGAAGCGACAGCAAAAGGTCACCGGTCGGCTGCTCGGTGTCGTTGAGAAAGCGCTGCAGCCTAGGGCGCTCGACGCGTTGCCAGAGGGAGTCTACTGTGGCCAAGACTGGCCGGCGGGCCAGCTGCTGCTCGACCCAGTAGGCGTGATAATAGTGCTCGCGCTCGTCATCCAGTGAAGCCACGAAAAGTTGCAGCCAGTCTCGATCGGACGCGGTCGGAAAGTAAGCCGCCATCCGCGCGACCATGCCGGCCATCTGCCGGTTCTTCGCGTGATTTGGATCGCCATTGGCTTTAAGGAAAGCCGATACCGTCTGCTTGAGCTCCTCCCACGACCCCGTCTCGATCGCGAGAAACTGCGCGTTGGTCAAGTTGCGATTGGCCGCGAAACGCGCGTGAAGCTGGTCGTGATTGGCATCCAGCTTAGTGAAGACGTTCGCCTTGTTCTTCATGACTGTCATGTCGTCGCGGTAGCTGCGGCGAAAGAGCGGGACTCGCGCGGAGTCGTCCTGCACCAACGCGAAGCCGTGCAACCAGAGATCGACGTGCTCGCGCGTCTTGATCGGCCACAGCTGGTCGCTATGGACAGTGCCGGAGCTCGATGGTGGAGGTGGTTGAGGTGGCGGGGAGGATGGTTGGGACGGAGGTTGCTGCGCGGGCGCGGAGGCGCTCGCGGTCACGGTCACCGCGATCGCGAGCGCCACGCACGCGACTGGTCTCACCCGCCAGAGACCGGTGCTTCGGCTCCGCGACCACATGTGGGACAGTACTTCCACCCCACGTTAAGTTCGGCGCTGCAGGCGGGGCAGAGCTTGACCGTCATGTTGTGCCCGCAGTGCGGGCAGAACGTGATCTCCCGTCCTTCGGGGAGATCGCCTCCGCAGTAGTGACACCTCCCTTCCGCTACGACTGGTGGCACTGCGACAGGACCCCTAGCGCGTTCGCGCTCTCAACGCCGTTCGATCTTTTCCATCTGTTTGTCGACGTCGTTGCCTACGTGGTCGCGCGTTATTCCACCCACGCGGTCCACGATCCGCTCGACGACGGACCGGTCGTTCTGGCGGCCGTCGGTGAACCCATACCAGTACCCGGCCCCGCACCCAATCAGCAGAATGATAACATAGCGCATACGTGTCCGACGCTCCCGTACGAGAAGGCGTAACGCTCTCGTAGTACTTTTCTGTGTGCCCGACATCGCCGAACCTGATATCGTCGCGGTATACGCGGACGAGTCGTGTCTAGGGAACGGGCGCGAAGGGGCGAATCCCGGGGGTGCGGCTGGACTGGTCGAATACAGGCGGCGCCAGCGCCGAGGCGCCGTGACGTCCAAACCCGCGAGCACCCAACCCGCCAATGGTACGATCGTTCGGCACGACTATTGGGTGTCCGAGCCGGCAACCACGAACAATCGGATGGCTTTGCGATCGGTGATCGAGGCGTTCCGGGGGCTTTCGACCAAAGGCATCGGTTTGCGCGTCGTATTCACCAGCGATTCCCTGTATTTGATCAAGGGCATGCGCGAGTGGGTTTACGGGTGGTCGGAGCGTGGTTGGAGGCGAAAGAGCGGGGCCCTCGAGAATCTCGCTCTGTGGCGCGAGGCCGTCGACGTCGTGCGGGCTTCTGGCCACGAGTGCGAGTGGCGCTGGGTTCGCGGGCACGCGGGCCATCCGCAGAACGAATACGCGAACTACCTCGCGAGTCGCGCGGCCGCATCGCAGTCATCGTCCAACGGGCTGGTCGAGTCCGAGTTCGACGCGTGGCTTGCTGCCCGACGTGAGGCCAGGGCGGCGCTTAGGCCACTGGCACCGTTTCCGGAGTCTCGAGAGTTCGTCGCGTCGCCGCCTCTGCCAGGACGGGGCATAGCTGTTGCGCTCCCTCGGTCGCGAGATGCCTAGCCAGCTCACTGGCGCGATGTCCGACGCGGGCGGGGCAAGCGGAACGGGCTCGGCACGGCCGCTGATCCTGCTTTCGAATCGAGAGCCATACGAGCACGTCTCGACTCCGCAAGGCATCGAAGTGCGGTTCCCGCCCGGCGGGCTGGTGTCCGCCCTGGATCCGCTCTTACGGAGCGCGCACGGCGTGTGGGTCGCGTGGGGATCAGGAAGCGCTGATCGCGAGGCCGCCGATTCAGCCGGGCGTGTGCTCGTTCCTCCGCCACCCGAGGAGCCGGCCTACACGTTACGCCGCGTGTGGCTCACGGACGCGGATGTCGAGAAATACTATCTCGGATTCGCCAACAGCACTTTGTGGCCTCTGTGTCACCTCTTGATTCAGCACTTCCAGTTCCGGGACGAGGAATGGGCGCGGTATCAGGCGGTAAACGCGTGCTTCGCGCGCGCGGCCGTGGACGAGCTGGAAAGGTTGCGTGGCACACAGCCGGGCCGACCGGTTGTCTGGATCCAAGACTATCACTTCGCGCTAGTGGCCGAGTCGGTACGTCGCGTGGTTCCGGACGCGGTGATCCACCACTTCTGGCACATCCCCTTCCCGCCGACGGAAATCTTCCACTTGCTGCCATACGGCGTGCGACAAGCGGTGCTCCGCGGGCTCTTGGGGAACGATCTGCTCGAGTTTCAAACAGACCGTTACGCGCGCAACTTTGTCGAGAGTGCAGCCGAGCTGCTCCCCGGCGCGACGGTGGACCGAGAGGCCCACACGGTGTCGTACGGTGGTCGCACTACGGCCCTCGGCGTCTTTCCAATCAGCATCGACGTCGCGCATTACGAGCGCCTGGCAAACGCCCCTGCCACGGTGGCTCGTGCGGCTCAGCTGCGCGAGCAGTACGCTCGTAACGGACGGCAGCTCGGTACCAGCGTTGACCGAATCGACTATACCAAGGGAATTCTCGAGCGACTACGCGCGCTCGAGCTCTTATGGGAGGAGAGTCCCGAGGAACGCGGCAGGCTCACGATGCTGGTGGTCGCCGCGGCGTCGCGCTCAGAGCTCGTGGCGTATCGGTCACTCGAAACTGAGATCATGGTCGCCGTGAGCGAGCTGAACTCGCGTTTCGGCACTGAAGATTGGACGCCGATCGTGCTCATGGAAGCAGCGCCGCCCGAGGAGTTGGCCGCCATCTATCGGGCGGCCGATCTGTGCCTCGTATCGTCGCTGCAGGACGGTATGAACCTCGTCGCCAAGGAGTTCGTCGCGTGCCAGACCGATGAGCGCGGTGTGCTCGTCTTGAGTCGCTTTACCGGTGCCGCCGAGGAAATTGACGGGCCATTGCTCGTTAACCCGTTCAATGTTGATGGATTCGCCGCCGGAATACGCGCCGCACTCGCGATGCCGATGCCCGAGCGGCGCCGGCGCATGCACGCGATGCGCGAACAGCTACGGAGTGCGACCGTATTCGATTGGCTCCGGTCCATCGAGTCACGGATCGCGGCAGTACAAGTCGCGTAGCTGATGCGGTCGCTCGCCCGGTCTCAGCGCATCTATGCGCCGATTGCGAACTATGGCGTGATCGGCGACCTGCACACGGCTGCGCTAGTCGGCCTGACGGGCTCGATCGACTGGCTTTGCGCGCCCGCGTTCGATTCGGAGTCGGTATTTGCGGCGCTCCTCGATGATCGGCGCGGCGGACGATTCCGAATCGAGCCGGTGGGTCCGTATACGGCATCCGCTCGGTACGAGGGCGCAAGCGCAGTGCTCGTCACGACGTTTCAAACCGCGAGCGGCGACGTCGAGCTCACCGACTTCATGCCCGTGGAGCCCAGAGGGCGGGACGACTCATCGGCCCGTGGACGTCGTTCCTACGCCGAGATCCACCGGCGGGTGCGCTGCGTTCGCGGGATCGTGGAGCTGCAAGTGGAGTTCTCGCCCCGCTTCGACTATGCAGAGACGCCCACGTTCGTGTACCCTCGCGTGCACGGCGTCTTGGCTACGGATGCCGACGACGAAGTGCTCACGCTGGCATCGCCCCCGGACCTGTGGTGGCAGTTGGGGGAAAGCTCGGCGACGGCCACCCTCAAAGTTCAATGTGAGGGGCCTGGTTCATCGCTCTGGTTCGTCGCGCGGTACGACGATGACGAGGTCCGCCCGGTGGCGTCCTACGAGTCGGACCGCAAGCTTGCCGCCACGCAGGAGTTTTGGACCTCGTGGGTCTCGAAGATTCGTTACGCCGGAGTATATCGGGCCGAAGTCGAGCGTTCGGCAATTGCGCTAAAACTCATGTGCTATGAGCCAACGGGCGCGATCGTGGCCGCGCCCACGACTTCGCTTCCGGAGGAGATTGGCGGCGTGCGCAACTGGGACTACCGATACTCCTGGATCCGGGACTCGGTGTTCGTGTTGTACTCGCTCAGCATACTCGGGCACTCTGACGAGGCGGACCGCTTCATGAGCTTTCTGAAGCGCGTGGCGCGGAAGACAACTGACACTCACCTGCAGGTCATGTACGGCATCGATGGTCGGCGTGATCTTACGGAGCGTTCATTGTCGAGTCTCGAGGGGTATTACAGGTCCGCGCCGGTGCGTGTGGGAAACGGGGCGTACGACCAGCTGCAGCTCGATGTGTACGGCGAGCTGCTGGAGACCGCCTACTTATGGAGTCGTACGAACCAGGTCACCGAGGGTACGTGGGTCACCCTCGAGCGGCTCGTGAACTGGGTAGCCGGCAACTGGCGCCGGCCGGACAGCGGCATCTGGGAAGTTCGCGCCGGGATGCAGCAGTATGTACTGAGCAAGGTGATGTGCTGGGTGGCACTGGATCGCGGTGTGCGCATGGCGCGGGAGTTCTCGCTATCGGCGTCCCTAGCCGTCTGGGAGCGCGAGCGCGATGCGGTGCATGCGGAGGTCATGGCGAAGGGTTGGAGCGAGAGCAAGCAGAGCTTCGTGCAGTACTACGGCACGGACGCGTTGGACGCGTCGAATCTCATCATTCCGATGGTGGGGTTTCTTCCAGCTACACACGCGCGCGTGAAGGGGACGATCGCGGCGACGCTGCGTGAGCTGACGTGCGATGGACAGGAAATGGTGTATCGGTACCGGAACGACGATGGCGTTCCGGGCGGCGAAGGCGTGTTTTCGATTTGCACGTTCTGGCTCGCTGAAGCATTGGCACTTTGCGGAGAGCGCGAGCACGCCGAGCGAATCTTTCGTCGGATGTTGACGCACGCGAATCATTTGGGGCTATACAGCGAGGAGCTCGATCCCGCGACCGGCGACTTCCTGGGTAATTTCCCTCAGGCGTTCACGCACATCTCGCTGATTAATTGTGCGCACGTCATGGACGTGCTCGCCCGGCGCGCCGCGGCAACGGCCGCGTCATCGGCAACCGCGCCGGCGCCTATCGACGTTTCGCTGACTTCTTCGCTTTCGCCGACGGCTTAGCCTTGGCTCGGGCGGGAGCGGCCGGGCGTTTCTTTTTTGCCGCGCTCTTGGCCGAGACTTTGGGCTTGGTAGGTGCCCGCTTGGCTGGAGCGGCCGCGCGGCGCGGCTCTGGGACCGGAACAGGCACAGCTACGGGAGCCGCCGCGATCGGAGTGATGAATGGTGAAGGCGGCGGCGTGGGCTTAGGAACTCTGGAAGGGGGCGGTACCGGGTGCGGTTTTCGCTTGGCGTTCGCGTCATCGGCCTCGCGAATGAGCTTGTCGGCCTCTTCCTGGGTCATCTGGCCGCGCCGCACCATGTATTGGACGAGGTCACGTGCACTTTCGATCGCGAACCCGCTGAGGCCGGCCGCCGCGCTAATTACATCTTTCATGGCCGCGGCCATTTTGCTTCCTGCTTCCTGACTGATCTCTTGGGCCTTCGCCGCCATTTCGGCGACGGTGTCGCGAACGTCAGCGCCCCTGTGACCGGGACTGCGTTTTGGCGGGAGCGTTTGCGTCACGCCATCTGCGGCGACCGCGGGTTTCGTGTCGCCAGCGTGGGTTTTTTCCATAAACTTGGCGCTAAGTATATGATTTTTCGCGATCTGTGCAAGGCGCGTCCAGCGCCGGTGCCTCGGTCATCCGCTGGCGAAAACATCTGTCGCCGGCTGCGCGCGTGAGCCCGTGTGGCGCCACTATGGCAACAAGACAGGCTGGGCATAGCGCCATTTAGCCGACCAGAGATTAAGAAGCTGCCGGCTTGGCGGCGGTTAGCCGGATGGCGCGCGCTCGACGGGGTCGAGGGGCGGAGCCCCCTCGTCATTCAAGCGAAGCTTGGAGCCAAAAGCCTTCCTCTTCCTTTAGGGGAGGGGTTAAGGGTGGGGCCCCCGGGGCCGGCTGGCCGCCCATCCGGTAAGATCGGGCAAAATGACCTTGTTACCGCCTTTGCTGTGGCTCGTCGGAGGAGCGTGCCAGTGGTGTCGCGGGACCGGGACAGTGGACAAGGGCTATACAGCGCCGCCGAATCGCGTTATGCTAGCGCGGTGAAGACGACGGCCACCGCTACCCCAGTCGACCAGCTAGAGGCCGACCAGCTAATCATTTCCAAGGTTCTGATGGGGCACCGGGAAGACTTCTCGGTTCTCATCGGCCGATACAGCGACTCCCTGTACCGCCATGCCCTGGGGATGACGGGCAGCCCAGATGTTGCCGAAGATATCCTTCAAATGTCCTTTATTAAAGCTTACCAACATCTCGCGGAGGTGCGTGGTCGCTTTGATGCGTGGGTCTTCCGGATAGTAGCAAACGGGTGCAAAGACTGGCTCAAAAACATCCGGCGGACGCACCTCAGTTACGATGAGGATGATCAACCTTCGGGGTATGCAACACCGGAAGAGGATCTTGATCGGACGCAGTTGCGTGGGGATCTCGACCACGCGTTAGCCGCACTCGCGCCGAGTTTGCGCGAGGCTTTCGTTATGAAGCACGTCGAAGGGCGGTCGTATGAAGAGATGGCAGACTTGCTGGGTACTACTGTTGGAGCACTCAAAATGCGCGTGCATCGCGCGCGAGAGGCGCTCCAGGTCCTTTTAGAGGAGAAATACGCCTGATGCTAGACGATCTCAACGCACGCGAGGGCCGTGATGAGCCCGGTCATTCTCGTGCACCGCGCATGCCGGAGCCCGCGCACGGGACAAGCCCGGCGCCCTCGGCGGATCGTCGCCCGTTGGTGGACCGTGAAGTGCCCATCGAGCTGTCACGTGCCCCAGACATGGTGCACTCCTGGCTCGACGGCGAGCTGCCACAGTCGGCCCTTCGTGGCCTCGAGACCGCGCGTCATGTGGAGTTTTGGAACCGGCTCGATCGCGACCTGGAGCCCCGGCGTCACGTGCACGCCCCACTGGGGTTCGCTGACCGGGTGATGGAGGCGCTGCCTACCACGGCACCCCGATTGGAGACGGCCTGGTGGACGCGTTCGGTGTCGATGAACCCCGTGGCGGTTGCAGCCGCGGCAGCTGGTCTGCTCGCACTTGGCACCGCGATCGGCGCCACAATGCGGGTTAAGTAGGTGCTTAAGTAGCTCAAGGCGCGACCAGCGGTCTTCGACGCTTCGGGGCCGGCATCCCATTGAGGATGCCGGCCCCGCTTCATTTGGGTCTTGAATCGGTTTGCCGGCCCTGCAGCAGCTCGTCGACTCGTATCGCGATCGACTGGTTGTCTAGGAGTACCCCTTCGACCTCATCGGCGGCGGATATCGGGCGATACGGTGAGCCTCCGGGCTGAGCGTCGAGAACAGTCCAGAGGCTTTGCCGAATTCCCGCCGGCAGGACGTTTTCCAGATACGCTAGCGCCACTCCACGTACCTGCGGGTCGGAGCTGCGTACGCCGCGGAAAGCCGCCTTAGGTCGAAGCCGACCACCGCTGCCGCCGCGAAGCTGGCGGCCGCAATGCCTCGGGTCTGGTCTTCGACGCCGCCGGCCGGCGGCCGGTAGTCGCTCGGAGCGCCGGTCAGGTCAGATCCCGCCGCAAGAACGCGAGCGCGATCCCATCACGAAAGTGGTCAGGCACGCGAGATTCTTCGACGAACTTGGATTGGAGCAACAGTGCACGCCCGCCAGCAAGCTCGGATGCATCGGGGAATTCCACAAGGATAAATCGCACTCCGCGCGCCGCTAATTGCGTAACGAATGCGTCAATAAGTTTTCGCGCGACGCCGTGACGCCGAGAGTCCGCAGCCACGGCCATTCCGTGCATCTTCGCGGCACTCTCGGCGTTGGCGATCATGCCGTAGATGGCGACCCCCACTGTCTGCCCGTCTGTCTCCACTACCATGCCACACGCCTGTTCGTCTTCGGCGCCGGCGACCGCGCTCGCGAGGGCTCTCGCGAGCGCGGCGCGCGGCGCTTCGGCGTACAGCGTGTTCCCAAATGCCGCCGTGAACAGCGCTTGGACCGCGGCGGCATCCTCGGCCCGCAGCGGGCGCACCGCAGGCGAGCTGCTCATATGTGCACCGCCCGACCCAGCACGGCGAGCGCGGCCTCTTTCGTGGCTTCGGCCAGTGTAGGGTGCGCGTGCACGATGCCGCCGACATCCTCGGCGCTCGCGCGGTACTCGAACGCCAGCACGACCTCGGCGATCAGTTCAGAAGCGGACGGCCCGAACATGTGCGCGCCTAAGAGCTCGTCCGTACTCGCATCAGCCACGAACTTCACGAATCCGCCGATGTCCCCCAGAGTGCGCGCCCGGCCGTTCGCGGAGTACGGGAACCTGGCCGCCCGATAAGCGCGACCGGACGACTGCACCTCCGTCTCCGTGAGCCCGACCGATGCGATCTCGGGCCAGGTGTACACTACGGACGGCATCGAGACATAGCGCATCCGCGACATTTGACCCGCAATCACTTCCGCGGCGACGACTCCCTCTTCCTGCGCTTTGTGCGCCAACAACTTACCACCGACTGCATCGCCAATCGCATATACGTGAGACACCGACGTGCGCATCTGGTCATCGACCAGGATTTCCGCGCGGGGGCCCAGAGAAACTCCCAGGGCGGCGGCATCGACGCCGCTGAGATTTGGCTTCCTTCCAACAGAAACCAGCACGTAATCGGCATCGATCGCTTCGGCGCCAGCCTTGCCGTCACGCGTGTATTCGATCGTGATTCGGCGACCGGTTTCGTCGCGCCGCGCAGCGCTCACTCGCACACCGGTCCGCATGTCGAGACCCTGTTTGCGAAAGACCCTGTCCGCGTCCTTCACAACATCCGTGTCGAAGCCGGGAAGAATCGTCGGGAGTAGCTCAAGAACCGTCACGCGGGCGCCGAGTCGTCGCCACACGGACCCGAGCTCGAGCCCGATGACACCGCCCCCAATCACGACCAGATGGTCGGGCACTTCCGGGATCTTGAGCGCGCCGACGTTGGACAACACGCGCTCCTCATCGAACGGCAGGAAAG
>Ga0073928_10009763_pt1 | contig 11590 bp, 9 predicted proteins | sample PaiPotPPA55metaG_FD_76969 | JGI IMG/M metagenome (GOLD analysis project Ga0073928, IMG submission 76969) | Iron sulfur acid spring bacterial and archeal communities from Banff, Canada, to study Microbial Dark Matter (Phase II) - Paint Pots PPA... ...
CATCACCTCGCGCCGCTCCCAGTCCAGCGTCCATCCCTCCTCAACCGCCACCACCAGGAAGTCGCCCGCCGGCACATTGGGAAAGTCGAAGCTCCCATCCGAGTCGCTCTGGTTGGGCTGCCGCGACTCCAACCCCGCACCGGGGTTCACCGGCAGCAGCGCCACAAACACGCCCGACGCCGGCTGTCCGCCCCGCTTCACATATCCATTCACGGTTGCAATCGCCCTGACTGCCGTCAGGTTCAGCTCGATCGGCTCACTGCTCACCTGCAACACATGCCCCTGTAGACTGCCTCCCTTGGCGTTCAAACGAGTCACCCACATCGCAGCCCCCGCGGCATTCACCACCACGTCGTAGTCCCCCGGGCGAACCGCCTGGATATGAAACGCCCCATCCTTCTCCACCGGCGCAGACCTGCCTTGGTCGCCCTCCTTTGGCAACAGCGCCACCGAGAACTGCGTGAGCGCAACATCGCCACCTGGAGTGCTCACCTTGCCATCCACCGCAGCCATCGGCACCGCCCCCGAGCCGTCAAAGCTCGCCGCGTCCGACTCAGCATGGATGCTGGCAATCCGGTTCGGTTCTCTGCCCGCTCCTGGCACCTCCGCTTCGTACCGCCCCGGAGGAAAGCCATTCAACTCGCCGTGGTCCGTTGTCGTGCCATCTGAACTGCTCGTCTGGTTCATGGACATATTCGCCGGCACTGTCTCCGAAAACCCAAAGACCTCCTGCCGCATTTGGGGCATATTCATCCCGCCGTTACCACCTCGGGACGGCGGCAGGGAAACATGCGCCGCCAGTACCGCATGCATGGTCACATCTGCCTGTAACCGGTCTCCGCCCGCCAGAACAATCGATTCCGCCGACGCCGAGTCATTCACCCCCGGGAAACAAGTGATCGCATACGCCACATCCAGTGGAATTCTGCCCAGTTCTCTCGTTGCGGAGTCCTGGCTGGTCTTTATCTGGTGGTTCGCATACCACGGTGCCCCGGTTGCGCACAGGTAGTACTTCCCCGGCGGCAAGTTGGCAATCTCAAATTTGCCCAGAGAATCGGCGCTGGCCTGCTGGGCTCGTACAATCTTTCCGGTTCCGTCCCGCCTCTCCTTCCGGTACAGCGAAACATGCGCTTGCGGCACCGGGTCGCCGGAATCCTCAGCAATCGTCCCAAACAACACCGCCTGCGGCTCCAGCTTGAATTGCAGTCCCGTCGAAACCAGCCCCTCGCCCGTAACGATTCCCGTGAACCCTGTTCCTGGATGTTCATCGAAGTCCGCACTCACGTATCCGCGATGGCTCGCGCGCACCTCGTATTTCCCATCCGGCAGATTGGCAAACGAAAACCGGCCTTCCCCATCGGTCATCATCTCCGCAACCTGCTTCCGCGTCCGGGTATTGCTGAGTGTTACTCCGGCCTCCGCCAACGGATGGTTGGTCTTCGCGCTCACCACCACCCCGCTGATCACCCGGTTCGCCCCCGTCACGCCAGCCGTCTGCGCCCACAGCCCGACACCCGCCCACCCCGTCAGCATCAGCAGGCTCAATCCGGCAGCAATGCCTCGTCCTTGCGTCATGGATTCTCTCCGGCGCTCTTGATCACGTCCAGCTGCACCGTCGCCGTTCCTCCCGGGTTCACCTTGACCGTCTGCCCCAGGGAGTTCCATCGCGCCATCTCTTTGCCATCGTCCAGGTTCATCTCCTGTGCTTTGTCGAAGGCGGCCACCCGGTACGTGCCCGGAGGAATTCGCGGCCAAGTGTACTCGCCCATGTTTCCCAGAGTCATCTGCGGCATGTGTGCAGCGCTCGGGAACTGCGGGATGGCATACAGAAACACGGCTCCCATCTCCGTCCCCGATGCCGCGTTCGCATTCGTGCCGCGAAGATCGCAGGCGATCTGGCCCCAGTCGTTGCGCAGCGTGATCTCGATCGGAGCGGCCGTCCCTCCCGCTCCTACGATCAGCGGGTCGCGGGCCAGATCCGTACTCCCGCTGGTGATCGAACTGGCATAGCCATCCCACGAATCGATCCGCACCAGGTAGCGTCCCGGCCGAATCCCCTCCATCTGAAACACGCCGCTCGGAGCACCCTCCGGATGATTCAGCCCGGTACCCATCGGCCCGTCAATCAGGCTGTCTCTCGGTAACACCGAAAGGTTGACCGATGCTCCCCGCCCCAATTCGAGCAGCCCCATCCTGTCACCCATTTCCTGGCCGCTCAGGGAAGTGAACTCCTTCAGGATCTCAACCTCAATCGGATGCACTGGCGCCAGCGGCAGCGACATCCCGGTCACCGGCGCATTGGCCACGCGGAAGTCCAGACGCCCAAACGCCGGCTGTTTCCCCCACGATCGCAGCTCCAGCGAATAGCTCCCGTTCGGAAGCTCCAGATCCACCATCCCTCGCTTCGCATCCCAGCGCGCAGGAGACGAAGAAGGCCGGCCCGCCCGATCGTAGATCTCAATCTGCACGCCCTGCCCAGGCGGTGGATTCGGCGCCGCAATCGACACCGGATACAAGCGCTGCCGGATCAGCACAATCTCCAGGTCTTTTTGCTGTCCAGGCGAAATCGTCATCTGGGCCGCCGATAGAAAATCGCTTCCTCCCGGAAAACACGCCGACGGATACCCGAATAGAGTCGCGCCCGGCGCAGGTGCCGCGAAGTGATCGTTCACCTCCATATTGCACACCACGTACAAAGCCGGCGCCTCAATCCCGTTGAACTGAAATCCACCCTCGCTGTTGGTCTCCGCCATCCCGTTCGGCATCCATCGCGCATGCCCGTCGACCACCTGACGGCGATAGGCCGTAAAGTGGATTCCCGCCGCCTCATCCCCCGTCGACAGCGTCACATGCCCGGTGAGACTTGCCGCTGGCGGGAGCGAAAACTGCATCTCCGGCATCTGCGCGCTCACCCGAATGCGATGCGTCGTATCTTCCTGCTTCTCACTAAATCCCGGCCGCCGCACCGTGATCTGCGCATAGCTCTCCGCAAGCCGAAGCTCAAATCGCCCCTCTCCATCTGTCAGCGTCGCATCAAAACCTGCATCCACCAGTGCCCGCGCAATCGGCTGCCCGGTCGCGCTGTTCACCACCACCCCGCGCACCGGAATGGTCGCCATCGTACCCTGCGCCCGCCCCGCTCCTGCCAACAGCACAAAACCCACCACTAGAGTGGCAACACGCGACTTCTTGCTGGGGAAGGTGCGGGCAGTCATGCGCGGCATATCTCCATGTATCTTCTTCGCGACCGCAATGGATAACTATCTGACGCTATCGAAAAAACAACGTCGGCAACTTGCGCATAATTTCACACCAAAAGCGCATAATGGCAAAATCAGCCCGAACCAAGTTCGCTGCATCAAGCAACAAATGAAATTCGGCGGCATCTAGGAAAGGAGCGAAGGAACAAGTCGCCCTCGAAGGGACGTGCTTGTAGTTTCACTTCTGAATCGCTGTTTCGTGACTCTCATTTCTCCTTAAATCTGCCTACGGTGTTCCTTAAAGTGCGCAAAAGTGCCGCAAATACACACTAAATTAGCGTGTAAGTTAATGATTAAACAGGTTTTATGAGAAAAATCACCCACCCCCTCCCCCCCATCCGCCATAAATTCCCCATCCCTTCGCCTTATTGTTCATGCACCTCCTGATTTCGAGCCTCCAAAAACTCGAACCAAAACAAGTTACCCTTGCCTCATGGAGCCAGTCACTCACTTCCTCACCGGAGCCTGCATCGGTCGCGCCGGCTTCAATCGCCGCACTGCCTACGCAACCGTGGCCGCGACCTTGGCCGCCGAGGCCGCCGACCTCGACATTCTGTGGAGCTTCCGCGGTCCCGTCTCGGGCCTAGCTCATCATCGCGGTATCACCCACACGCTTCTCGGCGCACCCGTCGTCGCCCTGGCCATCACCGGCCTTGTGTGGCTCATCCATCGCTCCAGCCGCGCGCACCGCAAACCAGATGCCCAGCCCATCCGCTGGTTCTGGGTCTGGCTCACGTCCTTCATCGCCGCCCTCAGCCACATTGCCCTCGACTGGACCAACAACTACGGCGTCCGGCCCTTCTTCCCCTTCAACTCCCACTGGTATTCCGGCGACCTCGTCTTCATCGCCGAACCGGTCATCTGGGGATTGCTGGTCCTGGCCCTCCTCCTCCCTGCCATCCTTGGCCTCGCCGATCGCGAAGTCGGCGCCAGCCGTACCCTCTTCCGCGGCCGCGGATGGGCCGCCGCTGCCCTCACCGGCATCGTCCTTCTCTGGTGCTGGCGCTGGGCCGAGCACGCCAGCGCCTACAACCTGGTCGCTGCCGCCGACATCACTCCCAGCCCCGTGACCCGCATCGCCATCGAACCCTACCCCACCAACCCCTGGCGCTGGCACGCCCTCCTCGAAACCGCCTCGACCTGGCAGGTCGCCGAAGTCGATACCCGCACCGGCGCCGTGGTCAGCGACTCCCATGTCGACGCCCTCTTCAAGCCCACCCGCACCCCCTCGGTCAACGTCGCCCGCAATACCTACCTCGGCGAGGTCTATCTCGACTGGTCGCAGTGGCCCGTCGTCCGCGAGATCGGCCAGCAACCCGCCCCTGGCATGCCTGCCCCCGATTTTCCCCCCACCCACCCCTGGGTTTCCGTCGAGTTCAGCGACCTCCGCTTCGCGTATTCCTATCTGGACACCAGCATGACCGGCCGCAATGACCAGAGTCTCGACCACATGCTCGCCCACTCCGGCCTAACTGGCTGGGTCTATGTCCTCGACAGCAAGGAAGAAGCCGGCCAATTCATGAATGCGCGGGAACAAAAGTAGGAAGATTCCATTCTGACCACTCGCCACTGACCAATAACCACCGTTCTTTCACCCCATCAACAGCTTTTAGTTGACCCATCCACATTTGCTCCCCAGAATGGAAAGAGCGTTCTTGTTATTTCCACCGCTCAATCTCTTAGAAATTCCTTGAGGTTTCTCATGCCCGCATATCTGCTCCTGCTTGCCGCTCTTCTGAGCCGCGTACTTCCCCACTCCGGATGGTATGGATTTACCGCCGTCGGGGGCGCGCTGCTCTACTTCGGCGCGCGCCGGTCGCCGCGGGCCACCGCATCCTGGTTGCGCTTGCTTGAGTTTGTGCTCCCGGTCCTTGCTCTCGCCGGTGTCGATTACTACCTCACGACCCACGTCTACGCCTACAGCTTCCAGTGGCAGGATTACCTGGTCACTTGGTCCTGGTACGCCGCTGCCATCGTCCTCGGCCAGATCCTGCTGAGTCGCCATGCAACGGTTTTGCGCGTTGCCTCCGCCGCACTGCTCGGCCCCACATCCTTCTTTCTCGTCTCCAACTTCTCCGTATGGGTCGGTGCAACGCGTCCCGGCGGCATGTACGCTCCGAATTTCTCCGGTCTGCTCACTTGTCTCGCTGCAGGCATTCCGTTCTACGCGCGTGATCTGGTTTCGACGGGTCTAGTCCTCACGCTGGCTTTTGGCGTACCGGCTGTGATTCACCGTTTCCACGAAAACAGGGAAGTTCCGAGCTTGCCGAGTCTCTAACTTTTGAACTAACAAAGCTAGAGCAAAATCAGAGCGACTATACCCAGCGGAGAAATGGCCAGACTGCATTTTCTATCAAGGAAAATGCTACCTCTCAAGACTTTCCCGGGTACACCTACTCTGCTTTTGCTCTAACTCCGTGGAACTTGTTCAACCATGGAATTTCTGCGGAATTGCGAAAATCCCATTTTCATTTGCGATACTGGTTTGTCATGCCAATAGCGAATTTGCAACAGGCCGCCCAACAGATCGCAGACCTCCTGAATTCGGTCATCCGACTCGGAGGACTGCGTCTTAAGTATCGTGTCAGTGCAGCGACTGCCGCGGAAACCTCCGACGCCGCCGGCGCTCAGGTTCTCAATGTTGAACTCAGTGGCCCCGACGCCCCCATGCTGACGGCGCGTGGCGGCGAACTGCTCCGCTCCCTCGAGCACATTGCCATCCAGGTTCTTCGCCTCGACGTCCGCGAACATGACCTTGTCAGTTTTGACGCTCTGAATTTCAAGGCGCTTCGTCAGCAGGAGATTCAGGCTTCGGCTGAAGCCGCCGCCGATCGTGTCCGGCAGACCGGCACGCCCTACAGCTTCCCGCCCACCAATTCTCGTGAACGGCGCATGCTCCACCTCGCCTTCAAGGGCATGGAGGATGTCGAAACCGCGTCCATTGGCGAAGGCCAGGAGCGCTACCTGGTGGTCTATCCCAAGGGCCGCACCGACCTGCCTGCTCCCATCCCGGCCATGCCGCAGCGCGGCTATCGGGGAGATCGCGACAACCGCGGCAACCGGGATGATCGGGGTAACCGCAGCGACCGCCCTCGCCGCGAATACTCGGGCGACTACAACCGTCGTTAGCTCACGAATCTTAGGGATTCTACTAGGGACCTGTAGGATGGGTTTTCGGCGACCCCGGCGGTCTATCTCGCTCCCGTAGCCCTTCCGGCCATCTCTACCGTCCGCCCCGCCCTTGGCTTCTGGCGTGATGTCTTTACTTGCTGCATGTTGGGATCGACTTTGCACACTGCGGGAACGTTCGCCATTTGCTTGGAAAACACCCGGAAGCTCACCGTCCCGGGCTGCAGCGTCGACCAGTAGCTCTTCGAACTGAGCAGCGGCCGGTGCAGCACAATCAGCTGGTTATCAAGGATCTTCACCCCGCACTCCAGGTTGTTTCTTGGCTGCAGGATCGTCTTCGCCGGATCTTTGACCGGCAGCTTCCGGTCTACGTCCCAGTTGAATGCGCACCCATAGCGTTCGGAATCCATGTAGGTCAGCTGCAGCAGCCCTTCCTGGCGCACCGTTCGCTTGGTAACATCATCCTTCACAGCCACTTCTGGCTCGGTATGCCGCACTGTCGTATCCGGCTTCAATCCGGCTTCCGCGCCGGACAGCGCCTGAAAGAAGTATGCCCAGAACGCCCGCTTGTCCCCCTCGCTGAGCACCCCGTAGCGCGGGCAATACGGTCGCACATCCCGCTCCACACGAGTCGAAGTCAACAGCTCATGCGGCAACGCCTTTTCGACAATCCCATCCCAATCTGGGTCCCAGGTGGGGCCGCCGAGCTCTTCCCGCTTCTCTGCAATCGGGGTGGGTGGCGCTGGCTTCAGTTCCGGCTGTCTCGCCGAAGCGACCACCACCGGCGGCTCCGGCCTCCGGCAGCTTGGAAACGCCACGAAGCTGGATAAACCCGTCAAAATCAATAGATATCGAAATCCTGAAATACGCATCGTGCACCGTCCCAGAAACTGAGATGCGCGCTTTTCCGGTCAAATCAAGGGTGTTACCGAAGATTCGAAAGGTCACCTCCGTCCAAAAGCCATGCGATCGCTACTTTTTGCCGCCGCTCCACTCCAGGTACGATTTCCAATCCGCCTGTCCTGGCATCCTCATCTGGAACTTGCCGGCCATTACGCCATCGTCCAGGGTGTACACCAGCTGGAACTGTGATCCCGGCTGCCCGGAATCCGTCAAAAACACCGCAGTGTGCGGCTTGGGCGTGGATACGCTGTAATGAATCACGTGACCTTCGTTGTCGAAGTAGATCGCTTGTAGGGGCTGACCCGGTCCCTCCGCATAGACATACAGCAGGTCTCCGTGCTCGCAATCAAAGCTGGACGGACCCTTGCAGTCGGCTGTCTTGCTGTGCCGAGCAAGGATGTGTCCGCCCAACTCCCGCTGAAAGCTGTAACCGCCGGCAGAAGTTGCCCCGCTACCCTGTCCCTTGGCATCCCAGTTCCCCTCGAGAAAGGCAAGAGGTTTGAGAGGATCCGCGGATGCGGTCGCGGAGGATGGCGCCTCTGCCCGAATGCGGGCGAAGCCAGAGCGAGAAGGACTGCTAGTAGAAATTTCATTGGTCCGTTCCTTTCAAGTGGGCGGCAAATTCGCGCATTCGTTCTTCAAACTCTTGAGATGTGAGGATATCGTTGACGTTTGCAAATGCCCATACGCGGGCCACTTGTAGGAGCCGAGGAATGCTCCTGGCTGCAGCTTGTTCACTTCGACGTTCCTGCTTCTGCATCGAGCGCTTTGAGTTTGTCTTTGGCGTCCGTGTTGTTGGGATCCTTCTCGATCGCCTTTTGATAGTTTTCGCGCGCCAATTGCTTGTCGCCAGACTTGGCGTATGTCTCTGCCAGATGCGCGTAGGCTCCGCTCGAATCGGGAAAATTCTGCACGTTGAGCTTGAGCAGTGTGATGGCTTCGGCCGAGTGACTATCGCCCATCAGCCGGTCGCCCCAATCACTCATGACACCCTCGTCGATCTTGAAGTCCGCCTTCTCCTTTTTCATCGCAGAGTAGATCTCAAAGGCGTGCTCGAAGCCTTGTCGTCCGATCTCAGCACGGAAGCCATCTAAAGAAGCGGGCACACCTTTGGCAGCACGATACTTGACGGTTAGAAAATGTGATGGAACGCCATTCTCGGCCGGCGTCTTCTTGAGAAAGGCGAGAGCTGCAGCGTCATGCTTCAGGTACGCGTCGAGAAAGCTGAGCGTGTACCGGCAGATCCAGGCATAGCCGGCGATGCCGTCTTCGCGGGTGTAGTCGGCCTTATGATCTTCGGGATACTCCTTCCATACCTCTTCGTTACGCTGGTACATGGAACTGTGTTCGGTGTGAACGAGAGCCAGGTCGTGGACAGAGACAAGATCGCCGTGGGTCCATGCGTTGAGAGGATTGGGGCCGGTCTGGTCGGGCTTGGCGTGGTGCAGTTCGATGTTTTCGAGCGGGATTTCGCCTTGGGAAAAGTAGAGCAGAGGGATGGTCATTTCATCGGGATGAACGTCGCCCGCCTTCTGGATAAGGCCCGGGTAATAGCGCATGGAGCCATCAAGGTCCACCAGTGCATCGATCCGCGAATCGTGCCCGGCGGCGAACAAGTTGGAGATTCCTCCCCAGGAAAAGCCCGCAACCGCAATCTCTGCCATGTCGACGTTGGTCAGTGTCCGGGCATAGCTGATGAGGAAGGAGATGTCCTGAGCCTGGGCATGGATACCGGTAAGGTCGTTGGTCATGCCGCGAGTGGTTGCGCCCATGTCAGGGCTGGCGATGACCACGTATCCATTGCTGGCCAGGTATTCGCAGAGGTCAGCATTCTCCCACGACATTGCGGAGAAGCTTGGCGCATAAACCACCAAGGGGAAACGGCCAGCTCCCTCGGGCGCATCACGCCGTGCCCACATGGCGTCTTTGAGCGTCGGCGTCATGCTGGCGATCCAGTCTTTGTAATCCTGTGACATATCGGGGTTGCCAAAGCTGGTTTCCGTTGCTGCGAGCTGGCCATAGTCGCCTACCGTCATCGGGCTTTTCGAGGTTGCCTGTGAGGGGTACCAGATCAGCGTCTGAAGAGGGCGGGCACGCTCGCCCGTGTAGGGCTTTCCGAGGTCGTCGAGGGCAGGACGATAGACGCGCGAGTAGTCGTACTGTTCCACAACCTTGAGGCCTACCGGGAAAGGACCTGGTTTCGCCGTAAAATGGAAGGGCGTCTGGGCACAGGCGAGGGAAGAGAAGAGAAAGACGGCAAGTCGAGCGACGGTCAAACGCATCTGCGGCCTCCTGGGAATCTGGTATCGAGAGTACATCCTTGGCTGCGTATCCAAGGCCTTGTCGCACGAGGAAGTTGCCTCGTTTGTCCAGGCGCGTGTGCAACAATACCGCCCATGCACTCTGCTCTTTTGCGCCTCTCCTCCGCCCTGCTTGCCCTCTCGTTTACCACCACGATTCATGCCCAGAAACGGCTGGTGTTGATTGACCAGGATGGGTCGGGGCCAGGTGGTTCCAACCAGATGGCCATGATGGTGCTGCTGCAGTCGCCGCAGGTCGAGGTGCTGGGCATCACCATGGTGACTGGCAATGCCTGGCGTGATGAAGAGACAGCGCACACGTTGCGCATGCTGGAGCTGATAGGCCGCAGCCATGTGCCGGTGGCCAAAGGAGCGGTCTTCCCGCTGGTGCGCACACAGGAAGCGACGCGGCTGGAGACCGCGGTGTTGGGCCAAGTGAGCTGGCTGGGTGCGTGGGGCGGGGGGCCGACGACGCTGGTGGATGCCAACGGCGTAGTGGCCGGGGCCAAGCCGGACCACTCGGTGATCAATCCCAACGCACATGGGCCGTACGAGATTCCACCTCTGCCGGAAGGCGCGCCGATGACCAAGGCCATCGACGAGGATGCCGTTCACTTCCTGATTCGGCAGGTGCATGCGCATCCGCATGAAGTCACGATCTATGCTGCTGGCCCCTTGACCAACATTGCGCTGGCGTTGTCGATTGATGCGCAGTTTGCGGAGCTGACCAAGGGCATCGTGATCATGGGCGGAAGCCTGAATCCGGAGACAACAGATCCCGAGTTTGCCGAGAGTCCGCGGCATGAGTTCAACTTCTGGTTCGATCCGGAGGCGGCGCACATCGTGCTGCGCGCTGCGTGGCCGCGCATCGACCTGACGACGGTCGATATCTCGATCAAGGCGCGGTTTACGCAGGCCATGCTGGACGCCATCAGCAAGTCGAAGAATCCTGCCGCGCAATACATCGCCAAGTGGTCGCAGGAGCGCTACTACCTTTGGGATGAGCTGGCGGCTGCGGCGTGGCTCGATCCGTCGATCATCACGCGGGAGAAGGTGGTGCGGATGGATGTCGATATCCTGCACGGTCCGGAATCTGGCAACACGCTGACGTGGACCGAGCAGTTGCGGCCAGAGATTCCATTGCAGAAGGTGCATGCGCAGTTGGATCTGGACCTGCCGAAGTTCGAGAAGATGTTTGTGGAGCTGATGTCGGCAAGTGCGCGGTAGATTCGTGACCGGGTCAATGCAGGATGCGGTGAGACAGTGAGCGGTCGCCTAGAATCGCTGCATGGACGCGATACTGGACGACGATCCTCTGCAATGGTTTGATGCCTGGTTTGAGGAAGCACGGAGGTGCGAGCCGAACGATCCCAATGCGGCCGCGTTGGCGACGGCGACGGCCGATGGAAGCCCAAGCGTGCGCATGGTGCTGATGAAGCCGGTTGGCGATCGGCGCTTCTGCTTCTTTACCAATGCGGAGAGCAAGAAAGGCAGGCAGCTGGCCGAGAATCCAAAGGCGGCGCTGTGCTTTCACTGGAAGAGCTTGCGGAGGCAGGTTCGTGTGGAAGGAAGCGTCGCGGAATTGAGTGCGAGCGACGTCGATGCGTACTTTCACAGCCGTTCACGGCAGAGCCAGATAGGCGCGGCGGTTTCCGAGCAAAGCCGGATTCTCGGCAGCCGCGAGGAATTGGAAGCGAAGGCGCGGAGTTTTGGCGAAGCGCATCCTGATGCGATTCCGCGGCCGAAGTATTGGCGCGGATTCGAGCTGCAACCGACGGAGATTGAGTTCTGGATCGATGGCGCGTTTCGGCTCCATGATCGGTTTCTGTTTACCTGGAGTGATGGAAGCTGGAGCCGAATTCGGCTTTATCCCTGAAAGGCAGGCTTGACTGAACTGCTTGCGCGGAGTCGCTGAGGAACCTCGGAGAAGTGAGAAGTACGAAGTTCAGTACTGGCTAAAGGCGAATAAAGAGCGTAAGTAGGGGGAGGGGGGAGGGG
>Ga0073928_10009764_pt1 | contig 11589 bp, 10 predicted proteins | sample PaiPotPPA55metaG_FD_76969 | JGI IMG/M metagenome (GOLD analysis project Ga0073928, IMG submission 76969) | Iron sulfur acid spring bacterial and archeal communities from Banff, Canada, to study Microbial Dark Matter (Phase II) - Paint Pots PPA... ...
AACCCATCGTCATGTCGGTCTTCTGCACCGCCCATTTGTCGGCGCGGCCGTTGTCGATCGCGCCATGCGTGGTCGCCCAGGTATGCGGCAGCCCGCCAATACATTGCGCGTTGACGGCCGGGTTCGTCGTGTCGTAACGGAATGGGGTGATGGTCTGGGCCTGATTCTCCTGACGCGGCTGGAACCATACCGGCAACCCATTTGGAAGCGTCACGGGGAAGCGGTCGTTATACCCTCGCACGCCGCTAAGGTGTCCAAGGTAATGATCGAACGAGCGATTTTCCTGCATGAACACGACAATATGCTCTACGTCGTTGATCGTGCCGGTAACGGAATTCGGCTCGATCGCCAGCGCCTTGCGGATCGAGTCCGGAAAGAGCGATGCTGCAGCGCCGGCACCGGCCAGGCTGGCGGACATTTTCAGAAAATCGCGGCGGCTCTTCGTGACCATGCGCTTACCTTTTTTATGTTCTATGGGGAGTGATTGGCCGCTCGCGCGCCCCGAGGGCGACAAGCGGCCGTTTCAACAAAGTATGGATGCAGTTTTCAGAACGTTCAGGATGACGAAGCAGGTGTGGCGGCCGGCGGACAGCTCATCTTGGCCGATACGGATGCACCACCGCACGCCGATTGACTGGGGGAATCCGAACTACCGCAGGCGGACAGCAACAGTCCGGGAAGTATCGACGCGACTATGAGCGCGCAGAGTCGAAGTTTCGACGTTTGCATGGCTTTCTCAGGAGGGATCGGAGTGAACGGATACGCTCGGCACGTACCCATTGATGCGGTACACCTAAACGATGGCGCTGAGAATACAGACGGTTTATGACAGCTCGTTGGAAAGGATTGAAAAGATAAGATAAGGATTGCCGAGGGCGGATGTCCTGGATCAGCTTCGATTCGGGGTGATGCCAGTTAGGGATTCCGAGTCCGGCTCCGGCTCCCGAAAACACTCACCGATGAAGGTTGATGACGTCAGAGCGACGGTTCTATCAAGCAGTTTTCGAGCGCGAAGTCCCTAAACGTATCCGGTATCAAGGTGAGCTGATACGGGAGCCGGCCTGGAGCGCGGTCAATCGCTCCGGCGGGCCTCGTTTTGCACGCAGGTTTAATCTGGACTCCATAGCAGATCGGGAATTTGAATGTGCAGCGGAATGGGTGTCAACAGACCAAGGTCCGTCGACCTTATGCGTGCCGGGATTGGAGACGATTGAAGCGCTTCAGACAGAGCACACGATATTGTCTACGGTTCGACATCACCCGCGAACTCGAGCGGCGCGAGAACCAGCGGCTCAATGTCTGTGCCGAGATGTCACCAAAATCGGACTCGTAGCTGAAATCCTATCGTGAAGGGCAGATCGCTGGAGGGGATGGGCGGAATCAGAATGATGTTCGCGCCAATACGGCCGTACTCCGCCATGATGACCGGCGCGAGGACCGGACCCAGTTTGTGATCGTGGCCTATGCCCCATTTGCCATAGTCGTATCCCGATATCAAACCGCCCATTGCAGCCAGCCGGACGTAACCCCAATGCGCGAATTCCGGCGCCCAGACACCACCGCCATAAAACGAAGGGGCGGTAAGCGAGTTTCGAAAGTAGCCGCCTGTCAGCGCCCATTGCGGAGCAACCCAGCATTCAACGCCAATACCGGGGTTGAATTGATCAAAGTGTTTTTTGGGATGGACGTGATACGAACCGATCATCGCGTCCGCCCATAAGCCGTCGCTGCAAATCTCGGCGGCCGAGACCTTCGATGTCACTCCCAATGCCATCAGGGCCGCCAGCATGAGCGGAACATGGATATTTTTTGAGACAGTCGCTGACGTTTTCATTCGGCTCAAACCTGTACGTTTCGCCGTCGCGGTCTCGCCGACCACGCCTTTTTATATGAAGTTCGAGCGGAACTTTACATGAACGTCATGTGCATTTGTGTGAAATTGGGGAACGAGTTTTTAAGAACACGAACCGACAGTGGGTTTGTTTCTTTAGCTAACTCTTCCGGTTTCGATCGATTTGATCGAGGATCGACACAGGTCGTTGTTAACTTGTACTTCGCTAAGTTCGACATCTCTGAGTACCGATAAATGAAACGCGGAGGTGCGCCGTCTGCGGTTAGCGTGATCAGAGCCGCATCGACTTAGCTCAGGGCCCGCTACCCGTGCCTGGAACTTGATGCGCATAAAGTTTCCCGGCAGCCCACCGTCAAGGCGGGGAACCGGCGGCAGGCAAGGGTTTTGTTTTCGAAACGCCGAACGCACAAAAATTTGGCTTCGCACCTGGTTCGCATAAGAGGCTGGACGACAGTTCAAATCTGGCCGGACAGTTCAAAAGCCAACAGGCATTTCCAACAAACCGCTTGTCTACCACCAGTCAGTCGGAGCATAAGAACCGTTCACGGTCACGAAGGAAGCGCAAAAGGCCGTTCCAACTCGCATTGGAACGGCCAATCGTTTCAAACGGAACGCCTAGTGCGCCGGATAGCCCGCTAATCGCAGCAACCAGTCTCAACCGTTCAATGTTTCTTGAACGCATCCTTTACGTCTTCGCGCGCGTCACCAATGCCTTTTTGCACCTTCCCGGCTGCCTGCTGCATATCGCCCTTGGCTTCCCGGGCCTTGTTGCCCGTTACCTTGCCAACGGCCTCGTTGACTTTGCCCTTGACTTGATTCGCCACGCCGTCCTTCTGATCCTTGTTCATCTTGATCTCCTTTCATATTGAAGCGCGAGTCCCGATTTCGCGGGAGTCGCGGCACCATGTCAGGGAAAGCGCCCTGAACCGGTACCAGAATGGCGATTTCGACCGCAGCAGAACAGCCGCGCATGTCTGATTCCCACGTAAGCGGAATCGCACATACGCGCGCGACGCTCAGCGCGACGCTAGAGGAACATTGCGATAACTACTGTATGTTTGTACAGTACATACCTTGGCGCAATGGCATGAATGGAGGAGACAGCAATGGACTTCGACGAAGATCGTATGGACACCCCCGAATTTGCACGCGTGGTGCGCGACCTTGAACGAATCACGCGCGACATAGCCGCGCGCTATATCGTGCAAGGCGTGCCCCTGACCTGGCGGCTGTTGCTCGCAATTGAGGCTGAAGCGCTCGCAGATCTGGGTTTTGCGGGGCGACATGAATCCGCACTGCGTGCACTGTTCGCGCGCCCGGACGACATGGCTTTTCCTGAAACCGATGACCTCGTGGATTTCGGGGCATCGAATGCATTACCACCGGTGTTTGTATTTGCCGTCGATGCCTACGACTGTGCGGCGCGTGCTGGACATCCCGAACTGGCAATAGCTGTTGCACATTGATAGCTGACCAGGCGATCGAGTGAGCTTCGAGCACGGCCGCCGGAGAATCGGCGGCCGTGCCCTTGCCGATGGCCATTGAAGTTTGCAGCGAAACTCCAATGCACAAATGCCGGGCCGCGGTTTATGCGCCGGTTGCCGCACGCCCATTACAAGGATGCCGGCGCCTGTTACTCGCATCTGTCACTCATCACGCAATAGCGCGCCGGTGCTCAACAAGCCAAGCGTTCAAAGGCGGTGCAATGGACATTGCTTCGAACTATCGCGTAATCTCCTATCTGGCAAATTCACAACTAACGGATTGACAAGTCAATGACTGCCCCCGCCGAAAGCCACGGGATCTTCGATCACGAGCGCGCCAACTGGTACGCCGATCCGCGTAGCGCGTTCGACTCATGGATGGCGAAACAAGCATTCAAGGCATCGTCCGCCGACGTGTACCGGGCTCAATGGGGACTCTTCCTCGAGTGGCTGACAGTCAAGCGCGTCAATCTCCGCACCGTTGATAGGCTGGCAATCGAACAATTCGTCACCCAGCTGGAAATCCGAAAACCACAACGCGTTCGTTATCTGCGCCTTATCGAGCGGGTACTCGACCACGTGCGCGAGATAGAAATGGCATCGACGAACCCGGCTCGCTTCATCGCCCAGGACGGCGAGGCTTCGTGGCGAGATGCCCGGGAAAACGAGCCAACAGGATTTCTCGCCCACGGTGAACGAGCAGCTCTGATCAGTTATCTTTTTTCCGCGATCGGTGATTTACCGGCAGGGCAGCGTTGGCGGGAGCGCCGTGATCGTGCGCTGGTCGGCACATTTCTGGGCGGTGGTGTCAAAACGGGCGAAGCAGCAGCATTGACCGTTAGTAACTATGCATGGAGTCAGCCATGGTTAACCATCGAGGCGACGAATCCCCCGTTGAATAGGGAAACCCGGCTCGCGCCATTCGCAATCGCACTACTCGACAATTGGGTCAGTGAGCGCAAAACAGTGCGGTTACTCGGCAATCTTCTGTTTCCATCCGCTCCGTCCGGGCGCCCGATGCATAAGGCGACGATGCTGCGCGCCGTCGATGCCGTGATCGAAGCCGCGGGCATTGCCAATTCCCGAACGGCGCGCGCCAGCCCGCAAACCTTGCGGAACACATTCGCCGCCGAATTATTCGAAAGTGGCACGGCACCCGAGCGCGTGGGCCAATGGCTGGGGTTCCAACAGCAGATCTCGGCGCACCGGTTGCATCGAGCATGGCAAAACTGGACAGGTGAGGAAATACGGGAGCGCGATTTAGCGGAGGCCCAGGAAAGCGGCCCCCAGGAAACCAACGGATTCGAATAGCGTTCACCTCCCGAAAAGTCTCACCTCTCGGTTTGCTCACTGGCGTCGACCCTATCGGCGGACCGAAAGCGGGCCACCGCAAGCAGCCTGGACAAAGCTGTCCCCGACGAGCGCTCACAATCCGGACAGGACAACTCGAACTCGTCATCGTGCTGCGCAAGTTCGGGCTCGCCGGTGACGCACGTGGGGCAGCGGGCCGGCACCATGACAAAACCATCGATGTCCGTTCCCAAAGTCCGGATTTCCTCCATGGATAACCGTCCTTCCTCAACCATGGTGCAGATCAGCCGGGCGACGTTTTCGCTCGTTCCGCTTCGTCCGAGCAGCGCGTCGCGCTCAAGGGCCAGCATGTCGAGTTCGTCCGACTGCTCGCGAATTCTCAATTCCAGCCGATCCGCGCGCGCCTTGGCAATGCTAAGTTGTTGAATAAAATCGAATTCCTTCTGGCTTGCCTGACGTACACCCGCTTGATAGGTCGCAGCCATGCCACGCAGGGAGTCAAGTTCCACGAGCATTGGCTTCACCCGCCGCTCGGCCTCGCTGATTGCATCCTTGATCTGTTGCGCGTAATGCTCGGTGTTGTGCCTCAGTTCGCCGTTTAACGTATCGACGCGGTCGCGTAGCGTGGCGTTGGCTGTTTGTTCTGTTTCAAGCCGTTGAGTCAGCGCGGCGTGTTCGCTCTCCAGCCGATGAATCGATGCATGCAGGCTGCTTTGCGCCTCCAGTTCGCGGCCACGAAGCGAACCCAACTCAATCTCCAGCGAGGAACTACGGGCTAATGCCGTATCGGCACGCGCTTCACTGCGGCGAAGCGCCTCTTCCACCGTTGCACAACGCACTTCGGCATCGCGAAGCCGGCCCATTGCCGCATCAATGTCATCTTTTGCTGCGTGGCGCTCGTCTTCCAGCGATCGAATCGCAAATTCCTGCGCTTCCTGGAAAAGCTGGCCAAGCAGTTCGCCGGCTCGTTCCTGCAGTCCTTCCGGAATCGCTCCACCTTCGATACGAACGCGCGACGCGGATCTGATCCGTGCCCAGAATGTGTCGATATCTTTTGGAATATCGCTTGCGCTACCGGTTTGTGTCAGGTCTCTGACGGTGGCCATTGAAGGGCGGATGCCGAAATCGAAGAAAAGCCGCTTGCACGCATGTTGCGACAGATCCTGCCGACGCGCACCATTGGTCCGCATCGCAGCAAGTTCCGTCCGCAGCGCGAGACGTTCTGCGTCATTCATGGAAAGCTCCAAGTCAATTTCGTTCGTATAATAATACTTTACGTATCAAATGCTACATGTTTAGATTGAACGGATGAGCCAGCGGTCGTCCCTACTCTTTTTCTAGCGGAATAGTCGATATCACACAAGCGCCGCAGTGGCATCCGTGAAACATGTCGAGGTTAATCCCTCAAGCTGTTGATTACTAGCATCTTTTTCAAACTTACGCCTTTCTGCTGATGTTCCACGGAGTCTTTGTTTCACGGTTCTCTTTCCTGGATCACTCGGCTGCTTGAGAGTATTAGAAGTAAACACCTTTGAACCCTAGTTAAAGACGTTAACGCCACGGGAAAGCCTTACCAGATAAGGCTTTCCGAGCTGATTGGTGAGTGTCTGCGGGATAGAAGGTGAGAGAACACGGGGGCGATCGGTGTATAGGTTCGGGACCTAGCGTGAGGAGTCACGGGAGCAAGCGTGAGCGAGTTCGGGAGACAGGCGTTTTAGGAAGGTGAGGAAATACAGGGGCCATTCAGACGATGGACCATACACAGCAGTGCGGTGCACTTCCGATTGTCAATCTGAGCAGTGAGCGTTTGCAGGATAAAGAAAATCGGAAAATTTCAATCAAAAATAGGTAATTATTACCTATAGGTGAGACTTTGCAGGGGCCAAACCGGTTGCAGGGTGAGACTATCCGGGCGTGAGCGGCTCGGAGGCCTTAGTTTGCAAAGCGAGCAATCCCTCCACGGTGAGGAAATACGGGAGAGCTGCGTGGCTCGGTTCGAGCCCTCCCATTTTGACGATGTTGCTGGTTTTAAGGGATATTTCGGGCGAACTGGGATAACGGTGAGGTTTTTCGGGAGCAGTTTGAGGGCACTCCTGGACCGCGTCAGCAGTATTAGCGATTCTCAACGGTGAGGCTTTTCGGGAGGGTATCGTTTCCATCCTAAGGCTTGAGGATCTAGTTCAGCAGATACCTTATCAACCAATGTTGGATTAAGTATCTGATCTAAAAAGATTTTTCACGAACTCAATGCGCTTATATCGCGACAAAGGTGAGTGTTTACGGGAGTGTTGGTCTGGCGTGCGAGGCTGTCTTCGCTGTGTTGAAAAGAGGCAAAGGTGAGCTTTTACAGGACCACATTTAGCTGAGTTTGGGTGCGGAGAGGGGTTCCATCGCGCTGAAATCGAGCAAATCGTCCGTTTGTGAGCCTAAAGGTGAGTGTTTGCGGGGGCTGGTGGGGGTCATCTATCGATGCAGCTACCTGCGCGAAAGTTTAAAGGTGAGGTTATGCGGGACCGCGGATGTGAGGTGAAGAACCCTGTTTTGAAACGGCAACTTGGCGGAATAGGGCTCTCCGGCGGGTCTAAGGTGAGCTTTTGCGGGATCAATTGCGCGGCAACTGGCGTGCTATCGAGGGTTAAAGCTTTGATAACTCGACGATTACCGCAATTTCTCTGCGTTTTCGTGAGTTTTTGCTGCGCAGGGAGAATTTCGTAAAAACGACAGGGACGCGTAAAAAAATTTCAGGTGAGGAAATACGGGACCAGGTTTGAAGCACCTTGATGCGACTCCGCAAACGCCCAATCCGTTTACCCGCATGGCACGGGGCATAAATGAGATGAGGCGTGGCGGTGAAGGTGAGAGTTTTCAGGAGCGCACCTCAGTGAGTTTTGTGTGTGACATCCCCTTCACCGCTGCAGGGTGAGTGCGCACCTGTAGACGAGCTTCACCGTCATGAGTATGCTTTCCCAAAATTCTCCTGACTCCAGCATGGCAACCAAACGCGCGAAGAAGACCGATATAGTGAGTCCGAGTTCGGCTGAGCTGCGAAAAGCCGTCGAAGCCATCGCTATCCAGCCAAAAAGCGGCAAGATCACGCTTTTGACTCGCAAGTTATTCAACGTGCTGCTCGCTGTCGCTCAGCAGGCGGATGAATCCGGGGACACTTATCGCGCGCTGTTATCGGACATTGTCGCGAATGCGGCGTTCGATTCCAACGATACCGCGCTGGTGAAAGAGCATTTGCGCCGCATGGTGTCGGTGCAGGTTGAGTGGAGCACAGGCACCTCGAGCCTGAAGCCTGGGCGTAAGTGGGGCATATCGACGTTGATCGCAGACGCCGAAATTCTCGAAGACCCTGCCACGCGTCGGGTGTGGGTCGAGTTCTCCTTTGCACCGAAGATCAAGAAAAAGCTGCTCGACCCGGTGCAATATGCACGCTTGAGCCTGCAGTTTCAAAGTCAGCTCCGCAGCAGCGCTGGCCTCGCGCTGTACGAAATCTGCGTACGCTATTTGACGAATCCGAGCCATCTCACGATGCGCGAGACGTGGGAATGGTGGCGGCCGATCCTCTCAGGAACGCCTGACACCGAAGCGGGCGACGAAGCGAAGCGCGAGTACAAATATTTCAAGCGCGACTATCTTCGGCCCGCGATTGCCGAAGTTAATGCCGTTACCAACATTTTTGTCGAACTGATCGAGCATCGTGAAGGTCGGCGCGTGGCTGAAATTCAGTTTCGCGTAACTGAGCGCAAGCAGCCAATGCTGGCACTCGATGAACATCCGAACGTCTTCGACAGTACGCTGGTCGACCGCATGGTCAAGATCGGGATTCCGTTGAAAGATGCGCAAACGCTTTACGCGGACAGCGAGGAAAACCGGATTCGGGCAGCGTTGCAAATGACTGAGCAGAGAATGCGGAGCACGTCGCTGCCCCCGGTACGAAGCGCCGCCGCACTTTTCAAGGACGCTTTGAAGAAAGGTTATGCGCCGCAGCTCGAAGCGTTGCCGGCGGCGGCTCCAGCGAAAACCAGCGGAGCACCGGCCGACGACCTGAAGGCGCGTTTGCTGAGCGAATACTCCGTGTTTCGCAGGAAGGAAGCACGTGCGTTGTACGAGGAACAAGGTGAGTCTGAACGGGAGCTGGCGCGTCAGACCTTCGAGGAAGATGTATTGCCGGAACTCGGTGCCCACATGCGCGACGATTGGCGCAAGCGGGGCCTGGATTCAAAGATGGGAGAAACCTCGTTTTTCGACTGGCTTGCACGGAAAACGTGGGGAGAGCCGACTGACGGTGATCTGCTGGCTTTTACGTTGAATCAAAGCCGAGTCGCGTGAGGCCTCGATAGAGGGACGGCTTGTCGCTGCGCTGTCCCTGCTTTCGTTTGCCCGTTTGCCGCTATCCCGCTTGCTTTATCGCTTTACCGTATCCGCTTGCAGTATTTTCTCTATCTGTTGAAGAATGTCGTCGCGTTTGTCTTTCGACAAACCACGCAAGCGCAACTCCAGCCTGTCGTCCCCATACGTCTTGAGATCACCCACGGCTAGCCCGTCCAGCTTGATTTCCAAGCGTTGCGCGTAGCGTTGACGGCCCGCGGGCTTCGGTGTTTCTTGTGCGCTTGCACGGCCTTTCACAATGTCGGCGACTTGCCGTGTACTTAGGTCATCCGAGGCAATCTTGTTGATCAACCGCAAGGTCGCATCGGCGCCGCGTGCCGTATGAAAGCGTGAAACCTGGTAAGCCATGTTGGACCCGAACCTATCTGGACGGGCGACCATTTCATGCATGACGTTCTCGGGTAGCTTGGCGATAGCTAAAGCGACGGCGATTGTTGATTCGTCCAAGCCTAGGTGGTCAGCGAGTTCCCGCTGACTCTGGAAGTGCTTTTCATCGAGGAAACGCTTCCAGACGATGGCGTTATCGAAGACGGTTTGCGAGTCCCGCTGTACGTTCAGGTCATAACCCAGCTTGTAGCTTTCAATACCAATGGGAAGGTCGATGACGATTGCCTTCACCGTTTCCTTGTTGGCTTCCTTCAGCGCCCGCACGCGTCGGCCACCGTCGCTGACGAAGAAAGTGCCGGGGTTTTCGTGATCGGGGATCACGTGAATCGCTTGCTGTTGGCCCTGTTTCGCCAGATTGACGGCCAGTTCTGCGATGGACGCCTTCAGATAGAAATGTCTGGGGTTGAATGGGCTCGGCTTGATTGCCTTTAGCGGCAACTCAATGACCTGGCCATGTACGTATCTGTTTTGCCGGCGCCACGCCTTGAACTGTTCCGACTCTTGCGTCGCTGGGTCAGCGTGAAACTCTTCTTCGGTGTAAGCGCTGGAACGGCCGGTGACTTGCTTGTCGTTGCCAGCCTCTTGATTGACGATTTCGTCGATAGCGTTGATCCGATCAAGGGCCGTGCGCTTTTCGCTGCTGGTGGTATCCGGCCGGGCTTTAAAGCCTTTTGCGAACTGGGTAGGTTTCATTCAGGATCCTTTATGCGCATAAAGTCAGGGAAGCATGGCGAGAACTTCGTCTGCGCACGCACGTATTTCAATGGCAGCCAGTCGCGCTCCCCGGTCGCTCATCTGAAGTACCGTCTGCCCTAGCGCCATTGCCTGCTTGTAGCACTCTCGGGTCGGAATCTGCGTTTTCAGCAAAGGAAATCCCAATTCTTCTAACGCACGCTTCAGTTCGCGCGTCAGCATGCGTTTTTCCTCGGTTTTGTTGAGGAGAAACACGGCGCGCAGATCTTCATTCATGACCTGTGCTTGCTGAATGAGTTTGACGAGGCCCACGCTGGACCAGTAGTCGGCGGGCGATGAGGATGTCGGGACAATCGCAACCGTGGCTGCGAGGAGGACGACGCCCGAAACCTTTTCCGTAATGGAGGGCGGGCAATCGACAACGATGATGTCGTAGTCGTTGACGAATTTCTTGATCTCTCGATGAATCTGGGCCCCTGCTTCCGACAGGTTCACGATAGGAAACGGGATGCCGCTGGCCTCGTCGGACGCAGCGCTGGCCCAGTGAACCAGCGTGTTTTGCCCGTCTGCGTCGACGACAAGCACCCGCTTTCCTTTCTCGTGAAACGCCGCGCCTAGATGCATTGCTATCGTGCTTTTCCCTACTCCGCCCTTCTGTTGCGTGATTGCAATGATTTCAGCTGCCACGTTTTGCTCCCAAATTTAGCTTTGCGAATTTTACATTGAAAACTCAATTTTTCTAGAGATAACTCAGCTAGTTGGCCTTTTGGCCGGGTTTTCGCGGGGTTTATGCGCATAAAGTGTGGTGGGCGCGGGTTGCTCGGTCTCGACCCCATGATGTTGTCCAGCATTGAAGATACGGATGGGCTGGCTAAGAGTGTGAAGTAGCGCAGCGTAGATCTCCGTGCCGCGGTCCAGCTATCTATGTTTGGTCTGCGTGCTAGCGCGATTCGTGTCGATCCGGGAGCAATTCATGCCCTGAGCACCAGTCAGATTGATGGGGAAAAACTGGTCTTGGTCTTGGTCTTGGTCTTGGGTCGAAGCTCTGTAGTCTGTTCTCCGGGTATTTCCGTAGCGCGTCGGCGTCCTCAACTTTGGCAGGAACGTGAGCCTTGGTCCCGGCATCGCCTTTTTCAACTCGATAGTCTTTTATCCGTGGCGCAGCCCGCGGGAGTTCGGCCCCTCCTGCTCACAACAAATGTCGTGCGATCTCTATGGCTCGGCTGAAAACGTCGGGTATCAAGGCGCAGCGTCGGACTCCATGCGAATTGAAGTTCATTTTTGCCGCAACCACCGCAGCCGTGGCTGCGGTGGTTGCGGTGGTTGCGGTGGTTGCGGTGGTTGCGGTATGGGAGCAAGCAACGGGGAGCAAGCAACGCCGAGCCGAGAAACGTACCGAGCCGAGAAACGTACCGAGCCGAGAAACGTACCGAGCCGAGAAACGTACCGAGCCGAGAAACGTACCGA
>Ga0073928_10009765_pt1 | contig 11589 bp, 6 predicted proteins | sample PaiPotPPA55metaG_FD_76969 | JGI IMG/M metagenome (GOLD analysis project Ga0073928, IMG submission 76969) | Iron sulfur acid spring bacterial and archeal communities from Banff, Canada, to study Microbial Dark Matter (Phase II) - Paint Pots PPA... ...
CCGGCCAGCATCGCGCCGATGGCTACAAGTTGCAGTGTGCGCCCGCTCATAAATGATTCCTCGAATGCCCCGTCGGTCCGCGCAGCGCCCGGGCTGGCGGGTTAAGAACTGTTACTTTATGGCAAAGACCGATCCATCGCCAAGTCGAAAAGCATGGCCTTTTCCTGATAAGCCTCCATCAGCGAGCGGCGCGCTTCCTCGTCGTTCGGATTGGCGGCGACCACGCCCTTGGCGTCTTGAATGTATTCGTTCACGTGCCGGAGGTTGTCGGCGTACTGCGCCTGCATGGCGGGCGTCAGTTGGGCGACTTCCTGCAACAGGTCGGCGTCGTTCAGTCCGGCAATCGCCGCATCAGAAGGCTCCGTCACTGGCGCGATGTCGCGGGCGACTGGCTCAGCCGGAGAGTGCTGGCGAACATAGATGCCCAAGGTGAGCAGCAGGACTGCGGCGGCGGGGGCTAGCCAGCGCGCCCATGCCCAACGGCTACTGAGGGAAGGCAGGAGAGAACCGTTTGACCGCTGAGGGCGAATCAGTCCCTCCTGGCGTAACGCAATTTCGATGGAATTCCAGACGCGGGGACTGGGTTCCTCCGCGGCACGCAGGTCCGTTGCCGCGGAAATAATGAGATCCAATTCCGCGACCAGAGCGGAGCACTCCGGGCAGCTCTGGAGATGATTCCACTGTTCCGTACTCTTGGCGTCTTCGATCTCCGCCAGGCTCGCTTGCAATTCAACGCAATTCATACCGCTCTCCCCAAGCTTCTGCTGAATCAGTGTAATGCCAATCCACAGCAGCTTGCAGTGTTACGCCTCTGCCAAGGTTACTGCCCGTGTCCAGTCTGCGCCGGATCACTTGTACTGATCTGACTTTCCGCTTCGTTTGCTGCTCGGCTCGCGAGGCTCAGGATTTGTCCGCCTTTTCGGCTCGACTCATCTTGAGCAGATCGCGCAGCTTCATCCGTGCTTTGTGCAGTTGCGACTTGCTGTTACCGATTGAACAACCGACGATGGTTGCAATTTCATTATGTTCGTAACCTTCAACGTCGTGAAGAACAAAAATCGTTCTGTAGCCGGGAGGGAGATCGTCCACTGCCTTCTGCAGTTGCAACCGGTCAATCGATCCGGCCAACGCCAAATCTTCTGCCCCAAAGTCTTTCTTCGGAGTATCTTCTTCGCCGCCTTGGGTAGTCTCCTCGAGGGAGACGACCGGAAGGCTCTTTTTTCTCAGCTGCATCAGCACCACGTTCACGGACAAGCGGTGCAGCCAGGTTGAAAATGCCGATTCGCCGCGAAACGTTCCAATCTTACGGTACAGCTGCAGGAACGCTTCCTGGGTCAAATCTTCGGCTTCGGCAGTGTTCGCGGTCATGCGCAGGCAAAGCGAGTAGACGCGCCGCTTGTGCTTGTCGTAGAGAGCCTGGAACGCCTGCGCGTCCCCTTGCTTGGCTCGCTCGATGAGCTCGGCCTCGTTCGAGTCTTTGTCCTTGCTTTGTCGCTGTTCGGGGTCGGTCAAGTTGCCTTTTCCGGCCGCACCCCGTGAGATGCGGCTAACTATCTTTGCGTTGTATGGCTTGCGGGCTTTCGCCGCGGAACTAAGGTAATTTCTGTATTCTGAATATTAGAGCATTTCTACCGAACTTGGGATTCCGCAATAAGATGCTGGAACTGCGAAAATCCTTTGCTTACTCAAGGTTGAACAGTCCTGCTTTACAAGCCACAAACCCGATTCCAAATTTGGAGTTGCGATCTTCATAAATTGGTACATTCTCGGATGCCGGCAAGCGTCATTTGCGGCCAGTGGTAATCGTCTCCAGTCCGTGTCCATGGAGGCCGGTTTCGCGGATGCGAAGCAAAATCGCAAGGGCCATTCCAACGAACCCGAGGATCGAAAAAATCCACAATCCCAGAGCATACCCATTGGGATTCTGTAAGCCCGCGCCGGCGAAGTCATTGGCCTGTCCGATCAGGAGATTCATGATGAAGAATCCGATCTGCTGGATCAGGGTCATGAGCGCATAGGCCGTGCCTAGGCGGGACTCGTCGACGATGTAGGCCACCGACGGCCACATCACTGCTGGAATCAAAGAAAACGCAATTCCCATTAACGCGACCGGTACGTATAAGGAGATGTTGCTGTACGCCATCATCAAATACACAGGCATCAGCAGCAGAGAGCCAAACATCATGAACCAAGCACGCTTGCCTGTCCGATCGACCAGTAGTCCGAACAGCGGGGTGGCGATCATCGCGGCCAGAGGAAGCAAGCTGTTGAGCCGGCCCGCCTGCTCGAGAGCGTGAACCTTAGCGCCTTCCATCGCCGCTATTCCGCCATGGGTGGCAAGGATCTTATTGGTGAAGAAGTCGATCGCGAAGGTGCGAAACGGAAAAATTGCCGAATAGAACGTGAAGCATAAGCCGACCACCAGCCAGTACGAGATGTCGAAGCGAAAGATCCCCTTGAACTCGAGCTTGTCGACCGCTCCAGCCTTGCCGAGTTCGTAGGCAGATTCGGCTCGGGTTTCCAGACCCCAGTAGATCAGTGCGGTGGCCAGGCTCATGACTCCCGCCCCAACCGCCAGCAGCAAAGGTCCTTGCCAGCTCGCCGGACCCGCCGGTCCCTGGGGGTAGAACACGCGGTTCGCCCACGTGGGTGAATTGTCAGCGGCCACCGACGCCAGGCGCGCGATCGTGAGATTGATCCCGAATGCGAAGCTAAGTTCCTTGCCCTTGAACCACTTTGCCAGAGCGGTGGTGACCGCGACGATCATCGACTCCGCTCCCAGGCCCAGGACCGTTCTCCCGGCGATCATCACCGGCGCCCTTCCCCGCGCCGCGGTCAAAGCGGCCCCCGTCAGACAGAGGAGGGCGAACACCGTAATCGCCTTCTTGGTCCCAATCCGGTCGATGATGATACCGCCAATCAGCAACGTCGCTACCGCGGCGACGCTGTAGCTGGCGTTCAACCAGCCAAATTGAGTGGCTGAGAATCCCAGGTTGTCGATGAAGATTCGTTCCAGAGGGTTGATGCTGTCATAGATGTAGTAATTCCCTCCCATCGCCAAACTGATGAAGATGAGAACCGACCACCGATAGAGAGCCGACGGCTGTGGACGCACGGTGTCTGGCATCATTGCTCTTTTCCGAGCAGGTTGGGCTCCGGGTATGACGAACGGAGAAGAGTAGCAGAACTGAGCTTCCAGCTCCTAGCTGCCGGCTTCCAGCTGCTTCCAGCCAACCGACAGAAGTTATCGCATACATCGTCGGCCGGGTGGTTGCTGCAATGTCATGATTTTGACATCTGGGGGTTGCCGGTCTCGGTCTTCAATTCCATGCAACTTTGTTCATCTTGACGGAGCACTCCGGGTCGCCCCAGAAGCTGCTGCGGAAACTTGCCCTGGGAATACAGTTGCCGCTGAAGCGATTGTCATGGAAGACCATCAGGTCTCGATTCTGGTTGGTTGCAGTTGCGCTATGGGTAGTCCTTTCTTGTGCGATTCCTGGTTTCGCCGGGACGTACGTAGCCGCCCCCAGCTACGGGAAACAGCGATTGCGGTCGCGGTGGCAGACTTCAACCGGGACGGCAGGCCCGATCTCGCAGTGGGCACGACGAGCGCCGGCCAGGCGGTGAGGCTTACCAATCGAGGTCTGGGCGCGCTCACGATTGCGGGCATCACCACCACAGGCAGCTATTGCCAAACCCACAATTGCGCCGCCCGCCTGGCGTCGAACAAGAGCTCGACGATCACGGTGAAGTTCACGCCGTCGGCCCCGGGGGACACAGAGCGGTACCTTGTCCATCAAGGACAATGCCGCGGGCAGCCCGCAGAGGGTGACTCTGACTGGAGTGGGTACATAAACTCGGCGATCGCGGAGATCGACTCTTACAGTTGGGGACCAACGGTCGGGGGGATCAGCGGTTCGTTTCCGATTCTCGCGCCCATGAAAATCTCTGTCTCAGCTTCCTACATATCTGGCATACAGACTTCGTGCCACGGCCGTGTCGGCGGTGCCCTTAATGATGGCGCGGCCGTCGGGGAACAGGGTCATCTCGTAGGGCTCGCGCCAGAATTTCAGGACGAAATCGTTGTGCCGGACGGTGCCGTGAGGCCGGAGGCGGCGGTCCATCTCGACGAAGTCGATGGGGCGTTGGCGCTCATGGATTTGCACGGAATTCCTGCCGCACAAGGTGATGTGCGGGCGGCCTTCGCCGGCGAGATGAATGAAGTCGCGTTCGCCACAAGCCCGGCAGCCGGGTCGCGGATTAGCGGCTGAGATTTCTGCGTGTTCGTTGTTCCAGACATCGAACGAAAGCAAGGTTCGCCGCAGCTGCGGAGAGCTCGGACCTCCGACCAGAAATTTGAGTGCCTCGGTCGCGGCGATGGACGCCACCAGGTTCACTGCCGAGTTGAGGATGCCGGAAGTTTCGCAGGTCTCGACCATGCCGCGAGGCGAGTCGGGGAAAATGCACGCCAGGCAGGCCGTTTGTTTCGGCACGATATTGAGGGTGACGGCATAGCTTCCAACCGCCGCCAAATAGATCCAGGGAAGCGAGCGGTCCACGGCATAGTCGTTGATCAGGTAGCGAGTTTCGAAGTTGTCGGTCCCGTCGAGGATCAGCGACATTCCTTCAAGCAAGACTTCAATATTTGCAGGAACCAAATCTTCAACCTTCGGTTCAAGCAGGATCTCGGAATTGAAGGCGGCGATCTTACGGGTGGCAGCGATGGCCTTGGGCAGAGACTCCGCCGCGTCCTTCTCATCAAAGAGCGACTGGCGCTGCAGGTTGCTGGGTTCGACGTAATCGCGGTCGATGATGCGAAGGGTGCCTACGCCGGCGCGGGCTAGTAGCCCGGCCAGGGCAGAGCCAGTGGCTCCGCATCCGACCATTACAACCCGCGCGTTTGCAAGTTTTCTCTGCCCTTTCGAGCCGATGCCGCGAAACAAGATTTGCCTTGAATAGCGTTCATCCAGTTGGGCTTTGTCCATGGCAGATCCGCCCGGGACAGAATCCGGTTGCGAATTTCCGGATCGTCGGGCGGATTGTGAATCCTGTGCCAAAGAGATCATCAGTCCCAGGCTGCAAAACCTTTATTATAAGTCGCTGGCTTCCCGGTGACTGATTGCTGCAGTCGGGCTCGACTGAAAAGCACGGGTCCGAGCAGTTCGTACAACAACAACCGGGTGCATTCCATCGAAGTCAATAGCCGGCCCCAAGGACACTGTTTGCTGAAACGGTACGCGATACGTCTGACCGCGATGATCCTGTTGTGGTCTGCGGTCCTGATGTCGAGGGCTGCGGCGCAGACGGGTAGGTCCGCATTGCAGGCGAAGGATCCGTCAGCCCGACAGACTCCATCGCAATCGACACCGACCGAGACCAAGCCCGCCTCGACCATTCCGCAAGCCCGACAACTGCCTTCCACGGTTGGGCTATCCGGGTACGAAGCGAAAGTCGTCCGGTCGATACAGATTGCCGGCGTGGCCGAAGGCGATCGCGATCACATCCTGCAGTTGCTGCCGCAGAAAGTTGGCGAGCCGCTGGATCGCACGCGTGTCCGCGACAGCATTCGTGCGCTGTATGCGACCGGCCGATTTGCCGACATCCAGGCGGAGGTTACGCCGTCAGGCGAGGGCGTTATCCTCGCGTTTACCACCTCGGCGAATTTCTTTGTGGGAGCAGTCGAGGTGGAGGGCGCTCCCACCCGGCCGACTCCCAACCAGATTGTCAACGCTTCGAAATTTCAGTTGGGAGAGCGGTATACCCAGGGAAAACTGGATCGTGCGCTCGAAAACATACGGCAACTGATGCAGGAGGGAGGCTACTACCGGGCGCGCGTCACCGCCGAGAGCGTGTCCAATGCAGCCACCCAGCAAGCGGACATTCTGTTTCACGTCGCCCGCGGGGAACAGGCCCACGTGGGAGAGGTGAAAGTGACAGGGAGCTCCGGTCTGTCGTCGGGAGAGGTGCAGAGCATCTCGCACCTGAATCCCGGCGACCGCGTGACGGTGGCCCGAGTGAGTAGTTCGCTGCAACGGCTGCGGAAAAGATTCCAAAAGCAGAATCGAGCCCTGGCGCAAGTTTCCATAGCCGGGCAGTCTTACCGCCAGGCGAGCAATGCGGTGGATTTCACCTTTCAGATTGATCCCGGGCCAATGGTCGTTATCTCCGCTCGCGGCTACCACATCAGCCGGGGCGTCCTGAAAAAGGAGATCCCGGTCTACGAAGAGCATGCGGTGGATGACGATCTGCTGAACGAAGGAAAGCGAAACCTGCTTGATTACCTGCAGACCCGCGGACACTTCGACGCCAAAGTCGACATACAAAAAGTAACTGACGCGAAGACGATGCAGGTGATCTACCAAATTGATCCCGGCCCCATCCATAGACTGGCCTTGATGGAGATCACCGGGAATAAGGATTTTCTGGACACGGCCAAGTTGCGATCCTATCTGCAGATTCAGCCGTCGAGCCGGTTCGCGAGCCACGGGCGCTACAGCGAGGCGTTGCTCAAGAGCGACGTTGCGACTCTGGAAAGTCTTTACCATTCCAGTGGTTTCCGCGAAGTAAAGATTGTGACCAGAGTGGAAGACAACTACCGTGGCGCCGATAATAAGCTGGCCGTACACATTCACATCGAAGAAGGACTTCGAACCCGCGTCGGCGAAGTGCACCTGCTAGGCACCCAAAAGGTTCCGCCCACAGCGCTCCCCGAACTGAGCACGCAGCCGGGTCAGCCGTACTCTGAGGAGGATCTGGCGAACGACCGGGAAAGGATCCTGAGTTATTACTTTGATCACGGATTTCCCAATGCCTCGCTGGAGATCACGACCAAGCCTGCGGCCGATCAGGGCAATCGCGAAGACGTGACCTACTCGATTCAGGAGGGAGAACGCTTCACGGTGAATCGGGTGATGGTGGCGGGAACCGAACATACGCGCGACTATGTGGTGCAACGAGAATTGCAGGTGCGTGCGGGAGATCGGCTCAGCCAGCAGGATCTTCTCAACACCCAGACCCGGCTCTACGATCTTGGCATCTTCAGCCAGGTGGACACCGCGGTACAGAACCCGGAGGGAACCGATCCCGAGAAGAACGTCCTGGTGCAGGTGGAAGAGGCCAAGCGTTATACGTTCACTTACGGCGTTGGTCTGGAATTTCAGACGGGTCAGCCGGCCGGGACTACGGCGCCGCAAGGGACCACAGGAGTGAGTCCGCGGGTTGAATTCGACGTGACGCGGCTGAACTTCGGCGGGCGCAACCAGACCCTGACGTTCCAGTCGCATGTTGGCCGCCTGCAACAACGTGGGCTGGTGAGCTATGCGATTCCGAAGCTTTTCGACAATGACAAGTTCAAGCTGATCTATACCGTCTTCTACGACAACAGTCTGGATGTGGCCACGTTCACCTCGCAGCGGCTGGAGGGAAAGATCGATCTGCGGCAGCAAATCGGAAATTCAGGCACGGAGCCGGGAACCCGCCCGGGACCCAGTTCGATTACCTACCGCTTCGATTTCCGGCGGGTGAAGGCCAGCAATTTTGCGGAGGGTTTCTCCCCCGGCGAAATCGCGCTCCTCTCTCTTCCGGCCCGCGTGGGCGGCCCGGGCTTTACCTTCATTCGCGACAAGCGCGACAATCCGCTGGAGAGCACCAAGGGAAACTATTTCACGCTCGACGGTTTTGCCGCCTCCAGTTACTTCGGTTCGGAAGGCGATTTCGGCCGCTTGCTGGCGCAGTATTCGACCTACTATGCGTTTGGCGGAAAGGGCAAGGCCGGACACCAGTTCGTATTTGCCCGCTCGACCAGCATTGGCGTGCAGCAGCCGTTTCGGGGCACGAAGGTCCTGCCTCCCGGGTCTTGCCCGCTGAACGCGGCGGGTGAGCCGACATGCACCGACATTAGGACCATCCCGCTGCCTGAGCAATTCTTTGCCGGCGGCGGAAACTCTCATCGCGGCTTCGGGTTAAATCAAGCAGGACCTAGAGATCCCGATTCCGGTTTCCCCGTCGGCGGGACGGCGTTGTTTGTGAATAACCTTGAACTGCGGCTTCCCCCGCTCACACTGCCCTATCTGGGAGAGGGATTCGGTTTGGCTGTCTTCCACGATATGGGCAACGTCTTCACGGCGCCGCACGACCTGCTGAAGGGGTTGCTGAGGTGGCATCAGGCGTCTCTACCGCAATGCGCCTACGGAGATACGGCCTGCCTGAATCCGTTCAACAACAGCGGATACGACTACACCTCCCACGCTCTCGGTGTGGGGTTGCGTTACAAGACACCCATTGGTCCACTGCGCTTTGACTTCGGGTACAATTTAAATCCAACGGCATATCTTCAGTCGTTCACGACTACGGATCCGGTCACCGGGCTTCCGGTGACAAATCTTGAGCCGCAGCGTCTGCGTCATTTCAACGTATTTTTCAGCATAGGCCAGCCCTTTTGATGGATAGAGTTTGCATGAGGAAGATGATCACCACGGTCGCGCTCACCTGGTTTGTGAGCGCCCTGCTTCTCTCCACGGCTCGCGCCGGAGACGTGATCGACCGCATTGTGGCTACCGTCAACGGGCACATCATTCTGCAAAGCGACTGGGACGACGCGCTGGGTTACGAGGCCCTGCTCAACGGCCGCGTGTTGAACCAATCCGCTGACGAGGACCGCCGGGCCGTCCTCGACCGGCTGATCGATCAGGAGTTGCTCGGCGAACAGATGAAGTCGGCGTCCTTCCAGCATGCGTCGGAGGCTGAGGCTGAGGCTCGCGTCGCGGATGCGCGGAAGCAGTATCCGGAGGCGGCGAATGCAGAAGGCTGGCAAACCGTGCTGGCCAAGTTCGGGCTGTCGGAAAAAGATCTGGTGGCGCATGTGCAGCAGCAGATCGATCTGATGCGGCTGGTGGATGCGCGCCTTCGTCCGGCGGTGCAGATTGATTCCCGGACTGTCGAGGCGTATTACCGGGAGAAATTTGTTCCGCAGTTGAAGCAGCCGATCGGGGCCGACGTTCCGACCGCCGACATAGCTGCGCAGATCCGCGAGTTGTTGACCGAGCAAAAGGTCAACGAACTGATGGTGTCCTGGCTGCAATCCCTGCGCTCGGAAAGCAAAGTGAGCGTCCCGGGAGCGGCTGGTTCAACCGGGGATGGAGTACAGTCGCGGTGACCGAGCCCGCCGCCAGGCCTCGACGCTGGTGGAAATATCTCTGGATTACCGCGGGTGTCGGCTTGCTCGCCTTTCTCGGCGCCCTTTGGTACTCCACCACCAATTCCTTTCAGGCCTACGTGCGCAGCCGGATGGTCTCCGAAGTTGAGCGGATCACGGGAGGGCGCGCGGAAATTGGCAGCTTCCACGTCGTCCCTTTCCATCTCCAGGTCGAAGTGCGCAACATTACGGTGCATGGAAAAGAAGCGGCGACCGAGGTTCCTCTGGTCCACGCCGACAGCCTGCTCGCGCAGGTGAAAATCATCTCGTTTCTGCGCACTGAGTTTGGCTTTTACTCGGTCATTCTGGATCATCCGGTGGTCCACATCGCCATCGCTCCCGACGGCTCAACCAACGTTCCTGCGCCCAGGGAAAACCGGAAGTCTTCCGAGAACAATCCCATGGCGCAGCTGTTCGCGCTGTCGATCGATCATCTGTCGGTGCGAAACGGTGAATTGCTCTGGTCCGATCGAAAAATTCCTCTCGACTTTGCCGTTCATGACAACGGTTTGCGGATGAACTACTCTTTCCTGCGCGGTACCTATGAGACTCATCTCACGGTCGGCAAAGTGGACAGTGCCATCGAGGGTCTCCGGCCATTCGCCTGGATGACTACGGTCGAACTGAACCTGGGGCCGACGTACGCCGACGTGAAATCGCTGCAATGGAGTTCGGGCGGATCGTCTCTGCACGCCAGCGGCCGCATCAGCGACTTCCGCAATCCCCACCTGGACGCGAGCTACGAAGCGCACGTTGATCTCGAAGATGCCGCGGCGATTGTCCGCCAACACGACCTGCGCGGAGGGAGCGCTGCGTTCAAAGGCAGCGGCCAGTGGTCGCTGAAGGAAAGCGAGTTCACGACCTCGGGAACCGTGTCCTTCCACGACCTAGGCTGGCGGAACGATCAGATTGCGCTCCAAAAGGCCAGCGCAACTTCGGATTACGCAGTCACTGATGATCAGATCAAGCTGTCGAAGCTGCAGGGAAAGTTACTTGGCGGAAGTTTCACGGGCGACGCGCAGGTCGACAACTGGCTGCATAGCCTTCCGCTCCCCGCGGCAGGGAAGGCCAGGAAGGAGACGGAAAATCTTGCGGTGATTACGGCGACTCGTCCCCGGATCAAGAAGGGCGAAAAAACAAAAATTACCGGCGTGCAAAGCGGGGGGGTGCATCTTCGTCTCCGAGATGTGTCTGCGGCCGAGATGGCGGCGGCGCTCGATGTGCCTGCACACCCTCTGCGCCGATTTCACCCGGCAGGATCGGCGACTGGCACCGTGGACGCCGCGTGGAGAGGATCGTATAACCTGGCGGAGATCGGATTTGCTCTCGCTGTAACCCCGCCGCCGCATCCCGCCGCTGGCGAGCTGCCGGTGACGGCGCACATTCAGGGCAAGTATCGCGCCGGCAGTGACTCGCTGGAACTCGCTCAGTTCAACTTGTCTACGCCCGCGTCGCGGGTTCAGGCTTCAGGTACCTTAGGGGCCCCGTCGACGCTGCGCGTCTCGGTTTCGACGTCGAACCTGGAAGAATGGCGGCCGCTGGTCACGGCCCTGGGCGGGCCGAACAATCTACCGTTCCGCGTGGATGGGCATGCCACGTTTAACGGCGTAGCCGGCGGCACATTTTCAGCGCCGACCCTGGGCGGGACGCTGGTCGCGGAAGATTTCGAATTCACCATCCCCTCAACCGCGCGTACTCCCGAGCAACAAGTGCATTGGGATTCGCTGACGGCCGCGATTCAATTCTCTTCGCATGATCTTACGTTTCGCGGCGGCACGCTGCGGCGCGGGGACACGAGCGCCGATTTCGATATCAGCGCCAGCCTGCAAGAGGGAGAGTTCACCGAGACCAGTCCCTACACAGCGCACGTGAACCTGCGCAACGTGGATGTTGCGTCGACGGCGGCGCTGGCGGGATTCGACTATCCGGTTTCGGGAACGGCGGATGTGTCTCTCCAGATCGCGGGGACGCGGGTGCATCCCCAGGCGCAAGGGCATATTCACGCAGCGAATGCGTCGGCCTATGGTGAAGCAATCGAGAAGTTCGATGCCGATCTGCGCATCGCCGGCAGCGAGACGTCCCTCAACAACATTCAGCTGGTTCATGGAGACGCCGATGTATCGGGCACTGCCGCCTATACTCCGGCGACGCGCGGCTTCCGCCTGGATCTGAGTGGGAAAAATTTCGACGTGGCGCGGATTCGCCAGATTCATCTGGATGCCTTGCCGGTGGAGGGCCGGGCTGATTTCACCCTGCAGGGCTCGGGCACGCTCGACGCTCCGGTGATCAACGCTTCCGTTCATGTGAGTGACCTTACCTTCGACCGCGAACTCTCCGGGGGAATGGATCTGGAAGCGACCACGAAAGGCGGCGAACTCGTGCTGAGCGGACACTCC
>Ga0073928_10009769_pt1 | contig 11584 bp, 10 predicted proteins | sample PaiPotPPA55metaG_FD_76969 | JGI IMG/M metagenome (GOLD analysis project Ga0073928, IMG submission 76969) | Iron sulfur acid spring bacterial and archeal communities from Banff, Canada, to study Microbial Dark Matter (Phase II) - Paint Pots PPA... ...
ATCCGGACCAGCACGCGATCCCCCTGCGATCGTCCCGCCGTCTGGTTGACGCGACGCAGATCGTCGATATCGACCAGCGACAGCGTACCGACGGTCGCATCCAGGTCCAGCCGGTCGATATGGCGGTCGGCCTCGTCCAAAAACCATCTGCGGTTGGGGATGCCGGTCAGCCGATCGATGCCGACCTGACCCATGCCGGCCCCGATGACGATGCGCAACAGCATGGCAACCGAGGCGGAGAGTTCACGGTCGGCGTCGTTCCACAGACGGGATTGCGGCGCGCGCCACAGCAACAGTCCGCCCGGCCGAGCCGGCGGCAGGGTCCAGGGGCAGGCCATCAGCCGCCGCCTGTCCTTGGCAACGATGTGGCTTGGCCGGTCAGGCGTGGTGGTCAGCAGGGCGCGGCCGGCGTCAATGGTGCCGGTGCCGGCGACACCAAGGCAGTAGGCAACGGGCGCCTCGGCGGCATCCTCGCTCAGGTCGACAATGGCAAGCCCTTGCAGATCGGCTGTCAGGCGTAATTGCTCCATAATAGTTACGATAGAGCCGTCGTAATCGACGCTGTAGGCCAAGCGTGTCTCTCCAGCCGAAGGATGATGTGGAGATTAGACTTTCTCGACATGTAATGGGTAGAGTTTCAGGCTCGCCTGGGCACCGGAATATTGGGGTGTGTGGCTTGGATGACAGGAGCTCGCTACGATCCGGACCAAATCAGCGAAGGGAGAAGTCATGCGAGCCGTCTGGTACGACCGCCAAGGGCCGGCCAATGAAGTCCTCGCCACGGGCGAACTGCCGACGCCGGAACCAGGGCTGGGGCAGGTCCGGGTTCGTCTGCAAGCTTCGGGGGTCAACCCTTCGGACACCTATCGCAGGCGCGGCGCCGTGCCGGCCGAATATCCCCGGGTCATCCCCAACAGCGACGGCGCGGGTGTGGTCGACCAGGTTGGCGAGGGCGTTGCGGCCGGCTGGGTGGGTAAGCGGGTCTGGCTGTATAACGGCCAGCGCAACGGACGCTGGATGGGAACGGCGGCGGAATACATTGCGTTGGATGCCGACCTGGTCACCGAACTACCGGACCACGTCTCCTTCGCCGAAGGCGCGACACTTGGTATTCCCTGCATGACCGCGCATGGCTGCGTGTTCGCGGCGGGAGCGGTACAGGGCAAGCGGCTGTTGGTCACCGGCGGCGCGGGCGCGGTCGGGCACTACGCGGTGCAACTCGCCGCCTAGGCTGGGGCAGAGGTCATCGCGACCGTCAGCTCCGACGACAAGGCACGGCGCGCGACAGCCGGCGGCGCGGCGCATGTTGTGAACTACCGGACCGAGGATGTCGCCGCCCGCGTCGCTGACATCACGCAAGGTGCCGGGGTCGATCACGTGGTCGACGTCGATCTGGGCGGCAACCTGACCGCTGTGCTGGCGTCGGTGCGCGAGCATGGCAGCATCGCTTATTACGCCAGCAACGGGGCGCTCGAGCCGAAGGTCAACCTGCGGACGCTGATGGCGAAGAACCTGACGCTGCGGGGCTTCGTGCTGCCGACCAGCCCGCATGCCGCACGCAAGCGAGCGCAACTGGATATTGCGGCGTTCGTCCGGGCGCCCGGTCGCATCCTGTCCGTCGCTGGCGAATTCCCGCTCTATGAAACCGCGGCGGCGCATCTGTCCGTTGAGGCCGGCGGCAAGGTCGGCACGGTTGTGGTTGCCTGTGCGCGCTAGAAGCAGCTTGTCTGCAAGTCGATCGATAACTGCGATCTGGTTGCAACGGCAAGAAGCGCGGCGACCCGGCGGTTGACACCAGCACCGCGACCTTGTGTCTGCTGTTTCGCCGATAGAGCTTAGCACCGCCGCCGGCGCACGCCGTCTGCGGCGCACCGGCTTGACGCGATCAAGCTTAGCATTCGTGTATGCCGGTGTGACCGGCCGCCTGGGCGGTCTTAGCAGTGACGTGGAAGGGATTGAACATGGCGGAACATCGGCTCGCGCTCATCGTCGGCGCCAATCGTGGCATCGGCCTGGGGGTGGCGAAGGACTTCCTGGCGCACGGTTGGGACGTGATCGCGACTGCACGACACCCGGAAAAGGCAGCGGAACTGAACAAATTGGCGGCGTCTCACCCCGGGCGGGTTGCGATCCCGCGGCTGGATATGAACGATCCGGCCGAGGTGGACGGATTTGCCCGGACGCTTGGCGGCAAGGTGCTGGATGTGGTGCTGGTCAACGCCGGCGTCGCCGGTCCCGAACATCGCAGCGCGAACCAGGCCACGCCCGAGGAGATCGGCGCCCTGATGTTCACCAACGCGATCGCGCCGGTGCGTCTGGCCAGATCGCTCGCAGGGCATGTGCGGACCGGTTCAGGCGTGATCGCGTTCACGTCCTCGGTCATGGGGAGCGTGGCGGAGAACTCCGGCGGCCACGAGCTGTACCGGGCGAGCAAGGCGGCGCTAAACTCGTTGACGCGTGGCCTGGGGGGCGAATTGAGCGGTCGGAAACTGACATTGGTGTCGCTGCATCCGGGCTGGGTTCGCACCGACATGGGCGGCAGGGCAGCGGCGGTATCGGTGGAAGACAGCGCTGCCGGGATGGTTGCGGTCATCGAGAAGCAGAGTGGTGCGCACCAGCACCGGTTTCTGGATTACACGGGCAGGGAACTGCCCTGGTAGGCTGGAACCCAGGCGCAGATAAAACGCAACCGGCTATGCGCTCTCCGTCGGTCTCCTGGGCGGCGCTGCCCACGATCTTCCGTGGTCACTAGAGCCATTCACGCTGACTGCAGGACGCGGCAATAGCCCCTGAACGTGCGCCGTGGTCGGGAGATTGCTCTAGCCGACTTTCCTGACATGCCCGAGCCGTGCCCGGTCATGTCAGGGTTCTCGTTGAAGAACCAGCGTCGAGCGACGGCTCTCAGACCTCGACTTCCTGCTCTCGATCGGCAGTGCCGTCGTCGTCGCCTTCCGGCTTCGGCAACGCGGGCAAAGAGGCTTCGGTGATTTCGAAGTCCAGCTTGTTGTCCTTCAGTGTCACCTTGACCGCGCCGCCCTTGACCAGCTTGCCGAACAGCAACTCCTCGGCCAACGCCTTCTTGATGTGCTCCTGGATCACGCGGCTGAGCGGCCGAGCGCCGTAGAGCCGATCGTAACCCCGCTCTGCCAGCCACTCTTTCGCGGCCGAGGACAACTCGATCGTCACGTTCCGGTCCGCCAGCTGGGCTTCCAGCTGCATCACGAACTTCTCCACCACGCGCCCGACAATCTCCGGCGTCAGGCCGGCGAAGGTGATCGTCGCATCCAGGCGGTTGCGGAATTCCGGTGTGAACAGGCGCTTGATGGCGTCGTCGTCCTCCCCGGTGCGGACCTCGCGGCCGAAGCCAATGACCTCCTTGGCCATGTCGGACGCACCCGCGTTGGTGGTCATGATCAGGATCACGTTGCGGAAATCGACCGTCTTGCCGTTGTGGTCGGTCAGTTTGCCGTGGTCCATGACCTGCAGCAGGATGTTGAACAGGTCGGGATGGGCCTTTTCGATCTCATCCAGCAACAGCACCGCATGCGGATGCTGGTCGATCGCATCGGTCAGCATGCCGCCCTGGTCAAAGCCGACATAGCCCGGCGGGGCGCCGATCAAGCGCGACACGGAGTGCCGCTCCATGTATTCCGACATATCGAAGCGGATCAGCTCGATGCCCATGGTGGACGCCAACTGGCGCGCGACTTCGGTCTTGCCGACGCCGGTCGGGCCGGAGAACAAATAGTTGCCGATCGGCTTTTCCGGTTCCCGCAGGCCGGCTCGGGCCAGTTTGATCGCGGCAGCCAGCGCGTCGATGGCCTTGTCCTGTCCGAACACCATCGACTTCAGGTCGCGCTCCAAATTGCGCAGCGTCTCTTTGTCGTCGGCGGACACCGACTTGGGTGGGATGCGAGCGATCTTGGCCACGATCTCTTCCACATCGCGCAGGGTCACCGTCTTGCGACGCTTGTGCTCCGGAAGCAGCATCCGGGAAGCGCCCACCTCGTCGATCACGTCGATCGCCTTGTCCGGCAGCTTCCTGTCATGAATATACTTCGCGGACAGTTCGACGGCCGCGCGGATGGCTTCGTCTGTGTAACGGACCTTGTGATGCTTCTCGTAATTCAGCTTGAGGCCGCGCAGGATCTTGACGCTGTCCTCCAGCGACGGTTCGTTGACGTCGATCTTCTGGAAGCGGCGGACCAGCGCCCGGTCCTTCTCGAAATAGTTGCGGAATTCCTTGTATGTGGTGCTGCCGATGCAGCGCAGGTTGCCTGAGGCCAGGGCCGGCTTCAGCAGGTTGGAGGCGTCCATCGCCCCGCCACTGGTGGCGCCGGCGCCGATCACGGTGTGGATCTCGTCGATGAACAGAATGGCGCCGGTCTGACTTTCCAGTTCGTTCACCACCGCCTTCAGCCGCTCCTCGAAGTCGCCGCGATAGCGCGTGCCGGCGAGCAGCGAGCCCATGTCCAACGCGAAAATGGTCGATTTCGCCAGCACCTCGGGCACATCGCCCTCGACAATGCGCTTCGCCAGGCCCTCGGCAATTGCGGTCTTGCCGACGCCGGGATCACCGACATACAGCGGATTGTTCTTGGTGCGGCGGCAGAGGATCTGGATTGTCCGCTCGATCTCGGAGTCGCGCCCGATCAGCGGGTCGATCTTCCCGGACATCGCCTTCTTGTTCAGGTTCACGCAGTAGTTGGACAGCGCGTCCTGGCCACGGCGGTTGGGTTTTTCCTCGCGCTCCTGCTCCGGCTGATTGCCTTCCGGTGCTTGGTTGTTGGTCCCGCTCACCGGCCGCTGAGCCGACCGGCCGGGCGCCTTGGCGATGCCGTGGCTGATGAAGTTCACCGCATCGAGGCGGGTCATATCCTGCAACTGGAGGAAATAGACGGCGTGACTCTCGCGCTCGCTGAACAGCGCAACCAGCACGTTGGCGCCGGTGACCTCGTCGCGACCGGACGACTGCACGTGAATCGCCGCGCGCTGGACGACGCGCTGGAAGCCGGCGGTCGGTTTCGGGTCACCCGGCCGGTCGGTCGCGAGTCCCGCCAGATCCTTGTCCAGGAACTCGGTCAGGTCGTTACGCAGCTTGTCGAGATCGACCCCGCATGCCTTAAGCACGGTGGCGGCATCGGTATCTTCCGCCAGTCCGAGCAGAAGGTGCTCAAGGGTAGCGTACTCGTGCCGCCGTTCGCTGGCGAGCGACAGGGCGCGGTGAAGCGTCTGTTCAAGGTTCCGTGATAGCATATCCGACGCTCCTAAACGCTTGCGGTCCCATGGGAGACCTGACCATTCGCGGATGCGGTGACCGCCGCGTCCGTCACGTCGACGATGTTGGCGCCAATTCGCCCGACAACGTCATCATTCCTTCTCGATGGTGCATTGCAGAGGGTGCTGGTTCTGCCGGGCCAAGTCCATCACCTGGGTGACTTTCGTTTCGGCAACTTCATAGGTGTAGACACCACAAACCCCGACTCCACGACGATGCACATGCAACATGATGCGGGTCGCTTCTTCGCGGTTTTTCTGGAAAAAGCGCTCCAAGACGTGAACCACAAATTCCATCGGCGTGTAGTCGTCGTTCAGCATCAAGACCTTGTACATCGCGGGCTTGCGCGTTTTTGGACGTGCCTTGACGACGACCCCGGTGTTGGGTCCCTCGGTCGTTCCGCCGCCCCGCTTGTCGTTGTCGCTCATCTTGTTCGCATCCATCCGCCGTCCCGTCTACGACCGCCGCCCGGCCAACCATCCAATCCTGCCAGTCCCGTGAGCCAAGTCTGGCTGAATTGCCGGGGATCTCGCTCTCCGTTTTCCGATTTCCGCACCCCATGCCTGGTTGTTGGCCATCAAGGACGCAGCATATCGGAAGGCTTCGCCCCGTTGAAAGCATATTGGAGCTTGTTAAGACGATTGCGCCGACTGGCCGCCACCGCAAGGGGTTGTTCACTCAATTGTCGGACGATGCCGTCATCATCAATGAGACCAAGTTGGGTCGCGAAGAAAAAAACAAAGGCCCGGACGAATGCCCGGGCCTTTGAGATAGCTGAGAGACAGCTCCCGGGCCGACGGCCCGGAACTCGTCTGTGACGCTTAAGCTGTTACCCGGCCTTGGCGAACCTCTCGACCGCGACGGTGACGCGGGCGGTAATCGGGGCCAGCGCCTGCTCGGTCAGCTTGAAAGAGGCGTCGGTCAGCTTGCCGGACTCGGCCAGAGACTTCTCCAGGGCAGAGCGGGCCAACGACGACTGCAATTCGAACACGTCCTTCAGCGACTTGACGCTGGTCATCGCCTTGAACGCGGACATGCTCTCATCTAGCGACGCCTGAGCGGTGGCGGCGATGTGCTTGGACAGGTCCTGCATGCCGGTGGCCCAGATCTGGCTGGACTTCACGACGGCTTCGATGTTGCCCTGATTGAAGGCAACGAGTTCCTCGGCGGTTTTCATGGCTTTCTCAACTCCTTCTTTCACTTTTGCCTGGGTCGCCTCGAAGCCGGCGGTGGCTTTTGCGACACCTTCCTTCAGGTTCGACACAGTGGCTTCGGCGCCCTTGTTAGTCGCCTCCTCGGCAGCCGCGGCGGCTTCGACAATCTTCGGTTTGCTCGTCGTCATAGTTTTTCTTCCTCTCAATTGATAAACGGGTCGGTGATCCAGCGGCCGAAGCGCCTGGACCGGTAGGCGCATGGCCGGTAAAACCGTGGTAGCCACGCAGTGATGATTTCGCTGCACTGCAACACCCCGCTGATATAGAAATATCGTGAGCCGCGATCAAGGGCATTTTTGTGCACTGCACAAAAAAGTCTGAAAGTTCGGAAACCTGGCTTTTTTCCGCTCCCAGACGAAGACGCGATGCCATGCGAGCATCGCCCCGTAACGTGCTCACCTTTTGCGGTTTTTAGACTGTTTTGTGCTGGACATCGCCCGGCTTGGCAACATAATGTTTGCCGCGCAATGACGAAAGGGACATGAATGGCCAGCTTAGCCTGCCGTTCGCGCAAGCAGTTGTCGCACTGCCTGTCGGCCGCCGCGGGCCTGGCATCGTGGCTCTTTGTCACCTGGGTGCTGACCTGCGCTGCGCATGCGCAGATCGGGTCGGCCCGGTACAGCTCCATCGTGGTCGATGCCAGCAGCGGCGATGTCCTGGAGGAAGTGAACGCGGACCAACCGCGCCGACCCGCAAGCCTGACCAAGATGATGACGCTGTATCTTACGTTCGAGGCATTGCGCGACCGCCGCATCAGCCTGGATCAGACCGTCCCGGTTTCCCCCCACGCCGCATCGATGCAGCCGACCAAGCTCGGCTTGCTGCCCAGTTCCCACCTGTCGGTGGAGCAGGCCATTCTGGGCCTCGTCACGAAATCCGCCAACGACGCTGCCTCGGCCCTGGGCGAACTGCTAGGCGGCAGCGAAGACCGCTTCGCCGAGATGATGACCCTACGGGCCCGTGCGATCGGCATGGGCCACAGCACGTTCACGAATGCGTCCGGTCTGCCCAACCCCGAGCAATGGACCACCGCTCGCGACATGGCGATCCTGAGCCGGCGGCTGATCAACGATTTTCCCGGCTACTATGGCTACTTCTCAATACCGAGCTTCGCCTGGCACCGGCAGATCATCTTCAACCACGACAACATGTTGCGCACCTATCCCGGTGCCGATGGACTGAAGACCGGTTACACCGAGGCGTCCGGCCACAACCTTGTCACCAGCGCCGTGCGCAGCGGTGTGCGGTTGGTTGGAGTCGTGCTGGGCGCGGGCTCCAATGGGGAACGCGACATCCATATGGCATCGCTGCTCGATCACGGCTTCGAGCAGTTGGATGTGCTTCCCGTCCGCAAGCCGCTGCAACTGGCGTCACGGGTCACCTTGATCGCCAGCGCCCACGCGGCGGAAGTCACCCAGCTTCCGCCGCGCCATGTGCACGCCGCAAATTGGGCCGTGCAGGTCGGCACCTATGCCACGGAAGTCGCTGCTCATGGCGCCGCCATGGCGGCTCGGCGGGAAGCCGAAGCAGGCGAGGTCCGGATCGAGCCCATCAGGCAACGGACCAAGACACTTTGGCGGGCGCAGGTCACGGGTTTGACCCAGTCGGATGCGCAGGACACCTGTTCCGGTTACCACAGGGGCGGTTGCATCGTTCTTCGGCCCGAAGCCCGGCAGATGGCAAGCCGGTGATGGGGAAAATCGCGCGGGGCGGGACGCTCAACGCTCGCGAACCACGCATCAGCCGGTGTTTGGGCAGCGTCCGGTTGAGGCTTAACGATCCAGCCGGACGACCCCGCTCGGCGTCGCCACCAGGGCGGTCGTTGCCAGACCGATAAACAGGCCGATCTCGATAACGCCGATCACGGTGGACAGATCCCGTTCAAGCTGGCCCGGATCGGCGATGCTGCCAAAACGACAGTCCAGGATCAGGTTGCCACCATCGGTGCGGAATGGGGTGCCGTCCCGTGCCGTTCGCAAGACCGGGTTCGCACCCAGGTTGGCCAGACGGGCGGCCGTGGTTTCCCTGCCGAAAGCAACGATCTCGACCGGAACCGGAGCGCTGCCGCCCAACCGGGATACCAGCTTCGGTTCGTCGGCGATGATCACCAGGCGCTCGCTGGCCGCGGCGACGATCTTCTCCCGCAGCAATGCCCCGCCCAGGCCCTTGATCAAATCCAACGAGCCCCGAGCGATTTCGTCCGCGCCGTCAATCGTCAGATCCAGGCGAGTGTGATGGGCGAAGTCGGTCAACTCGATGCCGCCATCTCGAGCCTGCTTCGCGCTACGCTCACTGGTCGGAACGCCGACAATCCGCAGCCCACCGCGGACCCGCTCAATTAGCCCATCGATGGCGAACGCGGCGGTCGAACCGCTGCCCAAACCGACAACCATCCCATCCTCGACCATCGCCACGGCGGCCATGGCGGCCTCGCGCTTGCGAGTGTCCCGGTCGACGGTCATGCGCGCCCCGCTCCCGGCACGCGAAGCCATTTGCCTGAGCACACTTTTCCCACTTCCTCCTGGTTCATCATGGGGCTTTCTAGACCGATTCTGGTGCAGTCGCCACCGCGCCGAAGGATTGGCGGCAGCAAGGTTGACCTTGCGCCGGGCGAGGCGGTTGCGCATGTTGCAGATCGATTGACGGAAGAAGGCCGAGGCGGAGCACTGGGATGGACGGCGGAGCAGACTCAAGGCGCATCACGATCCACGCGCCGGACGATTTCGCCGGAATGCGCGCCGCGGGCCGCCTTGCCGCCGAGACCCTGGACATGATCGTGCCGCATGTGAAGCCAGGCGCGTCGACGGAGACCCTGGACCGACTGTGTCATCAGTTCATCCTGGAGCACGGCGCGACCCCTGCCCCATTGAACTATCGCGGCTATCCAAAGTCGATCTGCACCTCGATCAACCATGTCGTCTGTCATGGCATCCCTGGCGAGCGCAAGCTGGAGAACGGCGACATCCTGAACATCGACGTAACCGTCATCCTCGACGGCTGGCACGGCGATTCCTCGCGGATGTATGCGGCGGGGACGCCGAACACCCGTGCGCGGAATCTGATCGATGTAACGTACGAATCTTTGATGCGCGGCCTGAAAGCGGTGAAACCGGGAGCGACGCTGGGCGACGTCGGCCATGCCATTCAGACCTTCGTCGAAGGCAACCGCTTCAGCGTCGTGCGTGACTTCTGCGGCCACGGCATCGGCAGGCGTTTCCATGAGCCGCCCAACGTGCTGCATTTCGGCCGCCCCGGTGAAGGGCCGATCTTGCGGCCCGGAATGTTCTTCACGATCGAACCGATGGTGAATGCGGGCCGTCCGGAGGTGAAAGTGCTTGATGACGGCTGGACCGCTGTCACGCGGGATCGCAGCCTGTCGGCTCAGTTCGAGCACATGATCGGGGTCACCGACGTCGGCTGCGAGATCTTTACCCTCTCACCAGCTGGATTGAACAAGCCGCCGGTGGGCGTTAGCTGATTGGCAACATTTGGCCGCTAGGGTTGGCAGCACCTGTTGTGCCGCGAGCGTCCAAACCGATCCATGTCCAGAGCCTCCAAACCGACCGGGCTGGCTGAGCTTTCATTGTTGCCCGGACTGGTGCCCGGGCCGATGGACGTCGTTGGCCCGGTTGGCGGCGCTGTTGGCGGCGACGGGCACCGGCAGCGCATGCGCCAGCGGCTGCTGACGGCTGGACCGGAATCGCTGGCGGATCATGAAATGCTGGAGATGGTCCTCTTCATCGCGCTGCCGCGTCGCGACACCAAGCTGATCGCGCGAGAGCTGCTGGCGCGATTTCGCAGCTTCGGCAGTGTGGTTGGGGCGCCGGTCACCGAACTGATGTGCATCGATGGCCTGGGCGAGGCCGGAGTGGCGGCGTTGAAGCTGGTGCAAGCCGCGGCGCTGCGGATGCTGCGTCACGAGGTTGCCGCTCAGCCGGTGCTGTCAACCTGGGACCGATTGACCGATTACCTCACCGCCAGCATGCAGCACGAACGCACCGAGCAATTTCGCGTGCTCTTCCTCGACGGCCGCAACAAGCTGATCGCCGACGAGGTGCAGGGACGAGGCACGATCAACCACGCACCTGCGTATCCTCGCGAAGTAGTCCGCCGTTGCCTGGAGTTGCACGCTACGGCGGTGATTCTGGCGCATAACCATCCCAGCGGTGAGCCAGCTCCGTCACGCGAGGACGTGGTTCTGACCCAGGAGATTGCCCGTGCGGCGGCGATGATGGGGATTACGGTGCACGACCACATCATCGTCGGCAGGGGCAAGTGGCTGAGCTTCCGGGTCGAAAAGTTGTTGACGTAAGCCTTGACCGAGCAGCGGCAGGACTGATCTGGCGGCCCCTCAGGAGCCTGCCTGGTTTGTGAATTCGTTGCAACGATGCGTCATAGCATCCGCTTGTTTCCGGCATCTGCCGGCGCCGGCGTCGCCAGGTATGCCGCCGGATGATTGCGCTGAGCCTGCATCTGGGCGGCCTCGGCGATCGCCACAACACGCTCGGCATTGCGATTCCAGGTGAGCGACTTCGTGGTAATGGTCTGCCGAGCGGCGTTGCCGAGCCGAGCCCGCAACGCGAGATCGCCGCACAAACGCACCAGGCTATCTTCGAGAGCGCCGTCCTGGGCTGCATCGAAGAGCAGAGCATCTCGTCCGTTAGTCAGGATTTCGCGGATATTCTCGGTATCGGGCGCAACGATGGCCCGGCCAAGTTGCATATACTCGAACAGTTTCAACGGTGACGAGTACGGCGTCAAACCCGGCAGCACGGCAATATCAAACGCCGCGATGTAGCGGGCAACGTCATCGCGCGCGACAATACCGGCGATGGTCAGCCGGTCCGCAACGCCCCGCGCACGGGCATGGTCTTGCAGGGAGTCACGGGCCGGACCATCGCCCACCACCAGGATATGCAAGTCGAACCGAGCATGATGCAAGGCTACGAAGTCGATCAGGCGATGGACGGCATTCCAGCCACGAATGAAGCCGGTGAAGCCAATCACCAGGCGGGATGGCATGCCGAGAGCCGCCTTGGCTGTATCCATATCGGGCACGGCACTGAAGCGATCCGGGTCGATGCCGTTCGGG
>Ga0073928_10009771_pt1 | contig 11580 bp, 9 predicted proteins | sample PaiPotPPA55metaG_FD_76969 | JGI IMG/M metagenome (GOLD analysis project Ga0073928, IMG submission 76969) | Iron sulfur acid spring bacterial and archeal communities from Banff, Canada, to study Microbial Dark Matter (Phase II) - Paint Pots PPA... ...
GCGCGAGCGACGAGCATACCCAGAAGGGTCTGTAAGGAGCGAGCAACGAAGGCTGAGTCAAAAAGACGTGCCGCCCCGCGGGGGTTGCGCCGGGTTTGCGTTCTGGCGTTGTTGCCCCTCGGTCACAGGTCGCAACGGACATGCTCCCTCGTCGCGCCTAGCCAGAACCCAAACCCGGCGCAACGCAGGTAACGAAATTTCTTTGTCACAGTACTAGCCACACATCACGCATCACGAAATGTTGCGGGTCGCCCGTGCTACCGTTTGCGGCCAAGTATTCGGCGCGCAACCCTTGCTGGTCAGCGGGAGAACTTGCGGATCTGCTCGGCGAGATCGATCGCGCCCTGGTTCGGCTTTGCTTTGTTCTCGTAGAGGATTTCTTTGGTCGTCAGGAACTGGCCGTAATAGGCAACGTTGGCGTCCGAGTCCGGCGCCAGGGAACCCCCTTTGATGGCGACGCCGCCAAAGAGGCCCTCGACGTCGGCATAAATGAGTTCCATGCGTTCGGCGCTCGAAACAGACCCTTCGGTTCCGGCGCTGTTGTTGCCGGCCGTCCCGCTGGCCTCGCCGCCGAACTTGAACACCGGATCGGCCAGGAGCGCCGAGGCATTCGTATTCATGAGCAGGATCACGATGAATGCCTGCTGGCCGCCACCCTGAAGACCCAGGCTCGCCTCACTGGCGCTGAGGAAGGCCGGAGCGCTCCATTGGCTGGAACCTGGGTTTTTGACCATGGCCACTCCACGCCCGCCTTGGTAGGCGAAGAGAAGACCGGCTTTCGTGCGTTCCAGCAAGATGATGCCTTTGGCGTCGCGCAAGGTTTGCGGCGCGATGCGTTTGTCCGGCTTGGCCTGCATCACCTCAAACTTGACCGTCAAAGCGCGAATCTGCGAGTCCAGCTCGGCCCGATCCGCAGCCTTCGTGGACGCAATGACGAAAAGCGATAAACAGGTCGTAATCAGCAATCTCATCGAACCGAACATGGCATAGGGGGCAATGTGTGTAAACACGAGAAATGGGATCGACTTTAGATGGGGCGCAAGTCAGGTTTTGGAGGCGGTTTTGGCTCAATCTCTGGTCTGCGGCATCGCAAAGCGGCATGGATGGCTGAGAGCTGGCCGGAGGCAATTTTTGCCGGGTGCGCGGGAAATGTAACCGGTCAAACCGCCTTTTTTCGATTTGTAACCGGTCAAAAACTCATAAAACCCCTGTATCTATTGGATTGTAACCGCTTTCTGTACATGAAATAAAAATGTAACCGGTCGGAACAGCAAAAATCGCCAATGTTTGCAGGGCTGTAACCGGTGTAACCGGTCCAGCCGGGGGAATTTCCCATTTATTTTCGGATCAATTTTTCCCGGTGTGGAGTCTCCGGGGCCTTGCCGCTGGCGAGGCGCGGTCCGTCGATTCGCCACCTCGAAAGCTGATTTGCGCCTCTTTCGATGACCGAAGCACGGCGTCCGCAGTCTCATTTCTGAGAATGGCAGGTTAAGTGCTTTTAGAAGTGATTCTGTGCAAATACTCGGAGATCACATCGAGAAACTAAGAAGCCGGCTGGAAGCGGCGAGCAAGGCCGGGGACGCCGGCGCTCGCAACGAGCTGCTCGGCGAAATTTTTGTCGGCGTTCACAAACTGACCTCGGAGACCCAGCGCAGAGGCTTGGCGTCCGCGCACCGCTTGAGCGGCGCTCTCGAGGAACTTTTGCGAACGCTGCTCGAACGGCCGGCTCTGTGCAAGGGCTTCGTGCTGGACGCCGTGGCCGATGCACTGGACTTGCTCGCCGAGCCAACGTTGTCGGGGCCGGCTCCTGGCTTTGATCAAAGTTCCTTCCGCATTTTGGTTGTGGATGACGACCCGATATCGCGACGGGCCGCGGCGGGCTCGATTCAATTGGTATTTGGCCGCCCCGAGTGCGTCGAGAGCGGCGAAGCCGCCTTGGGGCTGGCCGGCAAGCAGCCTTTCGATCTGATCTTGATGGATGTGTTCATGCCGGGGATGGATGGGTTCGAAACCTGCGTGAAAATCCGCCAAACCGCGGCCAATCGCGAAACGCCGATCCTTTTCATCACAGGCTGCTTCGACGAGGAGACGTGTCGGCGAGCCACCGAGGCCGGCGGCTGCGGTTTTCTCGCCAAACCGGTCCTGCCCAAGGAAATCAAGCTCCGCACTCTGACTTTGACGCTGCGAATGCGACTTGGCAGGGCCGAGCCTTCTGGCGTTCTCGAAGAAGTCGTTGGCTGAGTACGGATGCCGTAGCTCGATTAACTCTTCCCCTGGTTTAGCTGGAAATCGTCGGAGTCTTCCAGAGATTTCCTTGCAGGCGGGCGGGTCGATTCCGGAGACTTGTCCATCCAAAGCCAATACCCGCTGAGGGCGCGAGTGACTTCGACGAAGTGTTCGAAATCGACGGGTTTGGTCAGAAAAGAATTGGCGCCCAATTGATAGGCGGCATTGACGTCGCGCAGGTCGTTTGAGGTGGTCAACATCACCACTCGTAGCGTCCTTAGTCCGGGCTGGGTACGAATCCAGCGCAGAACTTCCAATCCGTCGATGCCCGGCATTTTTATGTCGAGGAGTATAAGCGCCGGCAGCGGGTATTCCGCGCGATTGGTATATTGGCCACTGCCGCTCAAATAGTCCAGCGCCTCTTCGCCGCTATGAAGCCCCAGAAGCGGGTTGAGCAACTTGGCCTTCGAGAACGCGCGCCGCATGAGAGTGCAATCGTCCTCACTGTCATCCACGAGGAGTATTAGCGCCACATCGGGCATTTAATTGTCCCTATTCATTCGCACGAACCCAGTTTCGTACTCGCTTTAGCATCGCACCCAAAAGGCTTGAGACCAATGGGGCAAACTACCCATACAAAGGGGATTGTACCAATTTGAGACGTACGACAACGTCCAGAATGGAGACGTTTGCGCTCGTTCGGCGCGCCTATAAGTCGATCTCAATCGAAAACCGAAAAATCGAAGCGTGGAATTCTTGCGGGTATTCCCGGGACTGGTATGCCAATTGCGACCAGAAAATGAGCGTTTTGACCTCACGCTCCTCTCCCGGCGGGCCCAGGGGTTTCTCCGGGGCTGTTTCCGTGGATTGCCTTGGGGAGCAAACAAGTGATCGGGAGCGGGAAGTGCTCCGAAGATTATGGAATGTAGCAGCGGTCAGACCAACCGCTCGAAGAGATGATGAAGAATTTTGCGAAATGCCCGCGAAGCGTAAAAACATGAACCTGGCGAGTCAGAAATTCAGCAGCGCGCCACGGGGTCATCCGACAGGGATGACCCCGGCGAGTACGCTTCGGCTGGGCGGATGGCCGCTGCGGCTGAAGTGGCCTCTTTGCTTTGGGCTGCTGGTTCTTGCGGGAGGAATTTGCTGCCGCACGCCGGCCTGGGCAACCGGCGCCGATCCTGCCGAGCCGGAAACGTCGGCGCCGGCGGCAGAGTCTGCCACGCGCCCTTCTCTGGAGCAGCGCCTGGAAGGAGCACGGAGATCTTACGGGATGTCGGTGGTCCCTGGGGACCGCCGGTTCGTCGTCGAAGATGGCGGGTCCCAAATCCAGCGGGCCCTGTGGCTGAGCGCGATTCTGCTGGTCGTCGGGGGCCTGGCCACCCGAAGGTTTGCCCCTGAGGTTGCTGCGGCTATTGGATCCAGGTTAAATCCCTGGGCCCTGTCGCCGGTGACTGTGGCGGAATACTCGCCGCAGGCCCTGGCGCACGAAGAAGCGGTCTCCAGGATTCTTGCGGACTTCCGCATCGGTCTGCTCCCGGCACCGTCGGGTTGGCCGGTTTCGGGACACGCCGCCGACTCCGGCCCGGCCGCAGGAGCCGTGGAGGCAGAGGTTACTACTTTGGCGGCGTTCCTGGCCTCGGCACCTGAACGAGTACAGGTTTTGCGCAAATTACTGCAAGAAATCGGCCGGAGCCCGGAGGAAGCCGAGCGCCAAAAAATGCTCAACAGGCTGGGCGAGGAAGTCCGTCAATTCAAGGGGATGGCCGGCCGGCCCGAAGTGCTGCCCACCTGGCAAATGGCCTGCGCACTGGAGTGGCTGGTCAAGCAGCTTGCCGAGAAAGCCGGCCGGGTCAGTCCTTCGACGCTTCGCACCGTGGCCAACGGCGTGGATGTGCTGGGAGAGTTGTGCCGGCCCGGTTTGCGGGCGGACCTATGCACCAACCCAAGCATCCGGTTGCTGGCGGTGGATGACGACCCTGTCACCCGCCATGCCATATCCTTTGCCCTGAAGAAAGGGATTGGCCAGCCCGATCTCGCCGGGGATGGCCCGGATGCGCTGTCTCTGGCGGCCAAGCAGGCCTACGACGTGATCTTCATGGACGTGCAAATGCCCGGCATAGACGGTTTCGAGGTGTGTTTGAAGATACACGAAACAGAGCGCAACCGGAAAACCCCGGTGGTGTTTGTCACCGTACACAGTGACTTCAACGCACGGGCGAAATCCACTCTTTGCGGCGGGAGCGATCTGATCAGCAAACCCTTCATCACCGCTGAGATCGCGGTCAAAGCGCTTACGTTGGCATTGCGAGCGCGGCTCGCGCAAAGCGAATCAAGCGCCGAACAGTCCGGGGCAAACATGCCTGCGGAAGCCCCTTCGACGCCTAAGGCCAGCGATGAGGCGCAAGCCGAGGAGGCAACGGAGGCCATAGAGCCTGGGGCAGGGAGAAATCAACACCCCTCTCGAAATCTTCGCCGGCAACAACTACGAGTCAGGAGGACTCACGCACGGGAACGGCTGGAGGATGCCTGTGACAAGTGCCCATCGGTTCCGAGGGGGGTTGACAACACTGAATTTCCGCTGGAGTCGGAGAAGTCGGGATTGGCAACCGCGACGGCGCCCGCGCAGTTGCCTTCAACTTCAGCGGCCATGACGCGGACCGAGCCCCCGCCCGCAACGGGAGCCCCGGACCCGGTTCACGAGTTCGTTGGCCGCGCCGCGGAGAATCTTGGAAGAATTTGCAAGCTGGTTCAGTCGGCCAGCCAGGTGGGAGAAGGAAGCGGCCGCCAGGCAATGCTGGTGGATTTGTACCGCCACATCTGCACGTTCGGGCCAATCCCGGATTGCGCCAGCCTCCAGCCTGCCTCGCAAGTCGCCGCGGCGATCGAAGCTCTGCTCAAAAAGCTGCTGGAGAACCCAAACAATGCCAGTTCATCTACGTTGCAGACCCTCGGCACGGCAATTGAACTGCTGGGCGACCTGTGCGTGCCGGGATTGAGAGCGGACCTGGCCACCGTGCCGCCGGTGCGCCTGCTGGTGGTGGACGACGATCCCCTGGCCCGCCGGGCGATCACCGGCGCGCTGCAGCTCAAGTTTGGACGACCGGAAAGTGCGACGGATGGCGCGGCGGCGCTGGAGCTGGCGACCGAGAAAAGCTTCGACGTGATTTTCCTGGACGTGCAGATGCCCGGCATGGATGGCTTCAATGCCTGTGCCAGAATTCACGAGACGGAGGCCAATCGCCACACTCCGGTGGTGTTCGTCACCAGCCACATCGATGAGGAAACGCGCCGGGTGGCCGAGCAGTCTGGTGGCAGCGATTTCATCAGCAAGCCGTTCCTTTGCAGTGAACTCGCGCTCAAAGCGCACACGTTCATGCTGCGCCGCCGGCTACGGGAACTTGAGACATCGAGGGCGGGGCTGGCGCCAACGGAACAAAAGGCGCCGGTTTTGACCGGAACCTGCTGAATGGGCCCGCAAGCAACATATCGCCAGGACGCCGAGGCCGTTCGGAACATGATTCGAGACGGAAACCGGGGCTTGCAACCGAACAAATTCGTTACGCGACGAACATACATGAATGCCCGGTTCGAAAAAACCGACAGGCGAAGGCCAAAAGCCGGATTCACTCTGGCAGAAGTGCTCGTGGCCATAGCCATTTTGGCGATCGTGATGGCTGGCCTGATTTACGGTTACGTCCAAACCACCTACCAGGCCGGGTGGAGCTCCGTTTCGCTGGTAGCTCAATCGCTGGCCCTTGAATCGGTGGAACGGGCCCGTGCCGCAAAATGGGATGTTTATACGTTGGGCGGCGGGGCAAATGATGAACTCCCACCGGGCACGTACACCAATGTCTTCACCAACGCGGTGTTCGTCCCTTTGACTGGTCAAACCATGTCGGTCACGAACACTCTACAAATTACCGCAGTAAGCACCTATCCACCGGTCCGCCAGATCCGCGCCGATTGCGCGTGGCAATTCTCGCCCGGACACTGGTTTACCAACACCGTGATTACGTTGCGCGGAGGAAACTGATGAAATCGCACCCAGCCAATCCGCCGTGGAAACCGTGGAGGCGTTCCACGAACGCCCGGGCATTTACCTTGGCGGAAATGATGGTCACGATGGCGGTTTTTGGATTGGTCGTGACAGCCATGGTTTCGGTGCAATTTTTCGGATTTAAGATGAGTTCCCTGACCCAAAGCAAGTTGATCAACGTCGGTTATGGTCTCAAGGCCCTGGATGCAATCCGCGATGAGGTCCGTTCTGCGTCCTCGGTGCAGGTCGGGAACGGAACCGGCGTGCTGTTCACGGTTACGGGCACGCTTGGAAACACGTTGCAAATTTATCCTACGACGAACAGCAATCATATCCAGGTCTATTTGGACACGAATGCAGACTCCCTCTACGTGCTGAACAGCACCAATAGCAGCCCGTTTCTTATTGCTTCCGGCATCATCAACCAATCGGCATTCCAAACGGTGGGTTACCAGGGCAATATTTCGACCAACGCGCAGGAACATTACGCCATTACGATGACATTGCAGTTTTCGCAGGTGGCCTACAAGCTTCCCACCAACACTTACGATTATTATACGTTGCAGGCGACGATGACTCCGCGTTCACAGAATTGAAACACCCGTATTGAAACAACAAGCGCATATGAAAACCGCAGGCACATTAATTCGACGAGGCGACCAGGGCTACGCCCTGATCATCGTCATGGTATTTGTCGGTCTCGCCCTGATTGTGCTGGCCAGTGTCATGAACTTCGGCAAAAGCACCGCCATGCAAGCGGACCGGAACAATTTGTTCACCGTGAGCAGCGCCGCGTCCGAAGGCGCGACTGAACTTGTGCTGGCACAAATGGCGAACGACTTTTACAATCAGGCGTTGCAAAGCACCAACAGCTACATGACCAACAGCCTTCTCCCTAATGCAACCAATTGGCCGGTGAAGTTCTCGTTCGGGAATCCGAACAATACCTCGGCCGTGACCTATGTGACTATGTACCCCCTCAATTGGACCACGAATTGGGCAGCTTTGTTTAGCACAAACGCCGCGGGTCTTCATGCATTCATTGCCAACTGCAGCGCAACCTCCACCGCCACCGTAACCAACCAGCTTTACAATGTTTCGGCCGGGGTTCAGCTCCAATTTCAACTCGCCGCCATCCCGGTGTTTCAGTACGCAATTTTCTATAATCTGAATATGGAAATCGATCCGGGCGCCGCGATGACTGTGAACGGACCGGTATTTTCGAATGGCGGCATTTGGGCCGGGTCGCCGTTTTTGACCTTTGCCGGCCCGGTGGCCGCGGTTGGAATCATCGCAACCAACGCCACCGATCCCTTCTCCACCGGCTACACCGGCGGTGGCGGCCCCACTTTTCAAAACGGCTTGAGTCCCAATTCGCCCAGCGTGGCCCTGCCCATCGGCACGACGAATGACCCCAATGCTCTTCGCTCCCTTCTCAGCCTTCCGACAAACGGCATCACCCCCAATTCCTCCACGGGCGCAATGTATTTTGTCAATCAGGCGGACATCATCATCTCCAATTCCGCCAGTGGCGTCATTGCCGCCTATTTCCAGGATTCCAACAATGTTTCGCGTCTGACATCTATTCCCTATGACTCGACGCAAATTATCTTAAATCTCCTGACCCTCACCCTCACCACAAATGCGAGCTACTCATTTGCGACCAACGCCAGCTTCTACGACTACCGCGAAGGCAAAACCGTCCAGGCCGTCCAGTTCGATGTCGGTGCGTTCAATGCCTGGCTTGGCGGTCTCAGCGGCAGCGTTTATAACGCCCAGCTACACGCAGACGCCGCGCATTATATTGATTCGGTCTATGTTTACAACGGCGCCACCGCGTCCAACACAACGCTGCCTGCGGTGCGGGTGGCGGATGGGGCGGCTCTGCCCAGCCATGGGCTTACGGTAATCACACCGGACCCCCTCTATGTGATGGGCAACTACAACGCCACCGGCTCATCGCTCAACAACGGTACCAATGTGGCGAATACCGTGCCGGCCGCCCTCATAGCGGATGCCATCACGATCCTTTCCGCTAATTGGAACGACCACTCCTATACCAACGGCTATGCGCTCTCCTCGCGCACGCCCACTAATACCACCATCAACGCCGCGGCGTATGAAGGCATCGTCCCCACCAACGGCACCAATTACAGCGGCGGCGTCGAAAATTTCATTCGTTTATTGGAAAACTGGGGTGCATCCAGTCCTCTGACCTACAACGGCTCCATCGTCGTCATGTTTCCCAGCAAATACGCCACAAATTACTGGAAACCGGTGGGCAATTATTACAACCCGCCCAAACGCAATTGGGCCTTTGATTTGAATTTCCAGACGCAAAATGGACTTCCGCCGCTCACTCCGGAGCTCAGGGCCGTATTTCGCCAAGGCTGGGCCAGCTATTGATTTTTTCTTACGAAACCCGCCGATTTCGAAGATTTCGTGGAGGTCGCACGCTCCCTAAGCGGATAATGGCTTGGGATGGACAATGCCCCGGAAGTTTCCCGCTCTCCGTCCAAGTCTTCCGGAACTCCCAAGGCCGATTGTCGTCCCTTTTTTAGACCGCCTTCACCAGGCTGCTCGAAGCTTTCCGGCGATCTTCCAGAAGTCGCTTGCTGACTACCGGCGTCTCAATTCATTATCAACGATGCTCGAATGCGAGTTCATTCCGGCACGGGAAGCCAGTTCCAAACGCCTCATGATTGTGTTGCACGGATTGGGCGACAGCCGGGAGGGCTTTCGCTGGCTGCCCGACGCGCTCGATCTTCCCTGGCTGAGTTATCTGCTGGTTGATGCGCCGGACGAATATTATGGAGGCTTTTCCTGGTACGATTTCGCCGGGGACATTGTCCCGGGTGTGCGGCGGAGCCGGGAGTTGCTCTTCGAATTGCTCGAAGCGCAGCGCGCACAGGGGTTTCTTTCCGATCAAATATGCCTTGGCGGCTTCTCGCAGGGTTGCCTGATGTCCATCGACGTTGGCCTGCGCTACCCGCGCCGGCTGGCGGGGATTGTGGGCATCAGCGGCTATGTCTGCGAGCCGGAGAAACTCATCGCCGAACTCTCCCCGGTGGCGCGGCAACAGCGCTTGCTCGTCACGCACGGCCAGCTCGATCCGATGATCCCTATCGACGCGGTGCGCCAGCAGATGCAGTTGCTCCAATCGGCGGGCCTCCGCGTCGAGTGGCACGAGTTGGCCAAGGCCCACAATATCGCGGGAGAGGCGGAATTGGCCGTCATTCGTAACTTCATTCGAGCCGGGTACTGACCGGCAATTTCGGTGATTGATTCCGCTTTTTTCTGCGGTACGTTGTCTCCAGCACCGATATATGATTAGCTCGACTCGAAGCCGCTCTCGAACGAAGCCTGCGCGCTCCGGACCCATGACGGAATCCTCAACGACCGATGCGCGACGCTTCGACTGGCCTCTGGCTACTGATGCCGAGATCCTGCTGCGCCGTCACATCGCCGTGGTCCTTGAGCAAAACGCTTTCGCCCGGCGGCTTGCCCAACGGATGCGCGATGAAAGCGGCACGGACATTTTCGAGTGGGTCGATCACCTCGTGCTGGCTCCAACCGAGGCCACGGTGCTCGCCAAGGCGGCCTTCGTCCAGGATTTGGAGGCGGAAACGCCCAATGGCGAAGCCGTTTTCGAGCATCCACGCGCTACGCTGCCGCGCATCTTGCTGCGCAATGGCGAAAAGCACAGCCCTGCTGTCTTGGCGTTGCGCCCGGAATTCGCGGCCGACTTCATGTCCCGCCACAATGTCGCGGGCGAGCCGGAAGGGGAGCCTTGTTCGCGTTACCGCCGCATGGTCGTGGCCGAAGAAAATGGCGTCCGGATCGAGGCCATTGAGCGACGCGCTTACCGCGGCTTCGTTCCCGCCCCGCTCAAGTCCGGCGAACTCAAGGCCATTGTCAAAGTCAGGGAGCTTTGGCAAACGCGGCCCCGATTATTTGACGGCGACGCCGAGGGCTTCCAGACCGCCAACCGGATACTGGAGCGCGTCATGGAGTTGGTGGGACGCGATTTGGCCTGCCAGCTCTTTTTCGAATCAGAACGCGCCTATTGGGAAAGCCGCAACCGCGCGGCGCAGATTCAGAAGCGGCGCCAGGATCAACTCGGCCTGGGCTGGGGCAACCACGACCATCATACATTCCGCGGCTCGCGCGAGCATTTCGCCGATTTGATCGAGTTTCTGCAAAAATTGGGGTTGGAAAAGCGCGAGCGATACTATGCGGGCGCGGAGGCCGGCTGGGGCGCCCAAATCTCGGAGCAGCCGACGACAGGTATTGTGGTGTTTGCGGACGTGGATTTGATGCCCGATGAAACGCAGATAGACTTTTCCGTCACCCGGCTCCCTCCGGCCCGGTGCCTGGGGACAGTAGGATTATGGGTGGGTTTGCACGGTGAGAGTTTTCTCGAAGCAGGCATGCATCATCTGGAAGCCCGGTTCGACTTCGAAGCGTTGCGGGAGCAACTTCAGGGGTGCGGCGTGAACACGATGCCGCCCTTTTCGAATTTTGAATTTCTTCGCCAGGCTTTTACCGAAGGCGAACGTTGGCCCGTGCGCCGACAGCGCGCCGAGCGGCTTGTGTCCGCGGGGCTCATCACGAGGGAGCAGTTCGAACAGTTCATGAAGGACGGCGCGCTGGGCAGCCATCTCGAAAACCTGCAACGCCACGGCGGCTACAAAGGATTCAACCAAAAATCCGTGAGTGTGATTATTTCCGCCACCGACCCGCGCAAGAACCACTTCCCGCATGCTCCGGTTGCGGCCTGAACAAAGGAAAGGGACGGGGCTACAAGTTCTGCAGGGATGCCTTCCCTGAACTGAATCAATGGGTGAGGAAATCAAACCTCGGTTTCCAAAACCTCTGGGCCCGCACGCCCAAGGTCGGGAAACCGGAGGTTTCGCCTTACTTCGAAAAGCGGAACTTCCGCGCCGCCAAGGCGACGAGGCCCAGCGAAATCAGGGACAAACTGGCAGGTTCAGGAACTTGCAGGATCTGTATGGATTTGTCTTTGCTAATGAGAAATTCAGCACCTGGAGCGAGAGTGACATCCCATTGGAACGCCCAAGTCACGTTACCGGGGCCCGCCGTTGTATTGTCGGCCAGTGTCACGGGAACCAAACCGTTGTTCAATTTGGCCAGCGTCACTCCTTGGAGCGCAACTTCTCCGTGGTTCGCACCGGGTGTTGCAACAGTCTCGCTCAGAACAGTCGAGGCAATCCCGTTGTTGTTCTCCTGGTCCGCGAGATCGAAGTTGCCGCGCAGATTCCGGCCAAGTTGAACCACGTCGCTTGCTCCCCCGC
>Ga0073928_10009773_pt1 | contig 11580 bp, 12 predicted proteins | sample PaiPotPPA55metaG_FD_76969 | JGI IMG/M metagenome (GOLD analysis project Ga0073928, IMG submission 76969) | Iron sulfur acid spring bacterial and archeal communities from Banff, Canada, to study Microbial Dark Matter (Phase II) - Paint Pots PPA... ...
CGGTGTCGCGCGATGGGCGGTAACAGCGGCCGGATTGCTGGTGATCTCAGGCCTCACTCGCCTGATCGAGTTCTGGATTCAGAACGGTACGGCGGGCGTGCAGTAGGAACGCTCACTACGGAGCCCAGGCAATGACGCTGCCCCAAATCATCGTCGATCTGTTGACACTGCTATTCGACATGGCAGTTCCGGCCGCCATCTGCACGATGGTGATGGCTGGAATCGCATTGCGGCAGGAAGGGGGCGTCAACTTCCAGGCGGGCGGCAGGTTCCAGCGATGGGCGCTCTGGTCGGTAATTCTCTTGACGCTTCCGCAGTTGCTCTCCTGGTTTGCGGCGCAGGGTATCGCCATGCCTGCGCAAGGCGGAGGCATCAGCAGTTCGTGGGTCGCGAGCTTGCAGACAAGCTTCAGCGGTTTTGTTTCGAATGTCGTGGTTGCCCGGTTGACTCCCGTGCTCGCCGCTTTTTGCGTACTGAAAGCGGCGCTCGATGCGGCCGAGGGGTACAGCCCGCTGGGGTCCATCGTCTCCGCCATTTTTCTAATGTCCGCGTCAGGTACAGTCCAGCTTTTCCAGAGTTGGAACAGCGGGTCACAGTTCGCAACCACGGACATGCTGACCGCAGCCTGGAACTTTCTCGCTGGGACGATCCTCCCGGAAGCAGCAGGGTTGGCGATTGTGGGGGCAATTTTCAATTACGCGCGCCACCGGCCATTCATGCCGCTGGTGGGATCGGGTCTTGCGTTCTTGAGTGTTTCGGCCATTTGGAAGCTGGTCCAGGCCATGGCCGGCTGATGAGGATGGGAGGTGATCCTGTGAATCTTTCAAACGGTTTGCTCAACCTGACGAATTGGCTGGGCAACGTCATCATGCCGACCATGGCAGGTTTGTTCGCTGCCGCTGCGATTTATCGCTTCAGCAAGGCGCACCCGTACTCACATCTCGGTTACGCAACACTGGCTTCTCTGATGTGCTCCGGGCTTTTGCGTGCCATGGAGTCTTTCAGCAACCAAGCATCCTGGAACAACCCCGACCGCTACTGGATCTCCGTCCTGACACTTGTGAACTGGGTTGGGAACGTTCTGCTGCCACTTTATGGAACTGGCCAGGTAGTGCTTGCGGCGGTGCACTTCGCGGGATTGCTGGAACGCATGACGATCGGCGAGGCCTGGGTAAGAAATCTGGTCGCCGCGATGTGCTGTTTCGGACTGTCGGGGCTGTTGCGCTTAGGAGAATTCTGGATTCAACACGGAACGGCCGGGGTGCGCTAGGAAGGAGTTACGAGATGCCATTGCAGGTGACACCAGTGAACCGCAATTTACAAACGCGAGTGACCTTCATGTTGCTTGAGCTGGAGGATCTCTTTATTGTGCTGGGCGCTGCGGCGGTCATGAACGTTCTCGGTCACTTTGTGGGTGGTGAGATCGCTGGAATGCCCACGAATATCGTCCTCCAGTATGGCGTGCCGCTCCTGATGGTGCCAGTGCTGATGGCCTTCAAGTATGGCAAGCCCCGAGGCTACGTTCGCGATCTTGCCTTCTGGTACATGAAACCGCACTCCTACTGCGCCGTAGCACGCGACCGCGAAATCCGGTCGGCGTATCTGAGGGAGGAATAGCAGTGCCAGTAACGCTTGAACAACACGATCGAAAACTCCACGATCCGGCATTGTGCGAGCAACTGCCGGTCCGCGACTACCTGGACAACGTCGTCGTTCGCACCACTGGCGCTTTTGTCGCGGGCTACGAGTTGAGGGGTTTGGCATCGTATTTCGCGAGCGACGAAGGCCGAGAGCGGGGGAAGTTGATGCTGGAGGCGCTCCTGCGTTCTCTGCCGGAACAGAGCATGAGAGTGCAGTTCCGCTACGAGGTAGTGGAGGATCTCGGAGATCTGCTTGAGCAGTATGACGAAGCCCAGCAATCGGAACGGGCAGAGGTGATTGCACTCGATGAGGTGCGTGTCGAACGATGGCGAATGAAAGAGGCGAACGGCCACTACATGCGGCCCCTCTTACACGTGTACTTCATCTGGGACCCGGTCGTTCATCGCCGTCTTGCCGGTAAGCCGCTCAAGCCCACGGGCAAACTCTTCAGCTTATCGGCGCGGAGGTGCATTGAGCGCAGTCGTCAGGAGCATCGGCAGCTGCTGGCAGAATTCGAGAGTCTGTTGCGCGGGTTAGAAACGACGCTCGAAGCAGCAGAACTCGGCGCGCGCCGGCTGACCGACCAGGATCTGTTTCATGAGGCAAAACGAGCTCTCAATCCCTTGGCTCCGGATCATCGGCCGTACAGGCGGGGTGAGGAGCAACTGGAATACAGGAGCGCCCGCGAGCAGATCGTTGACACAAGTATCGCTGATGAGACGGACTCCTATCTGAATGTTGGCGGAATCCTCTATTCCTTTGTAAGTCTGAAGGAACTCCCGGATGCTACGTTCCCCGGAATCCTGCGAGATTTGGTCGGTCTCGATTTCCCGCTCATTGTCAATGCGCAGATCACCATTCCTGACCAAACGAAAGTGCTCAAAGGCTACAAGAGCCGATTGCGCAAGATGCAGGCTGTGCAACGCGACTCGAACGGAGGATTTCGGACCAACGTGGAAGCCCAGGTTGCCGAAGGCCAGCTAGTCAGAGTGCAACAGGACATTATTTCGAGTTCGGTCAAGACGGCAAAGCTGAGCCTGGTCATCGGAACGCGCACTTCCCGCCCAGCAATAACGACCGCGGAACTGGAACAATCCGAGCGAATTATCGACAACCAGCGGCAACAGCTTCTCTACGCGATTTCCCGCATGAACGGCGCGAAGGCGGTCGCTGAGTCATTGGCGAAGAAGCGCTTGTTTTTTAGTTCACTTCCGGCGATGGCGGAGCCTGACAAGCGAGACCAAGACTTGCTTACCTCGAATGCGGCGGATCTGGTGCCAGTAGAGACACCTTGGTGCGGAACCCCGCGGTCACCATTATTCCTGCTTGAAACTCCCTACCGCCAGCTCATTCCGTTCTCCCCCTTTGATCCCGGCTTGAGCGACGCGAACATGCTCGTGATGGCGAAAACTGGCGGCGGAAAGACCGTCATGGTGCAGCAGTTGCTTCTGATGGCCGCCCGGAGCAACCCGCTGATTTCGATCATTGAGCGTGGCGATTCGTATCGTCCACTGGTTGAGTTGATGGGTGGACGGATGATCACCATGTCGCTCGATAGCGAACAAACGATTAACCCGTGGGATCTGCCAGAAGGAGAAAGAGAACCAAGCAAGGATCAAGTCGCATTTCTGAAAAATCTGACGCGCCACATGCTCGGTGAGGGCGGGGCCGAAGACACGCAACTTCTCGACAACCTCGTCACGGAGGCCATTCTTCGAACTTATAAGAGGGCGGCAATCCGGCCCTCGATTCCCATTCCAACATTCTCCGACCTTCGCGACGAACTGTCCCAATGGCGTGACGAGGAAAAGAACCAGCGCGTGATGGACGAAGCCCACTTGGCGGCGATCAAGCTGCGCGGCTGGACCGGCGAAAAGGGAGTGTATTCAAAGCTTTTCGACCGGCCTACAACGATCTCACTCGACAATCCCTGGCTGTTCTTCAACGTGGAGCAATTGAGCGACGACCATCGGCTGGAAACGGCAATGAGCCTTCTCATCGCCCACGCCACTGCGCAACGGGCAGCAGGCAGGGCCGGCAGACGGAGTATCACGGTTCTCGATGAGTGCTGGTTCCTGCTTGATTCTCCGGTGCTCGCGCCCGAAGTGGTCCAACTGTTTCGTACGGCGCGCAAACGTAACGCCAGCGTCTGGGGAATGAGCCAAACAGCGGAAGATTTTGTGGGGACGGAATCGAAGCCCAGGCCGCATGGCGCGGGCATCGTAAAGAACTCGACCACCAAGATCATCGGCCAGCAACCGGGAGACATGACCGCCCTGCGGGAGCACCTGCACCTGAACGATACCGCCTTGAACCAGATCAAGCATTTCAGCGCTCCCATCAAGGGCAAGAGCGCCGACGCGCTCATCGTGATCGGGGAGAAAGCCGACACCACGCACACGATCCGCATGTCGCCGACAACGGCCGACTACTGGATCATGACGACCTATGCGCGCGAACGTGTTTATCGGTCGTGGTGGTTAGAGCAACGAAAGTCGGTGCCTTTGATCGAAGCCTATCGCGAGCTGGCCGAAACGTTCCCGGCAGGACTGGCCGATGTCGATCCACTTCCGGAAGAAATCTCAGGAGAAGTCGGAAGAGGTACACGCATATGAAGATGAAAGCTTTGGAGTTACTTCGCAACTTTCGAAACAGATTGAGCCGCAGCAGGCGATGGCTGTTCGTAGCAGTGATCACCTTGTGCTTGATTCCCTCGTACACGCGGGCTGACGGAATCGGCGATATTCTGTCCCTCTTTCACACCATCACCAGCAGCCTCCAAGGCCCGATCGGCGGAGGGTTGAGCGAAATGCGGAAGATTAGTGCCGCAGTCAACAATTTTCGCCAGCAGATCATCTGGCCTTTAGCCCTAATCAACCAGACGAGATCATTTGTCAGTGCAACCCGGGCGCACTACACCGGCCTTATGTCTCAGATTGAAGGCCTCAAGAACAACAGTGCGACTCTTGCTCTTCCCATGCAACTGGAGTCGATGTTCCGAGGCGCCCAGTCGGGGTCCATCGGTCAGATCCCTTCGCTATACACGCAAGTCTACCAACCGGTTGCACTGGCTGGAATTGCCCAGCCGGGGCAGCGCAACCTCATGGACATTGACGATGCGATGGCCATGGACTCGCTTAAGACTTCCATGGTCTCCGACCAAACGACTCAGGGGATGCTGACTCTCGCCGATTCTCTCGAACAGCAGGCGATGACTGCGGCTCCCGGGTCGGCGTCCATGGTCACTGCCCAGGCCCGCGTCGCAGATCTTGTAACTCAGGCACAACTAGCGAAAATGCTTGCCGCTCAATTGCGCCAGGAAGCAACAAAACTGGCGCACCAGAATGCGACGCTCAAGCACAGCGCCACAACGACGCAAAATCTTTTCAACCAGATCCAGCAAGTTCTAGCTCATCCATAAGGAGTTCGGAAAATGCATCGAGTTACGCTCTCTCGTCTTTGGAAGGTTCTCCGGAACGCAGTGGCCGTGGTATGCGGTCTGGTTCTCGTAATTGCGCTGCTGCCGAGCAGGGCTCGCAGCCAGCTCGGGCTTGATCCGTGCTGCGCCATGATGCAGGTCGGGCTCAACACAATCTCGGGCCTGCTCAGAAACTCCGTGGCTATGCCGTTGGGTTCTATTCAGCAAAGCCAGCAGCAATCAGCAAGCTACGAGCAGCAGGTAGTGTTTCCCCTGACCGCGATTACTCAAGCCAGAAACATGGCTGTCCAATTCCAGAGCCAATTCGTCCAGATGCGCCAGCTCTTCCAGTTGCCGATTTCAAGCGCAACGCTGCGCACACCACAACTGCTCGAACAAAGCCTGCTCTCAGGCAATCCGGGTGCAATGCCGCAAATCACAAGCAACTACTCCGCTTTGTACGGGACCGTGATGCCGCCGGCGAACGCGCCCCAGTCGGTCCGGAACATGGTCGATATGACCGACGCGGAAGCACAAGCCGCAATGAAGAAGGCGGTTGAGATCGATGCCCTGGCCAACCTGGAGCTTCAGGCAGCCGAACAGATCAATCAGCAATTGCAAACCGCCGCGCCCGGCAGTTCCACGATTTTGGAATCCGAGACCGCGGCGTGGCTAGTGAGGGCGAACGCATACACGCAATCCGCCATGGCCGAGCTAGTGCGCGTGCGTTCGATTGAGTTGGCCAACTCGAGCGGTCAGCTCAAGTTCAGCGCTTCTCATGCGGCGACGCTTCAGACCACGGGCAACCAGGTCTTGCAACAGGGAGTCCAGTAGCCGTGTTTTATTTCCAGCAACTCCTGAACACGGCGCTGGCCGGGATCGATGGCACCGCCATCATCTCAACGGTCACGAACTTTGCATTCGCGATCCTGCTGATCGGGTTTCTGATCTCAGGCGGCGTTTCGCGGAGGCGATCTGCAAGCCCTGGCGGGAACGGCCGTCAAGTATCTGATCGTTGCCATGATCATGTCTAACTGGGCGACCGTGTTTCGCGGCGTCAACGGCTCCTTCAACACGGTCGCGAATTTCATCGGCAGCAGTTCCGGCGCGGGAGACATGTTTCAGAGCTGGATGGCACAACTTCAGCAACAGTTCACAAACAATCCTTCGTTGACCCTCACGGACATCATCACGGGCGATGCAGCCGCCACGATTACGGTGGTCTTGCTCGTGGTTGCTTATCTTCTCTATGCCCTCGCGATGATTGTGTTCTGCTTCTTCTACACCCTATTTGGCGCAGTGCTCTATGTGGTCGGCCCTCTCGTGCTCGCGCTCATTCCCATCTCGGGGGTTGGCCAGTTGGGGAAGTCGTATGCCGTCAACGTGATGATCTGGAATGCGTGGGGCATTCTCTACGCCGTGTTCGGCGCGCTCATCACCGCCATCCAGGTCAACCAAGTCAACAACATCCTGGGCAATGGATTCCTTGGGTTTTTGAAGGGGGCCGGGGACTCGGTCATGCTTGGGCTGGTCAGCATCTTTTATGCCCTGGCTATCGCGCTGATTCCCTTCATTGCCAAAAGGATCATCTCGGGCGATGTCGGATCAACAGCCTTTGCGTTGGTGAGAGCAGGCGGGGTTGCGGCCGGCGCTGCCCTGGCTGGAGTCAGCGGCTTTGCGGCAGGAGCAAGTCCGGCTTCGGCGGGGGCTACGGCGTCTGGTGGTGTGGGCGCTTCGTCCACGTCTACTGTCCTAGCGTCGTCCGCAGCCCCCCCTACTCCCTCGATGCCCGATTTCATTCGCTCGGGAGTTGCGAGCGCGATGAACAGCAACAGCAGCCCAGCGGCGCCTGCATCCATTGCAAGCAGTAACGAAAGTTCTGACAAGCGAGATCTTGCCGCTGCCATGTCGGGCAGCAGTGGTCGGCATGGGTCCAGTTATCGACCCCATTCGGTGACCCAGGTCGTCAGCTTTAACGTGGGGAGGGCGCTCGGAAGAGCCGCGGGACGGAACAATGCCGAGAACAATTAGCTCTGGCAGAGGAGGTTTCTATGTGGAGGCAGCCACCGATCTGGGAGCCACAAGGCACGAAGTTCCGACCGTACACCTTCACGACCCTGATCTTCTTTTATATCGGAAGGTTTTTCGGCCGTTTGTTTGGCCGGCGTCATTGATTCTCGTTGAACACGAAGAAGGTACGCGAACATGTGGTTGAAAAAGAAAAAGCCGTCTAAAGAAGCTGATGCACCGGAGAAACTCCGCTACAGCCGGTATTACGAGCACGATGGGATTTTGCGTGCCTACGCCAACCGGGCGATGGTGCTCGCATTCTTGTGCGTGCCTACGACGATGCTGGCGCTCGCCTTCGCCGCATATGTCCGCTTACAGCCTCCCACAGTCATTCGTGTGGATGAGAACGGCCTGGCAACGGTTCTGGGTGTGACGAAACCGGGTGTTTCGGTGACGCAAGGCCCGGGATCTGAGCCGACCGAGTTTGAAAAGCGGGCATTCGTGCGCTTGTTCCTGGAGCGTTATCTGAACTTTTCGCCGACAAATGTAAGCCGCAACTGGGCCGACAGTTTGAACATGATGACTGCCAATCTGCGCCGCACGGCGTACGCCGGCATGCAGAAGGATGACTTCATTGGAAAGATCGAAGACGATCAGACGACCTCGGACTTTCAGATGCGCTCGCTTGAAGCCTCCAAGGAAGATCCGCTCACCTATACGGCATTCGGGGTCAAAGAAGTCCATCACATTCACGAACACAACGAATCCATCGACAAGGTGGTCAGCGAATTCCACGTAAGGCTGCTAATCGAGAGGCGGTCAGAGCAGAACCCCGGCGGCCTGCTGGTTGGAGAGTATTGGGAGCGCGCGATCGAAGGCGAAAAACGCGATTGGGTGCTGCAGCAAGCCGGTCTGAATAGCCCGCAATGAGGCGGAGGGAAGGAGTTGGAAACATGGAAACCAAAACACCAGACAGCTCTGCGGCGCTAGCGAGCACAAGCGTCGGTGGTGCAAATACACGCCGCAGACACCGTAATGGCAGTGACCCGAATCTTCGTTACTTTCTCCCCAAAACAGGGTCTTCTCCGGCCAAGCCGGAGTTGGGCCAGGAGATGGCCAGCGAGGGTGAAGCGTTAATCGAAGCGTTCAAGAACGGCCAGCCGTTCTATACGTTGACGGCATGGAAAGCCGTTCCGGAGGTAAATGGCGGCGGTAGTCCTGTGATCGTGAAACAGGCTGTCGTCCAGAAGCCGACTCAAAGTTAGTTCGAAAAGATCAGCACGAAGAGTTCTCAGATGACCAAACGATGATGTTGGTCCTTTGAGCGCCCCGCGGCTTTATGCGGGGAAATGTGCTGACCGGGACTTTTTTTCACTTGAAAGCCTGGCCAAGCGAACCCGAAATGGGGGTCAGGCAAGAGCGAGAAAGCTTGCGGTCACGCAAACTCCTTAACTCTTTCCGGCCTCCCGGAACAAACAGTTAAGGAGAATAAAAAATGACGAAGAATACCAAGACGAACAACTACAGAATCCCGGTCGATCAGCTTCAGAACCTTGAGATCGACCGCAACGGACGGGTCACTCCGCGGTTGCACGATCTTGATCCACTCCAGAACACGCTGCTCAGCGTGCTCTATCCCGGAATCAAGGTAGCGAGTGTGAACGTGCCGGCTGAGCCTCTCGACGATTACGAAGAATCACAGGTCGAGAACGCGCTCGCCCGGCTCGTTTGGAACGGGATTCACTACAAATTGGTCGGGGCAAGCGGCTCGGCAAAGAAGGGCAAGTTCTACTTTGTCGACCAGCAGCACAGCCGGGCCATCGCCGAGCGGTTTCAGCACTGGCCGCAGGCGGCGATTGTCTATTTCGGGATCCTTGTCTCGCCCTGCAAGGTGATGATGGAGGAACCCGACGCACGTGTGCTCGTCGTCCCCGATCGGAAGCTGGGAACCAACGACTGCCGTGGCTGGATCAGGCGAGCGGTGTTCCAGCGTCTCAAAGAAAAGCATGACCGCGAAATACTGTTGGTCCAGATTGAACGGCTTCGCCGCGAGCGGCATGGAAAGGTAAGCGACGAAGAGCTGGACCGGCATCAACAATCAGCTCTTCTTGCGGACGCGAGACGGGAAATTGTCCGGAAACGTCTTGCGGAAGGGCGCTTCTATCAATTCCGCATGGCCTTCGCTGATACCCAGGCGAAAGGCGCATTCAAAATCATGGAGGATGATGTTGCCGACGCGCTGGAAGCGGATTTTGTTCTGCCGGAAAGCGCGGTCAAACCAGGGCTGAAGATACCGGCGGTAATGTATTCGATCTTCGGGCCGGGCAGAAGATTTCGCGGTGATGTCGTGGTAGGCATTCGCGAAGTCTCCCGCCAGCTCGAGTTTGAGTCCAGTTACACGCTCGTAGAACATGCACCTGAGAACTCAATTCAGCTGGAGATTTTACCACAGGCGATGAAGCAGGTGGCCATGCTGGGCGAGGCGGTAGGCGAGGGCCGCTACGAGGATCTTCTCGAAGTCCTTGGGCACCATCCGGATAGGTTTTTGCCGGATGGACTTGAGCAGGACACCAACGAAGAATTCCGGGTCGTTGAAGGACTGCTTTTGGCCGATGCCAGCGGCGAAATCGTCCGTCATCCTTACGTCAACAATCAACTTAGCAAACTGCTTGCGCGCTGGGCGTTCAAGGCAGCGACCGGCGGAGGTTTTCGTCTTCCTGCATTTGCTTTGATGGACGACGGTTATCTCTTCCTGAAGGATGGCGAAGTGTTTTGCGGATCCGATTGGATTGCCGAGCACAAGGCCATCGTCGCACTGGCCTCGAAACGGGGCTTGTGTGTCCGCTACCCCATACGCATGGTTGACGATCTTCTCCCCTTCGTAAACCTCTCCGACGAGGAGATCATCGCGCAGCTCGATAAGGATCTTTGCCGCCAGGAGTGCGCTCTGATCGAGACAGAGCTTCGTGACTTGGTCACGCAGCAACTGCGATTCGAGGGCACGTATGTTCTCCATTCTGAGACGGCGAAGAAAAACGGCGGTGACTTTGATTTCGACTGGATTTGCGTGGTCGAAGAAGACCGGTTCCCGCGGTTTGTAAAGGACCGGTTCTCCCGAGGCCTCGGACAGCAACAGGGGAAAAACAAGGCCAACAAGGCCCGTGACCCCTGGTTCAATCTGGAGCACGTGGCCATGAAGGCCAGAGGGAATCACATCGGCTCGATCACCGACTTGATGACCTCGTGCCGCGCAGTAGGCCAGGACGAACTTGCTGCGCAATTGGCCAAAGAACTCCAGAACGCGCTCGACAGCCTCAAGTGGCAGGTCCAGCCCGATCTCAAACTGGTCGCCGAAATACGCCAGCAGATACGTCAGGCGCCCTGGCTCCGTTACAAGAACGAACGCCGGTGCTCTGATTTACCACTCCATCTGGAGGTGGAGAAGACCGACCGCGTCGGCCACCTCTACAACCATGTTCGCAAGCAGATCGAGGATTTGCTGATCAACAAGGCCCCGATTGAGGCATTCAAGGCGCTCGTGGTGGGCGAACAGGTCACCCGCGAGATGCTGCAAGACTGCCGCTTCATCAATCGGGTCTATGCCGCGATGGTCGGCAAGATCGCCGAGAGGCGAGAACAACTCAAACAACAACTGGAGAAGACAAAGGCCGAGTGGGACGCAGTACGTCAGAGCTCCGACAAGGAACTGCGGCGACAGAAGCTGTTCGCCATGAACCAGGCACGCGGCACATGCCGTTGTGACGAGGAACGTGGCAAATACGAGATGAAGGCTGTCTTGGCCTACATCCGCATCTGGGCGCAGAACAAGGCAGAGAACCGCATGGGGTGGCTACAGGCGCTTAACCGCGTGGTGTGCAACGGTGAGCGCTCAAGCGGCTCAATTCTCTTTCTTGCCTTTCCTCAGGAACTGATCCTGAAGCTTGCGGAGCGCACGGGAGGCAAGCCAGTTCGCGTGCACGTTCCACGGCTTTACGACGGACTCGTTCGTACCGACTCTTCCGGCCGAACTTTCCTGGTTGATCCACTCAAGGGAGGAGGACAGAAACACACATTCTTGTTCAAGTACAGGGATGGCAAGGTCCTCCTCGACGACGACAAACCCGAGCAGGCCCAAGCACAACCTTCAAGCGAATCTTGCGCTGAAACGGACATCGCAGCCGAACCCGCAATACCGGCTGCCATTGTCGATGAAGCTGTGGAGTTTCTTCCCAGCACTTTCAGCGATGAGGATGCGAGTGATGCGCCCTGGGTCATGTGAGGCAGCAACCGCTTTGAGCGGAATCCTTTCGGATTCCGCTCAGGGCCTAAGAAGGAACTATGAAAAGATCTGTTTCGCTCATCCTTACATATAGCCTTTGTGCCATCGGCGCACTATCCCAGCAGTCAGTCTCGCCCAGCCCGGACGCCGTCGTCCACGTTGCGACCGCCCTGAACCACCTGACGGTTCTGGAATTCCACGAGCCGGTCACGATGGCGGCGGCTGGCAGTTC
>Ga0073928_10009774_pt1 | contig 11579 bp, 9 predicted proteins | sample PaiPotPPA55metaG_FD_76969 | JGI IMG/M metagenome (GOLD analysis project Ga0073928, IMG submission 76969) | Iron sulfur acid spring bacterial and archeal communities from Banff, Canada, to study Microbial Dark Matter (Phase II) - Paint Pots PPA... ...
GCGACGAGACCATCCATCCCGGCGAGCTGTTTTGCTCCGGCACGGTCGTCAACGGCTCCGGCCTCGAGATCGGCCGCTACGTCGAGCCGGGCGAAGTCGTCGAGCTCGAGGTCGAGAAAATCGGCGTGCTGCGCAATCGAATCGTGCGCGGCTGAATCAAACAACCTGGGAGGAACATATGTTGCAGAAGATCCGCCGCGTCGTCACCGGACACAACGCCGCCGGCAAGGCCGTCATTCTGTTCAACGATCATGCACCCAATGTGACCCCGCTCAAGGGCTGGCCAGGCGCCGGCGTTACCGAGGTCTGGGTCACCGACGAAATGCCGGTCAGCAATGACGGCTCGAAGGACCGCTCGCTGCGGCCGATGCGTCATGATCCGACGCCGTCGGGCACGATCTTCCGCGTCGTCGAGATTCCGCCGGAGGCTGCCGGAAACAAAATCGATGCCGGCGCCACATTCGGGCAACTCGGCAGCACCCATAAGCCAAGCGCGGCGGATTCCGCCAAGCATCCGACCATGCACAAGACCGACTCGATCGACTATCTGGTCGTGATCTCCGGCTCGATGCATATGCTGATGGAAGAAGGCGAAGTCGAGCTCCTTGCCGGCGACTGCATCGTCCAGCGCGGCACCAACCATGCCTGGGTCAATCGGAGTGGCAAGCCTTGCCTTCTCGCGGCGGTGCTAATCGACGCCAAATCCGCGCCCTGATCGGCGCCGTGATCGAAACCGGCGGTGCGCGATGAATCTGGCGGCCTGGGTGGAGAAATGGGGGCGCGCCGCGCCCGACCATCCGGCGATTGCGCTCGGCGGCACGACCCACGCGACCTATCGGCAATGGGCGGCGCGCTCGCGCGCGCTCGCCGGCAATTTACGCACCCTGTGCCAGCCGGAGGATCGGGTGGCGATCGCCATGACCAACCGGCCAGAGTTTCTCGAAGCGCTGTTCGCCGTCTGGCACGCCGGGCTTGTCGCAGTGCCGATGAATGCGAAACTCCATAGCGAGGAATTCGGTTACATCATTGGCAACACCGAAGCCGCGCTGGTCCTGGCGAGCCCGGATCGCGCCGGCGATGTGGCAGCACATGGCCGCACCATTGCGACCGGCAGCGCCGAATGGCGGCAGCTTCTCGCCGGCGATGGCATCGACGTCGTCTCGCGCCGTGCCGACGATCTGGCCTGGCTGTTCTATACCAGTGGCACCACCGGCCGGCCCAAAGGCGCGATGCTCACCCACGGCATCATGATGGCGCAGACGCTCGCCTATTTCGCCGAAATCGAATCGGTCCGCCCGGGCGATTGCGTCCTTCACGCCGCGCCGATATCGCACGGCTCCGGCTGTTACGGCCTGCCTTTTGTCGCCATGGGAGCGAAGACTGTCATTCCCGAAAGTGCCGGCTTCGAGCCGGATGAGATCGCGGCGTCCCTCCCGGCGCACGGCAATATCAGTTTCTTCGCGGCCCCGACCATGGTGAGCCGCTTGATCAATCATCAAGGCTTTGCCGCCGCCGATCATCGCGGTTTGCGCACCATCATTTATGGCGGCGCGCCGATGCATTTCGAGACGCTGCTGCGCGGCTTGGATCTGCTCGGCCCGAAATTCGCGCAAATCTACGGTCAGGGCGAAGTGCCCATGACCATCACAGCGCTGTCGAAGGACATCCACGCCGACACGTCGCGGCCGCGCTGGCGCGAGATCATGGGCTCGGTCGGATTGCCGCGCGCCAATGTCGAGGTGCGCGTCGCCGGCGAAGACGATCGCGCGCTCGCCGCCGGCGAAATCGGCGAGGTGCTAGTCCGAGGCGACGTGGTCATGGCCGGCTATTGGAGAAATCCGGACGCGACCGCGGAGACCTTGCGCGGCGGCTGGCTGCACACCGGCGACATGGGCGCGTTCGACGACGAGGGTTTCCTGACGCTGAAGGACCGATCCAAAGACCTGATCATCAGCGGCGGCAGCAACATCTATCCGCGCGAGGTCGAAGAAGTCTTGCTGCGGCATCCCGGCGTGTTCGAGGTTTCGGTCATCGGCCGCCCCCATCCGGATTGGGGCGAGGAGGTCGTCGCCTGCGTGGTGCCGCGCCCGGAGAAGAAGGTATCGATAGAAGAATTAGACACGCTCTGCCTGTCTGCGATCACGCGATTCAAACGTCCGCGCGGCTATGTCTTTCTGGATACGCTGCCGAAGAACAATTATGGCAAGGTGCTCAAGACCGAGCTGCGCAAACTTCACGGCCAAGCCGCCAACAAAATCGGAACGTGAACCAAGGAGAGTAAGATAATGACAACGCGATCCAGACGCGCCATCAGCGCCGCGACGCTGGCGGCACTCGCCGCGCTGAGCCTGGCGGCGTTCAGTTCGCCGGCGGCAGCGGAGGAGCCCTTGAAGATCGGTTTCAGCATGGCCGAAACCGGCCCGCTCGCCGGCACCGGAAAATCGGCGCTGCTGGCGATGACCATGTGGGCGGAGGATATCAACGCCAAGGGCGGCCTGCTCGGACGGCAGGTCAAGCTCGTGCACTACGACGACCAGAGCAATCCGGCCAACGTGCCTGCGATCTACGCCAAGCTGATCGATATCGACAAGGTCGATCTCATCAATAGCGGCTACGCCACGCCGATCATCGCCGCAACGATACCGATCGCCATGCAGCATGACATGGTGCTGATCGGCTTCTTCGGCCTCGCGAACAACGCCAAGTTCAAATACGACAAATTCTTCGGCATTTTCCCGGCCGGCGAGAAGCCGGCTTTGGCGATCCTGCAGCCGTTCTTCGACGCGGCGATGTCGATGAATCCGAAACCAAAAACGGTCGCGGCCATCTATCCCGAGATGGAGTTCGGTCACTCGATCATGAACGGTATCAGAGCGTCAGCAAAAGATGCCGGCTTGCAGATCGTCTACGATCAGGGCTTCCCGCCGAGCATGACCGACCTGACGACCGTCGTGCGGCAAATTCAGGCGACCAATCCCGACATCGTGGCGATCGGTACGCAGCCCGGGCAATCGATCGCCATCGTCCGCGCCATCAGCGAGGTCGGCCTCAAAGCCATGATCGTCGGCGGCGGCATGACCGGATTGCAGACGACGGACGCTGAAGGCTTGTTAGGCGAGCAGCTCAACGGCTTCGTCAATTTCAACATCTGGCTGCCGGCTCCCACCATGCAGTATCCCGGCGTGATGGATTTCCTTAAACGCTATCAGGAGCGCGCCAAGGCAGCCGGCGTCGATCCGATCGGTTACTACGCGGCGCCGTGGGCTTACGCCGATCTGCAAATCCTCGGCCAGGCCGTCGAAGCCACCAAGAGCACGGCCGGCGACAAGCTCGGGCCGTACATTCACGCCACCACGTTCAAGACCCTGATCGGCGACGTGAAGTTCGGCGAAAGCGGCGAATGGGCGCAGCCGCGCATGCTGGCGGCGCAATTCCAGCACGTCAAAGGCAACGACATCGAGCAGTTCAAGGGTACCGAAAAGGTGGTCGTGGTCGCACCGGCCGCGTACAAGAGCGGCGACCTGATTCCGTTCGACGACGCCCGCCACTAGCGCGGCAAAGTGCAGGATCGGCTCACGCCGCCACAACGCGGCGTGAGCTGATTGTTACAAGGGGCCGACCGGACAAAGCTTGAGCGCCATGACGATAACCTATCCGCTTCTGGTCAACGCGATCATCACCGGACTGCTGATGGGTGGCTTCTACGCCGCGCTCAGCGTCGGCGCCACCATTGCTTTCGGCCTCCTCGACATCGTCAACATTGCGCACCCGACTTTCGCGGTCATCGGCGCCTACAGCGTTTTGGTGCTCAATCGCACCTTCAATATTGACCCGATGCTGGGCGGGCTGCTGCTGACGCCGGTGTTCTATGGCGCCGGCATGTTGCTCTATCAGCTTTATCACCACTTCTTTGAGAAGCGCGGCGACGATGCCATGCGCGGGCTGGCGTTTTTCTTCGGCCTGATGTTCATCGCTGAAGTCGTGCTGATCATGCTGTTCGGCGTCGACTTCCGTTACGTGCACGCACCCTACATCACCACGACGTGGAATTTCGGCGCCATCGCCCTGCCGCTGCGTCTAGCGGTGCCGTTCGCCGGCTCGCTGCTCATGCTGGTCACCCTCGAACTGTTCCTGAAAAAGACGTTCGTCGGCCGCGCCATTGTCGCCGTGGCACAAGATCCGTTCGCGCTGCGGCTGGTCGCGGCGTCGCCGGTACGCATCAAGCGCATCGCCTTCGGCGTCGCCTGCGCGAGCGCAGCCCTCGCCGGCGCCTTTATCATCGTCATCGAGCCGTTGCAGCCCGCCGTGGGCCGCGAGTTCATCGGCCGCGTATTCGCGATCTGCGTCTTCGGCGGCCTTGGCAGCCTGCCGGGCACGGTGGTCGCGGCGATTTCATTAGGGCTCGTCGAAAACCTGTCCACGATCTTCATCGGTGCGTCCTGGTCGCCGGCGGTCGCCTTCGGTGTGCTCTTGGCGACGCTGGCGTGGCGACCCTCCGGCCTGTTCGGGCGGAGTTGACGCGGCATGAAGACTGGGTTCTGGAAGAATTGGCGCTTCATTGCCGCGGCTGTCGGCGTCGCCGCTATCGTCTTCGGCGTCGCCGCCTGGCTCAACATCGATTATCTCTTCTTCGCCGGCTACGTCGTGCTCCAATATGTCGTGTTGGCAAGTGCCTGGAATATCCTGGGCGGCTACACCGGCTACATGAATCTCGGCATATCGGCGTTTTTCGCGCTCGGCGCCTACACGACCGTTGCACTCGAGGCCGCGCTCAAATTGCCCTTGCCTCTGACAATTCCCGCCGCTGCGATCGTTGCCGGCCTGGTCGGACTGGGCATGGGATATTTGACGCTGCGGCTCAAGGGCATCTTCTTTGCCATCGCCACGCTGGCGCTCGCCGTCGTCACCGAGACCTTCATTACCAACTGGGACTATGTCGGCGGCTCCGCCGGCGTTTATCTGCTGCATCCGAAGCGCGGCCCGTAGTTCGGCAGCTACATCGAATATTTGTTTCTGCTGATGCTGATTGTCGCGACGCTCTCGGTCGTGGTGGCGCGCGCGGTCGAGCGATCTTGGCTGGGCTATGGCTTTACCGCCATCCGCGACGACGAGGTTGCGGCGGAGGCGACCGGCGTGCCGACGTTACGCCTCAAGCTTGTGGCCACCGGCTTGAGCGGCGCGCTGATGGGAATGGCTGGCGCGCCACTTCCCTACTATGTGAGTTTTCTTGAACCCGCGTCCGCCTTCAATCTCTCCTATGCCGTCAACACCATCGCCATGGCGATGATCGGCGGCACCAAGACCTGGCTTGGGCCGCTCATCGGGGCGGTACTCCTTGCAACCGTGCAGCAGGTGGCGACGGTGACGATCTCGTCGGAGATCAATCTCCTGGTCGTCGGCGTCCTCTTGGTCGGCTTTGTGATGCTCGCACCCAACGGCATCGTCGGTTTGTTACGCCGGCGCTGACCGGGCGCTGCGACAAGAAACGCCGCGCAATTAGGCAGAACATCGATAATGCGCACCGACGGCTATTTATTTTTTATGACAAGGATAGGCAACCAACATCGAATTCATATGCGGCGATCGGCATATTTGAAGACGCGCGTTAACCGCTTCCAAAGGCCGATTCGATGCGCTGCGGATTTCTCAGTTCGGTATGCTTGATCGCAGGCGCGTTCGTGGCGGCGACGATCACGATTGATGGAATCGTCAGCTTCCCGGCGCGCGCCGAAAACAATGACATCAACGTCCGGCGCGCAACCGAGCGGACCACGTTCAGCGACGACGAGATAAAGGACGGCTTCTTCAAGACTGCGTTCCGCGCGGAACTGCAATTCGGCCGCCAGCATGAGCGCATCCGCAAATTCGACGAGCCGGTCCGGGTGTTCGTCGTCAATCCGGGCGCACCCGATCGCAGTGCGGATATCGCGGCGGTCGTGGGAGATATTCACGCCCGTGTGAACCATCTCGACTTGGCGATGACGACCGATCGCAAGAACGCCAATCTGGTGGTGATGCTGGTGCCGGCGCGCGATTTCGCGCAGACCATCCGTTCCCGCTATGGCGAGGCCGCAGCTGAAAAATTTCACCATTCGCTGCATCCGCAATACCTGTCGGGTATCGCCAAGGATCAGAGCTATCGCATTCGGCGCGCCGAGGTCATCCTGCCGGTCGATGCTGACGAGTTTCAATTTTGCGATTGCGCCTACGAAGAACTGCTGCAATCGCTAGGGCTGATCAACGACGATAATTCGGTGCCCTGGACGATGTTCAATGATGATGTGCAAATGGGCTTCTTCGATATCTACGATCAGTATCTGGTCAACCTGCTGTATGACCCGCGGGTCCGGCCGGGAATGACCAAAGACAAAATCAACGCGTTGCTACCGGATATTTTTCCGACGGTGCGGGCGTGGGTGACCGACGCCAGTACGGCGAGAGGCGAAGGCTCCTCGAGCGTTCGCCAGCCGTGACGGCGCACTGCAGCGCGCTGCGCCCGAAGCACAATCGCGGAAACTCTTGACTGCGGCCGCGCCTCAACCACCGGGGCGATCTGCTGCCGCGCTTTGTAACTCAGCGCTTCGGCGTGGATCTCGCCGAAGATGAGGAGAATTCCGTGATTGCGTAGTAGTTGGCGGCCTGCGGGTGCCCATGATGTTGGGTCGCGTTGCTGTACTTCGACGGTGCGCTGGTCGCTCCGCCGCCGGCCTGTGCCGACATCGGCGATCCCAAAGACAAAATCGCCACGGCGGCGGCGATCGTAGCAATGCTCTTGTACATAGAATTCTCCGTAGGGTGCAGCAGATCGATCTGCGTGGTTTCCTCACCGGCTCTTATTCGGCCTCTACAACCAATATGATCCGCGTTCGTAACCGGCGCAATAATCAGACAATCATTGCTTAAAAAAATCAGCGGGTAGCGACCGCGGCGAAAAACAATCAAGATGGGCGAGCGTTGCATTGCAACACGGCCGCTGAAGGTCGCGCCACAAGCTACCCGGCGGGTGCGCAAAGGTTTTCGGCCGCGGGCTCAAGATCGCTGCACTGCAAAAAACATTGGATTGCCGGACCGGCGACGGGGACCATGGCGCAAATTGACAAGTCCGAGGGAATGGTTCGAACTTGGGTAGGTTAGGGCACAGCAAAGCTGCCGCCGGGGTTTTTCATGACGCCAGCTGCCACCTCCCTTGCCGCGACGACGCCGCCTGCGCATGAGCTGCAAAATATGTCGGCGCGCGAGATCGCCGGGCGCATCGCCGCCGGCGAGCTCTCATCCGCCGAAGTCGTCGAGCACTTCATTGCCAGGCTCAAAGCCGTCAACGGCAAGCTCAACGCCGTCACCGCCGACTTGTCGGAGAGTGCGCGCCAGGCCGCCGCTAGTGTCGATACCGCCCGCCCGCGCGCGCGGCGAAAAGCTCGGTCCGCTCGGCGGCGTGCCGGTGACGATCAAGGAATGCTTCGATCTGGCCGGTACCGCATCGACATTCGGCCTGACAACGCGCCGCGACGAGATCGAAAGCAAAGACGATCCCTATGTGGCGGCGCTGCGCGCTGCCGGCGCGATCCCGATCGCCAAGACCAATCTTCCGCAGCTCATGATCTTTACCGAAACCGACAATCCGCTTTACGGACGCACTAACAATCCGTGGGATCTGGAAAGATCGTGCGGCGGCTCCAGCGGCGGCGAAGCGGCCGTCATTGCTGCCGGCGCCTCGCCGCTCGGCCTCGGCAATGACATCGGCGGCTCCCTGCGTGTTCCGGCGGCCTTTTGCGGAATCGCTTCGATCCGGCCAACCGCCGGCCGCACGCCCGATTACTGCGCTCATGGCCTGCCGGTTGGCCAGACCGGGATCGTCAGCCAGGTCGGTCCAATGGCGAGGTACGTCGAAGATCTGGTCGTCGGCCTGCGCGTGCTTGATCGCGCGCGCGATCCGTTTGTCGTTCCCGGACCGGAATTGGGCGATCCGGCCGCGGTCGATGCGAGCCGGTTGCGATTTGCCACCTTCACGGATGACGGCGAGTTTCCGGTCGCGCCGGCGGTCCGGCGTGCGGTTGCTGAAGCGGCGCAATTCCTGATCGCCGCCGGAGCAAAGGAAGTCGCGTGGAAAGCGCCGTCGCTTAGCCGCGCAACTGATCTTCTGTTCGCGAGCCTGTCCGCCGATCGGACGCAGAGCTTTCGCCGCCTGTTGCGCGGCAACCGTATCGACCGGCGCGTGCGCCCGCTGCTCTTGACGGGCGGGATGCCGACGTGGCTGCGCGGCGTCGCCGCTTCCGCCCTCGACGCTTTCGGCCAGCGGCGTTCCGCCAGGAATTTGCGGCGTTTTGCTTCCGGCAGCGTCGACGACTATTGGCAGACCATCGAGGCGATTGCGGATTTCCGGCGCGCCCTCCTGCGTTCGTTCGAACAGGCTGAGGGCGGCCCGATCGATGTGGTGCTTTGCCCCGCTTACGCCGTCCCCGCCGTGCGCCACGGTGCGACTGAGCTGATGCCGATGCCGGGCGCCTATTCGCCGATCGCTAATGTCAGCGGCTTTCCTGCCGGCATCGTGCCGGTGTCGCGCGTCCGCACTGGCGAAGAGAGCGATCGCCCAGAGAGCCGCGATATGATGGATCGCGTTGCCCGCGAAGCAGAAAGAGGAAGCGCCGGCTTGCCGATCGCCGTGCAAGTAATCGCGCGGCCCTGGCGCGACCACGTCGCGCTCGCGGCCATGGCAAAGATCGAAGCCGTGGCGCGTACACAGCTGGACTATCCGGCGCGGCCGCCGCTGTGAACGACCCGCGACCCGTGACTGTCGACATGCGCGCCATCTTCGACGCGCAACGCGCGGCGTTTCTGCGCGCGCAAGCGCCCTCTCTGCAGGAGCGGCGCGCGGACCTGAAAAAGCTTGGCGACGCGATCAGCCGCGGCGTCGATCGTCTAGAGGCGGCCATTTCTGCGGACTTCGGCAATCGCTCGCGCCACGAAACCGAACTCGGCGAGGTCTTTCCGGCGCAGTCGGCGATTCGCCATACGCTGCGACATCTTTCGGGTTGGATGCGACCGAAGCGCGTACCGGTCGGGCTCGAATTGGTGCCGGCCTCCGCTCGTATTATCTATCAGCCCGTGGGCGTAGTCGGCATCATCAGCCCGTGGAACTATCCGTTCAACCTCGCGATCGTTCCGCTCGTGGCTGCACTCGCCGCCGGCAACCGCGTGATGTTGAAACCGTCGGAGCTCACGCCGCGCACCTCGGATTTCCTCGCCGAGCTTCTTGCCGGGCTGTTTCCTTCCGACAAGGTCGCAACCATCATCGGCGGGCCGGAGACTGGTCAGGCGTTCGCCAAGCTGCCGTTCGATCATTTGCTGTATACCGGCTCGACGGCCGTCGGCCGGCTGATCATGCAAGCCGCTGCCGAGAACTTGACGCCGGTGACGCTCGAGCTCGGCGGCAAATCGCCGTGCATCCTCGGAGAGGACGCGGCCCTGCCAAGCGCGGTCGAAAGCATTGTCTATGGCAAGCTCTTGAATGCCGGCCAGACCTGCATCGCGCCGGACTATGTCCTCCTCCCCGAGCGCAGCCTCGACGCGTTCGTCGGATTGGCCACCGAGACGGTGCAGAAATTCTATCCGACGCTCGCCGGCAATGCGGATTACACCTCGATCATCAATGAGCGGCACTATCGGCGCATCGCGCAATATGTGGCCGAGGCCAAGGCAAAAGGTACGCGGGTCATCGAGATCAACCCCGCGCATGACGCGCTGCCGGCACCAGCGCGCAAGCTGCCGCCGACTTTGGTGATAGAGCCCGGCGATGATCTTTCCATCATGCAGGAGGAAATTTTCGGACCGGTTTTGCCAATCAAGACCTATCGCGGGCTTGACCAAGCCATCGACTACGTCAACCGCCGCCCTCGGCCGCTCGCGCTGTATTACTTTGGCGCGGACGCGGGCAAGCGTGACGAGGTTTTGCGCAGGACCATTTCGGGTGGTGCCGCCGTCAACACGACGTTATTTCATTTCGTGGCGGAGAACCTGCCGTTCGGCGGCATCGGCGCCTCTGGCATCGGCGCCTATCACGGCGAGTTTGGATTTCAGACCTTCTCGCACCGCAAGGGCGTGTTCCTGCAAAGCCGCCTCAACGCTTCGCGCCTGCTGCATCCGCCGTTTGGACGCCTCACCGATCTGCTGCTGAAAATTTTCAATCGCGGGTAAGGCGCCAAGTCGCGGCGCCACCTGAGCGAGCCGTGGTCCTGCGACAAGCAGACCGTCATTTACAAAAAAGTACTTTCGTTGATCTTTGGCTGAATTTTCTTCATGAGATGACGATGGGCGGGCAACAGACGTTCATCGAACGGCACGGCTTGTGGAGCGACGAGCAAAAGCGGCTCGCTGCCGAGATCGTGCGACGTATCGCGGCTGAAAAGCTGCATTTTGTCAGGCTCGCGTGGGGCGATGTGCACGGCTATTCGCGCGCGAAGACCCTCACGGTTCCCGCTTTCATCGCGGCGCTGACCGACGGCTACAATATCGGCGTCGCCACGACCACGCTCGATTCCGCGGGCGCCCGCGTCTTCGCTTCGTTCACGCGCGGCGGCGGTATGGGCCTCGATGAGATGACCGGTTCGCCCAATATCGCGATCGTCGCCGATCCATCGACATTCCGCGTACTGCCGTGGGCGCATGGCGTCGGTTGGGTCCTTGGCGATGAATATTTCAACGACGGCAGGCTGTTTCATTTCTCACCGCGCCAGCTTTTGCGCAAAACGCTGCGCCGGCTTGCCGATCGTGGTTTTGCCAGCATCGTCGGCCCGGAGATCGAGTGGTATCTGCTGCGCGTCGCCCAAGAGCATCTAAGCGACGAGAATATCGGCGCTCCCGGCAGCCGCGGCCATCCGATCAAGACCGCTCCGGTCGAGCCCGGCTATCACTATCATTCAGAGTCCAACATGGACCTGATGCAGCCGGTGTTCGATGCGCTCGGCCAGGCGTTTGAGGCGTTGGGGCTCGGGTTGCGCTCGATCGAAAACGAATGGGGTCCCGGTCAGGTTGAATGCACCTTCGCGCCGCGCACCGCGCTGGAAGCCGCCGACAACGTGTTCCTGTTCCGCGCCGCCACGCGACAGATCTGCCGGCGTCTTGGTTATTTCGCGACTTTCATGTGCCGACCCGCGCTCAAGGGCTTTTATTCGAGCGGTTGGCATTTACACCAGTCGCTGACCGAGGCGTCGACCGGTGCCAATCTTTTCATGCCGCAAAGGACCGGCGAAATTCTCGCGCCGCTTGGCCAATCCTATCTCGCGGGGCTTCTGCAATATGCGGTGCCCGCCACTGCCTTTGCCACGCCGACGGTCAACGGCTATCGCCGTTTCCGCCCGAACTCGCTGGCGCCCGATCGCGCCACATGGGCTTACGACCATCGCGGCGCCATGGTCCGGGTATTGGGCGGCGCGGGCGATCCGGCCACGCGGCTGGAGAATCGCATCGGCGAGCCCGCTGCGAATCCTTATCTATTCATTCTTTCGCAAGTCGTGGCCGGGCTTGCCGGCATCGAGACCAGTGCCGCGCCGCCGCCGCCAAATGATGAGCCTTACGCGGCCGAC
>Ga0073928_10009775_pt1 | contig 11579 bp, 10 predicted proteins | sample PaiPotPPA55metaG_FD_76969 | JGI IMG/M metagenome (GOLD analysis project Ga0073928, IMG submission 76969) | Iron sulfur acid spring bacterial and archeal communities from Banff, Canada, to study Microbial Dark Matter (Phase II) - Paint Pots PPA... ...
GCATCGTGAGTCCCAGTCAGACGGTGCCGGCCTCGGCGGCGGGAACGAGGGCGGCAGCCTCCGGAGTCGGCGTGCGATGCGGCACGAGGACGTCGACCAGCGCGATCACGAACGCCAGGGCCAGCAGACCCGCGGAGCCGAAGAGGCTCACCTCCGCGGCGTGCTGGTAGCCGGCGGTCAGGCTGATTGCCTGATGGGCGTTCGCGACATGGCCCGCGGCCAGAGACGGGTTCGGGATTTGGCCAGTGCCGCCGGTGCCCTGCTGGAAGTTGGCAGGCGGCTGCGAGCCAGTGCCCTGACTGGAGCTCGGGCGCGACCGGGACAGCTCGCCGAAGAAGAGTGATCCGGCCAGGGCCGTGCCGATCGCGGTGCCGATGCGCTGTCCGGTCTGGAATCCGCCTGCCGCGGTTCCGCCCTCGGTGCGCGGGACGCTGTGCATCGTGAGCGTCTGATTCGGCGTGATGACGAGGCCCGCGCCGAAACCGGCCAGCAGGAGCGGCGCGAACAGCTCGCCGGCGGCGTTGCTCGCGGTGGCGTTGCGGATCAGCACCGCAGTCAGGAACAGGCCGACCGCGGCGGCCAGGCATCCGACTGCGACCATTGGCTGGCCGAAGCGGTGGACCATACGACCGCAGATGATGGCCAACACGGCTGAGGTGATCACGAAGACGATCGTGTCCATGGCGCCGTGTAGCGGGGTGACCTTCAATCCTTGCTGGAAGAACAGGGCGAAGCTCAGGAAGATCCCGGTGAACCCGGCGTAGAAGGTCAGTCCTATCCCGGTGCCCACGGCGTAACCGCGGATGGCCAGGAGCTTCGGCGAGAGCAGCGGTTCGCCGCCTCGGGCCTCGAGTCGGTACTCCCAGACGAAGAACGCGACGAGGAGAACCAGACCGATGGGAAGCCGCCACCAGCCCGGCTTGGCGCCGTTGCTCGATTCCTCGATCAGCGGCAGCATCACGAACACCAGGCCGGCACCGAGCAGCAGGGCGCCGATTCCGTCCAGGCGGTGGGTCTCGGCACGCGGCCGGTCGTGCGGCAGCGCGACGAGGCCGATCACGAAGGCCAGCACGGCGATCGGAATGAACAGGTAGAACACGTAGCGCCAGCCGTCACCGCCGGCGAAACGGGCGAGGATCACTCCGCCGAGCAGCGGCCCGATCGCGGTCGAGATGCCCGCCACGGCGCCGTAGATGCCGAAGGCTCTGCCGCGCTCCTTCGGCGGGTACATCTGCTGGATAAGGCCGATGGCCTGGGGGGCGACGATTCCGGCCGCCGCACCTCTGGCCAGCCGCGCGGCGATGAGCATGGCGGCGCTGGTGGCCGCACCGCACAGGACACCGGTGATGGCGAACAGCACCAGGCCGACCAGCAGGAGTCTGCGACGACCGAACAGGTCGCCGAGCCGGCCGGCCGGAACCAGGACGAGGCCGAAGGCGAGCGAGTAACCCGACAGGGACCAAGAGACCTCGGCGGGTGTCATCCGCAGGGCCTTCTCCATAGACGGCAGGGCGACGGTGACGATGCTCACGTCGAGCAGCGTCAGGAACCCTCCGACCACGCATATGAACAGGGCGGCGCCGCGCCGTGGCGTGGCTTCGATGATGGTGTGCTCTGATTTCAAGGTCTGGTCACCCTCTGGTCGTCATTGACATCGTGGTGGACGTGCGCTTGGTGCAGGGGCGGAAAGGGCCGCGGGCGGGCACGGAGACGAGGACTTGGCCGACCCGTCCGCGGCCGGGGCACCTCGGGGCGAGGTGCGGTCTATCGAGAGATCAGGGGCCTGAGGCGCGGGGTCAGCCGACGTCGGCGGTCAGGCCCTGGCTCTCGACGCCGGCTACGGCGGCGGCCTCGTCGTTCTCCGGCCGGTCTCCGCTCACGCCGACCGCGCCGAGGACCTCTCCGTCCTTGTCGCGGATGAGCACGCCGCCGCGCGAGGAGGCGATGCGGCCTTCGGAGATCGCGGCGAGCGCGGCGAAGAACGCGGGGTCGCGGGTCGCGTGCCTGGCTCCGGCGGCGCCGCCGACACCCATGCCCACGCAGCCCCAGGCTTTCGCGTTCGCGATTCCCGGGCGCAGGATTCCGGCGCGGTCCTCGCGCTTGAGGACGATCGGGTTGCCGCCGGGATCCAGCACGGTCACCGCAAGCGGGCGCAGGTCGAGTTCGCGTGCCTTCGCGAGGGCCGCGTCGACGATCGCCGAGGCCTGATCAAGTGTCAGAGTGCTCATGTTGCGTCATTCCTTGTTCGTTGATTGATGGATGGGGTCAGGCCCGGCGGGGCGCCGGGACGGTGCTGAGCGCCTGCTCGTCGCGCACGTATAGGGCCGGCCAGAGCGCGAGCAGGTTCGCCGCGGCGGCGACCAGGAACGCGACCTGGTAGGCGGCCAGGTCTCCACTGCTGCCGCTGCTCGACTTGGCCGGCATGCCGACTAGAACCAGGCTGGTGGTGGCTACGGCGACGCCGAGGGCGCCACCCAGCCGTCGGCCGACGTTGAACATGGTCGAGGCGCGGCCGGAGGAACGCGGAGGGATCGTCGCGAACGCCGCAGCCTGGGTGGCGACGAACACCTGGCCCACGCCGAGGCCCATCAGCACCAGGTCGCCGCGAATCCACCAGAGGCTGTGCGCGCCGGAGGCCGCGGCCAGCAGTCCCATGAAGATGCTGGAGGCGAGGGTGCCGACGATCAGGTGCCGACGCGGACCGAGCCGGCGATACAGAAGCCTGCTGGCCAGCTGGGATCCGCACATCACACCGAGCGCCTCAGGCGCCGTGCTCAGACCGGAGGCGAGCGCGCTCAGCCCGCGCCCGTTCTGGTAGTAGAGCGAGAGCACGAACAGAGCGCCCAGGAACCCCACCGATTCGAGCGTCATCGCGGCGCTGCATGCGGTGAACAGTCGGTCGCGTGCCAGCCGGATGTCGATCACGGGCGCCGGGGATCGCAGCTCGACTACCGCCATGGCGACGAGCAGTACGAGGCCGGCCGAGAGCGCCGCGAGTACAGGCGTCGAGGTCCAGCCGTGGCCGGGCCCGGCGGAGATGCCGTACATCGCCGAACCGAGGCCGCCGGCCGAGAGCACGAACCCTGCGACGTCGAAGTGCTCGCCGCGCAGGTCGTGATCCTTCTCCAGGCGGAGACCGCCGTAGATGCAGGCGAATATGCCGATCGGGATGTTGACGTAGAAGACCCAGCGCCAGGACAGGTCCGTCACCAGCAGCCCGCCGAGTACCGGCCCGGCCGTGGGCGCGAGCGCGATGGCCATGGTGAGCACCGAGGAGACGCGCACGCGCTCCTCCTGGCGGTAGGCGCGCAGCAGCATCGCCATGCCGACGGAGGCGAGCATGCCGCCGCCTGCGCCCTGCAGGATGCGGAAGGCCACGAGTTCGCCGAGGCTTCCCGCGATCCCGCACAGCGCGGAGGACGCGGTGAACACGGCGACCGCCGTCAGCAGCGTGCGCTTGCCGCCGAAGCGGTCGCCGAGCCAGCCGGAGGCCGGGACGAACACCGCGAGGCTGACCAGGTAGGAGATCGAGACGCTGTCCACCGACGCGGTCGGCACGTGATAGGCCCGCCCGATGGTGGGCAGGGCGACGTTCACGATGGTGGTGTCCATCGTGCTCAGGAAGATCGCAGCCACGTAGACGACGGCCACCGCCGTCTTGTGCCGCGCCGCTCGCCGGTCAGCGGCGGCGACCAGCGTGCTGGGCGCGGTCACGGACATCAGCGGCGCCTCGCCGCGAGCAGTTCGGCGAACGTCGACAGGTCGTCGAGCAGCAGCCCGGCGCCCTCGTCGGCACGCTCATTGCCGGTGTACGCCTCGCCGGGCCGCACCGCGCGGGCGATCTGCGGGATCGTCACGGTGCGACCGGAAGGGAGCATGCCGAGGGCGGCGACCACCGGCAGCAGGCCGTGTACCGCGCGGGCGCCTGCCGCGGCGGCGCCGTAGGAGACGAAGCCGACCGGCTTGCCGCGCCATTCGTTGTGCAGGAAGTCGAGCGCGTTCTTGGTGGCGGCGTTGTATCCGTGGTTGTACTCGGGAATGACGAACACGAACGCGTCGGCGGCGAGGACAGTCTGGCTCCACCGGCGGGTGTGTTCGTGTACGTAGCGTCCGAGTCGGGGCGGATTGGGCTCGTCATAGAGCGGCAGGCCGACGTCGGCGAGCTCGATCAGCTGCGTGGCGAAGGCGTCGTGCTTGACCGCCAGGCCTTCGAACCACTCGGCCACAGCCGTGCCGACTCTGCCGGGCCGGGTGCTGCCCACGATTATCTGCAGGACGGGCTTGGACATCTCGCTCCTCCTTAGAAGGGCTTTTACTTAGAAGGGGCTGTTTCCTAGAAGGGGTACTGGGTGATCGAGCCCTGCAGGGTGAGCCACTGGGTCTCGGTGAAGGCCTCGAGGTTGGCCGACGTGCCGCCGAAGCGTGAACCGGTACCGGAGGCGGCGACACCGCCAAAGGGCGCGGTGGCCTCGTCGTCGACGGTCTGGTCGTTGATGTGCACCAGGCCGCTGGGGATCTGATCGGCCAGCGCGAGCGCCTGGTCGAGGTCGCTGCCGAGGATGCCGAGGGACAGGCCGTAGTCCGTCGCCCGCGCCAACGCGGCCGCCTGCTCGATGGTGGAGAACGAGGTGACCGGCGCTACCGGGCCGAAGATCTCCTGCTGGAACGCGGGCGTGGTCTCGGTGACGTCAGCGAGCACGGTCGGCCGGTAGAAGAGCCCTTCGTAGGTCCCGCCGGCTGCCAAGTACGCCCCGGCCTCGATGCTCGAAGTGACGATCCCGTGGATCTTGTCGCGCTGCCGTTCGTCGATGATCGGGCCCAGAGCCACCTGCCCGGTGGCGGGGTCGCCGATGGGCAACTGCCCGGCCTTGCGCGCGAGCAGATCAACGTACTGTTCGACAATGCTCGCGTGTACCAGGTGGCGGCCGGTGGTCATGCAGATCTGGCCCTGGTGGTTGAAGGACCCGAACGCGCCCGCGGACGCCGCCTTCTCCAGGTCCGCTCCCGGGAGCACGATCAGCGCGGAGTTGCCGCCGAGTTCCAGGTGCGCACGCTTGAGGTGGCGCGCAGCGAGCTCGCCGACGCGCCGGCCGACCGCGGTCGAGCCGGTGAAGCTGATCACGCGCACGGCCGGATCGGTCACCAACGTCTCGCCCGCGTCCGCGCCGCCGGGCAGGACGTGCAGCACGCCTTCGGGCAGGCCGGCCTCCTCGAAGATCCGTGCGATCGACAGGCCGCCAGCGACGGCGGTGCGCTGATCTGGCTTCAGGATCACCGCGTTGCCCAGCGCAAGCGCAGGGGCGACCGAGCGGATCGAGAGGATCAGCGGGAAGTTGAACGGGGATATCACTCCGACCACGCCGACCGGCAGGCGGCGCGCGATGCTCAGGCGCGGCCTCGCGGTGCGCACTACCTCGCCGTATGGCTGGGAGGCCGTCGCCGCCGCCTCGTAGCACTCCTGCGCCGCAGTGGCGACTTCGAAGGCTGCCTTCGGCGCGATGGATCCGGCCTCGCGCACCAGCCAGTCGGCCACCTCGTCGGCGTGCTGCTCCCACAGTTGCCCGGCGCGGCGCAGCACGGCGGCGCGCTCGGTGTAGGGCAACGCGGCCCAATCGCGTTGGGCCGAGACCGCGCAGGCTGCGGCCGCCCTCACGTCACCCGGCCCCGCCGCGCCGACACGACCGAGCGTGGCGCCGGTGGCCGGTTCGACCACGTCGGCCGACCCGCTCTCGCTCTTCACCCAGCCGTCGCTGAAGATCTTCTCCTGCCAGATCTCGGCATCGAGCAGTGTCATGAGTGCGCCTTTCGGTAGTTGTTCAGTCATGGGAGACGGTCACTTCGAGTAGCAGGGGCTCGGTCCGCGTGGCGAGGGACGGGATCACCTCGTCGAGCGCCGCGAGCAGCGCCATATGGGTATTGATACGCAATGCCTTGCAGCCGAGCGAGGAGGCGAGGCCGGAGATGCTGACCTCGCCGAAGCCCGGCCACGGCGGTTTGCCTCCGTGCCGTGCCGCGAGTTGGTCCATCACGGCATAGCGGCCGTTGGACAGCACGATGAACAGTGCGCCGCACTCATAGCGGGCCGCGCTCCACAGCCCCTGGATCGCGTACAGCGACGAGCCGTCGCCGAGCACCGCGACGACCGGCCGCGACGGATCCCCCATGCGCAGGCCCGCAGCCGCCGGAAGGGCGAATCCGAGCCCTCCCATCGCCGCGCTCAGGAACCCGCCGGGACTTCGCGCAGGCAGCAGCCTGTGCAGGTCAGGCCTGCTCGACGGAGTTTCCTCGACTACGACTGCGTCGCGTGGCAGGCGCTCGGCGAGCGCAGTGAACACGTGCTCTGGCCTGAGCTTTCCGTCGACGGGCTCCGGCTCGGGCTCCGAGAGCGCAGGACGGCGCCAGGATTCGACAACGTCGCGTTCGGGCAGCCGCGCTGCGAGTGCCGCGCAGACTGTCGCCGGATCGCCGAGCAGCGCGACATCCGCAGCACTTTGATGAAGCTGTGTCGGGTCGGCCGAGAGCACGGCGACCGTCACGCCCAGCGGCACCAGCCGGCCCGGCTCATAGCCGTACTGGCGAAACGCGCTCGCGCCCACGACGAGCACGACATCGTGGCCCTGCAACGCTTCCCGCAGGCCCGCGCGTCCTGCGGGAAGGTGTCCGGCGAAGTACGGGTGGTCCTGCGGGAACCCGGCCCGCGCGCCGAATGCCTCCTGCCACACCGGCGCGCCCAGCCGCTCGGCAAGGCCGATCAGTGCGTCCCAGCCCGCACGGCTGTCGGCTCCGGCGCCGACCACCAGCGCCGGCGCGAGCGCGTCCGTCAGCAGCGGCAGAAGGTGGTCGACCGCTGCGGCCGGATCCGTTCCGGTGCGCACCACGGAGGTCGGCACTCCCGTGCCGAGATCGCCATCGAACTCGGCTGACCAGTCGTCCATCGGGACGAACACGATCGCGGGTCCGCTGTGCTGAGCAGCCTCGTGATGCGCACGCCGGATCGCGCCGGGCACGTCCTGAGCGCGCACCGGCTGGCAGGTCCAGACCGGATAGTCGCCGCACAGTCCCTCGAGCTTGCCCGCGAGGAACGGTTCGAGCGCCAGATGCCGCCGGTCCTGCTGTCCGACGACCACGACCAGCGGCGCACGGTTCTCCCGGGCTGTCGCGATCGCGCCGACGGCGTTGCCGAGGCCGGCTGTGGTGTGCAGGTTCACGAACGCGGGCCGGCCGGTGGCCAGCGCGTAGCCGGTGGCCATTCCGACCACCGAGCCCTCGTGCAGGGCGAGTACGAACGCCAAGTCCTCGGGCAGGTCGGTGAGAAAGGAGATCTCCGTGGAGCCGGGGTTCGCGAAGATCCGGTCCAATCCGCAGCCGCGCATCACCTCGAAGGCGGCATCGCGCACCGTCGTCGTCATGCCGACTCCGCGACGACGACGCATTCGAGCACACCGAGGTCGTCGATCTCACCGCGTAGCACGTCGCCCGGTTCGATCGGGGCGGGGCCGGGCGGCGTGCCGGTCGAGACGACATCGCCGGGGCGCAGCGTCAGCGCGGAGCTGAGCCATTCGAGCTGTTCAGGGATGTCATGCAACATCCCTGAGGTGTTCCCGTCCTGGCGCGGCTCGCCGTTGACCCATGCACGGATGCGCAGCTTGTGTGGGTCGGAGACCTCGTCGGCCGTGACGAACCACGGTCCGACGACAGCGAACGTGTCGAAGCCCTTCGCGCGGTCCAGGGCCCGGCCGTCGAGCGCGCCGATATCGCGTGCCCCGATGTCGCACAGGACGACGTATCCCGCGACCGCCGACATCGCCTCCTCGCGCTGTAGCCGGTGACAGCGTCGGCCGATTACCGCGGCGAGCTCGATCTCGGGTACGACGTGACGGCTGATCGACGGGTACCGGATGTCGTCGTACGGCCCGGCCAGCGCTCCCGGCGCCTTCAGAAAGCCGCGCTGGTTGGCCGGCGCAGCAGGCTCAGCGGCATCGCGCAGGTAGTTCCCTGACATGCCCCATACCGTGTGCGGCCGGCCGACCGGCGGTCCGAGCAGTTCGGGCACGTCCCGCCACGTGCACCCGTCGTGCAGATCACCGGACTCCGCGCGCTCGAGCACCCAGTCGTGCAGACGTCGTACCTGCTCGAGCCCGGCATCGTCGCGCAGCAGGCTGGGCAGGTCGGCGGCGATCGAGCGCTCGGCGCGCACGACGGCGTCACCGCGGTCCAGGCCGTTGCGCACCACGAGCATGCGGGCATAGGCGGCGCGCACGTCCACCAGGGCGTCCGGGACGACGCCGGGGAAGCACAACCGGTCGCCATAGTAGGTCCGTCGGACAGCGATCTTCATCGGACACCTCGCGCCAGAAATTCGACAGAGCGGAAAGAATGGGGAGGGGCATCAGCAGTGGCGATCAGGGATGCCCCTCCACATGGAAGAAAACCTACTAGTGAGCTTCCATTCTGGGAAGCCGACGCGCTAGCTTTTCGACTATGCCGAAAGAACTGGGGACGAACGACGCGGTAAGCAAGACTCTGCGCACGCTGCTGATGCTCACCGCGCACGACTCGCTGCGGGTGACCGACCTGGCCAGGGAACTGGGCGTCGCGGTCTCCACCGCGCATCGGCTGCTGCACATCATGGGCCTGCACGGATTCGTGGAGCAGGAGGAAGGCTCGCGCCGCTACCGCCTCGGGCCCGCCGCGCTCAACATCGGGCGTCGACCCGCAGGCCGCGAGCTCGCACCGACCGCGCACCCGCATCTCGTACGCCTGTCCGCGGACCTCGGCGAGACCGTCAATCTGCTCGTGCTCGACGGCTCGGAGGCCGTCTTCCTCGACGGGGTCGAGTCGCGCCAGTTGGTGCGCGTCGCCACGAGGACCGGCGCGCGCATCCCCGCCTACGAGTCGGCCGGAGGCAAGGCGCTGCTCGCGCAACTGCCGTTCGCCGCCGTGCGCTCCATGTATGCCGGCGGGCTCATCCGCGCGACCCGCTACACCCTGCCTGACCTGGACGGACTCAAACGTGACCTCGCGCTGACCAGAGAGCGCGGCTACGCGCTCAACCTCGGCGAGCACGTGGCGGAGATCCGCGCGATCGGCATCGCCGTGCGCGGCACGCAAGGCGCCCCGGTCGCCGCGCTCACCGCAGCGGGGCCGAGCTCACGCTGGGAGCGCGAGCGGCTCGTCGCTCTGCTCCCGAAGCTGCGGGAGACGGCCGACGCCATCGAACGCGACCTGCGCGAGGACACGGACCACTAATCCAGTTAATGAGCCAAGCTCACAGTGATATTCGCCGTGGACCTTGACAGCAACCTACCTAGTTGGTTTTCTTAAGAGAGACGAGGCGCAACCATCCAGATGAAGTGAGCGCAGATGAAGATCACGGTCTACGACGAGAACGCATTCAGCATGGACCACCCGCGCGGGGCGGTCTCGTTCAACTACCTGCTCATGGGCGACCGCAGCAAGCCGCTCGAGAACTACCGGTACATCCTCGGCCGCAATGAGGCCGACTTCAAGATGCCCCGGCACCGCCACACCTTCGAGCAGATCCGGCTGCCCGTGGTCGGCGACATGAACATCGGCGAGCAGGGCGTCCTGCACGAGGGCGAGATCGGCTACTTCCCCGAGGGCCAGACCTACGGACCGCAGGACGACCCGCTTGAGCCCGACGAGGAGAAGCGCCTGCAGTTGGTACTGCAGTTCCCCGGCGCCTCCGGCCTGGGCATGAGCGCCGGCCGCGGCCGCGGCCCCGGCAACACCGAGGCGCAGCGCGAGCGCCGCGAGCCGCGCCCGACGAAGTTCCCCCGCCCGCGCTACCAGGGCGTCATCAAGATGAACCCGGAGCGCTACAACTGGCTGCCGGTCCCCGGTACCGAGGGTGTCGAGCGGAAGTTCTTCGGCTCGTTCACCGACCGCGCGTTCTGGATCGACATGATCAAGATCGACGCCGGCGCGACCTGGATCAGCGAAAGCGCCGACGCCCGCCGGCTCACGGTCGTGCTCTCCGGCAGCGGCGGCGTCGAGGACACCAAGATCGCCAGGCTCGGCGCCGTCGAGGCCGACCCCGGTGAGGACGCGCGCTACACCGCGGACGAGGACCTCATCCTCTACACCGTCGGCCTCCCGCCGATCCAGCTTCCCCGAGTGCCTTCGGACCAGTTCGACGAGATCACCACCGACGGCGGCATCCAGTTCGAGAACCCCGCCGACGGCCGGGACGGCTGACCTCCACGCGCCTCCACGCGCCTCCACCCGACGATGCGGCGCGCGACCGCACCCGCTGCGCCGCATCGTCCGTTCGTTCCGCCGCCCCCAATTGATCCCGCCTTCAAGGAGATGTCCGTGCACTTCGACCCCTTGCCACGCGAAGCAGAATTCCGCGTCGAGGTCGTCGGCCGGCGCAACGTCGCGGACCAGGTCGTCGAACTGACGTTGCGGAGAATCGACGACGAGGCGGTGCGGTGGGAGCCCGGAGCACATATCGACTTGATCTTCACCAAGTACCTGAACGCCCAGTACTCGCTGTGCGGAAATCCCGACGACCCTGACACGCTCACCGTCGCAATACAGCGAGAACCGCGCGGTCGCGGCGCCTCGCTTTACGTGCACAACATGCTGACGATCGGCAAGAGGCTGCGGGCACGCGGCCCAAGGAACAACTTCCCCCTGCAAGCCGCCGAGCGTTACCTGTTCATCGCAGGCGGCATCGGCATCACTCCCCTACTCCCGATGGTCCGCGCCCTAGCCGCCCGCGGTGACCGCTGGTCACTGGCGTATGGCGGCCGCACTCGCGCGAGCATGGCCTACCTCCCGCAGCTCGCCGAACTAGCCGCGCTCGGCGGCGACATCGAGATACGTCCGCAGGACGAGGCCGGTCCGCTCGACCTCGACGCGCTGCTGGGCGCCCCCGAGCCCAGCACCCACGTGTACTGCTGCGGCCCAGACTCACTGCTGAGCGCAGTCGAGCAACGCTGTGCCAACTGGCCGCCCGACCTCCTGCACGTGGAGAGATTCGCGCCGAAAGAGGCGGACCCGGCAGCCGACAAGGCATTTGAAGTCGAATGCGCGCAATCCGGAGTAACTGTGCAGGTCCCGCCGGGCATCACGATTCTCGACGCCCTGGAGCGGGCCGACATCTACGCCGAGGCTGAATGCCGGGTCGGTACGTGCGGCGTGTGTGAGACTCCTGTGCTGGAAGGCGCCGCCGATCACCGTGACTTCGTGCTCAGGCCGCAGGAACGGCAGGATGGCAAGGTCATGATGATCTGCTGCTCCCGCGCCCAAAGCCCGCGACTCGTGCTGGACATTTGATGCCCTGCTAACCGAGCGTCAGCCAGACAAGCCCAAGGTCGTCAACGGCGGCCTTCTCGTCCGTGGTAAGCGGCGCCCGGCCGGTGGCCTTGCGAATCAAGTCCATCGCGGACCAGCCGAGCTCGTCGTGCGCCCGCCGCAACTTGGCCGCGACATCGTCGGCCGCGGCGTCGGTACGGTCGGCTGCGGCTGAGTCATCGGCGCCGAGCAGCAGCTCACTGACGACCTCGACAGCCGGCAGGGTAAACCAGGGCTCGACTTCAAGTGCGTCTGCC
>Ga0073928_10009778_pt1 | contig 11575 bp, 6 predicted proteins | sample PaiPotPPA55metaG_FD_76969 | JGI IMG/M metagenome (GOLD analysis project Ga0073928, IMG submission 76969) | Iron sulfur acid spring bacterial and archeal communities from Banff, Canada, to study Microbial Dark Matter (Phase II) - Paint Pots PPA... ...
CGATAAACCGCACGACGGACTGAATGAGGTCAAGATCGTATGATCTCTCAATCACTACCCTGGCGAAGGAGTCATAGACGCGGGTCGGCTCCTCAAAACGGTGTTTCATCCGGACAGACGAGGTCACGCATCGTGGGGGTACCTACTCAGCAGAAGGGAAACCACCTGATGCGGCGTCATGGTCGGCACCAGAAGAAAATCAACTGCCTTATCCTTGTCTGAACTCATGCGAAATCGGCAACTCCTTTCAAAACTATATTGGAGGCCTCGTCGATAGGGCGTCTCGTATTGCTATAAGCAAGCTTCGAGTAATCAAACGGTGACGAGCCCGGTTGAGGCGTAGTACCGAGCCCGGAAGTTATCGAGATCGGAATCGCGATCTTTGCGCGATGGATCGATTGATCTCCATTTAGCGGCTTGCCTTATCATAACCGGGTGTCGAAAATTCTTTCTATGTACGGGCGCAACATGAGGAAGTATCTTGTTGAGGCCGGGATAATCTGCGGAAACAGACAGATCTTCTGTGGCAACGTCCACTCGAAGGAACAGATAGTCACGCTCACGCTGATGAGCAACTCGTCTGGGCGAGCAATCCACCGCAGTTTTGGTGCCTTAGTTCCCAGGGTTACCCCATCGCCCCGGAATAGAAGTGGTTTACGAGGTGCTTAACTGTTCTCGAGCAGGCCTTGTGAAAGGAGTTCAGGTAGCTTGCCTTGATGGCGTGGATCGCGAGGATAATGTTGCCGCTGCCGACCGGTGGATAGGCAAGCTGTTCGATGCGTTTGACGCCATTGGCGACACGCCCGGCCTATGCCATAAGCGCGAAGACGTGACCGCTTACCCGGTTCGGTTGGGCGCCTGGCCATCTAGTGCTCCACATCGCGACCCGTTGCGTCGACGATGCTTGAGCAGAGTTTAATATCCGGTTCGTTCAGCATCCTTGTTGCTTTGACTTGATATCGGCTCGGATGGCGGATCTGACGTTTGCTGAGCCACAGGAGGTGCTCAATGGCTGAGCTGTATCGCTATGCCGCGTTCTTGACGTACTCCAGCAAAGATGCAGCGTTTGCACGCCGGTTGCATGCAGCTCTCGAAGGATTTCACATCCCAAAGACTCTCGGCCACTTTGATTTGGCCGGCAAACCCAATCGCGTCTATCCCGTATTTCGTGACCGTGAAGAGTTGGCTGCAGGTTTGCTTGGAACAGAACTGGAAGCAGCTCTGCGTGCGTCCAATGCACTCATAGTCGTCTGTTCGCCCAATGCGGTGGCGAGCCCGTGGGTCGACGCTGAAGTGCGGTACTTTCTATCGCTTGGGCGGCCCGAGCGGGCCTTCGCGATCATCGCGGAAGGTGAGCCAAATGCATCCGCCAGTGGCAATCCCGATCAGGAGTGTTTTCCCGCGGCACTGCGGGAGGGGCCACGCGAGTGGCTGGCCGCTGACGCGAGAGAGACGAAAGACGGCTTTCGCAACGCGTGGCTGAAGGTTGTCGCCGGCCTCCTCTCGGTGAACGCTGGTGTGCTTCGGGATCGTGACCGGCAGCGGCGAGGTCGTGTTGTGTTGCTCGCCATAGCCGGCTGCTTCGCACTGGCGGCCCTCATCGCGACCGGTGTGGGAAAGTTAGAGCTCTCCGATGCGCGGGAGGCTTTCACGGCGCGCGCGATCCTGCTGGCCGAACGCGGCGAAAGAACGTCTGCGCTTCCCTTTGCGCTGGCGGGGCTTGGCGGAGACCGCCCACGCGCCGAGGCTGCTCTGGAAACTCTCGGAGGACGCCTACGTCTGGTTGCAGTCTTGAACGCACCTCAGCCCAACGCCGAAATGCAACTTTCATCTGACGGGAAGATACTGGTCACACGCTCGGGGAACTATGAACTCGCGTTGTGGAACACCACCGATGGAACCAAGCGCGCACCGATGCATACCGCAGAGCGTTTTTGGTTTGGTGAGGACGGCCTGCGCATCGTCTTGTATTCGGCACCCTCCCTCGAGATCGTTGACGTGGGCTCGGGCGCTTCACTTGCACCACGGGAGGAGGTCTGGGCTGCGCGACTCGGCGACAGCGTGTTTGTCAGTGGAGGCGTAGCCGCGGCACAGATCGCGAGCGACAGCGTCAGGGCCTGGGATGTCAGCGTCGCGCGGCCCATCGCAACCCTTGAGTCGCCCGGCGTGAGGACGCCGCTCTTTCTTTCGGCATCAGGACGATTGCTAGTGACTTGCAACGACGCTGGAAGCTGCAGCGTGTGGGATGTTCGGCACCAAAGAAAGCTTGCAGTTCTCCGATCTGTTTTCGGAGACCTCGCCATTTCGGCAACCGATGACCGGATCGCTGCTAAGTCCGGCTACGACACCGTAACGATCTGGGACGCCACCTCTGGAGCGGTCGTGAGGAAAGTTTCTACCCCAGGCAACGTTCATAGTCCGATCTTTTCAAGCGACGGAACGCGACTCGCGGTGTCTTCGGCCGGGACGCGCGGGCAACTGCTGGATTCAGCCAATGGTAATCTAATCGCCGACCTTGGAGCCGTAGAAGAGAAGACAAACGCGATGACCTTCTCAGACGACGGCAGTCGATTGACGGTGATCGGTCAAGGTTCCACTGGAACGCTCTGGGACTCCAAGTCCGGCAAGAAGCTACTTGCATTCGATGCCAAGGACAGCGCCGCCCTCATCCGGATGTCCCCGAATGCAGACCGGTTGCTCGTCCAATCTTTTGATTTGAAAACGTCGCTATGGGACGGATCCTCTGGCCGAGAGATCAAGGACTTAGGCTCGATGGACAGGATCGAGTCGACGATGTTCTCCTCGTCGAACGGCCCATTCTTCATTCGCACGATCAACGCCGGGGCGAGCATTTGGACTCACGAAGGACAGAAGGTTGCCGACTTGGGACCGGGGAGCGAGCTTGATTTCCAGATTTCCAAAGACGGTAGTCGCGCAGCCGGATTTGCCGGCGACGGCGTTGTCGAAATCTGGGATTTGTCGCGCCCGCCGATTGCGGGAATGGGTGAAGAACTACGTTCGCGGATTTGCGCCGCCAACGGTCGAGCGACGCCAGCGTTCCGGCGGGCAGCACGCGAAGGTAACGATCCCGTGGCAGCTTACTTGAAGGGCCGTCCCTGGAGAGTTTGCGACTGGCGCGGGTTGGGACAAGCAGCGGGTTGGGTACAGACCGCGCGCTACTGGGCCGTAAAGTGGGGTCTCTTAGGTGACTACCGCCAGAATGAATGAGCGCGTACGGCCAGCCAAGCCTCTGCAGGCGGCCTGATACACCAGCGTGGCGCTTGACGCCGATTTAAGGTTCGCCGGCCCTTGGTTTCCGTTGCCTGACTAACTGCGCTCGCTCCCCAGTCCTGAGCACCTCAGCTCCTGGTGGGCAAGCTGCAGCTCGATATGCGCGTTCGGAAAGCTCATTTCGTGGAGGACGGTCGACTCCACGCCTCTTGTCTGCGTTGATCTGCCTGGAGCGTTGTGTAGATTGATTTTCGCAGCTATTTTACGACCATTCCGCACGACAAGTTTGATGATTCTGATCAAACAGGGCAAAGGAAGCCTTGTTGCATAGTGAGACTTTCCAGCCATTCCTGGCCGCGCACATCCCGCCGGAATGGTTCTTGATTCGCGACGATCACTTGAGCGACGTCCGCGGATTGCTGGAAAGGCTCGGATTCACAATTGGCGACTCATTAGATCCACCAATGCAGAGCCCCACGAAAGATCCGCGGGCGGCCATCATTCGAATCAGATCGATTCCGAAGCAAGGCCGCCGACTGTAGAGTCAAGCTGGATTTATGTTTGTAGCGGCCTTGCCAGTGCGGGTGCTAGCGGAAGCACGCAGTACCGGACGATTGCGCTGAATTTAGGAGCTTGTGCGACGCTCAGCAGTTCCGATTTCGATCCACCTGCTCAAAAAGACGTCGATGTTCTACCGCCCGGCCCATCGTGACGAGCAGGCCTCCGAAAATGGAAATCCAGCAAAGCATGGCAGAAGAGTCTTCTCTCGATAACACTCTTCCGCTGCATCTCAGCGTTCCAACCGGTGACTTTTTCAACACCCAAGCTTGTTATCGACAAGTACCCGCCAAGGAGCTGGATTTCGTCGGCCAGTTCGGCGTAATGTTCAGGCTATAAGAGATCCTTTGCGTGTGCCTTTCGTCAAATCTGGAAGACCGAAGGGATCAAACGACCATGAGAATGAGTCAAAGGCCGCAGGCGTGGGGGATTGTTCTGATTTGCCTCGTCGCGCTGGGTTTCTTCACAATCCCAGCCCAGGCGCGCCGGGCGCCGCAGGTATTGCATAAGCATGTCCGACCGGCGGTGGCGAACGGGCAGGCCGCACGTCTCGGCGCAATGTCCCACAATCAGCGCATGGGATTGGCGATCATTTTGCCGCTGCGCAATCAAAGCGAGCTGACGAGCTTATTAAAACGGGTCTATGACCCGTCCAGCCCGGATTACCGGCATTTTCTCACGGTGGCCCAGTTCACGGAGCGGTTTGGTCCGACCAAACTTGATTACCAGGCTGTGGTGAAGTTCGCGCGATCCAAAGGCTTCAGCGTAACGAATGCGCCGGCGAACCGGATGCTGGTGCATATTGACGGGACAGTGTCCCAGGTCAACAGAGCTTTCCATGTGACCATGATGAACTATCGGCATCCAACCGAGAATCGAAACGTATATTCGCCGGATCGCGAGCCGTCGCTCGATCTCAGTGTACCGGTGGCGCACATCGCGGGGATGAATAATTTCTCGATGCCGCGGCCCAAGTTCAAGCGGGCTCCGCCGAATTTCCGCCGGAATGCAGTTGGCTCTGGTCCGAGCGGTGCGTACCTGGGCAGCGACATGCGCGCAGCCTACTACGGCGGAACCGCGCTCGCCGGGAGCGGGCAAGCCGTAGGGCTGCTGGAGTTCGACGGTTATAACATGAGCGATGTCACCGCCTCGTTTGCGGGGCAGCCAAATAGCGTTCCCATTCAAAACGTGTTAATCGATGGCGCCGCTGCCGGCTCTGATGGCGATGATGGAGAACAAGTTCTGGACATCGTGCAGGCGGCGTCGATGGCTCCCGGCCTGAGCCAGGTTCGCGTTTACATTGCTCCGGGGAATTCACAGATTGGAGTTGGAGACGTTGATATCTTCAACCAGATGGCGGCGGAAAATATCGCAAAACAACTTAGCTGCTCATGGGGATGGAATCCGGACGACACTGCGCAGCTTGATCCCATATTTCAGGAATTCGCGGCGCAAGGCCAGACTCTGTTCGTAGCTTCCGGGGATGCGGGGGCGTATACGGGGTCGAACCCAACTGACAACAGCTATCCGGCGGAGTCCGTTTACGTGGTCGCTGTGGGCGGAACGGATTTGACCACGAATGGCACGGGCGGTGCCTGGCAATCGGAAACCGCATGGGCCGACAGCAGCGGCGGTCCTGCCGACGATGGCTTCACGATTCCGAGTTGGCAGGCCGGCGTGGCCAATTCCACGAATCAGGCTTCCACGAGCGTGCGCAATGTGCCGGACGTAGCGGCGGAGGGGAATACCGACAACTTTCTCTGCGACCAGGGTTCCTGCACGGGAGATTACGGCGGGACCAGCTTCGCAGCGCCGCGGTGGGCCGGCTTTCTGGCGCTCGTGAACCAACAATCGGCGGCCAACGGCGGTTCAAGCCTGGGCTTCATTAATCCCGCGGTCTACTCGATCGGTGAGAGCGCAAACTATAACAACGTCTTCCATGACATCACCAGCGGAAATAACAACAATGGGAAGGGGCAATCTTACAATGCCGGGGTGGGCTACGACTTGGTCACTGGCTGGGGAAGCCCGAACGGTCAGAATCTGATCAACGCGCTGGTCGGATCTTCGGCGTCGGCTTCATCACGCCAGGGAGGGGTATCGCGGCCTTTCAGTGACTGAGGTAACGCACCAGGTCGAACGCGTAAATCTCCCGGGTACTGATGTCGAGGGGGAAGGATGGGAATCTCACCGGCGGCGAGGTCCGTCCACGCGCACGGTTTCATTACAGAACACGTTATTGTGCTTACGGAAAATGCCTGCTCCGCAAACGGTCCGCAGCCCAGCGAGGTATCCATGGTACATTTGACCCGCTATGAGCACGGGGCCACAGGCGATTTTCATTTCCTATGCCCACCAAGACGCGACGGCGCTGGCTCAGCGACTCTTCCAGGATCTCACCCGAGAAGGCTGCGACGCATGGCTTGATACCGGGCGGTTGAAAGGCGGTAGCAGTTGGACCGCCGAGATCGAGCGGAATTTGGACCGCAGCGACGTAACCCTCGCGCTGCTCTCCCGAGCTTCGTATTTGTCCGACATCTGTCGAGCGGAGCAGCTTCGTTCGCTGCGCAAAGAGAAGTGCCTTATTCCTGTACTCGTTCAGGCCGACGCCGATCGGCCCATACACGTGGAGTCCAGAAAGTACATTGATTTCTCCAGTGAGCCTGCCTATCAGACCGAGTTCGGGAAGCTTCTTGACGCCGTCCGAGCGAGGAGCGGCGCGACCCTGCACCATCAATTTCGCGAGACCTATATTACAGTGCCGCCGCTCCCGTCGAACTACATCGAAAGAACCGACGAACTGCATGCGCTTCGAACGGCAGTTCTCCGCGATGGCTCACCGCGTCGTGTGGCACTTACTGCTCTTAAGGGCATGGCGGGAATCGGCAAGACCGTCATGGCTCAGGCTCTCTGTCTCGATGAAGTAATGCAAGCCGCTTTTCCCGACGGCATCATCTGGATCCCCATCGGAAAAGATCCCCGTGACATTGTTCTCCTGCTTCGAGAAGCCGCCCGAGCGATCGGCGACTCACTCGAGGGCTACGACACACTCCAGGCAGCAAGCAATCGCCTACGCAATCGCCTCCGTGAAAAGGCCGCGCTCATCGTTCTCGATGATGTATGGAACCCGCGTGACTCTGCCCCCTTCCTGCTTGATTCACCCAGAAGTCGCCTCATGATTACGACACGGGATGCGCGAGTCGCGGTTGCCTTGGGTGCGCAGCAGCAGGAACTTCACGTCCTCACCAAGGATCAATCGCTACAATTGATCTCGCTGTGGTCCGACTGCGCGCTTTCTGACCTCCCCCGAGAAGCGATCGAGATTGTGCGCGAATGTGGGTCGTTGCCGTTGGCTGTGGCCATGGTAGGCGCCCAGCTCCGAGGCAAGCCGGATCGCTGGTCTCATGTTCTGCAAAAGCTTCGCAATGCCGATTTGGACAGGATCCGGCAAAGTTTTCCGGAATACCCGCACACCGACCTGCTGCGCGCGATCGAGATTAGTATGGAGTCGCTCGATGACACCTTGCGACGCCGCTACCTGGAGTTCGCTGTCTTCCCGGAAGACTGCGCGATCCCTGAGGCTGCAGTCGGAACGCTGTGGAAGTTGGATAAATATGACCTTGCAGACTCTGTCGATCAACTCGTCGATTTGTCGCTTGCGACCCGCGACGCGGATCGCCGGCTGCGGATTCACGACTTGCTACTCGACTACCTTCGTTCGCGGTTAGGGGTCGATGCCCTCGTTGAAAAGCACCGACTGTTCCTTCAATGCTATGCGCAGGTATGTCCGAATCACTGGTCCGAAGGTCCGAAGGACGGATACTTTTTCGAAAATTTGATTTGGCATCTAAAGCATGCCGGTAGAGATGATGAAGCAGTTCGGCTGCTGGCCGACTTGCGTTGGATGCAGGCGAAGCTGGACGCGTGCGGCCTCACCGCCCTTCTGACCGATTACGATTGGTTTGCGTCAAGTCACGACAATGCAAAACTGCTCCGGGAAGCACTCCGCCTAGCCGCTTACGTGGTCTCAGACGATCGGACGCAACTTGCCGGTCAGCTTCTCGGGCGGCTTCCCCCAGGGTTGTCAGTGGCGATTGACTTGCTGCGCGCCCAGATAGAGCAATTCGCTCGTAAGCCATGTCTCAAACCGTTGAGGCGCTTACTGACACCACCGGGAGGAGCCCTGATGTTCACTCTCGCGAGTCATACCGCGCGTGTTCGGACGCTTGCGTTGAGTCCGAACGGCGAAACCGCCGTCTCAGCCTCGGACGATCACACGATCAAAATCTGGGATCTTCAGAAAGGTACCTTGGAGAAAACCCTTACCGGCCACTCGGACTCGATACGGGCCATAGCACTTCTACCCAGTGCGGAACGTCTCGTTTCGGCAGCGGACGATCATACCCTTCGTATCTGGAACCTGTCCTCCGGTCTTCAAGAAGCTTGCATTGACACGCAACTTGACTGGATCCGCGGACTCATAACACTGCCCGGCCCGTCGCGCGTCGGTTCGATATCGGACGACCGAGTCATCAAAATCTGGGATCTTGATCGTAAAGAGGTCGTGAGGACGTTTCGGGGCCATACCGCCGAGATCAATTGCGCCGCACTCGCCCCCGATGGCGTTTCGTTGATCTCAGGAGCCGACGACCGCACTCTTCGAATATGGAGACTGGATGGAGAAGAATTGCCGGTTGTTTTGAAGGGCCACGGTTCCCGCATCGTCGGCATGGCGGTTTCGTCGGCAGGACAGATTGTCTCTGTCTCGGCGGGTGGTACTGTCCGGCTGTGGATGGGCGCACCGAACTGGGAGTCTCGCATTCTGCGTTGGCGCCCCGAAGGAGTCCGGAGCGTTAGCTTCACGCCCGATGGCAACACGGTAATCGCTGCCTCAGCCGATAGCAACATTCACCTCTGGAACTTGGCGAGCGAAAGCGAAGGAGTTCTCGAAGGACATTCGGATTGGGTCAACTGCGTCGCGTCTACGCCAGATGGCCGCTATGCGTTGTCCGGTTCGGACGATGGCACTCTAAAGCTCTGGGATTTGCGCCGCATGTCCGCCACCGCTAGCCCGCGCGATCATGGCGATCGCGTTCGTGCCGTTGCGGTCACCGGTGATGGCTTAACCGCCTTGTCGACTTCCGATGATCATACCCTTCGCATTTGGGATATAGCGTCGAGGACCGTGCGCAAGGTTCTTCGGAACCAGCACTATTGGGTTTTTGCCTGCACACCTGTCGCGCCGAACATCGTTTCGTCGGGAAGTGGGGGCAGTTGCTATGCCTGGGACCTCGCCTCGGAGCAGGAACTTCAGCGCTTCACCGGCCACCAGGATCGCGTTCGCTCACTAGCGGTTACGCCTTGCGGCAAGCGCCTTGTATCGGGCGGAGATGACAGCACCATTCGTGTTTGGGAAATCCAGTCGGGCCGCGAGCTTCTGTGCATTCGGCTGGAAAGACAGTGGCCCAGGTCAATCGCGGTTACTCCCGATGGCCGGTGCGCCGTCACCGCGGCTGAGACGAGCACTCTGAAGCTGTGGAATCTTGAGACTGGGATCGAAGTTAGAAGCTTCCATGGTCACACCGCGCGCGTCAACTCGGTCTTAGTTGCGGAAGACGGTCGGACCCTCGTTTCTGCCTCCGACGATCACTGCCTGCGAACCTGGGACATTGCAACCGGTCAGCCCTTGCATGTAATGACAGGCCATAACGCAAAAGTGAATGCAATCGCAGCCTTGCCAGGCGGCAAACTCGTGGTCTCGGCCTCGGACGATTGCCGCCTGGCTGTTTGGGATATCGTGCGCGGCCAGTCGATCGCTATGTTCACGGCAGAGAGCCCTCTGCTGACGTGTGCCACCGCCCCCCGAACTCCTGAGATCATCGCGGCGGACCGTTCTGGGTTAGTTCATTTCTTCGAGTTTCAAGACGATCTTCCGAATTTGAGCTCCAAAATAGGGGTTAAGAATGCCGAGGCAATCGACCCAGCATAAGCTCGAACGAGTCCGGCCTCCACGGGTCCACATCACCTATGAGGTCGAAGCGGGCGGCGCTGTTGAAGTCCAGGAGTTGCCGTTCGTCATTGCCGTTCTTGGCAGTTTCTGCGGGAGTTCGGAGAACCGTCCGCGCTTTCCGGATCGCGTTTTCCAACAGATCGACTTCGACAATTTCAATGCTGTTATGGACCAACTGAAGCCACGCGCTCGCTTTAAGATTCCGAGTTTTCCGTCGGGTGGCGAATTCGACGTTGATCTTACGTTCAGTGCGATTGAAGATTTCGAGCCTCATCGGCTGATTGATCGTATTGCACCGCTCAATGAACTAGCGAAGCGCCCTGCCTCCGAGGGGACTGACACTCTCAACCGTTATCTGGATAGGATCTTGCACGCACCGGAGTTTCGGGCGGTGGAGGCGGCATGGCGAGGCTTGTGGTATCTCGTGTCGCAAACCGAGACGAGTTCGCAGTTGCAGATCAAAATGCTCGACGTCTCGAAATCCGAGCTCCTGCGCGATCTGCAGCGCGCTTCTGCAGTTGACCAATCGTGGTTATTCAAGCGAGTTTATGAAGATCCTTATGGCGGGTTCCCGGTTGCGCCCTTTGCTCTTCTGATAGGGGACTTCGCCTTCAGCAGCACACCTGAGGACATTGAGTTGCTAGAGAAACTCGGGGAGATTGCGAGTCGCTGTCTTGCTCCTTTTATAGGAGGCGCGGCACCAGAGATGTTGGGTCTCGATGACTTCCAACGCTTGCCATACCTACGGGATCTCGCGCGGGTGTTCACTTCTGCCGAGTATGCGAGATGGAGAAGCTTCCGGCAATCCGAGGATGCTCGCTACGTTGCTCTTACCTTGCCCCGCTTCTTGCTGCGTCCTCCCTATGGGATCCGGCCCGGCGTTGCGGGCGAATTTCAGTATGTGGAAGACACGCGCGACGACCTTCACCTGTCGTGGGGCAATGCAGCGTTTGCCTTCGGTGCATGTATAGCGAATGCCTTTGCCCGCTATGGATGGTGTGCCGCAATTCGTGGTGTTGAAGGTGGGGGTCTCGTGGAAGGTTTGCCAACCCGGATCCGGCACGACGAAGAGGACGGCAACATTCGATTGAGCGTGGAGGTTGCTCTCCACGACCGGCGAGAAAAGGAGGTGTCCGACCTAGGGTTCATCCCGCTGGTTCAATTCAAGGGCACAGATTCAGCGGTCTTTTTCTCCGTGCAATCCTGCCGCCAGCCCCAGCAGTACGCGGCGGAGGCCGCGAATACCAACAGCCGATTGTCTTGCCAACTACCATATCTACTGACCTCCTCACGTTTCATGCATTACCTCAAGGCAATGGCGCGCGATAAGGTCGGGTCGTATATGGCTCGCGGCGACTGGGAGCAGATTCTTAATAGCTGGATCTCGCGCTACGTCTTGGTCGACGATCAAGCATCGCCCGCAGTCCGTGCGACAAGACCATTGCGCGAAGCTCGGGTCGATGTTTCCGAGGATCCGGATAAGCCCGGAAGGTACCGGATCGTAGCCTACTTGCGCCCGCACTTCCAGTTGGACGAACTGTCTGTCTCTCTGCGGGTCATAGGGTACATCTAGGTCCGAGCACCCGTCCCCCAGGATCGCGGCGCTACCCCAGCTTCGGCAACTGCTCCGGCAGCACGAGCAGCCGTATGGATCGCGCCTGCCCGGGAGTTCGTTCCGACGAAGCCGCTGAGTTCGAGCGTCTTGATCATCTGGTGAACAGACGGCGGCGTGGTCTGAAAGTACCGCTGGAGGTCCGATTCCGCGGGTGCCCGGCC
>Ga0073928_10009779_pt1 | contig 11575 bp, 9 predicted proteins | sample PaiPotPPA55metaG_FD_76969 | JGI IMG/M metagenome (GOLD analysis project Ga0073928, IMG submission 76969) | Iron sulfur acid spring bacterial and archeal communities from Banff, Canada, to study Microbial Dark Matter (Phase II) - Paint Pots PPA... ...
AAGCAAGCGGCGCGGCGGTCACGGCCAGCTGACGGTCGGCGCGATCATGGGCGCCGCGCCCGACGTGCTCGCCATGGCCATCGCCGAGCTCAAAAGCGAACGGCCGCTGCTCAACGTGCGCATTCTTGGCGAGACCAGCGATCAGGTGGTGCAACTGCTGCACCGCCGGGAAGTGGATCTCGCGCTCGGCCGCCTCACCACGCCGCTCCAGCACAACGACTTCGACTTCGAACCGCTCTCGCGCGAAGCCATGCGCCTGGTCGTGCGCGCCGCGCATCCGCTCGCTCACCAAGCCTCGCTTTCACTCGACGCGCTGATCTCGTGGCCGTGGATCCTGCAACCCATCACCAGTCCGGCGCGCGCGTTGTTCGAAGAAGAGCTTGCACGGGCCGGCCTCGCTTCGCCGTCCAACGTGGTCGAGTGCGCTTCGATCTTCGCCACCCTTCAGCTGCTTCAAAACAGCGACGCCGTCGCCATGCTGCCGGAGTCCGTCGTGCGCGATTACCTGCGTGCGCAGTTGCTGATTGAACTGCCTATCGAGATCGGCAAAAGCCTCTCGGGCTTCGGTTTGTTGCGGCGCAAACATGAAACGCTGAGTGAACCCGCCGAATACTGCATCGCGCTGCTGCGCAAATATTCGGCCGGGTCGTTCACTGAAGGTTGACGAACAGGCCGCCATCCACCAGGAGCGATGCACCCGTAACATAACGCGCGCGATCCGATGCGAGAAACGTCACGCACTGCGCGACGTCGTCGGGTTCGCCCAGGCGTCCGAGCGGAATACGTTTTTCGAAGTACGCGCGCTTCTCGGTGTCGGCGAGATCTTCTGCATTCAGGTCGGTTGCGATCGTGCCGGGCATCACCGAATTGCACCGGATGCCGTAAGGCCCCAGCGCGATCGCGCACGACTGCATCAACGAATGAACGCCTGCTTTCGTTGGCGTGTAATGCGTTTGCATGCCGCCGCCGACGAGCGCACTGATCGAACTCGTTGCAACAATCGCGCCGCCGGTTCCTTGCAGTTTCATCTGGTTGGCAACGGCCTGGGTCACATAGAACGCACCGTTCAGGTTGACGCCAATGGTCGCTTCGTACACCGACGCCGGCATGTCGAGGAAGGCGTGGAATGGGCAGATACCGGCATTGCTCGCGAGGACGTCGACATGACCGAACGCGTCGACGGCCTGTTTCACGAGTTCCAGCCCCGTCTCGCGCTGCGCCACATTTCCTTCGACTGCGATCACCCCGCGGCCGAGTGCTTCTATCTCGGCGACCACCTCTTGCACGGCCGACAGCCGTCCATATGAGCGGTCGTTGTCGCCCCAATAGTTCAGCACGACGTCCGCGCCTTCTTTCGCGCACGCCACGGCGATCGCGCGGCCTATGCCTCGCGATCCGCCCGTGACAATCACCACTTTGTTCTCGAGCAGCACGGTTGAACCTCAATGTTTCAATGGGTATAGGGACGCACAAGCGTGCATTCGGGATTGAGCCGCACACCAAAACCCGGTGTCTCCGGCACCTTCATCCGGCCGTTCACAGGCACGGGTTCGTCGAGCAGAAGCGGGTTGAACATGGGCACGACTTCGTCCGCTTTCGGCGCCATCATCAGGAACTCCGCGAACGGAGAATTGTGGCGGGTCACCACGAAGTGATAGCTATAGACGGAAGAACCATGCGGTACGACCAGCACGTTGTGGGCGTCTGCGAGTGCGGAGATCTTGATCAGTTCCGTGATGCCGCCACACCATCCCACATCCGGCTGAACCAGGTCGGCACAGCCCATTTCAAACAGCATGCGGAACCCCCAGCGCGTGGCTTCGTGCTCACCGGTCGTCACCATCATGCCGCGCGGCACCGAGCGCCGCAGTTCGGCGTAACCCCAATAGTCATCGGGCGGCAACGCTTCTTCAAGCCACTTCAGGCCATATTCATGAGCCGCGTGCGCAAGCCGCGTTGCATAGTTCAGGTCGAGGCTCATCCAGCAGTCGAACATCAGCCAGAAATCGTCGCCGACTTTCGCGCGCATATCGGCCAGCTTCGCGATGTTCTTCGCGAGTCCTTCCGCGCCTTCCGCAGGTCCATGCTGCAATGGCATCTTGCCGCCGATAAACCCCATCTCCTTCGCCAGGTCCGGACGTGCGCCGGTTGCATAGAACTGCAGTTCGTCGCGTACAGGTCCACCTAAAAGATGAAACACGGGCTCCTTGCGAACCTTCGCGAGCAGATCCCACAATGCAAGATCGACGCCCGAAATCGCATTCAGCACAATGCCTTTGCGCCCGTAATAGAGCGTGGCGAAATACATCTGGTCCCACATCTTTTCTATATCGGTCACGCGTTGACCTTCAAGAAAACGCGCCAGGTGTTTCTCCACGATAAACGCCCCGATCTCCCCGCCGGTGGTCACCGCGAAGCCGACTGTGCCATCGCTCGCTTCAATTTCGATGACCAGCGAACCGAGCACGTTGATGCCGAAGGACTGGCGGCTTTGCCGATACTCGGGGTAACGCGCCATGGGCGTGGAGATATGGTCGTCGATCCAGTGATCGGCGCCCTGGTCGTGATAGTCGGCGCCGCCGCCGCGAACGGTGAACGCGCGAACGTGGCGGATGGTGGGCATGGACATGATCGGACTCCGTTAAGGTTCTAATGTTCAGGACGCCTTGGCGCGTTCGCCATGCGACGGGTCTTGCGTATGAGCGGATACCCGCGCGGGCCGCACGAGCACGATGATCGCGATGGCGGCAAGCACCGCAACGAGTCCCAGCAAGACGAGACCCGCACTCGTCGATGCATAAGAACGCTCCGCGGCCGTGCGCACCATGGGTGCGACGAACCCGCCGAGGCTGCCGAGCGAGTTGATCAGCGCGATGGCTCCGGCCGCCGCGGCGCCGGTCAGGTAATGCGTGGGAAAGGTCCAGAACAGCGGTTGCGCTGCAATCAGGCCGCTGGCCGCGAAGCACAATGCAATCAGCGAGATCAGGGGTTGCCCCGCGAGTCCCGATACCGCAATGCCCGCACCGGCTACGACGAGCATCAGCACCGCGAGCCATCGATGCTGACCATGGCGATCCGCGTAACGCGGCACGGTCCACGTAACCAGCACCGCACATAGCCAGGGGATCGCCGTGACAAAACCGACCTTTGCTCCCACGTTGGCCCCGAGCAAGGCAGCCACCTGTTGCGGCAGATAAAAGATCACGCCGTACACGGACATCTGAATCAGGAAATACACCGCCGACAGGGTCAGCACGCGCGGATCGATCAATGCGGCAAGCACGCTGCGTGGCCCGTGTGCGGACGCTGTCTGTGCGTCCTGCGAGAGCCGCGCAAGCAGCAACTCGCGTTGAGCAGCATTGAGCCAGCGCGCTTTGGATGGGTCATTGTCGAGATACCAGAACGCCCATACGCCGACTATGGACGCGAGGACACCCTCCACCAGGAAGAGCCACTGCCAGCCCGCGAAACCGAACGCGCCATGCAGGTCGAGCAACGCACCGGACAGAGGGCTGCCGAAAATAAACGCGAGCGGCGCGCCGAAATAGAACACGCCCAGCGCCCTCGCTCGCGCTGACTGCGGAAACCAGCGTGTGAGGTAATACACAATGCCCGGAAAGAAGCCCGCTTCGGCCACACCGAGCGCGAAACGCAGCACGTAGAACGCCGTGGCCGTGTGCGCGAACGCCATCGCTGCGGAAACGAGCCCCCATGTCACCATGATCCGGCACATCCAGAGCTTTGCGCCCACGCGATGCAACAGCAAATTGCTCGGCACTTCAAAAATCGCGTAGCCCACGAAGAACACGCCCGCTCCGAACGCGAAGGCCGCATTCGACAGACCCGTGTCGTGCTGCAATGCTTTCTGGGCGAATCCAATATTCGCTCGATCAAGAAACGCCAGCATGTACATCAGCAGCAGGAACGGCAGCAGGCGACGCATCACGCGGGCCGTGACGGCGTCCTCCGCAGTAGCGGTATCGCTCATGCGTGTCTCCAGATATTTTTTATGTAGCGAGCGTGCCTCTATGGCCTCCGTAGGGACACGCAAAGCAGCTTCAGTAGGTCGCGCGGCCGCCGGACAGATCGAATACCGACGCCGTGCTGAACGCGCAATCTTCCGAGCTGAGCCACAGGATCAGTGACGCCGCTTCTTCGGGTAACAGGAAGCGGTTCATCGGGATCTTGGAGAGCATGTAGTCAATATGCTGCTGCGACATGGAGTCGAAAATCTCGGTCTTCGCAGCCGCCGGTGTCACCGCGTTGACCAGGATGCCGCGCGTGGCGAGTTCCTTGCCAAGCGACTTCGTGAGCCCGATCAGGCCCGCTTTCGAGGCGCTATAGTGCGACGCATTCGGATTGCCTTCCTTGCCCGCCACCGAAGCAATATTCACGATCCGCCCATAGCCTTCCTTCAGCATATGAGGGACCACGGCCCGGCACGTGAGATACGGGCCGATCAGGTTCACATCGATCACGCGGCGCCATACGTCCGGCGCCAGTTCCCAGGTCGTGCCATTGCCGCCGGTGATGCCCGCGCAGTTGATCAGCACATCAATCTTCCGGTGCGCTTCCAGCGTCTGCTGCACTGCCTGCTCGACCGATGCTTCCTCCGTCAGTTCGACCACGGCAACGCTGACCTTGCCGGCCTTCGCGAGTTCGCCGCGTGCCCGTTCAAGACGCTCGGCGTCGATGTCCCAGAGCGCCACCTCAGCACCCGAGGCGAGCGCGCGTTGCGCCACCGCATAGCCAATGCCGCGCGCGCCACCGGTGATCACCACAGTCCGTCCGGCCAGATCGATCTGGTTCATCGTGTCTCCTTTTGTCTTTAGGGTGGTATTTGATGCGGCGCCTGCTGATTCGGCGCCTGCTTAAAGCCGCTGATGAATGAACTATAGGGGCGCTCTCATAGCAAAACAATCCGACTATTCGATGGTCTGATAGCAAAAGTGGATCACAAGCCGCTAGAGGGACTATTCGGGTTCGGGTTTAGCCGGATGACGGCTGGCAACGTTAAGCGCAAGCTTGGTTAATCGGTCGTTCTTGCCGCATTGCCCCTTTCGGGCACGCCGCTTGCTCCAGCCGAGAGGCTCATTGATCCAGGGGGACCATGAAAATCACCTAACCCGAGGTGCCTCCCGTAAGTATTGTTATCACCATGCCGGTAGCGCTGCTACGCGCATTTCACCTGACGGAGAACGCTATGGAACCTGTTTCGCACGGAATCATCTTCTGGCTGATCATTGGCGGAATTGCCGGCGCGCTTGCCGGCCGGATCGTTGATGGAGGCGGCTTCGGCATCATCGTGGACATCATCGTCGGCATTGTCGGCGCGTTCATTGGCGGGTGGCTGGGCGGCGTGCTCGGCCTGCACCTGGGCGGCGGCATCATAGGGTCGCTGATCACCGCGTTGATCGGCGCCGTGATCCTGCTGGTCATCCTGAGGCTCTTCAGCCGAGGGCGAACCGTTTAGCCGCGTTTAGCCGCGGACACGCCTGCCGACAATTCAGTTACACCAGGCGGCAAGAACCGCAGTTCGTTTGATTGAAACCCCGCTCAGGCGCTTCGCCTGAGCGGGGTTTTTCTTTAAGTTATGAAATTTTTCAAAACTGCAAGGAATCCTGATTAGCTAGCGCCGGGGAACTGATTGAAAACCCTTATCCATCCGGATCACCTGTCTCTTTCACCAAGGTTCTCAGCGAGAACACCAATAGTTCCGAAATGGACCTTCTGTCATTCTCGGCACGTCTTCCCTACGATTCTTCATGGCTCCGCCAAGCCCCGTTCTGGTCCCTGGATCGCCCATTTTTATGGCCGGCACGCCGGGGAAAATACAATGATCGAATTAAGACGTTCACGCGGGTCTTTACACCTTTCATTCATTGCGCAAAATTTCATTCGACATGGTTAAGTACAAAAATAAAGAACAGCATCATGCTTCGCTGAAAGCTCATGGAGCGTTCAGGAGACAAGTGCTGGCCTTACTCACCGTGCTACTTACCAGCGCCGCGCTGTGCGCGCCGGCGGCGGCCGACGTGCCGTCGCTGAAGGGCAAACGGATTGGCATCTCCGTCGCCGGTACGGAACACTACTGGGACATGAAGGCCTTCAAGGGACAAATAGACGAAGTGACGCGGCTTGGGGGAATACCCATCGCAATGGACGGTGGCCGCAAGGATGGCCAGCAGATCGCGCAACTCCAGACACTGATCGCGCAAAAGCCCGACGCCATCATCGAGCAGCTTGGCACCGCGGCCGTGCTTGAACCGTGGCTCAAGAAGATCCGTGAAGCAGGCATCCCGCTCTTTACCGTCGACACCGCCAGCCCGTCGAGCATCAACGTGACGACATCGGATAATTTCTATATTGGCGAGCAGCTTGCATTGAAGCTCGTCAGCGACCTGCATGGCGAAGGCAATATTCTCGTCTTCAACGGCTTCTACGGCGTGCCGGTCATGGCGATGCGCTATGACGAGTTGCGCTCGGTGCTGAAGTGGTATCCGAAGATCAGGATCATTCAGCCCGAACTGCGCGACGTGATCCCAAATACTGTACAAGACGCCTACTCGCACGTCAGCCGGTTACTCAACAAGTATCCGAAGGGCACTGTGCAGGCTATCTGGGCAGGGTGGGATATACCGCAGATCGGCGCGACGCAGGCTATTGACGTGGCGCATCGCCAGGAGATCAAAACCTATGCCGTCGACGGCAGTCCCGACTTCATCGCGCTCGTCAAGGACCCGGAATCCTGCGCCGCGGCCGTGGTCGCACAACAGCCCTATCTCATCGGCAAGACCGCTGTGGACAACGTAGCGCGTTATCTGGCAGGCGATCGCACGTTGCCCCCCGCCACCTATGTACCGTCGATCCTCGTCAGCAAGGACAACGCAGCGGAGGCGCAGAAGACGCTGGGCCAGGCCAGCGCCAAATGAGTGAATTCGCATCGCGCCATAGGTTGTATTTATCATCAGGATAGCGAATCAACTATCCTTGACCTTTAATCACGAACCTCGGGAATCCAGTCGGCCCTGGCTACATCGGCCCGCCTGAAGTCCACAAACCGGGACTCAAGATCCGCAATTGTGCGGATATCGTTCTTGACCAGGTCGTCACGCGTGATCAACGCGGGTTTTATTTCAATCCTGTGCCCCGGGTCCTGGCCCGCCACAAGCAGCGCTGCGGCTCGCACCGAGACCGCGCCGACTACGGCCGGATTAGTCGCGGCAGTGGCGACCCACGGACTCCCGGGCGCCCGGATCGCCTCTATATCAGCCGTCGATATATCGGCGCTATAGATCCGGACCTTCGAGGCAATTCCCGCCTCGTCCGCAGCCAGCTTCGCGCCGCGAGCGAACTCGTCATAAGGCGCGAACACCACACGCACATCGGGATGCGCCCTATATGCGGCTGCTGCCTGGTTGGCCACCGACTGTGCAATCGGATTGTCCACCGTACCGAATCGCGCCTCCTCCCTCACCTTCGGATGCGCTGTCTTGAACGCCTTCCAGACCGCGTCGCGCCGGTCAAGCGGAGCAAAACCCGGCACGTAGACATACGCGGCGGCAAACGCATCGCCGTTGTCTTTTACTGCCTGAGTGAGCAGCAATGTCGCGAGATCGTGGTCACTCTGCTCGATCTGCGGCACCTTCGGATTTCCCAGGTCAACGTCGAACGCCACTACCTTGATGCCTTTATCAAGCGCCACCTGTACCACGTCCTTCAAGGACTCCGGCAAACCATGATTGACGATGATCGCTGAAACGCCAAGATTAATTGCTTGCTGGATCTGGTCACGTTGTTGAGCAGCGTCCTGACGGCCCTCGTAAATACGCAAGTCGACGCCAAGTGCTTTAGCCTGCTTTTGCGCACCTGCTTCATAGGCCTGAAAGAAATCACCGGTCGAAAGATAGTTGACCAACGCAATCCTGACGCCGCCTTTGTTGAAGGGCGCGGGAGCATTGGATAAGCCGCCTGCTGCATGGGCGGTGATGCTTGCGGCAAGCAATGCGGTGACGAACAAACGGCCGATAGGTTTAAGCATGAAGGATAGTTTCCGTTTCCGTGATTGAGGATCTGGGGACGACGTTCGACCCAAAGCGCGCGGCGACAAGGCCCCGTCGTACGGTCTTACTGACTACGCGCCACCGCCCTGTTTATCGACGACCCGTTTTAGTTCCACGGGTGGCGCGCCGGTTTGATGCCATTCAAGTAGTAGTTGCCCACAAGGTGATATTTCCAGCGCACCGGGTCGTGCAGCGTGTGCGTACGCGCATTGCGCCAGTGTCGATCCAGGTTGTGCGCAGCAAGCGTCGACTGCGTGCCCGCCAACTCGAACAGCTTTTCGCTGGCAAGCAAGGCGATCTCGGTGGTCAATACCTTCGCTTCACCAACCGCCACCGATGCACGGGCGATATCGTCCTCACTTGGCGCCCGCGCCTGGCTTGCAATTGCGTCGAGCGTACGCGCCACGCGTTCGAGCAACGCCTCGGCCGCATGCAATTGAATGTGCAGATGACCCACCTCACGCACTACAAGCGGATCGTCGCTTGCGCGCTCCACGCCGCTATCTATCCACGGACGCGAGCGCTCGCGTACGAACTTCAGGGTGTCGTCTACTGCTGCACGCCCGATACCCGCATCGATAGCCGCCTGGATGATCTGGGAAATCGGGCCATTCAGCGTCGGCTGGTCCGAGACGCGAAACGCCGGAAATACGTGCGAGGCCGGAACCCGCACCTGGTCCGCGATAACCGTACCGCTCGCCGTCGTGCGTTGACCGAAACCGGACCAGTCATCGATAACCTGCAAACCCGCCGTACCTGCCGGAATGTAGGCAAGCCAGCCACGGCGTTCGTCGTCGAGACCCAGGACAGGTACGTAGTGCGCGAACAGCGCGCCGGTCGAATAGAACTTCGTGCCGTGGACGACATATTCGTCACCCTGAGCCGTGACGCGTGTCTTCAGGTCGAGAACGTGCTTTGTGCCCTTCTCCGAAAAGCCGTTGCCGAAGCGCTTACCCCGCAATATCTCGCCGAAGAAAAACTGCTTCTGCTCATGGGTTCCCGTGAGTGCAATGACATCGACGAGACCCAGATGGTTCTGGGGCAACTGTCCGAGCGACGGATCGGCCGCGGCGATGATCTTGATGACTTCGGTCAGCGTCACATAGGACACACCCGCGCCGCCATACTCTTTGGGCACGGTGATTGCCCATAAGCCGGCTTGCGAAAACCAGTCGATTTCCTCGTAAGGCAAGCGCCGCTCGCGATCCCGCTCACTAGCGTGCTCGGCAAGACGAGCGGCCACCTCGTGGGCGAGCGCAATGGCTTCGGCGTCATCGCGGATGATATGCGCAGGTACTTTCTCCGTAGATCCGTCTGGATGGATTGATGCGGGACGCGTCGCTGTATTTTGCGGAATGGCTGACATGCTTACCCTTTTATGTGTCGGATCAGCATCAATCTAGCAGCGCCATGACTGGGTTCAAACCGAACGATAACGCTAAGGACATCAAGGGAATGCTTCTACGCTTAGCTCCATTGCTTCTTAGACTAAGCGTGCCGCTGCCAGGCGTGGAATTGGTCTGCATCGTTTCTAGGGTCTGGAAGTGTCAGTGCCTATAGCGACACGGTCACATGTTGTGCTTTTCCCTGAGTTTGGTCGACGAGCAGCACGCACGCGGGCCAGCGCGCTATTTTCCACTTCGATCTGCCTGATGCGAGGGCGATGCGGATTGGGACCAGCCGTGAAACGATTTCGTTTCGCTTTTTTTATTCGTGATCCTTATCAATTTCACCTGCGCGGCTTCCATCATGGACCTCCCTTGCTCGTTGGGTGCGATTCATTCCAGGTTTCACACCCCAGGCACCCCATGCCACATGCCGGCGATTGAATTCAGAAAACTGATTTGTCGGCTGCTGGCCGGCCGCACGCGATGAAATTCGGGAGTTTGCTTAATGAAAGATATGACAAATTCATTCGTCAACCGGGTCACATGAATAGCACGCGCGCGACTTGTCCGCGTCCTCAATCCGTCATTGGATCTCTCTAAGTTCTCTCCGTGTAACGCCCGGTAAGAATCGAGGAGATTGCGTAAGACATCGCTAGCCCTCGCAACCGTCTTATGTTCAGGAGAGTTCCATGCAACAAATGAGCCAGCAGTTGGCGAAACCGGTGGTGCGAAGCTGTCTTCTAGGCAGCGCCTTTGCTCTGACCCTTGCAGGCGCGATCTATCCATCGCTTGCGGATAGCCAGTCCCAAACCCCTGATGCGTCAGCGTTGACTGCGTCGCCGATCAAGCATGTGATCGTCATCGTGGGCGAGAACCGCACTTTCGATCACGTGTTCGGCGCCTATAAGCCGCGCAACGGACAGTTCGTTTCGAACCTGCTTTCCAAGGGCATCATCACGGAGGATGGCAAGCCAGGTCCGAACTTTTCGCTCGCCGCGCAAAACACCGCAAGCGCGACCAATACCAATCTGTTCGAGATGAGTCCCGGATCGAAGAAACCCTATACGGTGCTGCCGGCGCCAAACACCGGTTCCGCGCCGACGTCCGCAAGCGATACGAACCCGCCGCCGTTCGCCACGCTAGCCGCAGCACAGGCAGCTGAAGGCGCCGTGCTGGAAGCGCAGGACGTGATACACCTGACTACCGGCGCAAGCGGTCTGCCGCAGCAAGCCGTGGACACGCGCTTTGGCGCGAACACCTATAACTTGCCGAACGGTCCTTACCAGATTTCGCGGGTCGGCCCCGACTACGACCAATACATGAACAGCCCCGTTCACCGCTTCTATCAGAACTGGCAGCAATCCGATTGCAGCATCTCGCACGCGACGGCAGAGAATCCCAGCGGCTGCAAGATGGACCTGTTCGCCTGGGTTGAAACAACGATAGGTGCTGGTTCGAACGGCAAGGCGCGGCCCGCGAACTTCACGGACGAGACGACCGGGGAAGGGTCTACCGCGCTGGGCTATTACAACGTCAATACGGGCGACATGCCCTACTTCAACGAACTCGCCCGCCACTACACGATCAGCGATAACTATCACCAGCCGGTGATGGGCGGCACGGGTGCCAACAGCATCATGGTTGGAACGGCAGACGCGCTCCACTACACCGATGGCAACGGCAATGTTGCAACACCGCCTGCCGACGAGATCGAAAACCCGCACCCGCAAGCGGGCACTAACAACTGGTATGCGCAGGACGGTTATTCGGGCGGAACGTACAGCAATTGCTCCGATATCAATCAGCCTGGCGTTGGCGCAGTACGGCGCTACCTTGACAATCTGTCCTACCACCCCAAGGCGAATTGCGCGGCCAACACCTACTACCTGCTGAATAACTACAACCCTGGGTACAACGGCGACGGCTCGGTCAATACCAGTACCTTTACGATTCCGCCTTCGCCCGTGCGCACGATTGGCGACACCTTGCTTGAGAAGAACATCTCCTGGAAATACTACGGCGAGGGATGGAACACCTTTGTCGCCAAGTCGCCCACGAGCGTGTACTGCAACATCTGCAATCCGTTCCTGTATGAAACGAACATCATGACGAATCCGGCGATCG
>Ga0073928_10009780_pt1 | contig 11574 bp, 6 predicted proteins | sample PaiPotPPA55metaG_FD_76969 | JGI IMG/M metagenome (GOLD analysis project Ga0073928, IMG submission 76969) | Iron sulfur acid spring bacterial and archeal communities from Banff, Canada, to study Microbial Dark Matter (Phase II) - Paint Pots PPA... ...
AAAGGTGGCGGAAGCGAATTTGGGAGTCCTCGCGCAAACGCTTCGGTCACTGGGCATTCGGCTGAGGCGAGTGGTCGTCGTTGCCGATGAAGTGGACGCCATCGCCAGCGAAGTGCGCGAGCTCGCGCCGGCGAACGACTGGCTCTTTACGAGCGGCGGCATAGGCCCGACGCATGACGACGTGACCGTGGAAGCGGTCGCCAAAGCGTTTGGCGTCGGCGTTGTCAGCTCGCCCGAGATGGAAGCCATGCTCCGCGCGCATTACCGCGAACGCTGCACCGAGGGGCACCTTCGCATGGCCCTTGTGCCGCAGGGCTCGGCGCTGGAGGTCACGCGCGAAATCGCTTGGCCGACCATTCGCCTGAAAAACACATGGCTCTTGCCGGGAATCCCGGAAGTCTTTCGGATGAAGCTGGCGGTCGTGGCGACCGTCATCGCGCGCGAGGGCCCCGCATCCGATGCGTTCGTTTCGCGCGCCGTCTACACCAAGATCGACGAGGGCATTCTCCGGCCGGCCCTCGATCGCGTCGTCGCCCAGTTTCCCGACGTAGCGATCGGTTCGTACCCAAAATGGCTCGATCCCTCATACAAGACGAAGCTCACCTTCGATGGGCGCGATCCAGCGCGAGTGACGGCAGCGCGCGATGCTTTCCTCGAGCTCTTGCCGGAGGGCGAGCCCCAGCGATTGGAGTAGCCGCGCGCGGGGGCCAATACGGCTCCGATGGGTCTTCTTGCAAGATTTTGTGAAGACACGAACGAGCTCGTGCTTGCGCGCACGAGTGCGAGGTAGCTACACTTGCGATCGGTACACCCCCCGCCCACGCGTTCCAGTCGACGTTGCCCCGTTTCGAAAGGCGAGCGCAAGCGGATCGCTATGTGGAAGCTGGTCATCGAGGACGACGAAGGGAAGAGGACGGTAGTACCGCTCACGCGCGACCAGTATTCCATCGGTCGCAAGGAGGGGAACACCATCCGCTTGACCGAGCGCAACGTGTCGCGCGAACACGCGCGCCTCCTCAAGAGAACGAACGGGCGCGAGGAGCCCCGGGGAGGCGCGGCGAGTCCCACGGAACGATCGAAGAATGGATCTGGCGTGAAGGACGCCGCCCAACCCGATGGCGGCGAGCGGTCGACTTTCGTGCTCGAAGATCTGACGAGCTATAACGGTGTGTTCGTGAACGGCTTGCGCATTTCCCATGCGCAGCTTCTGTCGCATGGGGACCTCGTTCAAATCGGAGACTACCGCATCATTCTGCAGGACGAGTCTCTGGCCGACGTCATCGAAGTCTCGAGCGATTCGAAACAGACGCTTCGTGACTCTCACAACGTGCGAGCGGCGACGCTGCTCGATCGGCCCAACCGACTCGTGATGCTTGCGGGACCGAGTCCAGGGGCGGAGTTTCCACTCGATCGCGACCGAATGACGGTGGGACGGGCGGAAGACGCGAGTATTTCGATAAACCACAACTCCGTATCGCGCCTGCACTGCGAGGTGCACGCGCTCGGCGATGGGCGATTCGAGATCGTCGACAAGGGTTCGAGCAACGGTGTCAGGGTCAACGGTTCTGAGCTTCGTCGAGGCATCGTCGAGCAGGGCGACGTCATCGAGCTCGGAGACGTGCGGTTCAAGTTCGTCGGGGCGGGACAGATCTTTCGACAGACCGACAGTGGGCAGCTCGCCCTTCTCGGCGACCGTGAGGCGAATCACGTCGCGCGCGCACGGCGGGGGAATGGTCTTCCTTTGACAATCTTCGCTGCCGTCGTCGTGGTAGGCGCCGCGGCAGCGTGGATTTGGGCCCGGCCGCACCCCGCCGAGGCGCCGGCGCCCGCGGCGCGCCCATCAACGGAAGAGGCGACGCTCGCCGACGCGAAGCGACTTTGTGCGGCGGGTGATTGCGAGGCGGCACACGACAACCTGTCGGCTCTCCCCGAGGGCTCTACGCTAAGAGCTTCGCAGGACTTTCGCGACCTGGAAAACGAGTGGGCGGATGGAGTACTCGCGCGAGCCGAATCCGAGACCGATTGGGCGAAAAAACGCACACTCTATCAGCGCGTAGCACAAGCCGTCTCCGTGAGCGGCACGCGACGCAAAACGGCGGCGGACAAACTCGAACAATCCGAGCTCATTGCCAATGGACCCGGCAGCGCCGCACCGTCTCCTTCTGCTTCTGCCAAGAGCGATCCGGAGGACGCTATCCCGGCACATCTCGCGACGGCGCACCGTGCGACCGTGCCCGTGGACGGGAAGGTCGCCGACACGCCATCAGCCGCCTTGCCGGTGCCCCAGGCGACTGCGAACGGAGCCGGCGCGAATGGAAAGGCAACCGCTCCGACTGTCGACGATCGCGAGCGGCAGCTCGCGTTGCAAGGAACGCCCGATGCAAAGCTGCAGCTCAAGCAACAGCTCGAACAGCGCGTCGAGGTCGGCCGTGCGAGCGACACCGAAATCCGGCTTCTCATCAGTACTTGCAAGGACCTAGGCGATCGAGCCTGCGTTCAGCAAGCGCGTGCCGCTCTGAAGCAGCGGCCGTAGCAATCACGGTACGGGATCGGGCGCCACCCCGTGGGCCGCTGCGGTAGGACACCCCAAGTCCGCACCCGTGGGGCCGTCGATCGTTTTCACGATCTTGAATTCGACGCGGCGGTTCTGCTCCCATGCGTCCTCGTCGTGCCCGGGCGCGAGCGGGCAGTACTTGCCATAACCCTTGCCACGCAGACGTGACCGCTCCATGCCACGAGCAATCAGCGCGCGCACAACGGAGTTCACGCGCGCCTGTGTGAGTCGCAGGTTGTACGGATCGCTGCCGCGCTCGTCTGCATGCCCTGCCACCTCGATGAGCGTGAATTCGGGGTGATGTACCAGGGTTGCACGAATTGCGTCGAGGATGTCGTCCGAGGCAGGAAGGATCTCGGCCGAATCGTACGCGAACTGGATCTTGTCCAGGATGATGACGTCGTTGTTCTGGACGATGACGCGTCCCTTGTCAGGACAGCCGTCTTCGTCCTCGAAACCGTTGAATGTTTCGGGCTCGTTCGGGCATTTGTCCTTGACGTCGGGAATGCCGTCCTTGTCGTTGTCCGGATCGGGGCAGCCGTCTTGGTCCTGGAAACCGTCCTTGTCCTCCGGATCGTTCGGGCAGAGGTCTTTGACATCGGGAATGCCGTCGTTGTCGTTGTCCGGGTCGGGGCAGCCATCTTGGTCTTGAAAGCCGTCGCGGTCCTCGGGCTCGTCGGGACATTTGTCTTTCGAATCCGGGATGCCGTCCCCGTCGCGATCGCCGTCTTTGGCCTCGGGACAGCCGTCTTCGTCTTGGAAACCCTCACGGTCCTCGGGCACGTTTGGGCACCGATCATCGACGTCGAGAATGCCGTCGTTGTCGTTGTCCGGGTCGGGACAGCCGTCTTCGTCCTTGAAACCATCGAAGTCCTCCGGATCGTCCGGGCACTGGTCAACGTCGTCTTTGATCCCATCGCCGTCGCGATCTCCGATCGATGGTTCGAAGATGAAGCCGAGAAACGCCCGGAAATCCGCCGCCTCGAAGCCGCTCGTGTAGCGCGTGCCTCCGCCGAGCATGAGATACGAATTGCGTTCCACGAACAGCTTGATCCCACCGACGCCTTCGTTGCTCAGTCGGACGTCGCTGCCGGTCCCGCCCGCCAAAAGGTACGTTCCGTAGGTCTCGGCGACCAAGTCGAGAGAGTCGAGCACGCGCCAGGAAATCCCGCCTCCGAACGTAAAGAGGCTCCCGTCCGCAAAGGTGCCTTCCTTCAGAGGAAGCGTCGTGCTGCTCGAGGAATGGCCGCGATAGCCACCGTTGACCGCAATGCGAAATTGTCCTTTGGGACCCAGCCGCTTTTCGGCAATGACCATCGGCCAGAACCAAAAGCCCGGGTCGGCCGCGGCGTTGGCCGCGGCGTCGCCCAGGCCTTGGCCGATCTGCGCTCCGAGGGCGAGGCCGAAGCCACGCTCGACGCGAGTGATTCGCCACTTGGCGTGGGCGCCGACGTAGCCAACGCCCTGGGAATCCAATTTCCCCGGTCCCCAGCTACCCGCCAGCGACGCCTGCGGCTGGCCGCTGGCATCGAGCTGCTGCGGGCCGGACAGAAGGTCGACCGGCAAGTCGAGCCCGACGACCAGTTGGTTGGCGATTCCGTAGTTGGCCTGCAGCGTTCCCTGAAACGAATGTTCAATCAGCTCACTGTCTGACGCGGTACGCAGAAGCCCGTGCGCGTAGTCCGTAACCAGCCCGAAGCTGAACTCGCTCGCTCCCAATATGTCGCTGCCATTGACGGTGAAAAGGCCTTTGGAGTCCATCGCGGGACGAAAAAGGTGCGTATCGAAGCCGTCGCCATTGGGGGGGTTGGGAATGGCATTCGGTGTCGACGCCTGCGCACGCGCGGCCCGCGCCGCGGTCAGAAGGGCGATCGCCGCGGTGACTGCCTGCACGCCCCGTCTGAGAGCAACAGAAAAGGGAATCATCCGGACCGCACATCTCGGACTTCGCCGGAGCGTGGTCGCATGTCCACAGCGTTGCAGCGCCACTGTGTCACGTGCTGCAGGCGGACTCCTCAATGGCAGCGACGATAGCACAACGCCGACACGCGCCACCCGAATTGCGGCGTAAGCTTGCCGCCCCACAAACGTTTGCGGGCGTTTGAGGAGGCGCCACTCCGCGGTAGGCTACCGGTCATTCGGCCTTTCTCTTCGCTCCTCGCGACAGCGCTCTTCGTTAGCGCCGCCAGCGCTATTTTCGCCTCGGCACGCTTCGCGAGGGCCGATGGGCCGTACGACGGCGCATGGACGATGTCGACCGTTGCGGAGACGTTCACGGTTCACGACTGGAGCTCGTCCTGCGGCCCGGCCCCGACTTCGGGAGTGATGTGGGCCGGCGGCCCGATGATCATCCGAGCCGACGGCGGCGAACTTGCAATCTCCGGGCAGCGCTCTTTTCGCACCGACCAGTGCCTCGACGCGATGCCGACTTTGGTTCGCGACGTACACACCCGGGACGCCCGCTCGTGGCGGAACAGATGCTCGACGCCAACGACCGACTCGCGACGCGCGGTCGTGAATACCGCCTATTTCGTTCTACCGGGCGATGATTCCATCTCGGTTGCGGAAACGGGGCGTTACGAATTCATAATCAAAAAGGCGCGCTGCGTTGTGGACGTCCAACGTACGGCATTGCTCCACCGCATCGTAACTCAGCCAATGGGATCGGCGGCGCCGGTGCCTGTCACGACAGCCACACGTCCTCCGCTCCTGCAGCCTCCGAGCACCTTCAACTGCACTCCACCGCAAGATCCCGCGCGCCTCGAGGTAACGCCGTCGCGCAAGCTGCTCCGTGCGGGCGACTCGTTCTCCTTCCAAGCCAAAGTGCTCGACGCAAATGGCTGCGTCACATCCACCCCCATCAAGTGGAGCCTCGGACCCGTCGCCTTCAGCGGCGGCGCAGTCCACGCGGGTATGCCGTCGATCGACACCACCGGAAAGCTCACCCTTCCGGCACAAGACTTCGCCGACGCGACGTTCGAAGTCATCGTGACAGCAGGAGGGCGAAGCGCGCGGGCCATCGTGCAAGTAACCCTGCCCGCCGATTACAATGCGTTGCTCGCGCAGTCAGGGCTCGACTCGAACGGCGAGCGTGCCGAACCGGCCGTGACGCTCCTTGCCACGAACGCGATTGGAGCATCCGGAGCGCGCGCGGAAGACAGCGCCGGGCGCAGGCGCCTCGTGTTTCTCGGAGTCGTTGCTTGCTTGGCGCTTGCCTTGGCCGGCGTCGCGTTCGTCGGAGCGCGTCGAGCGCGCAAGGCTCGCGAGACGCAGCGTGCCGCCGAACAGCGCCACGCTGAAAAAATGCATGAGTACGAGCGCACAAAACGCGATCGTGAAGTGCAGCATGCCGCCCAGATGCAAGCCCATCTCGAGAGTGTCGCCCTCGCGCAGCAGCAGGCGGCGTCGGCGACGGCGGGGGGAATCGCGACGGGGCCCATGTTTTGTCCGTCGTGCCGGCGCGAGCTCCCCGCGGGTACAACGCACTGTCCCTATGATTCGAATCGACTGGTGGTTATCGCCGGGCACGAGACGTTGATGAGCGGCCCGTCTGGGGGAGTCTGCCCAACGTGCAACCGCGGCTACAATCCGGGCGTGAAGGTATGCGCCGTCGATGGCGACGAGCTAGTACCTGCTGCGGTAGCGAGCGCAGGTGTCGGATCTCGATCTCTACCGTCGCGCGGCAAGATCTGCCCGACGTGCGGCGGCCGCTTCGACGGAGCCGCGCGCTTCTGCGGAAAGGACGGCACGCAGCTCGTCCTCGTCAACTAGCCTTCGCATCCTAGCCCTCGCATCCGATCGACCTCCTCGTTCGCCCTTACACCAACGTACACGGAAGTTGGACCTGTCGGCGGGGGGCGGACGACGGCGTCGTGCCGCGCTACCATCGACCATCAAAGGACGGTTCACTGGATGAAGATTACGTGCCAGGCGTGCGCGGCCAAGTACACGATTGCGGACGAAAAGGTCTCAGGTAAAATCGTCAAGATTCGCTGCAAAAAATGCAGCGCGACCATCGTAATCAACGGAACGGGTGACGGCGTCGCGGCCGAACTCGGAAGTGCCGATCAGGCCAAACCAATCTTTTCCCAAGGCGAAAGCTGGACGGTGAACGTTGGCGACGGCGACCAGCGGACGATGAGCGCACGAGAGGTGGCCGCAGCGTATCGGGCGGGCACGGTCGACGATGAGACGTTTTGCTGGAAAGAAGGAATGCCTGACTGGCTTCCGCTCCGCGACGTCCCTGCTCTTTCCTCTGCGAGGGCAGCGCTTGGTGTTTCGGGGGCAGACGCGGCGCATAAGGACGCGACGGAAGAAGACGATGCAACCCGGATCCAAAACGCTCCTCCGTTGGCGCTTGGCCCTTCCGCCGCCGACGCCTCATCTCGCTCTATCCCCCACGGCGGCAACGGCTCCGCTCCGCCGCATTTCCCCATCGGGCCCGGCGCTGCGGCAGCCCGTCGCGCCGGGGGTCGACTCGCCCCGGCTGCAGACCTGTTCGGCGGGGCTGCCCAGGCGGGTGGCGAGGACGACGTGATGACAAGCGCCCCGCTCGGCATGCCGCGGCCGCACAACGACGATCCGCAAAAGCGCACCGGGGAACGGAACGAAAATAGCGTTCTTTTCTCGATCAACGCGCTGACGAGCAAGGGGGGCGTCGTGGCTCCTCAGCCGATGACGGCCACATCCGAGGCCTCCGGACTCATCGACATCCGACAGTTGAGCGCGCAGATGGGCATCGGCGACAGCAAGAAGAGCAGCCGCATCGACGACATCATGAATCTGGCGGGTGGCGGTGGGGCCTTCGCGCCATCGCTTTCCGCCCCTATGCTCCTTGCGCCGTCGACCGAAGCACTCGGACCGCCTTCGGCGGCCTCTTCGATGCCGCCCGCTCGGGGCAAAGAGGTTCTCTTTCTAGGGCTGGGCGCAGGAGTCTTCGTTCTCGTCGCCACCATCGGCGTTGCCGTCCTAGTCGGCCGTCGTGGGTCCGAGGAAAACGGACAGGCGAAAGCCGGAACCTCCGCTAGTGCCGGCGCTGCGGAAGCACGGTCGACCGAGTCGGCCGCTTCGAACGAATTGCCGACGTCGTCCGCGGCGCCCTCTGAAATGCAGACTCGTCCCGCCGAAGCCACTCCTGCTGCAAAGACCTCTCCTCCCAATCCCGCGACGAATGCCACAAAGGACACTCCCCAAAAGGTCGCTGCGGGCGCGCCGAACTCCGTCCACAAGGAAACACAACCGAGCCCTGCGGCTTTCGTTGCGGCGGCAGCTCCCGAGGTGCCTTTCAACATGGGTGAGGCCAAGGCGCGCTTGGCAGCCATCGCAGCCAGTGTTCAGCCTTGCAAGCGCGGCGACGTCACAGGCACCGGACGCGTCGTCGTCGTGTTCGCTCCGAGCGGCGCGGCGCAATCGGCCTCCGTCTCCGGGCCTCCTTTCGAGGGGACTCCGACCGGAGCGTGCGTCGCGGCACATTTCCGGGGGGCACACGTACCGGCATTTGGTGGTAGCGCGTTTTCGGTGAGCAAGAGCTTCACGATCAATTGAAGGGGCGGCCAAGTATACTTTGACCCCCCTTTTCGTCGGACTCGTCGCTCTCACGGCGTTTCTCCTCGGTCTGCGCGCCGGTATTGCGATCGGCTACCGAGCGGAGCGTCGTCGCAGCCGCAAAGGTGACTCGCCACGTCTGCGCGGATAGAGTTGGCTTGTGCGCCACCGGCCCATTGCGGTCGTCCTTGCACTTGCGGCGACGGCGCTACAAGCACGCGCGCGTGCGGCCGGGCGATCGATCGAATGGTCTTCGTGGAGCACGTCGCCGGCGCCAATCGATGCGTCGCGGCTCGAACCGGTCGAACGCAGTGCTCTTGCTCGCTGCGGACCGGGCGAAATGGGGCTGCGCGACACCGCGCGAGCCGTCGTTGCAGAAAGACTGCAAGGCTTGCCCGTGCCAGAGCCCGAAACGTTGTCGTTCGTTCAGCGCGCCGCCGGAGAGCCGCACCCATGGCCACGTGTCTGGATCGTCACGGCGCGCGCTGCGTTCGATCAAGGCACGTTTCGCAAGCTCGATGCCTGGCTTGCATCGACGTCGATGACCGAGTTCGTACCGCTGCGTCGGTGCGGTGTGGCGACTGGCGTTTCCTCGAACGGAACCACGGTGCTCGCCGTGGTCGCCATCGACGCGCTTGCCGACTTGGCGCCGATTCCAACGCGCGTGCGCACTGGGCAATGGCTGACTGTCGAAGCGACGATGCGGGTGCCCGCACGGGACGGGCGGGTCGTCATCATGGGGCCAAGCGGGGCACCCCGCAGCGTACCGACCTGGTTCGACGGCACAACGCTGCGAGCACGATTCGCACCCGACAGTCCCGGCGAGCACTCGCTTCAGGTGGTAGCGAACCTGCCCGACGGTCCACGTCCCGTGATCGAGGCCACGATCTTCGTCGACCTCGACCCTTCCGCGGCCACACCGCCGCACGACGCGCCGGGGGAGGGATTGTCCGAAAGTCCGAAGGATGACTGCGATAGCTTGGGACGCATGCTCGCGGCAGCCCGCATTTTTTCTGGGCTCGAGCCGCTGGTGCGCGACCCTCGTCTGGATGCCGTCGCATCCGCTCATGCGGCACAGATGGCACGCGCGCATCGACTAGCTCATGACGTAGGCGACGGTGATCCACTCGATCGGCTGCACAATGCGGGGCTCGATCCACGAGATGCCGGAGAAAACGTTGCGCAGGCCTCGACAATCGCTCTCGCGCATCGGGCGCAGTGGTGGAGCCCATCGCATCGCGCCAACATGTTGCGCGGCGCACAGAGCCGGCTGGGCATCGGCGTGGTTCGCGACGAACGAGGCCAGGCGTGGGCAGTGGAGCTCTTCGCCTCCGGAATATCACCCTAGAGCTGGGACGGCGCGATTTCCTTCATGGCGTCGGAGTCTCCGGCGGCGTCGATTCGACGTCGTTAACGATGTGAAATTCGACGCGCCGGTTCGACGCGCGTCCCCGATCCGTGTCGTTGCGCTGCAGCGGCCGCGTCAATCCGTATCCTTCGCTCTCCAGCCGCCCTTCGGAGATCCCGTGTGCGATGAGCCACGAGCGAACGCTCGCCGCGCGTCGTTTGGAAAGGTCGAGATTCATCTCGGCGGTACCACGGTTGTCCGTGTGCCCTTCGATCCGAAGCTTCTGGATGTCCCGATTGGCTTTCAGGAGATTCACGATCTCGGTAAGCATCGCAAAACTGTCCTCCAGTATCGTCGCGGAGCCCGTCGCGAAGTGCACTTGCTGCAAGACGCGTACGGTCGAACCCTCGAGGCGAATGAACTTGGGGCAGCCATTTTTCGCGGGATCGGGATCGGTCGGGCCAGGCTCCTTCGGGCACGCGTCCTTGGAATCGGGAATCCCGTCGCCGTCGGTATCCAACTCGGGGCAGCCGTCTTCGTCCTCGACGCCATCGATATCCTCGGGCTTGTCCGGGCACTGGTCGAGATTGTCGGGAATTCCGTCGCCGTCTCGATCGGCAGAAACCGGACACCCATCGGTGGGATCCGGTTCCAAGTGATCCTCCGGCACCGTCGGACACGCGTCCACGTCATCGGGAATCCCGTCACCGTCGGTGTCTTTGGGCGCGCGTACCTTGACGCTAGTGGACAAAGGCGCCGGCGCGCCCTCGATGGGGAAGTGTGCCCCCAACAGAACGACGCCGCGGAAGTCGGGCGCGCCATACCCGGGCAGAATGAAGGACCCTGCCCCGACGCCGAGATAGAAGTGGTCCGAACCGATGTTCCCGACCTTCATCCGGCCCTCGATATTCCATTCGATGGGGGTGTTCTGCCGCGTCAGGAATGTCGGACCCGTCGTGCGCGTATCCACGAGACCCGTCTGCCCGAAGACGGTCGCACCAATTCGATACCGTTCGTTCGAAATAGGGATCAGTGCTCCGAGCGCCCAGCGCAGTTCGTCGCCTATGCCAAGGCCGTTCTTCGGACCAAGCTGTCCCGTTGGATCGTTGATCGATCTCTCGCTGCGAAACGCGACGCCTAGGTTCGCAACGAACGTGGCGAAGTGGGGCGGCGTCCATTCACCGGAGACCATCGGCATCGCCTCGATGGCGCCGCCGTCTCCGCCGAAGTTTGTGGACGTCCCCGTGGGGAGCCACATGCCGAGCTGTAGACCAAGCGCTCGTGACGCGTCATCGCTGCGGAGAACGACATATCGAGCGTCGAGCCGCACATCGCCCACGGCGGGTCCCGTCGTCGAGAAGGCCGTGTACGCGTTTGAGTTCCCGAAGTTGTTCGGGTGGTTCGGTTGGTTTCCGGTTTCGACCCAAGCCACAGGAAACGTGCCGCCGACGGTGAGATGATCGAATAGCTCGAGTCCCGCCGACACATACGTCGAGAGCTGCGTCGTGACGACGTTCGCGGACGAACCTTGAAGCGTAGCGGCGTCGGTCGTGATGTTGCGCGTCCGTAGCGAATTGAGAGTCAAGCCGACTCCCAGCTGCACGTAGACAATCCCCGGGGTTGTCACCCTAGGCCGAAAAAGAACGAGCCCATCGTCGGGCGCGCCGGGGACCTCGAGTCGGTCGAGATGGAATGTCTCTTGTTGCGCGCGCGCGCTCGTCGAGCGAAAGAAAAAGGCGAAAGAGCACACGAACAGCGCCGCGGCAAAAGCAGCGCTCTTTGTCCGCCCCATTCGTGATCCGGCCGAAGCCTGTGACCGGCTCAAGGTGAGCCTGCTTTAGACCACGCTCGAAGTGACCGCACGACAAATGCTCTTCCGCTGTCGCCACAGAGGTCAAAAAAAGGCCATGCGCCCGCGTCATTGGGTGAGCGGCAACTGACAAGCGAGCTTGACGCTAGCAGCATTCGATGCTTACGTGCCTGGCTCGTCATGAAGCGTACCTATCAGCCGCACAACATTCGCCGGGCGCGCACCCATGGCTTTCGTGCACGGATGTCGACACGAGGTGGGCGCAAGGTGCTGCAGAACCGCCGCCGAAAGGGTCGCATCCATCTGGTGCCCTCGATC
>Ga0073928_10009782_pt1 | contig 11572 bp, 10 predicted proteins | sample PaiPotPPA55metaG_FD_76969 | JGI IMG/M metagenome (GOLD analysis project Ga0073928, IMG submission 76969) | Iron sulfur acid spring bacterial and archeal communities from Banff, Canada, to study Microbial Dark Matter (Phase II) - Paint Pots PPA... ...
AAAACGTTCGTGAAGAAATAGATTGTTTGTATGCGATGCGGCGAAAGCTGACGTCAGACCCTGATGCCCGAACTACCCGAAGTTGAAACCATTGCTCGCGGCCTCGCTAAACGAGTAACGGGGGATGTCATAGAATCCGTTTGGCTCGGGCAGAAGAAGGAGCCGCTGAAATCTTCCGCGTCTGAGATTGCAGCGACGCTTGAATATAGCCGCATCGTGGCGGTGCGGCGCATGGGCAAGCACATCGTGTTCGATCTTGACAGTGTGGCGCGGGCGCTCCCGCCCGCGAAAAGCCGGAGAGCGGATCGGAAAGTCGACGGAAAGGCAGTCGCGTCGACGGGGGCTTCATCAATGATGCCGGCAGAGGCGGGCGGGGTCGCCCGCCCCACACATAGCACTCATGGCAAGACTCAGTTTATCGTCCATCTGGGGATGACGGGGCGGCTGCAGGTTTGTGAGCCGCAGAGTGAAATCGCGAAGCACACTCATGCCATCGTCAAGCTCGCGTCGGGCAGGGAACTACGGTTCGTCGATCCCCGGCGCTTCGGGCGGCTGAGCGTGGCTCAGGCGGCGGATTTCGATGCGACTGGCATCGAGCCGCTGGAGGTGGATCTCGACCGCTTTCTCGCGCTGTTTCGCGGACGGAAGACTCCCATCAAGAGCGCGCTACTCAATCAGAAGCTGCTGCGCGGCGTAGGCAATATTTACGCCGATGAATCTTTGTTTCGGGCCGGCATTCGCCCGCGACGAAGGGCCGCGTCTATCCCGCGCGAGAAATTGGGCAAGCTCCATCTGGCGGTGAAAGAAGTGCTGAAAGAGGCCATCGCTCTCGGCGGTTCCTCAGTCTCCGACTACGTAAATGCCGATGGCGAAGAAGGATTTTTCCAACTCCGGCATCGTGTCTACGGGCGCGAGGCAGAAGCTTGTCTCACCTGCAAGACATCCATCAAGCGAGTCGTGATCGCAGGCCGCAGCAGCCATTACTGCCCCAAGTGCCAGAAATAAAGCAATGTTGATTTCTGATTGTTGATTGAAAACCTAAGGCTTCCGCGCCTGCCATCAACAATCATCGATCGACAATGATTTTCTGCTACCCTTCTGCCCATGCCAGATTTTTCTATCGGAGTGGATCTCGGCGGCACCAATCTGCGCATCGCCGCTATCAGCACGGAAGGGCAGCTTCTGGAGAAGATTACTCTCGGCGTAAAGGTAGCGCTGGGCCGTGACCACGTCATCGGCGAAATGTGCGATGCAATTAAGCGGCTGTCGGATCAATATCGGGGCAGCGGCAGGTTCGTTGGAGCGGGCATCGGCGTTCCGGGCATCATCGACATGGAAACGGGAATGATGATGAAGTCCGCCAATCTTCCCGGGTGGTCCGACTATCCGGTGCGCGATGAAATCGAGCGGCGGCTGGGGGCACGCGTTTTTCTCGAGAACGATGCCAATGTCGCTGCACTCGGCGAGAAATGGTTGGGCGCGGCCCGCAACGTCGACAACATGGCGATGGTGACGCTAGGCACCGGCATTGGCGGCGCGATAATTTTGAACGGAAAAATCTTCTACGGGATGAATGGCATGGCCGGCGAGTTTGGGCACGTCACCGTCGAACCCAATGGCGTGCCGTGCGGCTGCGGCAATCACGGCTGCGCCGAGCGCTATGCTTCCGCGACCGCGGTGGTGCGCATGGCCCGCGAGGCGATTGAGTCCGGACAGGCGCTCGAACTCGCCAAGGCCGCCAGTTCCGACGCAGAGTTCAGCGCGAAGTCAATTTACAACCTCGCGCTTCAGGGAAATGAGGACGCGCAACGCATCTTCCGCCGCTTCGGTGTGGCTTTGGGAATACTGTTGGCTGATTTGGTGAACGTGCTGAACCTCGACATGTTTGTGATTGGCGGCGGAGTGGTCAGCGCATGGGACGCATTCGCACCACCGATGTTTGCCGAGTTGCGCGAGCGTTCGCTGGTATATGCGGCCACCGCGCCCGACGATCATCTCGAAAAAGATCATTTCGAAAAAACTCATCTCGAAAAAAAAGAAGGGGCGTCGGCTCAAATTGCCGCTTATACGCGCAAGAAGACGATCATTACCCGCGCCTTGCTAGGGAGTGATGCGGGGCTGTATGGGGCGGCACGGATTCCGACTTCTTAGCGGCCAAGTTTCTTCGCGGACACGATCGAAACCAAGAGCAGGATCAAGGTCCGAGGGCATGAGTGCCCGCGCCACACTCATCGGAGCAGTGTGCCGGCTTCTTTATCTTTATTGCTAACATTATCTTGATCTCTGATTACTTCAAGAGTCGCGCTTACCAGTGTGCCGCCTCCGTTGGAGGTGATCTCTAATGTGCCTCCGAGCTGGCGGAGGCGCTCGCGAATGCCGCCCAATCCAACGCCGCCCCGGCTGGAATCCATTAACTCGAGTTGCTTCGGCTGCGGTATACCGCGGCCGTTGTCCTGAACTTGAACCAGGAGACGGCTGCCTTTCTGCAGGATGCGTATGGCAGCGGTGGAGCTGCGGGAGTGACGATGAATGTTGGTCAGACATTCCTGAACGATGCGAAAGATGGCCAGTTCCGTGTCGTTCGGCAAGCGAGGAAAATCGGAGGGAAGCTCCAGATCGACCTTGATGTTGCTGCGTTCCGAAAAGCCATCCACGTACCAGCGCAGAGCGGAAACCAGGCCGGCGATTTCAAGCAAGGGAGGATGAAGAAGATGGGATAGGGTGCGAATCTCGGTGGAGGCTTGCTGGACCAACTGCGCATTCTCCTGCACAGCTCTGGCTCCCAGGGTGTCGAGTTTATGAGCCTGCGATTGCACCACAGCGAGGTTCATGCTGAGGGCAGCCATGATTTGGCCGACGCTGTCGTGCAGTTCACGAGCTAGGCGCCTGCGCTCGTCATCCTGTACTTTGAGCAGACGGGCGGAGAGAGCCCGCAGACTTTCATTCGCAGCCTGAAGTTCGGCGGTTCGTTCCTGCACTCCTATTTCCAAATGATCGCGGGCTTCGCTGAGCGAGCGCAGCAACTGGCGTTGCTCATCGATGTTAGTGTTTGTGCCGAACCAGCGGGTGATTTTGCCCTGTGCATCTCGAAACGGGCTGACTCGGGTTAAGAACCAGCGAAACACTCCATCAGCCCCGCGCAAAGGAAATTCCATCTCAAACGGAGTTCCGGTGCGAATCGACTCGGTCCATTTTTCGAACACGCGGGGATACACATTGGGGTCGTGTACCGCCTTCCAGCCCCATCCCTGCATCTGTTCCAGGCTGGTGCCGGTGTATTCGTACCAGCCGTGGTTGTACCAGAAAATATGGCCGTCGGGATTGGCCATCCACGCCAACTGGGGAATCGAATCGGCCAAAGTGCGAAGTTCTTCTTCACTGCGGCGCAGCTTCTCGTCGGCTTCTTTTCGGGCGGTGACGTCACGGGTGACCGCTAGTTGCACGGTCTGGCCGGTGGAAGGATCGCGCATCGGCACGGCGTGGGTTTCCATCCAACGCCGCGTGCCTTTGAGTCCGACGATTTGAAACTCGACGTGACCCTTGTTGCCGCGGCAGACATTCTCGTTAAATTCGATGAACTTCTGGCGGAATTCCGGCGCGATCAAATCGTAAACACTTTGTCCCACGACGTCACTGTCATCGCCCGCCTCTACCATGACGCAGCCGGCAGAGTTCATTGCCAGCAGCTTGCCGTCGGGAGCAACCACTTTTACGCATTCCGGCGTGGCCTTCACGATCGCGCGGAAACGCTCTTCGCTTTCGCGGGATGCTCGCTCGGCTCGTTTGCGCGACGTGACGTCTTCAATCACGCCCAGAAAGAACTGCGGTTTTCCGGCGGCGTCTTTAAGCAAGGTGACCGTAGTCAGGGTCCAGACAATGGCGCCATGCTTGCCCACGAACCGCTTTTCGTAGGAGAACTCGGAGGTCTGCCGGTTGAGGAGGGCGCTGGTGTTCGAGCGGGTTTTCTCCAGGTCATCGGGGTGAGTCACATCGAAAAACGTCAATTGTTTTAGTTCTTGGATGGAATAACCCAGAATGTCGGAAACCTTCTGGTTGATCTCCACAAAACGTCCGTCGAGCAATGCGATGGAGATGCCGACTGCAGCTTGGTTGAACATGGCATGCAGTCGCTCCGCGCTTTCCCGGACGGCCTCGCCGGCTTGCTTCTGGGTGGTGATATCGAGGAAATAAATCGAAAGACCGTCTCGCCCGGGATAGGCGCGAACATGGAACCAGGCGTTCAGTGGCGGATAGAATATCTCGAATTCCACCTTCACCTTGTCGGCCGCCGCGCGGCGGAAGTTCTTCTCCAGAGGAGTGCCGACGAGATCCGGAAACCCTTCCCAAAAATTTGTGCCGAGAAGATCGGCGCGAGACCTGTGCAGCGGCCGCACCATGTGTTCCGCCTGAGGATTCACATAGGTAAAACGCCAATCGCGGTCTAGGACGATAAAGGCGTCGCTGATACTTTCGAGGATATTGGTGATGCGTTCATTGGAATCGCGAAGTTCGCGCTCGGCGCGCTCACGGGCGAGCAGAACGGCCTGGGCATTTTGCAACGCCACAGATCGCAGTAGTTTCTCCTCCTGTTCGTCGAGTTTCACGAGCGATTCCCCAGGACTTCTTCGGCCAGCCGGGTGCCGATCACGCGGGCGCGAATTTTTGCGAATGCTGTCTCACGAGTCGTGGAAGCGTCATCGCTGAAGGGCGCGAAGCCGCAATCGTCGGTGGTGCCCAGTTGTCCGAGCGGAATATACTCGGCAGCTTCGAGCACGCGGTCGCGGACTTCCTCGGGTGTGTCCACATGAGGGTCGATAGGGGAAACCACGCCCACAAAGGCCCGCTGCTCCGGCTTCAGGTATTGGCGAATCATCTTCAGGACGCGCCCGCGATCCTTTTCTCCGGCGAGCGCGATACAAAAATTTCCGACACGCAGTTCGAACAAGCTGGGCAGTAAGTCCGCGTAATCGACGTCGGCGCTATGGGTGGAGTCGCGGTCGCCGCCGGGGCAGGTGTGCACTCCGATGCTTTGCCGTTCTTCTGGCGAAAAGCGGGAGAGCGCCAGATTGTTCAGCCCGATGAAACTGTTCAGGAGATTGCCGGTGGGATCGAGTTTGACCGCCAATCTTCCCTCTGTGAAGTCGATCTGAACCTTTTGCGCGCCTTTTGCAAAACAGCGGCGAATCTCCATTTCGTGCTCGCGCAGCAGATCGTCGATGAATTGCTGTCGCGAGTAATCGGGAATATCTTCCGCGGGATACATGAGGCTGAGCGCGGAGGGCGAAATGACAGCTTGCTTCAGGGGCATGTGGGCAAAGCGCGTGGCCAGATCAAGGTAGCGGTCGGCATAAACTCTGTAGCGGAATGGACCGGCCGTCAGCCGGGGCATGCGCCGAACGTGCCCGGCAGAGAAGGGAATCCTGAAACCATCCGGCGCAGTGTTGGGCAAGCCATGCACGGAATATGTCCAGAAGTTGTGATACTTGCGCTGCTCGCCATCGGTGATGATGGGGGAACCGGTGGCCTCAAACTCGCTGATCGTGTCCTGTATGGCGTCCTCATAAAGGGAATCTAACTTGGGATCGGCGTAGTCTTCGGCCTCGGCGATGGCGGCAATCAACTCCGGCGGTCTGGGAATGCTTCCGATCGGCTCGGTAGGGATTTTCATAATGATCGTTCTTCAAATCTTCTCAATCGTTCTTGGGACGTAAAAGCAGAAGTCATCGCAGCCGGAATTTCCCAGCGAAATCAAGGTCTTTCATCGCTTTACAGGATTCCATACCGTGTTTGCTTTAGGTTGTAGCCGCAGAGCAGATCGTCAGGGCGTATTACCCGGAATCCCGATTCTCTCCGCCAGCCTCACCAACTCAGCCAATGAATTGGCGCCCATCTTACGCATCAGCTGGCTGCGATGGACTTTTACCGTGGTCTCACTGGTTCCAATTTCCGCGGCGATCTGCTTATTTAGCAAACCGGAGACCACCAAAGGTAGCACTTCCCGCTCCCGCGGAGTTAATGTCTCCAGACGCTTGCGAAGCGTAGCCAATTCCGCCTCCTGTTGGCGTCTGGTACGGTCCCGCTCCAACGCCACATGGACTGCATCCAGCAAGTCCTGATCGCGAAATGGTTTGGTCAAGAACTCGACTGCCCCGGCTTTCATGGCGCGGACGGTCATGGGGATGTCGCCGTGAGCGGTGATAAAAATGATAGGAGTGTGAATGTTGGCATGGGCCAAATGCCGCTGGAAATCGAGGCCACTGATCCCGGGCAGCCTGATGTCGAGCACCAGACAGCTAGGCACATCCGAGTGGGGGCCCTGCAGGAACTCTTGTGCCGATCCGAACAGCTCTACCTGCAATCCAACCGACCCGATGAGGCGCTTGATCGCGCGACGAACCGAAGGATCATCGTCGACCACAAAAACAACGGGCGCCGCTTCTGTCATGAAGGCTTTCAATCCTCGGCAGGCAGGGTAAATTCAAAGAGCGCACCGCCGGATACTGCTACGGCCCACAAACGTCCACCGTGGGACTCGACGATGGAGCGGCTGATCGACAGGCCCATCCCGATGCCCTCCGGCTTGGTGGTAAAGAATGGTTCGAAAATCCGGTCGGCTTGCTCGGGCGCGACTCCTGGACCAGAATCTTGGACCCGGACCGAAATGCCCTCCGCGTTCTCGACCGACTTGATCGAAAGCTTCCGCGACCGTTCCGCGGAACCTCGCATGGCTTCAACCGAATTCATGATCAAGTTAATCAACAGCTGTTGCAACTGCACCGGATCTCCCCGCACGCGTGGCAGGTTCGCGGCAACTTCGGTGCGGAGGGAGACGCGGTTGCGGGTCAGTTCGTTGCGCAGCAGAGCGAGCACTTCTTGAATGATTTTGTTGATGTCGAGTTGCGCGGTGCGGGGCGTCTGATTCATCAGCAAGCCTCGAATCCGCGAAATCACCGCGCTCGCGCGGTTGCCATCGTTCACGATTTCTGCAATCGCCGCTTGTAATTCGTCGAGATTGAGGGGGGAACCTTTTAATTGGCGTAAGGAGAAGTTCGCGTTGGTTACGATCGCAGTCAGGGGTTGATTGACCTCATGGGCAATGGCCGCCGCCAGTTCCCCCATCGCCTGGGTACGGGTGACGTGAGCAAGTCTGTCCTGCGCCTGCAATAGAGCCTCTTCGGCGCGCCTGCGATCCTCGATGTCGGTAGTGGTTCCATACCATTTCACAACGTGTCCTAATTCGTCGCGCAAGGGCGCCGCGCGCAGCAGGAACCAGCGGTATACTCCGTCGGCCCCCCTAAGGCGCGCCTCCTTCTCAAACGGCTCGCCAGCCGCAAAGGCTGCCCGCCATTCTTCTTCGGCACGGTCTTCGGGATGGAATGCATTCCGCATCCAGCCCCAGCCCAATCCTTCTTCGACCGAGAGACCCGTGTACTCCCGGAAGCGTTGATTTAAGAAATCAGCAGAGCCGTCAGGCAATTTGCTCCATACCAACGCGGGAAGCGTGTCGATCACCAGCCGGAGGCGATCCTTACTTTGGCGCAGATCCTCTTCTGCCCGCTCTCGCTCGAGTATTTCGTTTCTCAGTGATCGGTTGACGGCTTCCAGCTGCAAGGTTCGTTCGGCGACGCGGCGCTCCAGTTCGCGGTTCATGCGCTGAATTTCGGCGCCGGCCCGCCGGTCCACCGACGAAGTCGTCATGGCGGCCAGAATTACGAGAAAGGTCACGATCACGATTCCATTGTCGGCTAATGGCGAGATGGTCAGAGCATGCGAGAGATCCGGTAGCGGAGCGGGGAAAAAACTGGCAGCAGCCATTCCGGTGTAGTGCATGGCGGAGATCGCGGCTCCCATCACCAGTGCGCTGCCAAGCCTGCGCGGGACACTCCACCTGGTCTCCTCTCGTAGGCCGAAAGCCATCAGTAGCGCGATTAGAGAAAATAAAATTGCCAGCAAAATGGAAAGAGCCACCAGCGCGGGGGAGAATTGGGTGACGGCAGGCAATCTCATTGCCGCCATGCTGATATAGTGCAGGCCGGCAATGCCGCCGCCCATGGTGACGCAACCGGCCAAGGCCTCAGCCGGGCCCATTTTCTGGCGGCTCGACACATATAGCGCGACTGAAGACGCGAGGATAGCCACCGGCAGTGCTGCCAGAACGGTGGGCCAGTGGTACTCTACCGGCACAGGCAGACGGAAGGCCAGCATGCCTTTGATATGCATCTCCCAGATGCCGATGCCCATCGCCGTGGCGCCACCGCTCCACCAGGCCAGGCGAACCCGGCCGCTGGCGACGGCTACGCGTCCGGCAAGGTCGAGCGCGACATAGGACGCCGCGACGGCTATGAATACTGACCGGGCAACCTCGCTGTAGTCGTAGCTGCCGAGTATCGGCGTGCTGGTGGGGATCATCGCCAAGTCCTACTCGCAGGTTGAGGGAGATTCAACTTCTCTGCGGGAATCAGCTGAAGGGCCGAAATACAGGAACTGAACGGAGTTTACACCCTGCGAGTTGAACCCTGCATCATGGGCACACTTCTGCCCCGACGGCGCGGTGAAAATCCGGCTCGTCAGTCTGCAGTCTTTGCTCTTAGCCAATCGCAGAGCGCATAGTGAAACTGCGCGTGTAGTTCGACGTGTCCGCACTTCTCACAAACGCCGACCGAGACCGCCCCTGAGTAAGCGGGGTGATCTGGAGCCTCCACGCGCGCGAAGTCTAACGCCACCACGCCTCTGACCCGATTGGGGTGCAGGCAATTTTCCGGAGCCATTCCCGCCCTCTGGCAGTCCGTCTGACACGAAGCTCAGCTTTGGCTTTTCCAGGTGAACCAGAACCTCAGGTCAGTCGGGAAAACAAGCACAAGCTTATGAACGATGAGGCCAATATAGACTCTAAACGCTGGAGCTGGAAGTAAATTAGGTGGCGCCCTAATTAGGAAGGACACTACGGTAAATTAAGCAGCGCCCATCCATCGCTTCTCCAGGCCTGCCTCACGGCCAAGAATCGACAGAAGAGGAGTAGCTGAATCCGTGAGGACAGCTGAGCCAAGAATTCCAATCGAAACCGCACTAAACCTTCGTAAAGCCGATCTATACCAACGCACAATAGATTCGAACCAGGTCCGGTGGTACTTTCGGGAATGAATCTGCGGAGGGCGAGATGTCTCCAAAACTGGCCGCCATGAAAATCGTCCCCTGCAATCATCGAAAGGAACCCTGCATCTGGACGAAGAAATCCGCTCCGAACCGAATTTCAAAGAGATCGTTGGGGAGAGTGCCGCCCTCAAGCAAGTACTAAAACAAGCCAGAACCGTGGCTCCCACCGATGCTACTGTGCTGATCCTGGGAGAGACGGGCACGGGCAAGGAACTGATCGCGCGAGCCATTCACCGAATAAGTTCCCGCAGGCAAACCAGCTTCATCAAACTGAATTGCGCGGCGATTCCCGCCGAACTGTTGGAGAGCGAACTTTTCGGCTACGAGAAAGGTGCGTTTACTGGTTCCGTGGACCGAAAAATTGGTCGTCTGGAATTGGCCGATAAGGGAACCCTCTTCCTGGACGAACTTGGAGAGTTCCCCATGGAAGCGCAACCGAAACTATTGCGTGTCCTACAGGACCAGGAATTCGAGCGACTGGGCAGCACCCGTACCATCCGGGTGAATATGCGTCTGATCGCGGCCACGAACCGGGACCTGGCGAAAAGAGTAGCCGAGAAGCAGTTCCGCAGTGACCTGTACTATCGCCTCAACGTCTTTCCCATCCGCATGCCAGCCCTGCGGGAGCGGAAAGAGGACGTTCCGCTGCTGGTGCGCCATCTGGCAGAGAAGTTTGCCCGCCGATTGAACAAGCAAATCGACATTATCCCCGCAGAAACCATGAACACCTTGGTCAGTTGGACGTGGCCAGGGAACGTGAGGGAACTGGAAAACCTCATGGAAAGATCGGTGATTCGCTCCCAGGGTCCGATTCTCAACGTTCCGCTGACCGAATTAGGCTCTCCCCCAAGAACACCGGGCGTGAACCAGTGACCGCGTGATGCTCGCGACTTACCGGTGAATCTTCGCCTGCCCTCGGACGCATTCACTCTGCCGCCGCACAGTAATCGCGTGCGGACTAGGATCTCTAACTCCTGTTCCCGGCAGTCCTTTTGCTCTCTCGGGCACGACGGGCGCTCTTGCGATGGATCCCTCAGGAAAGTACCTGTACGTTGAGGATAGTGCGAGTGGCGGGGCTGGTGCTGTAGCCGGGTACACGATAGATGAGACGAATGGAGCTTTGACGCCAATTCCCGGCAGCCCGTTTCCCACCCCAGCCTATCCGGGCTGTGCTCAGTTCTGCTCCGACAAGCCCACCCACCTCGGAGTCGACCCGAGCAGCAACTATCTTTATGGCACGGAAAGCGGTCAGGACGCGATCGCCGGTTTTAAAATTGATCCCGCGACCGGCACCCTGACATCCCTTCCGGGTTCGCCCTATGCGGAGGGATTTTATAACGTCCCGGGCAACTCTGCTCATAAGTCTCCTTGGAGACTGAGCATCGATCCAAGTGACAAATACATTTACGTTGCTGATCCCGAAGGCAACGACTTTTCTGTTTTCAAACTGAACGCCACTAGCGGCGTTCCGACTTTTGAGGCCTCGATCGGAAACTCGCCGAACTCTTGCCTTCCGGGACTCGCCGTTCCCTTAACCGTCTTTGTCGATCCTTCCGGGAGCTTCGTCTATAGTCAGGGGGATAGCTCTACCGGGTGCGGCGCTCCCCCGGGAACAACGAATGCTCTGATCAGATATTCCCTTAACCAGGGAAATGGTTACTTGCAATCGGTTCCGGGCTCGCCCTTCGCGAATCCGAATCTCCAGACCAGCAACAGCAGCGAAGAGAAGGTGGTCGTCACAAGATAGATCGGCTCAGAGATCAATTACGCCGTAATTGACTCCTGGGATGACGGGTTTTACCCATACGATGACTATCTTAGAGGTGACACCCAACTGATGTGGTTGCGGTTGAGATCGACCTCGTCGGTGCCCACGATGCTCACCACTCGCTCCGCTCCCGCGGCATTGGCATAGCGCACGGTCGCTCCGAAGAATGTCCTGTCTCCGGCTGCCCCGCTCTCGGAGCTTCCGGGTCCACCACTTCCGCGGCTTCGATTCGCTTTGTGAGAAAGCGAATCCGCCGATCGATCTGCCGTAGCCGCCGCTTGCCGTACTGATAGTCGGCGTTTTCACTGCGATCGCCATTGCTGGCAGCCCACGCCACCACCTCCGCCACGGCCGGGCGTTCCTTAGTGAGCAGAAACCGGTGCTCATCTTTGAGGCGCTGCAGCCCGCTCCGCGTTATGTAGTTCTTGCCTCGCTTCGCGGGCTCGTCCCCTTGTGGTTTTCTCGTAAACCCTTTCCGCATCTCGTAGTCCTTCCAGCGCGAATCCAGTGGGTGCCCCCAATGAAAGCGGATGAACGCCGATAGAAAACACTGTCGGTCATCGCGTTGATGGGAGTTCATCTGCGGCCCTAACTGATTTTTTCACGTCTTCCGGTCCCTTAGCGATCCTATCCATCATCTCGGACAAGTGC
>Ga0073928_10009783_pt1 | contig 11572 bp, 9 predicted proteins | sample PaiPotPPA55metaG_FD_76969 | JGI IMG/M metagenome (GOLD analysis project Ga0073928, IMG submission 76969) | Iron sulfur acid spring bacterial and archeal communities from Banff, Canada, to study Microbial Dark Matter (Phase II) - Paint Pots PPA... ...
GCCGACGGAAGCTGTCTGTTCAAGCACGCGCTGCTGCGCGACGCCGCTTACCATTCGCTCTTGAAATCCGCCCGGCGGCGGTGTCATGTGCGGATCGCCGATGAACTCATCCGCATGTTTCCGGACATGGCCGAACGCCAGCCAGAGGTGCTGGCTCGCCATTACACCGAGGCCGATCGGCACTCCGATGCGATCGAGTATTGGCAGCGCGCCGGGCGGCAAGCGCTCGCGTGTTTCGCCAATCAGGAGGCGGTCGCGTATGCGCAGCATGGGCTCGCCCTGATCAAAAATCTCGAGCAAACCCCGAATCGTTTTCAGTTGGAGTTGGAGCTGCAGCTTGCGCTCGGCCCACCACTCATGGCCCTTCGAGGCTATGCCGATCCGCTGGTTGCGCAGGCCTATGGGCGTGCGCGCGAGCTCGCGCGGCAACTCGGCGACCCACCGGCACTCTATCCGGTGCTCTTCGGCTTGTGGACTTATCACTGCGTCAGCGCACGCCACGTGGACGCGGCCAGAATCGCGATGGAGTTGACCGAACTCGCTCAGAAGGCCGAGCAACCGGGACTGATGCTAGAGGCCGATGTCGCTGCCGGCATCACACATTTCTACCGCGGAGAGTTTCGTGACGCGCGTGAGCGCCTCGCCCGGGTCGACCAGTTTTACGACGCGGTACGCGATGCGGACCATGCCTTCGTCTTTGGCCAGGACCCGCGCGCCGCTGCGCGAGCACACCTCATGCTGGTCGAATGGACACTCGGCGACTTTCAAGCGGCGCAGGCCACCGGTCGTAACGCCGTCGCGTTGGCAGAAGAGCTGACGCATCCATTCAGTGTGTCGTATCTGCTGGCGTTCGCCGCCTGGTTACAGCATGTTCGTGGGGACTTTGAAGCTTGCCATCAATTAGCTACGCGAGGTATCGAGGTCTCCCGAGCGAGGGCGCTCACCGTCTTCCTGGCCTTCAGCGAGATTTTGTACGGTTCCGCACTGGTGAACCTCGGTCAGCACGAAGACGGACTCGAGCGGATCGAGGCCGGGATGTCGCGCTTTCGTGCAACCGCGAGCGAACTGATCCTCCCTTTTTGGTCGGGTCTCAGGGCCCAGGCTTATGCGGCGGTCGGCCGCGCCGCGGAAGGACTGGTGGCCGTGAATGAGGCGCTAGCCATGGTGCAGCGCACCGGGGAGCTACACGGCGAGGCGGAACTACATCGCATCCGCGGCGAACTCCTGTCGAGGACCGGCGGCAGCGACGACGCGATCGAGTCGGCATTCCGGCAAGCGCTCGATACTGCCGCCGCACAGGATGCGCGAGGGTGGGCTTTGCGCGCGGCGATCAGTCAATATCGGCATCTCGTAGCTCAGGGGCGCGCCGGTGAAGCACGATCGATTCTGACCTCGGCCCGAGATCAACTCAGAGACTTTGCGGACGAACCCGATATCCGGGCGGCAGACCTCCTGCTCGCTGCGGCAAACTGAACGCGGCCGTCAGGTTATCGCTGAACCACCGCGATGTCGGTCATCCCACTAATGGCTGAAGTACCGGTCGATGCTTTTAGTTCTCCATGTTACCAATTCGAATCGTCACCGAAAGCTACATTGAGATAGAATGTGGGTTCGAGGTCGATACGGCAAGACTCGGCGCGTCGGTTTTTTCACTCTGGACAGAACAACAATTCAGATCGTCGCTCTCGACAACGACATGCGACCTTACACGCCAGATGAAGCTTGGCGGAGTGGGGGCACCTTCTTAGGCTCATATGCGACCGCGTTCCGCTCTCGGCGGTGCCACGTCCACCAAGTCGTCGAAGCGGACGCTCAAGACGGCCTGTGCAGACCAATTGTGATCGCTTGTCACGCGTCATTTGCAGGTCTCGATCCCATCGTGCGGTCGCAGTCTATTCAGTCGATCCACCCGCCGAGGCAATCTCCATGCGCCTTCTGACAGTGAGCCACAACACGGTGTACCGCTACTCGGAACCGGTGGGATTGGGTGAACATCGGATGATGCTACGGCCGCGGGCGAGTCATGATTTGCGACTGATCAGGACGAGGCTGACAATCACGCCTGAACCGTCGGAACTTCACTGGATTCACGATGTATTCGACAACTCGATCGCTGTGGCAACGTTCACCGGAAAAACCGTCGAGCTTCGATTCGAAAGTGTCGTCACAATTGAACACATCGAATCGGAGAGGCCGGAATACCGGCTGGAGACCGAAGCCAGAACCTATCCGTTCGCCTATTCCAGCGATGAGCGTGCGGATCTTGCGCGGGGCATGGAGCGACGCTACCCGACCGAGGACGTACAACAGTGGGCCGCTCGCTTTTTGGCCCCGTCCAGCGCCTCCGGATCGATGCATACGATGTCCTTGCTCCGATCCATGACAGTCGGGATCAATGAGCAATTCGATTACCGGCGTCGTGCTGCGCGCGGTGTGCAGACCCCAAGCGATACGCTCCGATTTGGATACGGAACCTGCCGTGATTTCGCTCACCTGATGATTGAAGGGGTGCGCTCACTCGGCTTAGCGGCCCGGTTCGTCAGCGGCTACATCTTCGTACCCGAGACCAAGCCGACCCCGACTGTCGGCGGCGGCGCGACCCATGCGTGGTTGCAGGTTTACCTTCCGGGCGCGGGGTGGGTCGATTTTGATCCGACCAACAAAATCGTCGGGAACCGGAATCTTATCCGGGTCGCGGTGGCGTGGGACCATTCGCAAGTCCTGCCTCTGTGGGGGACGTTCATCGGTAAACCGTCCGCTTTCATCGACATGGAGGTCGCGGTGAGCGTTCACGACGAGACCGCTTCATCAAGAGACGTGCCGCAAGACCCGCGGCGTTAAAGAGTTCTCGAATTAGATTCGGCTTCCCGGATGCCTCGCCAGCAGAGAGGACCTTAGTATGCAAATCCGAGTCGGCTACGAGATGATTTATGAGTGTCAGCAGCCCACTCCGATGATTCTCACTGTGAACATCCATTACACGCGCGCGTCCGATATCGTCATACCAGATTTCATGACCACCAATCCTCGCGTAGCGATTACGGCTTACCGTGACTGGTTCGGTAACTGGTGCACGCGGATCGTGGCTCCCCAAGGGCGTATTCGAATCGCCAGCACGGGCGTGGTCGAGGACAGCGGAGAGCCTGACGAAATCGTCCCTTCGGCCGCTCAACACCTGGTGCAAGACTTGCCGGAAGAAACGCTCGTGTTTCTTATGGGTAGCCGATATTGCGAGACCGACCATCTGTCCCAGGCCGCTTGGGATCTGTTCGGTCAGTCGAAGCCCGGCTGGACGCGAGTCCAGGCGATCTGCGACTTCGTCCATCGGCACATCGCTTTTGGTTATGAGCACGCGTCTGCCAGCAAAACCGCCGAACAAGTCTTCAACGAAGGTCGCGGAGTCTGCCGCGACTATGCTCACCTTGCGATCGCGTTCTGCCGCTGCATGAACATTCCGGCGCGCTATTGTGCCGGCTATCTCGGCGACATTGGCATACCGCCACCCTGCGGACCGATGGACTTCGCCGGCTGGTTCGAGGCCTATCTAGGCGGCCGATGGCATACCTTCGATGCCCGCAATAATATTCCGCGCATTGGGCGGGTACTGATTGCGCGCGGCCGCGATGCTGCCGATGCCGCTATCAACAGCACGTTCGGTCCTAACACACTCGTCAGCTTCAAAGTTTATACGGACGAGATTACTGCGCCCGGTTAAATAGCTGTTCCGCCTGCACGAGGGCGCGCACAAGGCGTTGGGCCCACTCGGTCTGACCGGGTTCATCCGCCACGAGATCCTGTCGTATTTCGAGCTCGACATGGGAAATCGAGCGTCGTTCGCCATATATCGGAATCGCGTAGTCGCTTTCGTCGCTGACCGAGTAGGGTTGGTTGTCGCCGACGACCAGTGCACTCTCGTCACGAAAGAGATCGAGCAAAATACGGGCGAGCCGGGCGTCCCGATTATAAAGCACGCCGACGTGCCATGGTCGGCGCTCGCCACGAAACTCCGGCGTGAAGCTATGCACTGCGACAAGCATCGTGGGGCGTCCCTGGATTTTCCGGGCGTCCAGCTCGGCAACGATGCGATCGTGATAAGGCTGGAAGATCGCTCGGCGACGCGCGTCGGCATTAATGGCGCTAACGTGTTGGTTGCCGGGAATCGGGGTCGCCTCGCTGATCGGTGCGATCGAGGAGGGCGAATGCGGTGGACGATTGCAGTCGATCGCCAAACGCGAGTAGGTCTGAATAATCAACCAGGCATCGAGCGCGTCGGACAGCTTTTCGGCGAGCGCGGCAGCCCCGATGTCCCAAGCGATGTGGCGATCCAAATCGATTGGACTCAACCCCAGAGTACCCAACACTCGCGGCAGCAATTTTCCCCCGTGGTCGCAAGTGAGGAAATACGCCGAGCGCCCCTGCTCTCGGACGGTACGAAATGGCGGCGGCTCATCGGGGCCAAGTAGAGTCTCGTTTTCCACGTTAGCGGTCATCTTATGATCTCGGCAGTCATCATTGAAGGCTTTGGTCGGCGGAGGCTGTTTGGTGTATATGGCAGACTGATACTGGGAATTTTGGGATTTCGAGACGCCGGCGTTGGCGGCAATATTTGCTGCCAGCAGCAAACTTGAAGTTGACTTTTAGAGCTTGAAGTATGTGTTCCGCGGCTAGTTCAAAACTCGGAGGCATCCGCTTATGTCGTACGACCTTGTGATCAAAAACGGAATGATTGTTGACGGGACCGGTCGCCCCGGTTACCGCGCCGACTTGGCGGTGAGCCAGGGAAAAATCATGGAGATTGGCAAGGTAAAGGAAGGTGCGGCGAAAACCATCGATGCCTCCGATCTCATTGTCGGTCCCGGATTTATCGATCCCCATACCCATTACGACGGTCAAATCTGTTGGGATCCGTTGGTGACCGCCTCTTCGTGGCACGGCGTAACTTCGGTCGTAATGGGCAACTGTGGCGTGGGACTGGCGCCCTGCAAGCCCGAATTCAGAGAAGTTGCCACCTGGGATCTGGTCAACGTCGAAGCGATTCCCTTCGAAGTGCTCAATCAGGGTCTGACCTGGGACTGGGAGACATTTCCGCAATTCATGAACGCCGCCGAGCGGCGCGGTTCCGGCATTAATCTTGGTTTTCTGGCGCCATTGACCCCATTTCGACATTACGTGATGGGTGAGGAATCGATGGAGCGGGCGGCCACGCCTGATGAAACCGCTCGCATCAGGGCATTGATCAAAGAGGCCGTCGCCGCCGGCGCGCTCGGCTTCAGCACGACTAATGCTCCCCAACATATCGGCTATAAAAGTCGTCCGCTGGCCTGCCGTTTGGCGGATCATGCCGAACTCAAGGCGTACGCCAGTACGCTCAAGGATTTGGGCAAGGGTACGATCGAAATCATCATCAATCGCCGGGTCGATGCAATCACTCCCGAGGAATGCGATCTGCTCGATATGCTGCTGACCGCGAGCGGACGGCAGCTTACCTGGCTGGTGTTGCGCAAATTTGTTCACGCGCCCGATGCATATAGGGAAATGCTGCAGGTCGCCGACGCCGTGATCAAACGCGGTGCGCATCCGCAACTCGCCACCATGGAATTGATCGGCGAATTCAGTTTTCGCCAGCCGTCACTCGCGTTGGCTTTATACCCTTCATGGAAACCGGCCTTCAACGCGACGTTGGAAGAACAGAAAGCGCTCTATAGTGATCCGGCATTTCGCGCACAATTCCGGGAGGAGGCGACCCGACGGCCCGGCTTGTTCACCAACATCTGGAATCGCGTAACGGTCAATTTTGCCAAGAATCCCGTAATCCGGGCGCTGGAAGGCCAAACCGTCGAGGATGTTGCACGGGCACGCGGGCGCGATCCGCTCGACACATTTTTTGACCTGCCATTGGAGGACAATCTGGAGACGCGCTATTGCAGCGCGATGACCGAGGTTCCGACCGAGCTGCTCACCGACTCGCGCGTCTTGCTCGGAGAATCCGACGGCGGCGCTCATGTCGCCGACTTCTGTACCGCTGGCTATACCAGCGACCTGATCGGCAAATGGGTACGCGAGCGGCAAATGCTGTCACTGGAGCAGGCGATCAAACGTACCACCTCGGAGCCGGCCGACTTTTTTGGGCTGAAGGACCGAGGACGGCTGACACCCGGGTTGGCCGCTGACATTGTGATTTTTGACTACAATAAAATTTCCTGCGATGCCCGCGAATCGGTCGACGATTTGCCCGGCGGCGGCCGTCGCTTCGTGGTGCGGTCAAAAGGAATTGAGTACACCATTGTCAATGGTCAGGTCCTTTATCAGGGAGGAGCGCATACCGGTGCGCTGCCCGGACAAGTTTTGCGTTCCTGACAAGCACTAATCGGCAGCCGCTCTCGCCGTTGGCTCGATTTCCGTCTAACTTCGAGCCAACGGCGGGGAGCGCAGATCATCGCTAGTTCGAACTATTCGAGGCATTTGCCGATCATTTCCAAACTCGGACGGAAGCATTTTTCCAAAACGATGAGCAGAACAGACGAATCGAGATTAGATCCCGCGCGTCGCATCCAATTCGCGTTCACGGACGAGCAGGAGCAGTTCCGCTCGGCGATCGGGCGATTTCTGAATGATAAATCGCCGACGACTGAGGTCCGGCGTTTGATGGGGACGGCCGAGGGCTACGATCCGGCGGTATGGCGACAGCTCAGCGAGGAGCTCGCGCTGCCGGGGATTCACATACCCGAGCAATACGGCGGCGCGGGGTTTGGCATGGTGGAGCTTTGCATCGTTACCGAGGAGCTTGGCCGCGCATTACTTTGCGCACCCTATTTCTCCACCGCGGTGCTCGCGGCCAATGCCATACTGAACGCTGGCACCGAAGCGCAGAAAGCGAGCTTGCTGCCGGACCTTGCAAGCGGCGCGCGGCGCGCCACACTCGCAGTTACCGAGCTCAATGGCCAGTGGGATCCGCAATCGATCGAACTGGTCGCCACACGGGTTGAAAATGGTTATCGTCTCGACGGAGTCAAAAGCTACGTCGTGGACGGCCATGTGGCGGAGTTGTTGGTCGTAGCTGCGCGTCTTCCTAACACCGTCGGCGGCGACGGCCTTGCGCTGTTCACGCTTGACGCGAATTCCAACGGCGTCGAACGACGCCCGTTGGAATCCATGGATCCTACTCGTAAGCTAGCGCGCATCGCCTTTCACAGCGCACCTGCACAACTACTCGGCAACTTAGATGATGGTTCAGAGACACTCGCCCGTACGTTGGACCAGGCGACTATTGCACTCGCTAATGAGATGGTCGGCGGCGCTCAGAAGTTGCTCGACTCGGCGGTTGATTATACCAAGGTGCGCGTTCAGTTCGGGCGAACAATAGGTTCGTTTCAAGCTATTAAGCACAGGCTCGCCGACCTGTTGTTGGAAGTGGAACTTGCCAAATCGGCTGCCTACTATGCGGCCCAGGCCTCTGCGGCGGACGATCCGGAATGGCCCGCGCTGGCCTGTTTGGCCAAGGCCGCGGCATCAGAAACTTACCTGCGCATGGCAGCCGAATGTATTCAGCTTCACGGTGGCATAGGATTCACCTGGGATAACGACACGCATCTCTGGTTCAAGCGCGCTAAAAGCTCCGAGGTCTTTCTCGGCCAGCCGAGCTACCATCGGGAACTGTTGATGCAGCGTTGGGGAGTTTGACTGATGAGCAAGATCAACGAAGCCGAAGTGCGAGCCGAGGTTCGAACTTGGCTCACGGCCAACTGGGATCCGGAGATGTCCCTGGTAGCGTGGCGGAGCAAGCTCGCCGATTCGGGCTGGGCAATGCCGCACTGGCCCGAGGCATGGTACGGCCGCGGTCTGCCGGTTGGCCTCACACGTGTGGTGGACGAGGAGTTTGCGAGCGTGGGCGCTGTGGGTGCTGCGAAATCGGGAGTGCGGCTGTTGGCGGCGGCGACGCTGCTCGAGCATGGCACGGATCTGCAGAAGAAGAATTTCCTGCGGCGCATTCTCACCGGCGAAGACAACTGGTGCCAGTTGTTCAGCGAGCCCGGTAGCGGTTCGGACCTCGCCGGCGCCACCACCCGCGCGGATTTGAACGGCGACTATTGGATCATCAACGGACAGAAGGTGTGGACGACGAGTGCCCATCATGCCGACCACGGCCTGTTGCTGGCGCGCACCGATTGGGATGCGCCGAAGCACGAGGGAATGTCGTTCTTCGTGATCGACATAAGGCAGCCGGGCGTTGACGTTCAGCCACTTAAACAGATGAATGGTCACGCTTCGTTTAACCAAGTGTTCTTCACCGACGCGAAAGTTCCGGCTGAGAACCTGGTCGGACGCGTGGGTGAGGGCTGGAAGGTGGCGGTGACCACGCTCGCCCACGAACGGCGCGGCGCCGACGGGCTGAGCGCACCGTCGAAGCGCGGCTCGCGCACGGGACGGATTTACCTCGAAGAGCGGGCCGAACTCGAAACCGCCAATCAGCCCTACAAATGGTATCCGCAGCGCGCCGGTCGCGTGGATCTCGTCATCGAACGCGCGAAGGAAACCGGTGCGAACTCTGATCCTAACGTGCGCCAGGAGATCGCCAAGCTGATGATCATGGCGAAGTCGGCCGAGTGGACCGCGCGCCGCGCACGCGCCGCCCAGCAACAGGGGCGCCCGCAGGGTCCGGAAGGCTCACTCGGAAAGCTGGCAGCCAGCAACGTCGCGCGAGCCGCCGCTCGCGTGCATACGTTGATCACCGGCACCGAAGCGATGCTGACCGGAAGCGGAAGTCCGCGCGACGGTATCATCGCCGAGATTCTGGTGTCGGTGCCTGCCGTGTCCATCGCCGGAGGCACGGACGAGATTCAGCGCAACATCATTGCCGAGCGCGTGCTTGACCTGCCGAAGGAACCACGGTTCGATACCGGTCCGTTCCGCAACGTGCGCAGGAACTAGCGTCCTGAGTTAGAAGTTGATCGTAAAAGTGATTGCGCTTTTTCCGGCCCGCTCAGCGCTTACAGTCATCCTGAGCGAAGTGAGCAACGCGAACGAAGTCGAAGGATCTCGGACAGCTTCGCGCCAGCGAAGCCGGTACCGATTTTGTGGGTTGGCATCCCCGGTGGGTTCTATTTGTTTACCGAACTTCCAACTCAGGACACTAGCGGAGGATATAGTTATGCTTACTTTTCTTGCCAAGATAACTGTGAAGAGCGGAAGCGAAGCTGAGTTCGAGCGAACCATGCGTGCCGTCGTGCCCAAAGTTCATGCGGAGCCGGGTAATCATGCGTACATTTTCCATCGCTCCGCGGACAATCCTCGCATGTTTATGTTCTACGAGCAGTACACCGATCAGTCTGCGCTCGACGCGCATCGTGCGCATCTTAAGGAGCTCGGCATCAATCTCGCCTCGATGATCGACGGTCCCATAGTTCGCGAGATCTACGATCTGCTGGCCTGATGAGGTGTCGAAGCGTACCCCTCGAATGGTTGGGTACGCTTCTTACCTCAGGAAGTCGTCTTAGGCGCTATTTCCTTGAGCCGGGTAAGTAGTCGTCGAGCGGGACGCCTAGGCTGTTAAGCGCCCACGACACCAGGTTGTACTGGCCGACCGTAAACACGGCATCCATCATCTGCTCCGTGTTGTAGCGCTCCGACAATGTTTTCCAGGTCTCGTCGGTGACGATCGATTTCTCGAACAAATCGTCGGCCGCCTGGAGCAGCGCGGCGTCCTCGCGATTCCATCCGGCTTTAGGCCCTTTGCGGATGCGCTCGATTTCGTCATCGGTGAGGCCGGCAGCCTTGCCGATCCGGACGTGTTGCTCAAATTCATACGGCGCCTGGTTCAACCATCCGATCCGCAGAATCAGGATCTCGCGCTCGCGCGGAGCTAAGGTCTGTTGGTCGGAGAGAATGTAGTTGGCAAACTTCGACCAGGCGCGCGCCAGCTTGGGATGCTGCATCAGCACCCTGAAAATATTGACCACTTTGCCGTTGACCTGGGCGCGCTCGCCCAACTCGCGATCTTCGGCACTGAGCGTTGAGAAATCACGAAACGGCACACGCTGTTTTCTCTCGGTCATGAGCTTTCCTCCTATGCTGTTAACGCGTCCCAGTGGCCGCGGTCGTTTTGTCGATCGATCTCGCTCGCTACTTCTAGCGCGCAATAAAGATGTTTTCTACAACGAACACAAACACGCAGCGCAGCGCAAATGTAGCCTCAAGTAGTGAAAGTAATCTGCCGTCGGACCGGACCGACCGCTTGAACGATCGAGTGGGCGAATCAGTTCGATGGCGGCGCTGTCTCGGCAGCGGACCCGATTACCGACAGATCGGGTGCCTGACCTCCCCATGGCTCTGCCACCACTGCGGAAATCGAATTCTGGGGCGAGCCATTGATGAGTCGGTCGGTCCACACCACATAGACAAAACTCTTATGCGGCGCGTCCCAGAACCTGCTGACGTGCAGTCGCTTGAACAGAATCGAGCGCTTTTCAGTGAACGCGTCCTCGCCATTATCGAACGCTTCCTTCACCTTGATTGGACCGGTCTGGCGCACGGCCACAGATGCGTCCGAGGTATCCTCCGCCAGTCCGAGCGCGCCTTTGATCCCGCCCGTTTGCGACTTGCTGATAAAAACCGTGATGCCCTCGATTTTAGGATCGTCGTACGATTCGATGACGATTTTATGGTCCGGTCCGATCAGCTTGAATTCGGTGTTGACGGAGCCCACGATGTGCCGCTTTCGTTCGCATGATGCGAGCGCCCCAACCACCGCCACCATCAGCAGGATTGTCACAATCCTACTACCCGACTGGGTTCTACGTCTCTTTGTCATTTTGCTTTTCTGCCTCCCGACCAATGCTTCACGATTCCACGGCCGAATACACAATGCTCAACCACCATCTTACGGGTAGACATGCGCCGCTCTACCGCGAAAGGGCTGCGAAGTCGAGGGAGCCGCTCAATGGCGGTAGTTTCTCGTCCCGGCCAGCCAAACCACCGAAGGAAGCTTAAATCTCTGCAATGTAATCGATCGTCCAGAGTTCGACGGGTGCGTGGTTTTGTTCACTCGACCAGAGACGGCTGACACGGTGATGTCTGTGCTCGATCGGTACGCCGAGCGAAATCTGCTAATCTGTAAGTCAGGTCGATGGAGTTGCTACCTCGCGAAATCAAATCGTCAGCTGCGTTTGGGCTCACCGAGCGCGTTCGCAGACTTGCTGCACGCACTACGGTCCTGGTGCTGGCAGCGGCGCTAGTCACTTCGACAGTCGCTTTCAATAACGCCCGGATATTCGCGCAGGAGTCGCCGGACCCGCCGCGTACCCCGTTTCTTCTGGTCGCCAATCCCGACATCCCCGATCCGGTTTTCCAGCAGGCGGTCATACTGATACTGCCACCTTCTGAATTGCCGTTGGTTGCGGGTATTGTGATCAACAAGCCGAGCAAAATGACTTTAGGTCAATTGTTCCACCACTCGCCGGCCGTCAGGAACCGGGACCAATTGGTTTACTTTGGCGGTCCAGTGGACCTGACCTCGCCAGCTATCCTGATGCGCGCAGCGCGGGCGCCCGATGCGGCTACCCACATTTTTGATGAC